>Ga0196963_10000682_pt1 | contig 27529 bp, 24 predicted proteins | sample S1_5metaG_FD_148600 | JGI IMG/M metagenome (GOLD analysis project Ga0196963, IMG submission 148600) | Soil microbial communities from Anza Borrego desert, Southern California, United States - S1_5 | ecosystem: Environmental > Terrestrial > Soil > Desert | place: USA: California | collected...
TCGATTCCGCACGGCCGGTTCTGGACCATTCGCGTCCCCGGTCCTGGACTCGAGCCCACGGACTGGCAAGCCTAGGGCATTAGCCCTTCATCTCGCTGTGGAGCGACCGCAAATCATCCACAGGGCGCTTTCGCTCGCCAAAGCATTAGAGTCTGATAATACATGTTATGTTAACTTAAATCAGCTATCAGCTATACTATCAGCGTATGCCTGGGCTACTGCCTTCGGCTACTTCTTCTTCAACTCCCGCAGAATTTCCTCGAGCGCGGAAATGACTTCGTCTTTCGAGGCGTTGCGTTTGTTGAACTGCAATCGCAGATTGAACGCTTTGGTGGCCGGTCTGAACGCAAAGACAAACGACTTCGGCCGGCCGGCTTTGGGCTTGTCCTGGTCGGCGTCCTTGCGGAGCTGTTCGCGCGTGGCGCCCTGGCTGGTGATTTTTTCGACCAGCGCCATCATCTTCTGCGGATCGCCTTGACGGACGATTTGCAGCAACAGCGACCGGTTGTTGATGCCGGCCAGCCGGCACACTTTACGGACGTCGGGCGGAATGCTGTTCAGCGACAACGCTTCCGTGACCGTTGTCCGTGACTTGCCAAGCCGCCTGGCCAGGTCCTCGTGGGTGTAGCCGAACTTCGACGCCAGCCCCTGCATCGCCTCCGATTCTTCAAACGGCGTCAGGTCTTTGCGCTGGATGTTTTCGATCAGCGCCAGTTCCAGCATCTCGCCATCGTCGACGTCGCGGATCACGACCGGCAGCTGCGTGAGCTTGGCCTGGACCGAGGCGTGGTACCGCCGCTCGCCGGCGATAATCTGGTAGCGGGCGCCGCGCTGGCGGACTACCAGCGGTTCGATGATGCCTTTTTCGGTAATCGAGGCAATCAGCTCGGCGAGGTCGCCCATTGCCTGGCGCGGCTGGTCCGGGTTGGGATCGATGGCATCGATCGGCACCATGCGGCCGACGGGCGCGCCGGACGGCGCCGCCAGGGTTTCGACGTAATGCGCGTCGTGGCGCATGCGCAAGTTGTCCGGGAGTCCGCGGGGTTTAGGCACGGTCAATCACCTCTTCACACAGGCTGTAATACTCGGCCGCGCCGGTGGAATCCGGAGCGAAGGTAAAGATCGATTCGCGGTACGCGGGGCTTTCCTCGAGGCGGACGCTCTTGCTGATCACGGTGCGGAAGACCTTGTCGCCGAACACCTTGCGGATCTGCTCCTGGATGTCGCGTGCCAGCGCGGTGCGCTTGTCGTGCATGGTGATGACGACGCCGAGAATCTGCAGCTCGGGGTTGGGCCGCTGGCGGACCTTTTCAATGGTCTCGAGGAGATCGTCGGTGCCCTCCAGCGCGAAGTACGACGACTGAATCGGAATCAGCAGATGCGTCGACGCGACCAGCGCGTTGACGGTCAACAGGCCGAGCGCCGGGGGGCAGTCGATGACCACGTGCTGGTAGTGGCCGTTCAGCGATGCGAGTTCATCCTTCAACCGGAACGGCGCGTCGAGCTCGCCGGTCAGCCGCGATTCGAGCTTGGCCAGCGCGATGCGTGCCGGCGCCACCGACAGGTTCGGCTGCGACGCCGGCAGGATGACATCGGCCAGCCGCACGTCGCGATCGACGAACACGTCGTACATGCTCTTCTCGGCGGCGCGGATATCGATGTAGGACATGCTGCTGTTGCCTTGCGGATCGAGGTCGATCAGCAGCGTCGGCTTGCCGCGCATGGCGAGGGCCGCGGCAAGATTAATGGCCGTCGTGGTCTTGCCCACGCCGCCCTTCTGATTGGCAATGGCGAGAATCATGTCGCGGGATGCGGTGGCTCCGCGCTGCGCCGTGCGCGCCGACGGAACTACCGCATTATGCGGAGCGATGTCGGCGGAGTCAAACCGAGAAAAAATGGCTCAGCCTAAATGGCTGTTTTCGAAGGGCTTACAGGGAATGTCGGCCAGCCGACATTCTCACGGTGCCAAGGGGTGTCAAAGGTGCCAGGGTGCCAGGCGCAAGTGCAGGGTGCCCAAGTGCTGGCACCTCACATTTTGTATTTGCCCATGTCGTCCGGGTCGAGTTGTTCGAGCCACTGCTGCAGGCGGTCGCTGTCCTGTTTCTCGTTGGACAGGTCGACGGTCTTCGCATGGTCGATCACCTTCTCGTCGACGAGGATCGGGGCGCGTGTGCGCAGAGCCAGCGCGATCGCGTCGCTCGGGCGCGCGTCGATGGCCACCGGGCCCGCCGGCGTGCGCAGATGGATCATCGCGTAGAAGGTGTTCTCCTTCAGATCGCACACGACGATCCTGTCGACGGTGGCCTGGAGATCCTGGATGACGTTGCGCAGCAGGTCGTGGGTCATCGGCCGCGGCGTCTGGATGTTCTCGATCTGCAGCGCGATGGCGTTGGCTTCGAACACGCCGACCCAGATCGGCAGGACCTTCTGGCCGTCGTTGTCGCGCAGAATGATGATCGGCATGTTGGTGACCGGATCGACCATGAGCCCCTTGATGTTCATCTCAATCATGAAACCCCTCCGCCGGCGCGCGGCAATTGTCAGGCAAGCTCCGGCGCGACCTCGCCTGAGCGCTCTGCGGCCGCGAAGGCGGGCCGTCGATCGTCCCGGTTTGGTTCCCCGACTGCCTGACCCCAGACCGAGTTCGGCCCGGCACGTTCAATCCTGACGTTCACGAGCTGCCCCAGCCACGCCGGTGGTCCCGGAAAATTGACCACGGTGTTGCCGCTGGTCCGGCCCGTCAATTCCCACGCACGCCGACGGCTGGTCGCATCGACCAGGACTTCGTGCGTCGATCCAATCGACCGCTGGAAGAGGTCCGACTGGATCGACCGTTGGAGCGCCTGCAGCGCCACGATGCGCCGTGTCTTCTCGGCGTCCGTCACGTCATCCGGCATCCGCTTCGATGCCAGCGTGTTCGGCCGCTCGGAATACTTGAACGAGAACATGCTGTGGTACCGCACGGCGGCGGTCAGCGACAGCGTCTCCTCGAAGTCGGCTTCGCTCTCCCCTGGGAAGCCAACGATCATATCGGTCGATAGCTGCAGGTTCGGGATAGCCTCGCGGATTCGCGCCACGAGATCCAGATACTGCTCGCGCGTGTGGCGCCGCCGCATCAATCCAAGGACACGCGTCGATCCGGATTGCACGGGAAGATGCAGATGTTTACAGATCTTCGGCAGGTCGCAGATGGCGGCGATCAGCCGATCGCTGGTGTGGCGCGGATGCGGGCTGGCGAATCGAATGCGATCGATGCCGGCCACCTCGTGAACGGCTTCGAGCAGCGCCGGGAAATCGCAGGCCGGATCGTCAGGCGCCTGGTAATGGTTGACGATCTGCCCCAGGAGCTGCACTTCCCGCCGGCCGCTGGCCGCGGCCTCGCGCACGTCCGCCAGGATCTCGGCCTTCGCGCGCATCCGTTCATGCCCGCGGGTATACGGCACGACGCAGAACGCGCAAAAGTCGTTGCAGCCTTCGATGATGGTGACATAGGCGCGAACCGGATCGTCGCGTCGAACGATGCCGAGCGGGAACGACGGCTCCTCGTACGGATTCTCGATTGCGATCAGCGCGCGGTCCGCGCGTGACGGCCGCCCGAACTGCGCCGGCCGCCGCTCCCGGAAAGCGCGATCGGCCAGCACCGGCAGCATCTTGACCTGTTGCGTGCCGACCACGACGTCGACGACGCCGGCGGAGCGGGCGATCAGTTTGTCGCCTTCCTGCTGCGCAACGCAGCCGGTGACCGCGACAATCGGGTCGCGGCCCAGCTCGCGGCTCATCTCCTTGATTTCACCCAGGCGCGTGTAGAGCTTTTCCTCCGCCCGCTCGCGTACCGAGCACGTATTGATAACGACCAGGTCGGCCTCGCTGTCGAGATCCGCGCGGTCGTAGCCCGCCGACTCGAGGAGACCGGCCATCCGCTCGGCATCGTGGACGTTCATCTGGCAGCCGTAGGTTTCGATGAAGTACTTCAAGGCTTTCGCTTTCGCCTTTCGCCTTTCGCTTTCGCCTTCATTGTATCGAGCAGTTCGCGGGCACTCTCCAGGGCCTTCTCCCCCGCCGCGGCGCCGCCCATCATGCGGGCGATCTCGGCGACGCGTTGTTCGGGGTTGAGCGGCGTCACGCGCGTCACGGTCCGCCGGCCCTGAACGCTTTTTTCAATCAGGAAATGCGTCCGTCCGCACGCGGCGATCTGCGGCAAGTGGGTAATGCACAGCACCTGGAATCGCTCGCCGAGCGAGGCGAGCTTTTCTCCGACCACGGTCGCTACCCGCCCGCCAATGCCGGCGTCGACCTCGTCGAAGATCAACGTTTTCGCCGCGTGCGCGTCGGCCGCCGCCAGCGTCTTCAGCGCCAGCATGACGCGCGACAGCTCGCCTCCCGACACGATCTTCGCGAGCGGCCGAACCTCCTCGCCGACGTTCGGCGACAGGAAGAACTCGCCGCTGTCGATGCCGCTCTCCGACCACTGCCCTTCCGCTTCCGTCCTCGTCAGACGCACGTCGAACTTTGACTTGTCCATTGCCAGATCTGCAAGCTCGGCCTCAATCGCGCGCGCGAACGTGCCCGCCGCCTCGCGGCGTTTGGATGACAGCCGTCTGGCGGCGCCGAGATATTCGCGCCCCGCATCAAGCAATTGCTGCTCGATGTCTGCGAGCGACGACTCGCCGCCGGTCAGCGCACGATGTTCGGCCGCAAGGCGATCGCGGCGCGCTATGGCATCGTCCAGCGTGCCGCCGTGTTTGCGCTTCAGCCGCTCGATCAGCGCGAGGCGATCCTCGACCTGCTGGAGGCGGGCGGGAGACGCATCGATGCCGTCGGCGAAATCACGGAGCGTGAACGCGAGGTCCTCGAGCTGCGCCTTGATGCCGTCGCGCGCCTCCAGATAGGGCGCGAAACGGGGATCGATCGCGGCGAGCTCGCCGACGCGCTTCCAGATCTGCCCGAGCGACACCAACGCAGCGCTTTCGCCGTCGTACAGCGCGGCGTAGCTTTCGGCGCACAACCGCTGAATCGTGTCGGCGCTGCGCAGGAATTGACGCTCGTTCCCCAGCGCTTCGTCTTCGCCCGGCTGCAGATTCGCCTTTTGCAATTCGCTCAACCGAAATTCGACGAGCTCCAGCCGCGCGGCGCGTTCGCGATCGTCCATGCGCAGCCGATCGAGTTGTTCGCGCAATCCTCGTACACGGGCGAACGCCGCAGACACTGCCGCGCGCATCGCGTCGAGGCCGGAAAAGCCGTCGAGCAACGCGAGGTGCTGCGTCGGGTCGAGCAATTGCTGATGCTCGTGCTGACCGTGCAGCTCGACGAGGCGGTTGGACAGATCCTTGAGCGCCGCCGCTGTCGCCAGTGCGCCGTTGATGAACGCGCGGCTGCGCCCTTGAGAGGTAATCTCGCGCCGCACGATCATTTCGGATCCGTCTTCGGTTTCGAAGATGGCTTCAACAGTGGCGATGTCTTCGCCGGTGCGGATCAGGTTCTGGGTGGCTCGACCGCCAAGCAGCAACCCCACCGCCTCGACGAGAATCGATTTGCCGGCGCCGGTTTCGCCCGTGAGGATATTGAACGATCGTTCAAAATCGACGGCCACCGACTCGATGACCGCAAGGTTGCGGATGGCCAGGTACCGAATCATGGGGAATGCCTTCGAAGAGCGGAAGTGTCATCGTATCATTGCTTTGACAGAATTTCCCATGGCGTGCTACGGTGGCACGAAACGGCGCTCTCCCAGCAGCGCATCCCCATGGAAGTGAATCGGAGGCTTTGTTGCCCACGCCTGGATCGTTCGTCCTGGCAGTGCAACTCGAGGGAGGGATGCCGCCTGCTCGAGGTGCTGCCGGAGATATCGCGCAGTTAGTTCTTTCCGCCAGTCCCATCGTCATGTTCGTGATGGGCACGCTGCTGCTCTTCTCGGTCATTTCGTGGGGCATCATCCTCTACAAGTGGTGGGCATTCCGCAACATCGAGAAGGACAGCTCCCGCTTCATCGATGTCTTCCGCAAGAGCGCCAAGTTCTCCGAAGTCCAGGCGGTGTGCCCGTCATTGGCGGCCAGTCCGCTGGTCGGCATGTTTCAGGCCGGCTACGCCGAGTTGACCGCCCAGCTGCGTGCCAATCAGCCGCCAACCAGTCCCGGCACGCCCGCGCCGCGTCCAACTCTCAAGAGCATCACGGCCGTCGACCGCGCGTTGCTGCGCGCGTCATCGATCGAAGTGAACAAGCTCGAAAAGCGGGTGACGTTTCTGGCGACGACGGCGAGCATTACGCCGTTCATCGGGCTGTTCGGAACGGTGTGGGGGATCATGACGGCCTTCATGAACATCGGCGCGCAGGGGTCGACCGATCTTGCAGTGGTCAGCACGCCGATTGCCGAGGCGCTCATCGCCACGGCGCTCGGGCTGTTCGCGGCGATTCCGGCCGTCTACTTTTACAACCACTTCACGTCGAAGGTGAAGGGTTACGCCTCTGAGATGGATGACTTCGCGCTCGAGTTCCTCAACATCTCGGAAAGGAACTTCACCTAGTGCCCAAAGTCATGGCACAGCCCGACGCGAACACCGGCCGCCGTCGCGGCCGGCGCGTCAGCACGTCACTCTCCGAGATCAACGTGATCCCGCTGGTGGACGTGATGCTGGTGCTGTTGATCATCTTCATGGTTGCGGCACCGATGCTGCAAAAGGGGGTCGAGGTGAATTTGCCTGTGGCCCGCCGCGCGGACAAGCTGACGAACACTCAGCCGCTCTACGTGACCATCCCCACGACGTTCCGTCAGGATCGCCGCGTCTTCATCGACGATGACGGTGTGCCGATCGATGTGTTCGCGGAACGGATTCGCCAGGCGATGCAGGGCCGCAGCGACAAGCAGGTCTACCTGCGCTCCGATGGCGCCGTGCAGGTGCAGGAGATGATGGATGTCTTCGGCCGCCTCAAGGAAGCGGGCGTTGAAAAGATCGGCGTGGTCGCGCAGGAACGGCGCGCCCAGCAATAGCCGATGGATGCCGTCAGCGAAGTCCTGATCGCGCGCACGTCGAAGGACGACGGCATCGGCTCGATGCTGAGTGCGTCGGTCGCGGCGCATGTCGTGCTGGTCGCGGCGCTGGTGCTCGCGCCGGCCTGGTGGTTCGGCGCCGAGAACCGGCCGCCCGAGACGATCATGCAGATCAGCCTCGGCGGCCCGGTCGGACCGAACGATGGCGGCGTGTCGACGCTCGGCGGCCGTACCGTTCAGGAAGCCGTGCCGGTCGATATGAAACGGCCGGAGCCGGTCAGGCCCCCGTCGGCGAAGACACCCGAGATGGTGGAGCCGACCAAGGCGCCTCCCCGGAAGACGACGCCGAACAAGGTCGAAGCAAAGGATCCACGCAGCACGCGTCCGACCAAAGGTGCTGAAGTGCAAAAGGGCCCCAGCGTCGCCGAGACCAATGCCAAAGGCATGGGGTTCGGTCTGTCGTCCGGCGGCGGTGGCGCCGGCGGCCACCTCGAGATCTCGAATTTCTGCTGTCCGGAATATCTTCAGACCATGGCGGCACTGATTCGCAGCAACTGGAACAGCCAGGTCGGCGCCGTGGGCCGATCGCATCTGCGCTTCGTGATCCAGAAGGACGGGCGCATTGTCGACATCACGATCGAAAAGTCGAGCGGGGTGGAGTTGATGGATTCGTACGCGCGCCGCGCGCTGATGCTCACGAAGCTGCCGCCATTGCCGTCGGCGTACCCTGAAAGCGCGCTCGCGGTGCACCTGTATTTCGATTACACGCGTTGAGACAGCAAAATGCTTACACACTTCTTGCACTGGAAATGGTCAATCGCAGCGGTCCTCGCGGCGTCCGCGGTGGTGGCCGCGTCGCAACCGCCGGCGACGGCGCAGCCGCCGGCGTCACAACAGCAGCCCACCACCGTCGGCATCGTGCTGACCGGCGAAGGGGGGTCGCAAACGCGGCTGGCGGTGCCGGACCTGCTGGCCCTGTCGAGCGACAAGGAGACGCAGGACGCGGCGCGGGTGATCAGCCAGGTGTTGTGGGACGACCTGAACTTCGAGCGCGAGTTCTACATGATTCCGCGCGACACCTACAAGTCGATTCCGGCAGCGGCATCGATCGACGCGGTTCCGTACGATCGGTGGCGCGAGTTGGGCGCGGACGGCGTGGTGATCGGCACGGTGCAGCGGGTCGCGACCGGCATCCGCGTCGAAATGCGCCTCTACAGCGTGCGCGCCCGGCAGTCGTATTTCGGGCGTGAGTACACCGGCGCGGCGGCGAATCCGCGCGTCTATGCGCACACCATGTCGGACGAGCTGCATCAATCGCAGCGCAACCTCCGTGGTGTGGCGCGGACCAAGCTGGCGTTCGTCTCGGATCGCAACCGCGAGGCGGTCGTCGCGACCGTCGAAAAGCGCGATGTGAAAGAGGTCTACATCGCGGATTACGACGGCGCCAATCCGCGGCGTATCACCATCAATCGCGCGCTCAACATCACGCCAAGCTGGTCGCCCGACGGCCGGGCCATCGCCTACACGTCCTACCGGACCGGATTGCCGGACATCCTGATTTCCAACATCTACGCGGGCACGATGGAAAACCCGACCAAGGGCGTTGGACAGAACTTCCTGCCGGTGTTTTCACCCGATGGTTCGAAGATCGCGTTCATGACCAACCGCGACGGCAATCCCGAGATCTACGTCGTCAACCGCGACGGCTCGAACATCATGCGCCTCACGAACAATCCGGCAACCGAATCGACGCCGACGTGGTCGCCGACCGGGACGCAGATTGCCTTCACGTCCGATCGCAGCGGCACGCCGCAGATTTACGTCGTCAATGCGGACGGCTCGGGGCTGCGGCGGATCTCCTCGGAGTCGTATGCCGACCGCGCGACGTGGTCGCCGGCGCCGTACAACGAGATTGCGTTCAGCGCGAAAACCGGGCCAGGGTTCGACATCAAGATCCTCAACATCGAGCGCGGCGAGACGAGACAGATCACGTTCGGCGAAGGGTCGAACGAGAGCCCGGCGTGGGCGCCGAACGGCCGTCACCTCGCGTTCATGTCGACGCGCGCCGGCCGCAGTCAGATTTTCACGGTGGACAAAGACGGCCGCAACCTGCGGCAGCTGACGCGTGACGGCAACAATTCGATGCCGCATTGGTCGCAATAACTCTAGGTGCCAGGGGTGCCAGGGTGCGTAAAGTGCTGAGGAATTTATGAGAAGAGACTCGAGAACGTTGATCGCCGCGGTCGTGATGATGACGATGATTGCCGCGTGCGCGAAGAAGACGCCGCCGGTGGCGCGGCCGATGCCGCCGCCGAGCAACGCGAGCGGGGGCAGCGTCACGCCTCCCCCGCCGGCGCCGCCGAAACCGATCATCGAAGAGCCGGTGTCGGTGCCGTCGATGCCGGAGACCGACATTTCCAGCAAGTCGCTCGATGATCTGAATCGCGATTCGCCGCTGCGTCCGCTGTTCTTCGAGCTGGACAGTGCGGATGTCAGCGCGTCCGGACAGCAGGTGTTGCAGGAAAATGCCGCGGTGCTGAAGAAATACCCGACCTGGCAAGTCACGATCGAGGGCCATTGCGACGAGCGCGGCACGGCCGAGTACAACCTCGCGCTGGGCGAGCGGCGCGCCGTTTCCGCGAAGAACTACCTGGTGTCGTTGGGCGTTGCCGCGGACAGAATCAAGACCGTGAGTTATGGCAAGGAGTTTCCCTTCGATCCCGGACACGACGACAGCGCCTGGGCGAAGAACCGCCGCGCCCACTTCGTGATTACCGCAAAGTAAGATGGGGCTATGACGCGACGAATTGTCATGCGGCTTGGCACCTCGGTCCTGGGACTCGGGGTACTGCTGAGCGTCACCACGGCTCCGGCGGCGGCGCAGTCACGCCGCGAGATGCAGATGATGGCCGATCTGCGCATGCTGCAGGAACAGACGCAGCTGCTCCAGCAGCAGCTGACCTCCGCGATCGAACAGCTGACCTCGACGCTGAAGACGATCAACGGACGCATCGACGAGCAGAACGCGCAGACGCGCAAATCGTTCGCCGATCAGAAGCTGGCCGTGGATCAGTTCGGCAGCGACTTGCGCGTGGTGCGCGAGCGCATCGACGAAAATACGGTGCGCATTACGACGCTGTCGCAGGAAGTCGAAGCATTGCGCCTCGCCATGCCGCAAATGACGGCGCCGCCGCCATCGGTGCCGGGCGATCCCAATGCAGGCACGCCCGGCGATCCCACGGCGCCGGCCACCGCGCCGGTGGCGCTGGCACCGGGCATGACGCCGCAGCGGCTCTACAACACGGCGCTCGCCGATTTCACGGCCGGACAGTGGGCGCTGTGCATCGAGGGGTTCAACACCTACCTCCGGAATTTCGCGCGCACCGAACTCGGTGACGACGCGCAGTGGTACGTGGGTGAATGCCATCACCAGGACGGCAAGTTCAGCGAGGCCATCGACGCCTACAATCGCGTCATCGCGAATTACCCGAAGGGCGATCGCGTTCCGGACGCCTATTATAAGCGCGGCATCGCGCTCAGCGCGATGGGACAGACCGACCGCGCCCGCGAGTCGTTCGAACAGCTGATGAAGCTCTACCCCGATCACGACATGGCGCGCATGGCGAAACAGCAGGTCGACCGCCTGAATCGCAGCAAGCCGCGCGGGTGACCTGATCTGTCATGCGAATCTAGTGATCTGGTGATCTCGTGATCTGGTGATCGCGTGATTTGATGATCTGGCGATTTGGTGATCTTTCTCGTGATCTGATGATCTTGTAATCTGAACGGACGCAGCGACACCCACCACAGCAGACGAAGTGTGAATACGTGTAGAAGCGAGGACATGCAATGGGCAGCGTGAACAAAGTGATTCTGGTCGGCAACCTCGGCAAGGACGCCGAGGTCAGGGTAACGCCCGGCGGGCAGTCGGTGGCGAGCTTCAGCATCGCCACCACCGAAAACTGGACGTCGCGCGAAGGCGAAAAGAAAGAACAGACCGAGTGGCACCGCATCGTGCTGTGGGGCAAGGCGGCCGACTCGCTGCAGCCCTACCTGGTCAAGGGCAAGCAGATCTATCTCGAAGGGCGTTTACAGACGCGCCAGTGGGAAAAGGACGGCCAGAAGCACTACACCACCGAGGTCAAGGCCGACAAAATCGTGCTGCTCGGCGGCGGCGGCCGCGGCGGTGGCCGTGATGCGGATCGCGACTCCGGCACCGGCTATCAGGACCCGATGGCCAATGCCGCGCCGGTCACCGACGACGACATTCCCTTCTAGCGCGCGCGTCGGCGGTCAGTGGTGCGACGAAGCCGCGCGGCTTGGGCACTACTGACTACTGACCGCTTCTCCCGTAGCGGTCTTCCAACCGCACCACGTCGTCGGTTTCCGGCGTCGAGACTTCGAACACGTCGGTCTCCTCGATCGCCGTCATGCGGTGCACCGTCGGCGGCGTCACGTGGACGGCGTCGCCCGGGCCCATTTCCGTTCCGATCAGGGTGCCGTCGACTTCCCGCTCGAACAGGATTTTTCCCGACCACACGAAGATCGTCTCGTCCTTCCTGTTGTGGTACTGCAGACTGAGCGCGTGACCCTTGTTGATGTGAATCTGCTTGCCGACATAGCGATCGGTACGCGCCCACCATACTTCGTAGCCCCACGGCTTTTCGACGCGATGTAACGGTTGCTGCGAGTTCAGGTTCAAGACGACGGACTCCTTTGGATGGCGGACGCGGCGAGCGCGTCAAACAGATACTGCTCGATTTCAGCGGCGGTGGCCAGCCGCAGCGCGTGGCCGGCCAGCCGGCGCGCGTCGGCGGCGCTCAACTCCTGAATCACCTGGCGGACCATCGGGATCGCGCCGGGGGTCATGCTGAATTCGGTAAGGCCCAGGCCGACCAGCAGCCCGACCAGCGCCGGATCGGAGGCCATCTCGCCGCACAACGACACCGGGATGTGGTGCCGGGCGGCGGCCCGGCGGACCAGCCGGATTAACCGCAGCACTGCGGGGTGCAGCGGCTCGTAGAGATCCGAGACGCGATCGTCGGTGCGATCGACGGCAAGGCAATATTGGATCAGGTCGTTGGTGCCGATCGTGAAGAAATCGACCTCCGGCGCCAGCAGATCGGCGGCGACGGCGGCCGCCGGCACTTCGATCATGACGCCGACATCGATGCGGTTGAACCCCGACGGGGCGAGCTGGTTCTGAACCTCGATCAGCATCGCGCGCGCCTGGCGGACTTCTTCGACCGCGGTCACGAACGGAAACATCACGCGCAGCGCCCCGTGGGCAGAGGCCCGGACCAGCGCGCGCAGTTGGACGCGCAGCACGTCAGGAGTGGCGAGGCTCAGACGAAGGCCGCGCAGGCCGGGTCTGGTACGGCGCCGTTCGGCGCGTGGCTGATCGCGCGTCACCTGGCGTTCGTCGAGATCGAATGTGCGGATGGTCACCGGCTGCGGCGCCACCTGCTCGATCAGGCTGCAATAGAGCGAATACTGCTCGTCCTCCGTCACGCCTTCGATGGCGCGGCCGGACACCAGGAACTCCGATCGATACAACCCGACGCCCTCGGCACCGTGCTCGTTGAGATACGCGAGATCCTCGAGCAGCTCGATATTGGCTTCGAGGCGGATGCGCACACCATCGCGGGTGGTGACCGGCCCGGTTCCCGACGGCGTCACAGCCCGCCGTTTCGGCCACGCCGCCCGGCGATGCGCTTCGTCAATCACGTCCGGCGCCGGCGCGATCACGAGCTCTCCGGTGGTGCCGTCGAGAACGACCGGCGTGCCGGCGGCGATGCGCAGCGACGCATCGTGCAGGCCGACGATCGCCGGGACCTTCAGGGACCGCGCGAGGATGGCGGTGTGATACGTACGGCTGCCCGCGTCGGTCGCGAAGCCCTGCACGCGCGACCAGTCGAGTTGTGCGGCCACCGACGCCGTCAGTTCATCGGCGATCAGCACCGACGGGCCGTCAATCTGATTGAGGAGCTCTCGCGGCCCGCGCGCGCCATGCCGCAGGTTCATGCGCAACCGGCCCGCGACGTCCGCGACATCGTTCTCCCGCTCGCGCAAGTACGGATCTTCCATCGAGGAGAACAGCTGATAGAGCCCCTCGTAGGCGCGATGCACCGCCCACGCGGCATTGACACGCTCGTCGCGGATGATCTTTTCGGCCTGGCCGATCAGCATTGGATCGTCGAGCATCAACAGCTGCGCGTCGAACAACGCGGCGAGCTCGCTGGCCGGCCCTTGCGACACGCGCATCCGGATGTCCTGCAACTGCTGGCGGGACTGATCTCGTGCCGCGTGCAGCGCCTGCACTTCCCTGTCGACGCGGTCCGGAGGGATGGGAAAGCGCATCACCTCGGTGCGCTGCGTCAGGATCACCGCGCGGCCGACGACTACGCCGGGCGACACGCCGATGCCGGTCAGGCGTTCCACAGGTCTTCTCCGAAGCCGCCGTTGACCAGTTGGCAGAGGGCGTCGACCGCGGCCGATTCGTCGGCCCCGTCAGCGGTAATCACGACGGTCGTACCGGCGCCGGCGGCCAGCAGCAGGATGCCCATGATGCTCTTGCCGTCCATCGTCCTGCCGTCGCGGCTGATGCGGATTTGCGAGCGGAAGCGGGTGGCGGTGTTGACGAACTTCGCCGCGGCGCGGGCGTGCAGCCCGAGGCGGTTGCGAATCACGACCTGCTGCGTCGTCACGCGCCCGGCTCCCGTCCCGCATCGTCGCCGGACAACAAGTCGGACGCCACCCAGATCGCGTTGCGGCCGTGCTCGCGCAGTGTCCGGGCGACATCGGTGAGCGACGCGGCGTCTTTCATGCTCGCCGCTTTGATCAGCATCGGCAGGTTCACGCCGGTGACGATCTCGACCTTGTCCTTCTCGAGAAAGGTGATGCCGAGGTTGGACGGTGTGCCGCCGAACATGTCGGTCATCAGCAACACGCCGCCGGGCTGTCGCACTTTCGCGATCGCCGACCCGATGGCTTCGCGCGCGTCCTGAACGTCCTCGTGCCAGCCGATCGACACGGCAAAGCAACTCGGCAGATCGCCGACGATGGTTTCGGCGGCGTTGACGAGCTCGGTGGCCAGTTGGCCGTGCGTGACGACGACGACACCAATCATCGGAGTCTCACCAGATCACGATGCTGCACTTTCATCGACACGCCCTTCAACCCGGCCAGCTCGCGCTTCAGCGCCTCCGCGACGTAGACCGATCGATGCTTCCCGCCCGTGCAGCCCACGGCAATGGTCAGATAGCTTTTCCCTTCCTGGACGTAGAGCGGCACCATCCACCGCAACAGCGCCGACAATTTCTTCATCGCCGTGCGTGCCATCGGCTGGCGGCGGATGTAGGCCGCGACCGCCGGATCCTTGCCGGTCAACGGCCGCAGCGTCGGCACCCAGTGCGGGTTCTTCAAGAAGCGCATGTCGAACATCAGATCGGCTTCGGCAGGCGGGCCATTCTGGAACCCGAAGCTGAGAATCGTCAACACCAGTTTGGACGGCTGCTTCTGCCCGCTGACCAGTTCGCGCAGCTGCTGGCGCAGCTCGTGGACGTTGAGCTTCGAGGTGTCGACGACCTTGTCCGCGAGCTTGCGAATCTCGCGCAGCGAGACACGTTCTTCGGACAGGCCCTCCGTTACCGGCCGATCCGGCGCCAGTGGATGCGGCCGTCGGGTCTCGCTGAACCGCCGGACGAGCTCGGCATGCCCGGCCTCGAGAAAAATCAGCCGCGTCATCAAGTGCTTGTTGGCTTTGAGCCGCCGGTAGACCCGCGGGAACCCGGTGACGAAATCGGGATCGCGGATGTCCATCACCACGGCCACGCGGTTGTGTTCGGTCTGGCGTTCGGCGAGTTCGGCCATCACCGGCAGCAGCGACACCGGCAGGTTGTCGACGCAGTAATAGCCGAGATCCTCCAGTGCGCGAATGGCCTGCGACTTGCCCGAACCAGACAGGCCGGTGAGGACGATGAAGCGCGCCCAGGAAGGCGCGCGCCCGTCGGATCGACGCTGCAGGCGACCGGCGGCGGACGCTCGCGTGCCGCTCATGGAATGCCTCCCGGCTCGAGCTCGTCGTCTTCTTCGCCGCTCTCGGCCGACGGCTGCGGCAGCCGCAGCTGCGCGGAACGTTCCAGGCTCGCGTCGAGCCGGGCGACCAGCTCGCGCGCCGCGTTGATGCCGCGCATGCGCAGCAGCTGATTGCGCGCGGCGACTTCGACGAGGATCGCGAGGTTCCGGCCGGGCGCGACCGGCATGTGGATCAGCGGCACCTTCAACCCGAGCATTTCGTAGGTCGCCTCGTCGAGGCCCAGGCGATCGTATTCCCGATCCGGATCCCAACGATCGAGCTGGACGACCAACTCGATGCGCTTCGAGGTGCGCGTCGATGCGACGCCGAACAAGTCGCGGATGTTGATCAAGCCAAGGCCGCGCACTTCCATGTGATGGCGCGTCAGCTCGGGGCACGCGCCGATGACGATCGATTCGGAGCGGCGGCGCACTTCCACGGTATCGTCGGCGACCAGCCGGTGGCCGCGCACCACCAGGTCCAGGGCGCACTCGCTCTTGCCGATGCCGCTCTCGCCGACGATCAGGACGCCAAGACCGAGAATGTCGATCAGCACGCCGTGAATCATTTCGCGATGGGCGAGCCGATCCTCGAGGACCGCGGTCAGCTTGCCGATCGCCGCGGCGGTAGGCGCCGGCGTGCGGAGGATCGGCACGCCCGCGCGATCGCCTTCGACCAGCACTTCCGGCGCGATGTCGGCGCCGCCGGTGACGAGCAGGCACGGCAGCAGCTCGCTCGCGAAGCACTTGCGCAGCGCCTGCTGGCGGCCGGCGCCATCGAGGCTTTCCAGGAACCGGACTTCGCTCTCGCCGAACAGCAGGATGCGGCCCGGCTGCAGGTATTCGTGAAAGCCGGCCAGCGCGAGGCCGGTCTTCTGAATGTAGGGGCTGGTGATGTTGCGGTGCAGGCCGCTGCCGCCGGCGAGCAGCTCGATCGACAGTCCGACCGATTCGGGCCTTGCGTCGAGCAACCCGCGAACCGTGACAGCCGGACTCATGTCACGTAGATCGTATCACCGTTAAAAAAGAACTTTGCGCTGGTTGGACGTCGGAATTTTCAGCTCTTCCCGGTACTTCGCAATGGTGCGGCGCGCCAGCATCAAACCCTCGCGCTGCAGGATGCTGACGATCTTCGAGTCGCTGAGCGGCTTCTTCGGATCCTCGCCCTCGATGATCTTCTTGATGCGGTTCTTGATCGTCACCGACGACACCGCGTCTCCGTAGGAACTGCTGATGCCGCTGTGGAAGAAGTACTTCATCTCGAACACGCCCTGGGGCGTGTGCATGTACTTATTGGTGACGACCCGGCTGACGGTCGATTCGTGCATGCCGATGTCGTTGGCGACGTCGCGCAGCACCAGCGGCCGCAAGTGCTCGATGCCGTGGTCGAGGAAGTCGCGCTGGAAGTTGATGATGCTGGTCGCGACCTTGTGAATGGTCTTCTGGCGCTGCTCCACCGACTTGATCAACCACAACGCCGAGCGGAATTTGTCCTTCACGTAGGCGCGCGTCTCGTCGGTGTTCTCCGAGGCGCCCTTGTCCAGCAGCCGGCGGTAGGTCGGGCTGATGCGCAGCTGCGGCAGGCCGTCTTCGTTCAGCACCGCGACGTACTGATCCTCGACCTTGATGATGTAGACGTCGGGAATGACGTACTGCGACGGCTGCGGGTTGAAGCGGCTGCCCGGTTTCGGATCCAGGTGCTGGATGATTTCGACGTGATGCTTGAGCTCCTCGATGGACAGTCCGAGCTTGCGGGCGAGCTCCGGCATCTGATGGTTGTGCAACAGGCGCAGGTGCTCGCTGACGATCTTCTCCGTCGGCGTGCCTTCGAGGTGCAAGTGGCGGATCTGCAGCGTCAGGCATTCCTGCAGATCGCGGGCGGCGACACCGATCGGGTCGAAGCTTTGAATGAGCTTGAGGGCCTCTTCGACCTTTTCGACGGCGAAGGGTCCCATCGAGGCAATCTCGTCGACCGACGCCACCAGATAGCCGTCGTCATCGAGGTTGCCGATGATGGCTTCGCCGATTTCGCGAAGGCTGTCGTCGGTGCTCTGCAGCGAGAGCTGCCACTCGAGGTGATCGGTCAGCGACGAGCTCGTCGAGAGCGTGTTCTCGATCGGCGGCAGCTCCTTGACTTCCTGCGGCGCGCGCGCTCGATAGCCGTCGTCGAGATAATCGCCGAAAAAATATTCGTAGTCGGCGTCATCCCATGGGTCGGTTTTTTCCTTGGTCTTGTCCTCGCCGCCTTCTTTGTCCTGCGGCGTCTGTTCGACCGCGGCGAGCTCTTCCGTCGGGACTTCTTCGAGCAGCGGATTTTCGACGACTTCCTGGTTGAGCAGGTCGGCGAGCTCCAACGTCGACATCGGCAACAGCTTGATCGCCTGCTGCAGCGACGGAGTAAGGATCAGCTTCTGTGCGAGCTTCGTCTGAAGCTTTTGCGAAATCGCCATTGGCCTTTTACATCTTAGTCCAGCCGGAAATCAGTCCCGAGGTAAATCCGCCGGACTTCCTCGTCGGCGGCCAGCTCGGCAGGCGTGCCGCTGCGAAAAATCACCCCGTCCGTGACGATGTACGCGCGGTCGGTGATCTTCAGCGTCTGCAAGACGTTGTGATCGGTAATCAGAATGCCGATGCCGCGTTCCTTGAGATGAAAAATGATCTTCTGGATCTCGGTCACCGCAATCGGATCGATGCCTGCGAACGGCTCGTCGAGCAGGATGAAGCGCGGGTTCATCACCAAGGCGCGGGTAATCTCGGCGCGGCGGCGCTCGCCGCCCGACAGCGTGTAGGCGGCGGATTGCGCCAGCGGCGTCAGCCCGAGCTCGGCCAGCAGCTCCCGCAACCGGGCGCGGCGCTCGGTCGCGTTCAGATCGAGCGTCTCCAGGATCGCGAGGATGTTCTGCTCGACGGTCAGGCCGCGAAAGATGGAGGGTTCCTGCGGCAGATAGCCGATGCCCTTACGCGCGCGCACGTACATCGGATCGTCGGTCACGTCGATGCCATCCAGCGTGACGCGGCCCGAATCGGGCGCCGTCAACCCGACCGTCATGTAAAACGTCGTGGTCTTGCCGGCGCCGTTCGGACCGAGCAGCCCGACGACTTCGCCCGAATTGACTTCCAGGCTGACGCCTCGCACTACGGTGCGGCCACTGTATGACTTGGTGAGTTCGTGCGTGTGGAGGGTCGAAGGCATCTATTCGGCAGGCGGGACGACGCACTTGCCGCCGCCCTTGGTCTGCGTGCGGACTTCGTTGTTGCCGTCGACCACGACTCTATCGGACGCCTTCCAGAAGGTCAACGTCTTGCCGCTCGTCTCCTTGCATTCCGCATCGGTCATCTTCACCGGCGCGCCGGTAACGATGTACTTGTCATCGGTGGTGGAGTAAACGAGCTTCGTGCCGGTGACGGTGCGCCGATCGACGATCGCGGTGACCGCGCCGCTGGCGTCAAGCGATTCGAGGCTGTTCTCCCCTTTCGCCAGCTGCAGATTCAGGGTGCCCGCGCTCAGATTGCCCTGCTCGCCATCGAGCTGCGCGCGTGTCGAATAGATCGCCGTCCGCGTCTGGTCGGAGTAGGTGAAGGTTTCGGCGCGCGCCAGCATCGGCTTGGTCTTCGCGCCCGGCTCGGCCGCCTTGCCGGCAATCACCAGATTCGTGATCACCTTGCCGTTCGCGGTCAGATCGCCTTTGGTCTCATCGAGGGAGAGCGTGTCGGCGCTGATGGTGGTGTCGCCCTGCAGCAACACCACCTTGCCGCTGTAATCGGCGGTGCGCGCCGCTTCGTCGTAGACCAACGACTCGCCGATGATGTTGATCGGATCCTTTTCGGCGAGCAGCGCCGGCCGCTTCGCTTCCGACGGCCCCGACTTTTTCGCGGGCAGCAAGATGCTGCGGACGTTGCCCTTGGCCGTCATGGTGCGCGGATTCAAGGTCACCTCGATCGTCACCGCGTCGATGGTCAGCGCCTCGCTCTCGATGTGCGGCGTCTGCTCCTTGCCAGTCAGCGAGAGCGCCTCCTTGACGACGTTGTAGCGGGCGTCACTGGCGGTGGCACGCAGCGGGCTCTCCGTGAAGTCGACGTTGCCGATGAAGTGGGCCTCCTGCAGGAGGCCGGCAGCCGGGTCGAGTGCGGCCTCCAGTGCACGGGCGCGAATGGTGCGGCCGGCCTGGCCCTTGAGGGGCGCTTCACGATACTCGACGCCTTCACTGAACTTCATGTCGCGAATGCCGTCGGGCGTGCCGACGGCGGTCAGCGCGGCCGATCGAATCGTACGCGTCCCGGTGGCTTTCGTGGCCGGCAACGTCACCGTCACGCCGTCACGCGTCGTCAGGCTGCGCACGCTGCCGTCGGGATCGAGATTGATATCCATGAATTCGCCGGCGAGACTCTGCCCGGAGGAACCGGTCTTGGTCGAGACCTGAATCGACGCGGAGCCCGCCAGCGTCGCGTTCTGCAACGTCCGGCCATCGTCCGCGTAATCGAGGTTGATGTCGCGGGCGCTCATCGAGCGCAGCAGGCTGGTCGTGGCGTTCGGTGTGACTTTCGAGCCGCCGCGCAGTTCGATGTAGTCCGGTTCATCGCGGTCGGGGAACAGCCGCACCATCGCATTCTCGGCGTCCATCTGCTGGCCGTCGCGATCCATCCGCATCGAGCGCTCGAGGCGCATATAGCGATCGCGCCGGGCGTAGCCAAAGGAGCCGGCGGTGAAGGCCATCGCGCCCTGCGTCCCGTCTGCCTTGAACTCGACATCGGCCTGATCAAGGATCCACATGGTGTCGCGCTGCTCGTCGAACGTAAAGCCGATGCCGGAGCCGCTCATCCGGCCGCGCGTGAAGCGAACGGGTCCCGGGACGCGGACGATCTTCTCGACGTCGACGTAGGTGGCCTGCTGGCCCGTCGCGACCAGGCCGTCGTCGGTCTCGAGTTTGACGTCGCCGCGGACGTCGTACGAGCTGTTCTGTTTGCCGACGAAGGCTTCCTTGGCGGTTACGACGTAGCTGCGGCCGCCGCGGTTCTCGACCATGATCTTGACGTCGTGCAGCTTGGTTTCACCTTCGGCGTTGGTGGTCTGGACGCGGTACTCGACGCGGAGGTTGCGTTCGGCGCCCTTCAGCTGAATGGCATCGCCGCCGCGGGTTTCGATGACGGCGGAGGGATCGGTGCGCTCAATGGTCGGCGGCGGGGCCGGCGCCTCCCGGGGCCGCATGGTGTACGCCACCGCGGCGACGACACCGATGGCGACGATCGCGAGTACCCAGCGTGCGTGTCGTTGCCACCTTGCCACAGATCGATTGTAGCCACAGAAGGCGCAGAAGAATCACCAGCGCCACAGAAGGCGCAGAAGAATCACCAGGGCCGCAGAAGGCGCAGAAGAATCACCAGGGCCGCAGAAGGCACAGAAAGAATCACCAGGATTATCGGAAATCTTCGACTCTCAGCTCGACGTACTTGTTGCCCAGGTATTCGTTCTCTTCAACCGTGTAGGCAATCTCGACGCCGTCTTTCATCGCGGTGAGACGGTCGTTGTGCTCCGCCGCGTTCCAGTGAATCGCGCGCAGGATGCGGCCGTTCTGCTTGACCGTCATTTTCAAGTGACGGTCCTTGAGCAGTCGAGGGCCGTCGACGATCGTCACCGGTCCGGTGTGGAACTTCGGGCGCGGATTGCCGGGCCCGAAGGGTGCGAGCCGCGCGAACTCCGCCATCACCTGCTCGTTGAGGTCGCTGAAGGGCAGCGGCCCGTCGAGCCATAACGACGGCCGCAGATCGTCTGGGCCCAGGCACTGGTCGGCATGGTCGTTGACCGCCTGGCGGAATTCCTTGATGCGCGCGGTTTCGATCTGAAGACCGGCGGCGGCTTTGTGTCCGCCGAATCGCTTCATCAACGGCGCGCACGACTCCAGGCATGCGAGCATGTCGAAACCGGTGATGCTGCGGCACGACCCATGCGCGATCTCGCCGTCGATCGATAAGACGATGGCCGGCCGGTAAAACGCGTCGACCAGCTTGGACGCTACGATGCCGATGACGCCGCGGTGCCAGCCGTCACCGGCAACCACCAGCACCGTCCGCGCGCCGATCTCCGGGTCGGTTTCGACGATCTTCTTTGCTTTCGCCAGGATGTCCTGATCCTCCTGGCGCCGCCGCGTGTTCTCCGCTTCGAGCTGCTCCGCCAGCGACTTGGCCTCGTCGGCCATGCCCTCGTCCGATGCCAGCAGCAAACGCGTCGCGATGTCCGGCGTGCTCATGCGGCCGGCGGCGTTGATGCGCGGCGCCACCATGAAACCGATGTGATAGCTGTCGATGGTCTTGCCGGTGAGGCCGGCGGCCTCCAGCAGCGCGCGCAGGCCGACTTTGTGCGGCCCCTTGGTCAGCATCTGCAGCCCGAGCTTGGCGATAATGCGGTTCTCGCCCACCAGCGGCACGACGTCGGCGAGCGTGCCGATCGACGCGATCTTGACGAACGCCGGCAGCCACGCCGACTTGCCGGCGCGGCCGCACAGCGCCTGCACCAGTTTCAACGCCACGCCAACGCCGGCGAGATTCTTGTCGGGATAACTGCAGTCGTGACGTTTCGGATTGACCACCGCGCATGCATCGGGCAGTTCCGAGTCCGGTTCGTGATGGTCGGTGATGATCAAGTCGACGCCGAGCTGCCGCGCGCGGCGCGCCGCTTCGGGTGCGCGGATTCCGCAGTCGACCGACACGATCAACTTCACGCCCTCGAGGTGCAATCGTTCGATCGTGCCCGGCTGCAGGCCGTAGCCATCCGTCAGGCGCTCGGGGATGAAGTGGCCCACGTCGGCGCCGAGCAACTCGAGCGCGCGCCGCAGGATCACCGTCGAGGTAATGCCGTCGACGTCGTAGTCGCCGTGAATCGCAATGCGCTCACGGCCGGCAATCGCCTTCATCAGGCGATCCGCCGCGCATTCGAGGCCCGCCAGCCGGAACGGATCGTAGAGCTGATCGAGCGTCGGGTTCATGAACCGCGACGCGTCATCGGGATTCGTCAGTCCGCGGATCGCCAGCAGCCGTGCCGTGACCGGCGAGATCTTCAGCTCGTTGGCTAGTGTCGAGGCGGCGGCCTGGTCGTGTGGCCGCGTGTTCCAGATAGGCGCGATTGCCATGATCGGTGCGCGAACCTAACGGTTCGCCTCTACAGGATCGGCGACGGCCATGACAAGCCGGGTCACGATTCGACGATGCCGACGGAACCCATCTTGCGGAACTTGTCGTAGCGGGCGTTGAGGCGCGTCTCGACGTCCATCGCGGACACCTCGGCCAGCGCTCGCGACAGCGCGACGTCGACCAATGCGGCGGCCTGCGCCGGATCGGTGTGCGCGCCGCCGACCGGCTCGTTGATGATCTCGTCGATGATCTCGAGCTGCAGCAGATCCGGCGCGGTGATCTTGAGTGCCTGTGCGGCTTCGACCTTCTTGTTGGCATCGCGCCACAGGATGGCGGCGCATCCTTCCGGTGGGATCACGCTATAGATCGCAAACTCGTGCATCAGGATGCGATCGCCGACCGCGATGCCAAGCGCACCGCCGCTGCCGCCCTCGCCGTGAATGATGACGATCACTGGAACTTCGAGCATTGCCATTTCGCGAAGATTGAGCGCGATCGCTTCGGCGACGCCGCGTTCTTCCGACTCGATACCCGGATAGGCCGCAGGCGTGTCGACGAAGCAGACGATCGGCCGCCGGAATTTTTGCGCCATCAACATCGTCCGCATCGCCTTGCGGTAGCCGTCCGGCCGCGCGTAGCCGAAGTTGCGGTAGATCTTCTGCTTGGTGTCGCTGCCCTTTTGATGGCCGACGATCAGCACCGGCTGGTTCTTGTAGAGCGCCGTGCCCGTCACGATGGCGTGATCGTCGGCGAAGCGGCGGTCACCGTGCAGCTCGACGAAGTCGGTGAACAGTCGCTCGACGTAGTCGAGCGTCGTCGGCCGCGACGGATGCCGCGCCACCTGGACGCGCTGCCACGGGGTCAGGTTGCGATAGAGCTCGCCGCGCATCGCGTTGACGCGGCCTTCGAGGCGCGCGATCTCCTGGTCGCGCTCCGGCGTGGGCTGGAGCGTCGACAGCGCTTCGATCTCTTTGAGCAGCTCGCCGATCGGTTCTTCGAATTCGAGTAGGTCAGGCATTTTAGTCAGGCAGACAGGCAGACAGGCCGACAGGCAGTCAGGCAGGCCGTCAGGCCATCACGAGTGAATCGTCACCGAACCAACACCGCACAGGCGCTCGACGTCCGACACGAACTGCTCCGAGGTCCGCACGCGGATTGAGTGCGTCACTTCGGCGCGCACGATCACATGCCGCGAGCCGCCGTTCATTTCGACCTCGACGGCGACCGGGCGATCGCCCCGGTGCCTCGTCATCACGTCCCAGAGCGCCTCAATGGTCTCACGCGGGCAGGTGCCCTTCAACCGGATGCGCACCCCGCGCGACAGCCGCTCGCGCAGCGCCGACAACGGCAGGATATCGGCGCATTGGAACCGCGAATTCTCTTCGTCGCGCTCGAACTTGCCGCGCACCAGCAGCAGCGCGCCATTTTCGATCAGCGCGCGATGCCGGCCGAACATTTCCGGAAACACCACTACTTCGACGGCGCCCTGGTGATCCTCGAGCGTGAACACGCACATCGGATCGCCCTTCTTGGTCTTCAGGCCGCGGAAGCCGGAGACGATGCCGCCGACGTAGATGTCTTCGAGCACCAGCCGCCCCGGCGAGCCATCCGCGCTTTGCGGGATCTCGGCCATCGTCAGATCGCCGACGGTGCGCGCGCCGAAGGCGCGCAGGTTCTCGGCGTGCCGATCGATCGGATGGCCGCTGAGGTAAAGGCCGAGCGCATCCTTCTCGTGCGTCAACAGCTCCATCTCGGTCCACGGCGGCGAATCCGGCAATCGGATGATCGCCAGCGAGTCGTCTGCGCCGCCGCCAAACAGATCGGACTGGCCCAGCTCGCGATCGCGCTGCCTGCGATTGCCGTGCTCGATGGCGCTGTCGATGGCGCCGAACAGCACGGCGCGGCCCGCGCTCAGCGGCACGCCGGCCGGGACCAGGCTGTCGCAGGCGCCGGATTTCACGAGAGCTTCGAGCACCTTCTTGTTGACGACGCGCAAGTCGAGCTCTTCGCACAGCTGGTGCAGCGAGGTCACCCGGCCGTTGCGCTCGCGCACTTCGATGATCGCCTTGATCGCGCCATCGCCCAGGCCCTTGATCGCCGTCAGCCCGAACCGCACCCCCTCGGGGACGACCGTGAAGTGCAGTTGGCTCTGGTTGATATCCGGCGGCAGTACCGCGATGCCCCGCTCGCGCGATTCGGCAATGTAGACGGCGAGCTTGTCGGTATTGGCGGCCTCGATCGTCAGCAGCGCCGCGGCGAAATGCCTCGGGTAATTCGCCTTGAGGTAGGCGGTCTGATAGGCCAGGAACGCGTACGCCGTCGAGTGCGACTTGTTGAAGCCGTAGCCGGCGAAGAATTCCATCAGCTCGAAGATCTTGCTGGCCTTGCGCTCGCTGATGCCCTTGGCCAGCGCACCGGCCATGAAGCTCTCGCGCTGCTTGGCCATGACCTTCGGGTCCTTCTTGCCCATCGCCTTGCGAAGCACGTCGGACTGGCCCATCGTGAAGCCGGCGAGCACGCTCGCCATGCGCATGACCTGTTCCTGGTAGGCGATCACGCCGTAGGTATCCGCGAGGATCGGCTCGAGCGACGCCAGTTCGTACTTGACCTCGCTCCGTCCCGCCTTGCGGTTGATGTAGTCGTCGACCATGCCGCCCTTGAGCGGGCCGGGCCGGTAGAGCGCGTTCATCGCGATCAGGTCTTCGAGGCGCTGCGGCTTGGCGCGCCGCAGGATCTCGCGCATGCCGCTGCTCTCGAACTGGAAGATGCCGTAGGTCTGCCCGTCCACGAACAGCTGATACGTCTTCGCATCGTCGAGCGGAATGTTGTCGATGTCGAGATCGATGCCCTCGGTGCGCTTGATCTCTGAGAGCGCGTCCTGGATGAGCGTCAGCGTGCTCAAGCCCAGGAAGTCCATCTTCAGGAGGCCGACGCGCTCGACTTCCTTCATCGCCCACTGGGTGGTGATTTCGTCGCGGTTGCTCTTGAAGAGCGGCGCGTAGTCGGTGATCGGACCCGGCGCGATCACCACGCCGGCGGCGTGCACCCCGGCGTTGCGTGACACGCCTTCGAGACGCTTGCCCATCTCGAGCACGTCGTTGACGCGCGAGTCGGTCTTCGCCATCTCGCGCAACACCGGGTTCTCGGCAAGCGCCTTCTCCAGCGTCATGTCGAGCGCCGGCGGAATCTGCTTGGCGATGCGATCGACGTCCGCGTACGGCATGTCCATGACGCGGCCGACGTCGCGAATGACGGCCTTGGCCTTCATGGTGCCGAAGGTGATGATCTGCGAGACGTTCTCGCGGCCGTACTTCTCGGTGACGTAGGCAATCACTTCACCGCGGCGCCGTTCACAGAAGTCGACGTCGATGTCGGGCAGCGAGACGCGTTCCGGGTTCAGGAAACGCTCGAAAATCAGGTCGTAGTGCAGCGGATCGACGTCGGTGATGCGCAGCGCCCACGCCGCCAGGCTGCCCGCCGCCGACCCGCGGCCGGGACCGACCGGAATGCCCTTTTCACGCGCGAAGCGGATGAAGTCCCAGACGATCAAGAAATAGCCGGGATACCCCATTTTCTTGATCATCGCGATCTCGTACGACAGCCGTTCGTCGTACTCGGCCAGGGTGTGCCGCAACTTGCCTTCGGCGTCGAGCTGGCGCAGGCGCTCCAGCCGCTGCGCGTAACCCTGGCGGACGACGTGCTCGAAGTAGTCGTCGAGCTGGTAGCCGTCCGGCACCGCGAACTTCGGCAGGTGGTTCTGCCCCGACGGAATCACGACGTTGCAGCGCTCGGCGATCAGCAGCGTGTTCTTCATCGCATCCGGGTAATCGCCGAACACTTCGGCCATCTGCGCGGCCGACTTCAGGAAGAACTGATCGCCGTGGTACTTCAGGCGCTGGCTGTCATTGACCGACTTGCCGGTGCCGATGCACAACAGGATGTCGTGCGGCTTGTGGTCGCCGTGCCGCAGGTAGTGCACGTCGTTGGTGCAGACCAGCGGCATCTGCAAGTCCCTGGCGATCGGCAGCAGCCCGTTGTTGACAATGCGCTGCTCGTCGATGCCCTGATACTGCATCTCGAGAAAAAAATTGCCCTTGCCGAGAATGTCCTGGTAGGTCGACGCGGCGGCGATCGCGCGCTTGGCCTGCTCGCCGCGAATCTCGGTGGCGACCTCGCCTTTCAGGCAACTGCTCAAGCCGATCAACCCTTCGGCATGTTGCGCGAGCAACTGCTTGTCGATGCGCGGCTTGTAATAGAACCCCTCGGTATAACCGGATGACACCAGCTTGATCAGGTTCTTGAAGCCGGTCTCGTTCTCGGCGAGCAGCACCAGATGGTTGGCCGTCTCGCCGGGTGTCCCGCTCTTGTCGCGGCGATCGCCCGGTGCCACGTAGACCTCGCATCCGAGAATCGGATTGATGCCGCGTTTACGCGCCGCGTCGTGGAAGACCACGGCCGAGAACATGTTGCCGTGCTCGGTGACGGCCAGCGCCGGCATCTTGAGCTGCTGCGCCTGATCGAGGAGCTCGTCGATCCGGCACGCACCGTCGAGCAGCGAGAACTCCGTATGGAGGTGGAGGTGTACGAACTCCGACATGCGTAACCTACCCCCGCTCTGTCCGCGAATGGTTCGTCATTCCCATTCGATCGTCGATGGCGGTTTCGAGGAAATGTCGTAGACCACGCGATTGATGCCGCGCACCTCGTTGACGATGCGCGAGGACATCGAGGCGAGCAGGTCGTGCGGCAGCCGCACCCAGTCGGCGGTCATGCCGTCGAGGCTCTCCACCGCGCGGATCGCCACGGTGAACTCATAGGTGCGCGCATCACCCATGACGCCCACGCTCTGCACCGGCAGCAGCACGGCAAAGCTCTGCCAGACACGCTCGTACCAGCCGGCCCGGCGCACCTCGTCAACGACGATGGCATCGGCTTTCTGCAGCAGGGCGATCTTGTCGCGCGTGATCTCGCCGAGAATGCGCACCGCGAGACCGGGTCCCGGGAATGGCTGCCGGACGAGAAACTCCTTGTCGATGCCGAGATCGCGGCCGACCGCCCGCACTTCGTCCTTGAACAGTTCGCGCAGCGGCTCGACCAGCTTGAACGTCATGCCTTCCGGCAGGCCGCCGACGTTGTGATGGCTCTTGATCGTCGCCGACGGCCCCCGCACGGATACCGATTCGATCACATCCGGGTAGAGCGTGCCCTGCGCCAGAAACTCGAACCGGCCAAGCTGCGCCGCCTGGTCGTTGAAAATGTCGATGAACGTGCTGCCGATGATCTTGCGCTTTCGCTCCGGATCGGTGACGCCGCGCAGGCGATCGAGGAAGGTCGCGCTGGCA
>Ga0196963_10000683_pt1 | contig 27525 bp, 28 predicted proteins | sample S1_5metaG_FD_148600 | JGI IMG/M metagenome (GOLD analysis project Ga0196963, IMG submission 148600) | Soil microbial communities from Anza Borrego desert, Southern California, United States - S1_5 | ecosystem: Environmental > Terrestrial > Soil > Desert | place: USA: California | collected...
ACCGCCGCCGACTCCGTCCGCGGGCGTTTTTCTTTTCCAGCACAGCTTTGCCCGCCTCATCCCGGGGCCGACGGCTTGCGAGGATCCATGACCCAAAAAGATTCAAAGGAATTCAATCGTGGCTAGGGGAGGCCCCCGCAAGGGCGCCGGCCGCAAGCCCGGGGTTCCAAGCAAAAAGACACAGGACGTCGCCGACAGACTCGCTGCATTGGGCTGCGACCCCCTCGAAGGCATGGCCATGATCGCCATGAACGAGGAGAACGCGCCCGAGCTCCGCGGACGCATGTTCGCCGAACTGGCTCAGTACGTCCTACCCAAACGGAAGGCGATCGAGCACTCAGGCCCCGCCGGCGGACCCATCCCCTTCACGGGCATCACGCGGACCATCGTTGAGCCAGCTCAACATTGACACCGCCAAGGTGTTCCGGCCCTTGCTGGAGCCCTCGCGGTACAAAGGGGCTCACGGGGGACGAGGGTCGGGAAAGAGCCACTTCTTCGCCGAGCTTCTGGTTGAGCGCTGTGTGCTTCAGCCTACCCGCTGGGCCTGCATCCGTGAGGTGCAGAACACCATCAAGGATTCCGTCCGTCAGCTTTTGGCAGACAAGATCAACAAGCTAGGTCTTTCGTCAGCATTCGAGATCCTCGAGACCGAGATACGAGGGCCGAACAATTCCCTGATCATCTTCAAGGGAATGCAGCACTACAACGCTTCCACCATCAAATCCCTCGAAGGCTACGATGGGGCGTGGGTGGAGGAAGCTCAGGACTTCAGCCAAACCTCGCTCGATCTGCTCCGCCCGACCATCCGCAAGGAGAACTCGGAACTCTGGTTCAGCTGGAACCCCACCAGCAGCAAGGACCCCGTGGACCTATTCCTCCGGGGGCCGAATTGCCCCAAGGACGCCATCGTCGTTGAGGCCAACTGGAAAGATAACCCCTGGTTCCCCGAAGTCCTCCGCAAGGAGATGGAGGAGGACCGGGCGGCGGACGCCGACAAAGCCGGCCACGTGTGGGACGGCAAATATCAGACCGCTCCCAAAGGGGCGTATTACGCCCGACTGCTTGCCATAGCAAAGACCGAAGGCCGGATTGGTTTCGTCCCCTACGACCCGGTCCACGAAGTCAGGGTGTGCTTCGACTTGGGTAATGGACCGAATATGTCCGCCTGGTTCCTGCAGTGGATCGGGCTTGAGATCAGGGCGATCGACTACCTGCAAGGCGACGAGCAGGCCAAGAACGAAGGCTGGCCCTGGTACATCAAGAAGCTGCGAGAGAAGCCTTACAGTTACAGCGAAATCATCCTTCCCCATGACGCCGCTCCTGCACAGCGGGTCACGGGCAAGGGTGACCAGCAGACCCTGGTGGATGCCGGGTTCCGCACGACGGTGGTCCCGAAGATGGACCCTGCCGAGCGAGTGAAACTGGTCCAACGGTATCTCCCGAGATGCCGCTTCGATGAAACGAAGTGCGCCGACGGGCTTGAGGCCTTGCGGCAGTACCAGTCGAATTACGACGAACGGCTGCAGCTGGATAAAGGTCCCTTACACAACTGGGCGTCACATCCGAGCGATGCCCTTGGCCATGGGATCCAGGCCTACCAGGAACCGCAGGGGTTCAAGATGTCCGGAGCCATCGGCTCCGCAGGACGAGGCGACAGGAGGGCCGGATATTGACCACAGCCTCATCGAACGACCGCCGCAAATCCAGGGTTGAACGCTTCATGCGCGGGGATTGTCCCGACTGGCCCGAGCTGTACATGCGTGGGGAGATTGACGACCTCACCCTGTACGAAAAGACGGGACTGAACCCCGGCGACCTGGTGACCATTGTGGTCCCGAGGGTCCACGCAAACGCTTTGCTTGAGCAAGAAGGCCGCTGATGAGCCGGAACGACGATGGCGAGACGGCGCGCGAATACATCGAGCCTGAGCGGGAGCGCTGGTCCGGTCTCTACAACAAGGACGGACAGAAGCTTTTCCGGGAACAACCGACAATCGGCTTTGATCCCCACAGATGGGACTCGCGCAAGGGAAAACGGAAAGGCAAGTGAAGATGGCGACCGCCGGACAAAAGAAGGCCGGCGACATCAAGGTAGCCATCGAGACGATCATTGGCGGGCTGGAAAAAGAGGCTGAGCGTAGAGTCTCCCGCCGTTCCTCCATCGAAGACCGGTGGATCGAAGACACCCGCCAGTATCACGGGGAGTACGACGAGGACACTGAGGGCGGACTCGAGCCGAATCAGTCCCGGCTGTTCATCAACCAGACCCGTCCCAAGACCAATGCCTGCGCCGCTCGTCTGTTCGATATGCTGTTCCCGACGGACGACAAGAACTGGGGGATTCAACCCACTCCCGTTCCTCAGTTATCCAACCTGATCACCCAATCCACCGGGGTTGTGGAGCAGGGGAAAGAAGCGGCGGACGCAGCCATTGCCCGCGGCGACATGCAGTCCGCTCAGAGAATCGTCGCCGAGACCAACGCCCAAGTTGACGCGAGCGAGAAAGCCCAGGCTCTCATCGAGGAAGCCAAGCGTCGCTGCGATGCGATGCAGGACGAGATGGAGGACCAGCTCCGGGAGTGCCGGTACGCCGAGGAAATGCGTCTGGTGCTCGAGGATGCCTGCAAATTGGGAAGCGGTATCGCCGAAGGCCCCGTGGTTAATGACAGGGTCCGGAGGAACTGGACCAAGAACCAAGTCGGCAACGCCACCGTCTACGAACTGAAGGGGACTGAAGACTCACGACCGGCTTTCCGCCGCATCAATCCATGGGATTTCTTCCCCGACATGGACGCGATGAGCCCGGAGGAATCCGAAGGGTTCTTCATCCGGCACCTGGAGACCAAGAAAGGCCTCAGAAAGCTTTCCCGCGAGCCGGGGTTCGACAAGGACGCCATTCGTGAGTTGCTGAGAGAATCACCCCGGTCGAAGGTGCCGAGCTACATCGGTGAGTTGAGGGAAATCACCGGCAACGACCAGGATTCCAATCTCGAGCGTTATACCGTTTGGAAATACACCGGGCCGATCACGGCTGAAGACCTAGAGACCCTGATTGAATTCACCGGTCAGGAGAAGATCGAAGGCGAGACCGATCCCCTCAAGGAACTGCCGGTCTGCATCTGGTTCTCTCAAGGCAAGTTACTGAAGTTCGGCATTTTTCACCTCGATTCTGGCGACCCGATCTACTCGGTGTTCCCGTTCGAGAAAGACGACTCCTCCATGTTCGGGCTGGGTGTCCCATCCTTGATGCGCGACAGCCAGTCTGCGCTGAACGCCGCCTGGCGCATGATGATGGACAACTCTGGCCTGAGCACGGGCCCGCAGATCGAGATCGACCCGACCATCATCGAGCCTGTTGACGGAGAATGGGGACTTGCTCCACGGAAACTGTGGAAGCGCCTTCCCGGCGCCATCCCCGGCAAGAAGGGCATGGACACCTACGACATTAAGTCCAACCAGACCGAACTGGCCAATATCATCACTCTGGCCAAGCAGTTCATTGACGACGAGACCAACGTGTCTGTCCTGGCTCAGGGAGAGCAGGGCGCCCACACCACCCAGACCGCGGGCGGCATGTCTATCCTGATGAACGCCGTGAACGTGGTGTTCAGACGGATCGTGAAGAACTTCGATGACTGCATGACGGTGCCGAACCTCCGTCGCCTGTACGACTGGAACATGCAGTTCTCGACCAAGGAAGACATCAAGGGCGACTTCGAAGTTGACGCTCGCGGTTCCTCGGTCCTGCTGGTCCGTGAAATCCAGAGCCAGAACCTGATGGCCCTGACGACCAACTGGTCCGCGCATCCGGTTCTCTCGCGCCTGCTGAAAGTCGCGCCGGCTGCCCGCAAGACCGTGCAGTCGTTCATGATTGCTGCCAATGAGATCATCAAGACCGATGACGAGTTGCGCAAAGAGGAAGAGTTGGCGGCGCAGAATCCGCCCCCGGAAGACCCGGCCGTGACCATGAAGCGGATGGAGCTCGAAGACAAACAGCTCGAGCGCCAGCACCAGAAAGAACTTGCCGCCATCCAGCGCGACACCGAGATGGTCCGGCTGTCTGCCCAGACCAATGTGACCTTGGACAAGATCAGGGCGCAGCTTCAGGACTCCCGCGAGGAGCGCGCCAGTTCCGAGAGGAAGTTCGCCGCGGAAGTCGCCGTCGAGAAGCAGAACAAGGAAGAAGCCCTCGCCAGGGGTGACGAGCCCCAGGGCTCCGGCGGGTTTGTCTCGCAGTGATCGAGCCCGCATCCGAGACCTGGAAAGAGATCGTCAAGTGGGCGGAAGCCAATAGGCTTAACGCCACTATGCGCCTGTGTGCCCACGGCACCGGCATGGAAGAGACCGAATACCAACGGGGGCGTGCCTCCGTGCTCAACGAATTGCTGGCGCTGACCAAGCCCCAGCCTGACCTGACCGGCATGAGTAGGCCGGATCGGAAGACCGGCTACTAGCGGGCCGCCCGTATCGGGCCGCCAAAACCAGAGGACATCATGACCGAGAAGACCGCAGAGACCGCGGTCGCCGGTGATTCGCAGGAATCGCCCGCGACGCAGGACGAAGCGAGCCAAGCCTGGGCGGAGTTCGAACAGGCCGACAACCCCAAAGGCAAAGAGCCCGAGGAGGAGCTTGAAGGCGGTGATGATCAGACCGCCGACAAGAAAGACGGTGAGGAACCGTCCAAGGAAACGAAGGCCGAAGAGAAGCCGGCCGAGAAGACCGAAGCCAAGCCCGACATCTGGGCCAACGCCCCGCCTGAACTGAAGGCCGCCTACGAGGCCGCCGAGAAGAAGGCGAGGGACCTTGAGCACCGGAAGAAGTCGGACGACGGCAGGGTCGCGACCTATCAGCGGCAGGTCAAAGCACTCACCGACCAGATTTCCGAACTTCAGAAGGGCAAGAAGGACGGCGCCACTCAGGCGTCCTCCGAAAAGAAAGCCGGAGAAATCTCCGACAAGCTTGCCAAGCTGAAGACCGACTACCCGGAGATCGCCGAGCCTATCGAACACCTCGAGGGCCGGCTGAACGACGCGCTCAAGAAGATCGACTCTTTGACGAGCGAGTTCTCCGGCATCTCCAAGGAACGTTCGGAGAAGCAATTCGCCACCCAGGAGAAGATCGTCCTGGAGGCGCACAAAGACTACGACGCCATCGCCGAGTCCGACGAGTTCTATGCCTGGTATGCGCAATCGCCCGCCTTCATCAAGGCCGGTGTTGAGCGGAACGCCCGCGGGATCGTGGACGGCCATGAAGTCAAGAAGATCATCGACCTCTTCAAGCTGGAGACCGGGAAGGTCTCCACCGGCGCCGTGACGGCGACGAAGACTGAACCGGCCGACAAAGGCCAATCCAACAACCCAGCCCCTGCCGATCCTCACAGGAAAAGGCAACTCGAATCAGCTTCCAGCCCTCGCAGCAAGTCTCTCGGCCCCACGCCAAGTGGAATCCCGGACGACCCTGAAGGCGCCTGGAATGCCTTCGAGCGCATGGGGCTTTGACCTCAACAGGTAACCCATGACCACGACCAAATACTCCGACTCGGGGATTTCCCCCCGTACAAACGTCTACGCCGTCCGGCAGATGCTCAAGCACGCCGGCCCGGTCGTCGTTCTCGACAAGTTCGGCCTCATGCAGAAGATGCCGAAGAACAAGACCCAGACCATCAAGTGGCGCCGTCCGAACGTGTTCTCGGCCGCGTCCGTTCCCTTGGTGGAAGGCGTGACTCCTTCGACCACGCAGTTCAGCTACACCGACGTGGAAGCCACCCTCAAGGAATACGGCCAGTTGGTGGAGATCACCGACGCCATCGAGGACACCCACGAGGATCCGGTGCTCAACGATGCGGCGGTCCAGGCGGGCGAGAACATCGGCCGCACCATCGAGGCCCTGACCTATGGCGTCGTCCGTGCGGGCACCAACGTGGTGCGCGCCAACGGCTCCGCTCGTACCGACATCAACACTCCGGTGACCCTGAACGGTCTCCGCTCGGTGGTGAAGTCGCTCAAGGCCCAGAAGGCGATGATGATCACCAAGGTCCTGGACGGGTCGGTCAACTACGCCACCCGTTCGGTGGAAGCGGCTTACATCGCCGTGTGCCACACCGACCTGGAGCCCGACCTCCGCAACCTGGCCGGCTTCCTTCCTGTCGCCCAGTACGGCTCGCGCAAGACCGTGCACGACCAGGAGTTCGGCACGGTGGAGAACGTCCGTTTTGTCACTACGCCCGACCTGACTCCCTTCACCGATGCGGGCGGCGCCAAGGCCGGCGCGGTCGGCACGATGGTCTCCACCACGGGCACCTCGGCCGATGTGTATCCCATCCTGATCTTCGGCAAGGAAGCCTACGGCGTGGTCCCGCTTCGCGGCATGGAGTCGGTCTCTCCGTCCATCATCCCTCCGGGGAAGAAGGACAAGAGCGATCCCCTCGGCCAGCGCGGCTATGTGGGTTGGTTGACGTGGTTCACGTCGAAGATCCTCAATGACAACTGGCTGTATCGCTATGAAGTGGCGGCCACCGCCATCTAATAGCCTGAGCTGAATCCATCGCGGGGCGCGCTCTCAGAGCCGCCCCGCTTCCTTTTCCAGGAGATCACAAACCATGTTTCCCAACGTCAAAGTAGGCGAGGTTTCTGGCACCGGCAGTACGGTGCTCGTCAACCTCGGCTGGCAGCCCGACTACATCGAGACCATCAACCTCACCGACAAAGACCAGATGTACAAGTTCCACTCTGGCATGTCGGCCGGCACTGCCATCGACATCAACAAGTCCGGTTCCATCGCCGAGCTCGCGTCCGAGGGCTTCACCCTGGTGAACAACGCCACGGACAACGTCTGCGGGTTCAAGATCGGCACGACCATCTCCGAGTCCTCCAAGCGCATCGCGTACCTCGCGGTCCGCAACGGGCCCGGGAACTAAGGATCGAAGGGCGGGAGCGATCCCGCCCTTTGTCCTTTTAGGAGCAAACCATGAGCACAACCAATATCACCAACGCCGCTCTCCGGGCGCAGATCGTTTCCGGCGAGACCATGCTGGGCCAGTTGGCGCAGGCTGTCCGTCAGGTCCTTCGGGGCAATGGCAATCGCACGAATGCCGGTAACCCGAATGGAGTCCTGACTCCTCAAAACCGTGGCGAGCGGGTGTGGGACACCACCAATTCCCGCGAGTTCGTGGCCACCGGATTGACCAACACCTCGTGGTTTCCGACCACGGGCGTTCCGGTAACCGCTGAAGTCTCGGGCACCGGCAGCACCGTCACCGTCAACCTGGGCTTCACGCCCTCTTACGTGATGACGCTGAACCTCACCGACTTCGACGTCCAGTACGAGTGGACCGACACCATGGCAAATGGAACCGCCATCGAGCACAACAAGGCCGGTTCCATCTCGCAGCTGGCCTCTGAAGGCATCACGCCCATCACCACCGCTGGGTCTGAAGGCTTCCAGATCGGCACCACGATCTCGGAAAACTCCAAGCGCATCGCTTACGTCGCGCATCCGTAACGGGGTGGGGGCTGCGGCCCCCATTTCCTTACCCATAGGACGGCCATGAGAACCTTCACCAATAATCTGTGGATGCCGGCCGTGTCGATCACCCGGCCCGCGAACACCACGACCTATGCCACAGGTGATGCGGTAGGCACGGCAGCCGGCTCGCGTCTGTCGTTCGTCGTGCCGCATCCCCACGGGCTGGTGAAGTCCGCCCGGCTGTGGAAGTCCACCACCGGAACGACCGCGGACGACTTCCGCCTCCTGCTGTTCACCAAGCAGCCCACCAACAACCCGGTAGACAACGCCGCGCCGACCACCTCGTTCATCGACATCGCCGATAAGGACTCTTTTGTCGGCATGATCGACTTCGAGACCGCCGTCACTTTGGCCGCGGGCAATTACTACGAGGGGCAGGATTACGTCCCCTCCACCGGCATTCCTTTCCATCTGAATGGCACCAGCCACAACAACGTGCTGTTCGGGATCCTCACCGTCCTTGCCAATTACGACCCCGGCTCCGCCGAGGTCTTCACCATCCGCCTTGAGATCAATCAGTAACCCGCCGCTCTCTCCTCCACCTGATCCCGGACGTGAGAGCCGCAAGCCAGAGGACTCCATGCGCAAAGAAATCCCCGTCAAGGAAGCCAGCAACAACGACCTTCGCCAGTACGCGGAAGAGAAGGGGATCAACGTCCACCCCGGGGCAAAACGGGACCAGCTTCTGACCAAGCTGAATCTCAACGATGAGATGTCCATCTCCATCGGCGCCGGCGACCTACCGAAGGAAAACGACGCTCCGGACTATGTGATCGTCCGCATCGCGACCTCGGAAAGCGAAGGCGGCGATAAACCAGTGGTGCTGGGATTCAACACCAAGCTGATGCTGGTGGAGCGTGGCGCCTGGTCGCTCATTCCCTGGGGTTATTACAACAGCCTCAAGGATGCGGTGGAAGACCGCTACGATCCGTTGCCCGGCGGTGGAGTGGGCGCCCCTCGTCAGGTGCCGCGGTTCCCGCACGAACTGTGGGACAGAACCGATCCCCCGGCCGACCTCAAGACGCCCCCGGCCTTCAGCGGGAACGTGGACGAGATACTCGCCAAACGGCGCGTCAAGCGGGCGGCCTAAGCACCCATGGCCACTTTCTTGCAGCTCGCACAGAAGGTGGCCCGCGAGAGCGGAACTGTTTCTGGGACTCAACCGTCCTCGGTCACCAGTCAGACCGATCGCCTTCTGAAAATCGTCAACTGGACCGCGGACGCCTGGACGCACATCCAGAACTCCAAACCCAACTGGATGTGGATGGACGCCAGCTGGTCCGCCACGCTGACGATCAACACCACGACCTATACCGCTTCGGCTTTGGGAATCTCTTCCCGTTTCGGGGCCTGGGTGCAGGACAACCCGATTAAGAGATTTTACCCGACCACCATGTACGATTCCTCCATCGGCGTGTCGGATGAAGGTATCCTCCGCCAGCTCACCTACAGCCAGTGGCTGACACGGTATGGCAGGGGGACGCAGACCGCGAACAAACCCGGACACTGGGCGATTGCCAACAACAACTCCCTGGTGTTCGGCCCCAAGCCTGATTTGAGCACATACGTGGTGAGCGGACGGTACCGCAAGGGACCGCAGACTCTTTCGGCTAATGCGGACGAACCGGAGATGCCGGAGCGTTTCCACGACGCGATTGTCTGGTACGCCCTGGGATACTTGGTCGAACACGACGAGGCGGTGAATCAAGTTGCCGGGTTCCGTTCCCGCTACATGCAGCTCATGCACCAGCTTGAGCGCGACCAACTACCACCTGAGAGCCAGCCGCACATCGCCGCGGGCCCGCTTGCGTAAGCCCGATGCAACAGACCGCCTTCTTCTCCCTTCAAGGCGGGCTCGATCTTGTGACTCCAGCCATCCAGACGCCGTCTGGACGGATGATTGCCGGATACAACTATGAGCCGGGGCCGCGAGGCTACAAGCGCGTTGACGGCTACGAACGATACGACGGACGCCCTGAACCACAGAACGCGACTTATTACCTGCTGAACTTCGACGCCGGCACGGCCGCGATCACCGAAGGGCAGACGGTGACTGGAGCGACTTCCGGTGCGACGGGCAAAGCCCTCATCGACGCCGTTGTCTCCTCCGGCTCCTACGGTGGTGGAAACGCCGCTGGATACCTGATCCTCGATCTCGTTACCGGGACTTTCCAGGACAACGAGAACCTGCAGGTTTCGGCGGTCACCAAGTCGGTGGCCAACGGCGTTGCGATTGAACGGGGCGCCGCCACAGACGCCCTCGACACCACGTATTACCGCGATGCGATCGAGACTCGCAGAGCACTGATTGCCGCGCCGACTGGATCCGGTCCGATCCGGGGTGTGTGGGTGTTCAACGGCACCGCCTACTGCTTCCGCAACAACGCCGGTGGAACAGCGGGACTCATGTACAAGGCCACTTCCACCGGGTGGTCGGCTGTTTCGCTGGGGGTCAAGCTCGCTTTCACCGGCGGAACGTCTTCGACTGTGGCTGACGGCCAAACCCTTGTAGGTGCGAGCTCGGGCGCGACTGGCGTTGTTACTCGCCAAGCCATCCGGACAGGTACCGTCGCCGCGTCCACGGCGGCCGGCATCTTCACCTTTGCCAGCGTCACCGGGACCTTCACCAATGGCGAGAACCTCCAAGTCGGAGGGGTGACCAAAGCGGTTGCGTCTGGGACTCAGGCGGCCATCACGCTTCCAGCCGGCGGTCATTACGAGTTCGTGAACCACAATTTCTTCGGCGCCTCGAATCTCGCCCGGATGTACGGCGTGAACGGAGTGGGTACGGCATTCGATTTTGATGGAACGACCTTCGTTCCCATCGCTACGTCGATGACCACCGACACGCCGAAGCATATCGCGGTTCACAAGCAGCATCTGTTTCTGGCTTTCCCCGGTGGTTCCGCGCAGCACTCGGGCACCGGAGACCCTTATGCATGGACCCCCGTCACCGGTGCCGCCGAATTGGGCATCGGCGAAGAGATCACCGGTTTCATCCAGGACTTTGCCAAGCAATTGGTGATCCTGGGCCGCAACAAAATTGCGGTGTTGTACGGCAACGACAGTTCGGACTGGGTTCTGGTTCCCATTGCCGACGACGCCGGGGCCATTGAGTGGACCGCGCAGAGGATCGGCAACCCCATCTACGTTGACGACCGCGGCATCCGCGACATGCGGGCCACGCCTGCGTTCGGCGACTTCAACATGGGAGCGGTGAGCCAGCTCATCGAGCCGCTGTTCCGGACGAAGAAGGTTGCGGGCATTACACCCACTGCTTCTGTCCGGGTGCGAGCGAAGGACCAGTATCGCTTCTTCTGGTCCGACGACACAGGGGTAACGGTTTACCTCGGGCGCAAAAACCCCGAGTGCACATTCTTCAAGTTCAGCCACTCCATCGAGTGCGCCTGCTCGTCGGAAGACTCCAGCGGCAACGAGATCATGCTGTTCGGGTCCGACAATGGGATGGTCTACCGCCTGGATGCGGGGACGAGTTTCGACGGCGGCACGGTTGAAGCCTTCATTCGCCTGCCGTTTAATCACGTCGGTTCGCCGACGCAGAACAAGCGCTGGCACAAGGCAACGCTGGAGGGGAACTTCTCCGCCGCGGTCAGCCTGGGGATGCTTGCGGAGTTCTCCTACGGCGACCCCGGCACACCTCCGGCAATTGAGCAGACCTTCTCCGTCCAAGGTGGCGGCGACTTTTGGAACGAGCTGACACTCAACGACTTCTACTGGTCCGCCCCTGTTGAAGGGGTGGCCGAATGCTCCGTTGACGGCCTCGGCCGCAACATCTCCATCGCGGTGGTGAGCTCGTCCATCTACGAGCCCCCGCATCAACTGCACGGTTTGACTCTCCATTACTCCTACAGGGGATTGGCGCGCTAATGTCGAACGACTATTTCGATGAAGCCGACTACACGACGCTGACCCGGCACACGCTGGGCCGCGCCGAAGCGGTGATGGCTATCATCGACGCCATTGAAGCCGGCTTCGACAAACTCCCCGCCGAACTGCACATCAAGCAGGGGCGCATTACGTTCGTTGCTTCGGACACTGGAGCCGCGGACGCCTACCTCGTCAGCATGACGCACGCCCCGGCTGCGTACACCGACGGCCTCGAAGTCGTCTTCCGCGTCGCCAACACGAACGCCGGCGCGTCAACGATCAACGTCAACTCCCTGGGCGTGAAGTCGATCCGCAATTATGCGGGTTCCGCGCTCTCTGGTGGAGAACTTGTCACCGGTGCCTTGGTTACGCTGCGCTACGACAACAACAACGGATACTTCCGCATCACGCAGCCGGTGACGTCCATCGGCAGCGTGACGGTGAACAACAACGTCAAGGTCTCGGCCAACGATTCAACACCTGGGGTGTTGAACGGCAAGCTGACCGCAGGCGCAGGCGTGACTCTTACTGAGGGCGGCGATGGCGGCAACGAGACATTGGCGATTGCCGTCTCGTTGACTGAAGGTGCCGGCATCGACGTTAGCGGCGCAACGATCAGCGTCGATACGACGGAGTTGGAAGAGTTCCTCGCCTGGACCGGAAAGCTGACGGGAACCATCACTTCCGGCACCACGGCCATGACTGACCGGCGCCGCTACCGCATCACCGGCGGCACGGGAACGCTACCGACTTTTGCTGCCGGCAGCTTCGTGATTGTTGAGCTCGACCCGGCCACTGGAACCACAGTCACCATCGGCCGCAATTCACAAACCATCGACGGCGCGGCGGAAGACGACACCTACACGGGCGACGGAGGAGCGGGCGTGAAGATGCTCTACAAGTTTGCGAGCGCAGGCGCGGTCACCTCTGAAATCATCGGGAGTGTGCCGTAATGGCGAACGTAGCGACCAAATTTGGATTGGGAAGCGGCGGCGGGCCTTACTTCGGCCAAAACGATGCGCATCTCATCATTCCCATATCAGACGCCGCCGCAACGTTCGTCGTCTACGAAAACGTCACTGGGCGAGCGTCGGACACAGTGGCCTGCTTCACCGCCTTCGCCGCCTATATGGGCACGACCGACACCACCAATTGGACCGCCGATACCTACAAGACGATCTACAGCCACACCGGCAAGGGAAGATTTGCCGGCTTCCTCGGGCCCACCATGGCGGGTACCGACATAACCACGCTGGAAATCACCATTGATGGCGTGGTGAAAGAAATACCGTTCACCGGCGCGTCTGGTGCGCGGGTTTGGTTTGGCATGTATATGCCGCAGACCACCGCCCAGTTCACCACCGCCGCCACTTTCGAGCAACAGGGTGGCGAGGCGATCAACGCGGCCAAAACCGGTTTCACGGACCAATTCGGCAACACGGCGCTCCTGCCATGGCGCTCCATCACCCTGATGGGCATTCCGGTGCTTCGCTACAACACCTCGCTTCTCGTGCGCGCGAAGCACTCCCAGAACATCACCAATTCAACCGCCACCGCCTACAGCGCGGTGCAGCACATCGCGGGGATTTGAGCCATGACAATCTCGATTGTCAAAGTCAGCGCCATCCCCACCAAGCTACCGTGGGTCGAAGGAACGGATTACACGGTGGTTGCGGGAGACCCGCAGCAGGGGGATAAGGTCAGAATCAGGTCTCCCGGCGGCGAATCATTCCAAGCCACCTACACGCCGCCTCCATCGTCCCCCCCGCCCACCCCGCCGAAGTCCTGTCTCGCTTTCGATTTCAAGAGCCGGTTCACGGCGGCCGAGCGCGTCGCCATCCGTGCCGCCGCCGCCAACAGCGGGGCGCTTTATGACTTCGTTGACATGCTGGACAGCGCGATCCAATCGCGCCTGGTGATTTCGACCGAGGATGATTCGACGGCCGCGGCGGGCGTGGATGCGCTGATTGCGGCCGGTGTCATCAACGCAAATCGGCGCGGGGCGCTGCTCGCATGACGTCCACGATAAACAGCTGGCCGGTGAACTGACATGGCCCTCCAACGCTCCGGCATTTTCACCTTCCGCAACGGCGTCGAAATCTTCTTCGGCGTCGAGTGGGACGACTACAACATCGGCCTGCGCAGCAAGAAGTACATCGGCGAGAATTGGGTAGACATGGCGGCCAAGGCTGGCGTGGTGGCCCCCAACGGCACGCGGCCCACTGCAAAACATTGGACCTTCGCCTATCACGGCCCGCTCTACACCAAGGGACAATCCTTCGATCCAGACGGGTCCATGGGACCGCTGCCGCAGAAAGCGGGAGACCTGATTGAATACGCCAACGAACACGGGATTGCCGCCATGGTGACCAACCATTTCGATGAACACGACTGGCTGGTGGCAAACGACCCGGACCTGCAAGCCGCAGCCTCAACACCTCCTCCGACCCAAGGCACCTACACCACCGCACAGCAGGTGGGCGCCGATCTCATGTCCTTCCTTAATGGCAAGGTCGGCTACGGGCCCGACGGAAAGCTGACGAGACTCGCATGAGCGACGACCGGCAAGAGCGCCGCAAATCCCATCTCACCGACCACGACCTGGAGCGCATTGGCGATGCCTTCGATGAGAGGCTCTCCAAGCGTTTCGAGTTGATCGGTTACGACGACACCACCCCGGAATCGCGCGCTGAGATTCGCAAGGACCATGAGTGGACGCGGACCACGCGTCAGTTCAAGACCGCCATCATCATGGCCATCGCCCTGGCAATCGCCGGGGGGATTGGGACCACGATCTACAACGGCATGACCGTCGCAGCCCAAGAGCAGCCGAGGAAGTAATGGCCGACCTGGACGATATCAACCGACGGTACGCCACCTGGCGCACAGGGCAACTCGCGGCAGGCAAGACCGATGCAGACTTGCCGAACGCCCCTGGCTTCGCCGACTTCGAGCAGGAGCTGGCCGGTCACTATTCGACACTGAGCAATCCAAACGACATCGCCGCTGAGATCAACAAAACCCAGGCCCGCACCGGCACCGACAATCCCTTCAAGGACTCCGCCGGCCGCCTCCTAAACACCCTGAGCACCCGCCAAGCCAACCTGAACATCAGCGGGCAGGGTGGTGGTGGGACCCCCAGCACACCGCAGAGCCAGACGCCTGGACTCATCGCACCCCCCAGACTCGCCGCACCCCGACCACTGACGCCACCCCCGAAGATTTGGACCGAGCAGAACGCCGACGTCACCCCGCGCCTGAAGGGCCTCCTCGATTCCGGCTCCCCCCTCATGCAGCAGGCGGAGACCGCTGGACTCCAGCAGGCCAACAAGCGGGGGCTGTTGAACAGCAGCATGGCCGTAGGTGCGGCGCAGGGTGAAGCGTACAAAGTCGCCGTTCCCATTGCCTCGCAAGAAGCCTCCCAAATCCACCAGCGCAACCTCTCCGGCCAGCAGTACCAGCAGGAAGGCGTCCTTCAGGATCAGCGCATTGACTCATCCGAGCGCATCGCCGAACTGGGAGAAGAGGGCGCGCTGACCCGGCAAACGCAGCAGATCCAATCGAACGAGCGCATCTCCGCCGCGGAGATCGACTCAGCCATGGCCCGCCTACGCCAGCAGGGCGTTGACCAGCGCACCCTTCAGTTGATGCAGGACGCGAGCCAAAAGGAACGGCTGGGCCAAGAACTGACCAGCCTCGAGAAGCGCGCTCTCGACACGCTGAACGAGGACGTCCGTCAGTTTAACGCGGGGCAGGGGGCAACCGCACGAGATGCCACGGCGACCGCCGTCAATTCCGTGCAGGACACCTATAACCGTGCGGTGGACTCGATCATCCAGAACAAGGATTTGAATGACGCCAATCGCACCACAGCCCTGATGAACGCCGCGGCTGTGCGCGACTCGTCCATGAAACTCATCGAGCAAATTTACAACGTCGATCTCACCTGGGATTCACCCGCGGCTCAACAGTCGGCGGCATAACGAGGACAGAATATGGGTCTCTTTAAATCCATCGGGCGCGTGTTCAAGCGCGTGGGTAAGACCGTCGCCAAGATTGCGCCCTATGCCCTGGCCGCTGCTGCCGTCGTCTACACCGGCGGCGCTGCTCTTGGCGTAGGAGGCATGACCGGAGGCTGGGGCGCTGCCGCTGCAAAGCTTGGCGCACTCGCGGGAAAGGGAGTCCTCGCGAACACAATCACAGGCGCATTGACGCAAGCAGGCTACGGCGCTGCCGTTGGCGGGTTGATTGGTGGCAAGAAGGGCCTGAAGCAGGGAGCTGCGATCGGCGCCATCTCGGGCGCTGCCATGGGTGCGGCTGGGTTCCAGACCGATCCGCTCAAGGGTGTGTGGGAGAAGAAAGCCGCGGCCGACGCTGCGCAGACCTACGGCAGCGGAAAGGGATTGATCCGCGCTGAGAACTTGGCGCCGGCGCAGGTGGCGCAGGCTCCAGGGGAAACAACGTCTTTGTCGGCGGCGGGCGCGGGTGGAGGTTCTGGTGCTGGTGATCAAGTGGCCAAGACTGGCTGGGACAAATTCCTTGAGTCTTCGGCCGCCGGCGGAGTTGCATCAGGTGTCGGCCAAGGCCTGCTCTCGCTGGCCCAGTCCAGTGACGACGGCCTCCAGCGCGACCGCGAGGAGCGCGCCGCTGTCGAAAAGAACTACGGCACCCTCGGCAAAGGCCTGCTGAGCGAGAGCCAGATGGACAACACCGTCCGTCCGTTACCGCATGAGCGCTTCGGAGGTGGTCTACTGCCCCCAGGCACGCCCGCCGCGGCTGCCGCGGGCGGGAACAACGGGCTGCTCCGTGCGCCGCAGGCCAAGGCGCTCCCCCGCTTCGACCCCGGCAACACCGGCCGAGTCGAGGTTGGCCCGGACGGTCGCCTGCAGTGGGTTGCGGCTTAAAGTTTCTTGTCGATCTTGGCGTCCTTCAGGATGCCGTTCGCAGTGTGTCGGGTGCCAAGGTTGTAAGGAACGGGGAAACGTTTCCCTGTTCTGCGGCTTTGCCAGATTTCGTGACTACCCTTGCCTTGCCGGACGAAAAAGCAGTCGTTCTCCTTGAGGAGATCGACAACGTCCCGGTAGTAGTTGGCCATCAGGCCGGGATGCGATCGGGAATCCGCAGGTTATGTGTGATGCGAAGATTCGAGGGGTCGATCGCCGGCCGCAGAAACGACAGAACGTTCAGGCGGGCGCGGTGGTTGTGTTCAATCAAATCGGGGGCAACGTCTTGGATGATTGCGATGAGTTCATCGATAGTGTCCGCGCAGGCGTTCAGACCGATGACATCGCTTTCGTGCACGTAGAACTGGCCAGATTCCTCATCGCGCGCGATGACGACCTCGTACATTGGATGCGCCCCCCTGAGCCACTCTCGTAGCATCTTCACCATAATGCCCTCAATTTGCTACCGAGAAATAAAAAAAACAATCGGGGCTTATCTGGAGGCAGCTATACGGCAACTGCATGGCTGCTAAGTTAACCAACTGTAACAACACGAGAATTTGACCTACCCTTGACGGGCGAGCGGAACCGGCCATGCTTCCGGGCATGAAACGCCTGTCGCTCCTTATATGTTGCGCGCTTCTGGCCGGGTGCACGTCACTGGCCGACCCCGAGTCCATGCGGGCCCCGCAGACTGCGGAGGAGAGGGCGGAGTGGGAGAGACTGTACCCGGGTGTGGAGCGGACCCGCCAAGCCCTGATGTTCGGCAACCGTGAGGTTTGCGACTGGTCAGCGCCGCGGTGCGTGCTCAACGTATCGTTATCAATCGCTGGAGGCGTGGGTTCTTTTGCGCGAGACCGGTATGTCTGGGTGCCAACCGGCATGGCCGAGTTCCTGGAAAGTGATGCGGAGTTTGCCTTGGTTATGGCCCATGAGTGGAGCCACAACATTCTCGGCCACGCCGGCGGTGACTTCTCGGAGCTGAAAGAGTCCCAAGCCGACTGCCTCGGCACCCTCCTTGCCGAGCGCGCTGGCTACGACGCTATCGCTGCTTCCGACCTCCACCGCCGCCTGGCTGCGAGCGAGCTCAGGACTCAGATCGGCTGGGCGTTCTTCGGGGTATACCAACCCGGCGCCAAGTTTGACTGGGGCCGCCGGCGGGAACTGATCGCCCAAGCCGCGACCCAGGGGCGCCAAGCCCCGCTGACCAAAGCGCGTATGCAGCAAATCTGCGGCGTGACGTTCTGAGCATTGCAGAGCCGCCGAACGGATCACTGAGCCGAGCTTAGGGCTCACATCCCCGGCGGACGAAAACGGCCCCCATCGTCACACAGACGGTGGGGGTTTTCTTTTGCACCACACGAGGACCATCCATGCCCAACAAGGGACTGCTTCGCCAAACCGAGCCCGAGGAGATGGAGGGCATGGCCGCGGCCAATGAGAACACAGGGCAGGAAGCCTCACCTGAAGAGCAAAAAGCCTACGAAACCTTCGTCGGCAACGCCCTGTCGCTCGTCTACGAGAACGAGAAGGTGCTCCCCGCCGTCATCCAGACCCTTCAATCCGGCGACCCCATCGAGTCCCTCGGCACGGCAGCGGCCAACATCATCACCCGCCTTCTGGACTCCGCCGAAGAGAAGGGAGTCCCCATCTCCGACGACATCCTCCTCCACGGTTCCCAGGAAATTGTTGAAGACCTGGCCGACCTTTCCGCCACCGCAAAGATCCACACCTACACCGAACAGGAACTTGGCGGAGCCTTCACCCGTGCCATGGATGAGGTGCGGAACACCCGGGAGAAGACGGGCAAGCTGAACCCCGACAGCATCAACGAAGACTGGCAGGCCATTCAACAAGCCGACCAGGATGGGACTCTCGCTTCCATGGTGGGAGGCGCCTATGGCTAAAGGATTGTTGAGGGTCGCCGCGGCGATTGGAGGCGGAGTGCTTCAGGCCGCGGGGAACGCGCGTCTTGAGGAGATCAAATCCGCCCGTGCGGAGAAGCTGCAAAAGCTGGAACAGGAGTGGCGCTCCACCGAATCCCGCCTTGACCGTGAACACCGCGACCGGCTGGAGGGTGAGCGTCAGTTTGCCCAGCTTGGCTCCGACACCCTCCGCATCAAGTCTCAGGAAAAGAGCGACGACTTGCGCGAAACTGGCGCCGAGCGCCGGCACAAGGAGAGCTTGGGCAGCGCCGAACGTATTGCCGAAGCCAACCGCACCACCGATACCACCCGCACGAACACCAGCCAAGCCGAGCTCATCGAGGAGCCCGATGGCTCGCTGACATGGTCTTACCCCGACGGCACTTCCAAGCCTGCAATGAAGGGCGACAAGCCCCTGAAGGGACGGCGCTCAGGCTTGACTCCGTCCGTCACCGCCCCCTCTGGCTTCAGTGCACAGGCCATGAACGCGATCAAGGTTGCCGAGACTCAAGAGGGACTGGACGAATACGCTGACCCAGAGGAGCGCTCTGCTGCCGTGGCCCGGGTGGCGACGCGCCTCCGCAACGCCGGGCTGAAGACCGACGCCGACCGCTATGAGGCGTTGGGCGGCAAACTTGAAGAGCCCACCGACAATGGCGCTGCGCCTCCGCCGCCGGACCCCACCACCGCCACCGCCGGCGAGCCGAAGCCCGCCCCCCAGCAAACACCGAAACCGCCCGAATACCCGGACGCCCGCTGGTCTGACGACCCCCGCGCAACGGGCTGGGTGGTGTTCCGCGATGGCAAGTGGCAGCTGGTCGAGTAAATGCCCCTCCGTCCCCTGTCCTTCGACCCGTTCGAATCAAGCGAACAGGGAACGGCGAAGCTGCGCCCGCTGGACTTCGATCCGTTTGAAGCGAAGGCGGCACCGACACTCCGGCCACTCGACTTCGACCCCTTCGCGCGCAAGGGCCTGGACCAGATGCCGGGGGCGGGCGCCTATGGCGGTTCATCCATCAGCCCACCCAGCGCGCCCTCACAGCCTTCCGAACTCGACAGAAAGGTAGCCGCTTACCAACAGCAGCCGCTGCTGACGCGCGCCCTCAACACGCTCACCCGCGGCTTCTACGACGCCGTCGGGTTGGTCGGCGGGATGCAGGCCCTGGACGCCAAGTTCCAGAGCGATAAACGCGCCGCCTGGGAGCGGGATGTTCCGGCCAACGTCCGGAGTGCGATCGAGGATCCGGAACTTCGCAAGCGCCAAGAAGAGAGCCGCTCTCGCAATTTCCAGGAAGGCATCTCCCGCTACATCGAGAACCGCGCCAAGGCGGAAGCGATGCCCCGCAACCCCGCCCTTGAAGAGGCGATGAAAGGTTCCTTCTGGGAAGGCCTGAAAGCCGACCCCATGGGCGTGGTGTTCGGGCTCACTGGCGAATCCCTCCCCACCATGGCGCCCGCCCTTATCGTTGGCGGGCCAACCGGCCCCATCGGCGCCGCGACTCTCGCGGGCATGAACAGCTACGTGGCCGAATACGTCCCGGAGATTATGGACTCCTTCCGCCAAGCTGGGGTGGACATCACCAATCCCCAAGCGGTGGCGAACGCCATCAACAATCCCGAAATGTTCGCGAAAGCGAAAGAGAGCGCCTACCGCAAAGCCGTCCCTGTCGCCCTCTTCGATGCCCTGTCCTTCGGCATCGCCAGCAAATTCCTCGGCCCCGCCAGGTTGCAGGGCACGGTTGGCGGTGAAGCGCTGAACGTCGGCGCCCAGGTAGGAGCCGGCGGCGCTACCGGTGGCGCGGGTGAAATCGTCGGTCAGCTTGCTCAGCAAGGCAAGGTTACCGACTGGAACTCCGTCTTCGCCGAAGTGGCGGGTGAGGCGGGTGCAGCTCCGGTGGAAGTCGCTTCTGCCGTTGCCGGACGCCGCGGTCCGCCGGAACTCGACCTGCCGCCGGATGATCCCAATGCTGGCTTCCGCGCCGCGGCCAGCGCCCTCGAGCCGCGCCGCGCCCAAATCGTCGTCACCCCCGAGATCCGCGCCCAGACCACCGCGGACGACATCAACTCCCCCATCCCCACCGAACTGATCGAAGGCGGGCGCCAGGTTCTGGCCGACGCCATGGGTGGCCGCCGCTCTCCCGTGCCTTCCACCGACCGCCCACAAGAAAGCGCGCCGGACGTCGGGGGACCGACGGCGCCGCCACCGGCGCTTGAGGCTTTGCCCCGCGCCGGTGGTCTCCCGACACTCCCGGGGAATGCGCAACCCCTTGCCGATTCCCCGCAAGCACCCCCGGCCGTGCCGGGGGTTTCCGCTCCGCCTCTCGAGGTGCCCGATGAGCAACGTCTTGGAGATGGATCGACACCGCCCGTCCGAACAGGAGCGGTTGCGCCGCCACAACCGGTTGTTAGAGCGCCAGTACCTCAAGGCCCGCAACCAATCCCCGCCCCTGGCCCAACTGTTGCCCTTCCCGAAAGCGTGGGAAGAGATCAGCTCGTCACACGACAGGACGGAACTCCCTGGGCTTCTGAAACCGACGCCCGCACGGCAAGAACCTCCCGACCGGACCTGAGAGGCAAGGCGTTTGAGCCGGTTCAGGTGGATGGTGGATGGGCGCTGCGTCCCGTGCCGCCGGCCGCCGCCACGCAGCCGGAAGCTCCAAGTATCACGCCTCAAGCTCCAAGTATCAGGCAGGAAGCTCCAAGTAGCCCCCCGATCGCTGTTGCGCCGCCGCGCGCCCCGCGTCTCCCACCCCAAGCCGAAGGTGGAGCGGACGCCATCACCTTCCTCGCCTCTCGAGGTGGAATCCGGAACGACGAAGGCCACGACCTCCTCCAGGGCCGGAATCTGCAACGCAACGTCCCGACCTACGGCAAACTGATCCGCCAGAACGGCCTGTCGATCGACGCCGCGGGAGAAGCCCTGTGGGATGCCGGCTACTTTGGCCCACCGGAAACCACCCCCCGTCCAACCGAGAACCAGGTGCTGGAATTCATTGAGGCGGCCACCCGGACGAAGGCCTACCTGCCCGAAATCCAGACCGCCAAAGTCCAGGAAGCCAATGTCCCCCGCCAGCGCGGGGCCAACCGCGACTATATGGAACGTCTTGCCGGGGAATACGGCATCGACCCCACGGGCAAGACCGACCGCCAGTTGGAGAAGCTGCTTCAGGCCAAACAGGCCCTGGACGCCAAGGCAGAAAAGGTATCCCAGAACCTGGAGCGCGTTGCCCCCAAGCTTCAACAGGAGCATAATCTTGGCAATGACCCATTCGAACTCACCGACGACATCCCGGGGCGAAGCCAGGACCCAGCACCTGCTGAGCAAGGGCCAAGCAATCGCCAAGGATATCCGCCTGCCGATGAACGTCCGGCAGAGCGGCCAGAAACTGGCGGACGCAGCCCAGAACCTGTTGAACGTGGTCCAGGAACTCAAGGCGAAGTAACAGCCCCGGCCCAGTCCGGGGCTTCTGATTCCAGCGACCCGCCGTTCGCCCTCCGCGCCACCGAGCGCGCCGTCAAATCTCCCTCGCTCACCGACGACGAAATCTCACGCGCCCGCGAAGACCTCCTCGCCGACCTCAAGCGCACGGACCCTTCCGGCCGTCTGGCCATGCGTCTGGTGAAGCAGATCAACAACGCCGTCACGGGACAGCAGGAGCCCAACGCCGACGGTCAATACTTCCGCCGCCTCATCGAGATCGCCCACCAGGCCATCAAGGACAACCGGGGAAAGCACGTCCTCAATCACGAAGTCATCCACGCCCTGCGTGACCTGAACCTGTTCGATGAATTCGAGTGGAGAGCCCTGGTACGGGCAGCCCGCAGCGACAAAGCCCTGATGGACAGGATCAACCGCACCTACAAGGACCTCCCCCTTGGAAAGCGGATGGAAGAAGCCGTCGCCGAACTGTTTGCACAATGGAGCAACGGAAAGCTTGAAGCCAAAGGCTTCCTCCGCACCGCGATGGAGAAGATCAAGCTGGTGTGGGAGGCGCTGTCCAACCTCGCGCGGGGCAACCGACTCACCACCGCCCGCGGCGTCATGCGCAAGGTGGAGAGCGGGGAGGTGGGAGCGAGGGAACCCCGCGAGACCCGCGATGCCGAACCCCGCTTCAGCCGTAGCGAGAAGCCCTTCTATTCCGCCCTTACGCGCGCCGCAGAGAAAGCCAAGGACTCCAAAGCCACCCCCGGCCAGTGGATCGGCATCCTCAAGAACTCACCCGGTGTTAAGCAGGAAGAACTTGATTGGAGCGGAATCGCGGACTGGCTGAACACCCACGCCAAACCGGTGACCAAAGAAGACCTTCTCGCCTTCCTCCGTGCCAACGAAGTGCAGGTGCAGGAGGTGGTGAAGGGCAACACCGCGAGGGACCGGAACGAAATCAAGAAGCAGATGCGCGAGATCGTGAAGCGCAATGACAATCTTGGTTTCGACACAGCCGGCGAAGCCATCCAGGCCCTAATTGCCGAGCCTTCCAGGACCGCGGACTCCTGGGAGTTTGACGGCGACGACGGGCAGAAGATGAACGCGTTGCTCGCGGACTATCACGCCGAGCTTGATAGCACGACTAAATTCGCCTCCTACACCCTCCCCGGCGGAGAGAACTACCGCGAACTGCTGCTGACGCTGGACCGCCCAAATCCCATCCGTAGAAAGCCCGCCTATACCCGCTACGACAAGGAAAAGCAGGGCTGGATTGCTGTGGACGAGGAGGGGGCGGATATGACGCCCGGCGCGTGGCTCACGCAGGGCGAGGCGGTTCAGGCCGCAGAATCCGCCTTCGTGCAAGGCAACGAGCGGCCTGAGTTTAGGTCAGGCCACTACGACGAGCCCAACATCCTCGCCCACGTCCGCTTTAATGAACGGGCGGACGCCGACGGAAAGCGGGTGCTGTTCATCGAGGAAATCCAGTCCGACTGGCACCAGAAGGGGCGGAAGCAGGGGTATGCGAGCAAACGCACCATCGAGCAAATCGACGCTGACATTGACGCGGTATACGCAGAAGCCGAGCGGCGCGAACCCGGCATGGACCGCGAATCAGCGGGTGGATGGCAGGCGGTGTGGGACACGCACCCCGACCTGAAAGTCCGCCACGATGCTCTCTTCCTTGAGCGCGGTCGCACCCAGGCAGGCGGTATCCCCGACGCCCCCTTCAAAACCACCTGGCCCGAACTCGCCTTCAAGCGCGCCCTGAGATGGGCGGCGGAGAATGGGTTCGACAGCGTGGCGTGGACGACCGGTGAACAGCAGGCGGCGCGGTATGACCTGAGCAAGCACATCAAGAAAATCAAGTACACACGTCCGTCTCCGGTCTCGGACGGCGGCTCCCTCGTTGCCATCGGTCATGATGGCCGTGCTGTCATAAACAAATTCGTTACGGTTAAGGAATTGCCTGACGTGATTGGCAAAGAAGCAAGCGATAGGCTTCTTGGCGCCAAGACCGTCATTGAGGGCGAAGGCCGCAATGCGGCCCATGTCCACCGCCTCTCCGGCCTCGACCTCAAAGTCGGCGGCGAGGGCATGAAGGGCTTCTACGACCAGATTCTCCCCGCCTTCGCCAACAAGTACGGCAAGAAGTGGGGGGCGAGGGTCTCCCAATCTCAAATCATGATCGCTGGCGGCAAGCCCACAGACTATGCCGACTTCGATGCCTACATGGCAGCCAAGAAAGACCCGGCGCCCGTCCACTCCCTCCCCATCACCCCCGACATGCGCGCCAGCGTGATGGAGGGGCAGCCGATGTTCAGCCGGCGCGTGCCCGAAGTGAAGGAGAAGGACACCCCGCCCCGCCGCTCCGACGGCACCTTCGCTTCTCCCACCGACCCGGACTTCAAAGCCCCCAAGGGAACCCCTGCCCAGCAGCGTGCCGTTAACAAAGCCATCAGCGCCGACAAACCCGGCGGCCTGTGGGCCCGCGCCCGCGAGACCTACGACACCATCCGCAACACCATCAAAGACGAGATCATTTGGGCTACTGCAGATGAGTTCTACGGCCAACGTAAGCTGGGCAAGCACATCATGCCCAAGAGCGCGGATACGGACCTTGCGGCGTGGATGGCTGCCGGCATGGCCCGTCACTCCGCTGGACAAATCGAAGCCTTCCTGCGTCATGGGGCTCCGAAGTGGAACGGCGATGACGCCGTTCTCGAGCAGGACAAGGAAACGTCACCCGGCTTCTACGAGATCGTCGCGCCCCTCTACGAAAAAGGCCTGGACCGTTTGTTCGAAGGCTACGCCTACGCCCGCCGTGTGAAGACCCAGAACCTCATCGAGGACGGACGGGAGCACAATATCACTGCGGAAGAACGCGACTCCCTCGTCGCCCTCGAAAACGAGTTCCCCGAGTTCAAGCGCATCTTCAACCAAATCCAGACCTTCAAGAAAGCTGTGTTGGATGCAGCCCAGGACATGGGCCTGATCGACAAGGAGCAGCGGAAGGTTTGGGAGCAGGCGGACCACGTTCCGTTCTACCGAGTAGCTGAAGAGGAAGACTCCAGCGCCGGACCGTTCAAGAAGCGGGGACTCGCCGGTCAATCTCCCCAGATCGGCCGCCTCACCGGCGGTGAGGAGCGCTTCGTCGTCTTCAATTCCGAAGGTGAGGTTGTTTCCCGGCACGAGACCAAGAGCGCAGCGAATCTCGCAGCGAAGAAACTGGGTAAGGGCCACACCGTCGAATCCGCCGGCCAGCCCATCGTTGGCATCATCGAGAACCTCGTTAAGAACTTCTCCCACCTGATCGACGCCAGCATGAAAAACTACGCCGCTGTGCTGGCGGTTGACGACGCCCTCCAAGCCGGGATCGCCGAAAAGGTGGGCATGGAGCACACCCAAGCTTTGGTTCCCCGTGCCGTGATGGCAAAAGCCCTAGGACTGGATCCAAAGCAGGAAGACGGGATTGAGGCAGTTGCTGCGATCAAGAGCCCCGTCCGCCCTGACAACGACGTCATCTCCATCCGCCGTGATGGGAAAGTCGAATACTACCGGATCAAGGACCGCCTTCTGTACCGCGGCATCGCCGGACTCCATCGTGCTGCCATGTCCTGGTGGACCAAGCCCCTTGTGAAGCTGAAGAACATCTTCACCCGGAGCATCACGGCCACCCCCGCCTTCATGGCGCGCAACTTCTTCCGTGATTCCCAGTCTGCCTGGCTGACCACACCCGAGCGTGGCTACAACGTGCTGAGCGAGATGGCCAAGAGCGTCAAAGCCCTCGGCACCCGCCTGGACGACCCCCGCGTGAAAGCCATCATGGCTGCCGGCGGAGACACGGGCTGGTACCAAAACGCGCCCGAAGACGTGGTGAAGCAGCTGCGTCAAATGGAAGCGGACGGCAAAGCAACCCTCATCGGCCTGGCAGACGTCCGCAAATGGTGGCGCACCTGGGAGCGTATCGGCAGAGCGTCGGAAATCGCCAACCGGGTTGTGACCTACGATGCGACCCTGAAGGCGTCAGGCTCCAAACGTAAGGCCGCCTTCGCCGCCGCGGACCTCCTCGACTTCCAACGCCGTGGTGGCGCCGAGTGGATGCAGTTCCTGACGGCTGTTACCCCGTTCCTGAACGCCAGAATCCAGGGCCTCTATAAACTTGGCAGATTGGCGACCGCCGGCGACAAACAAGCCCGCAAGGCTCTGCTCACCAAGGCCGGTATGATGATTGCGTTCTCCACCACCCTTGCGATCCTCAACGCCGGTGACGACGAGGACGACGGCTACAACGACCTTCCGGAGTACGTGAAGGACGGCAGCTGGGTCATCAACCTGAAACGCATGGGAATTGAAGGCGAGGGGGTTCCCCGCTTCATCCTGATCCCGAAGCCCTTCGAACTCGGCGTGCTCCTTGGAACCGTGCCCGAGCGCGCCGTTCAACTGATTGCAGGAAACGACCGCGCCAAAGACACGTGGGACGCTCTTGAGAGAACAGTTGTCGATACCTTCTCAATCAACCCCCTTGGGAACCCCCTAGTGAAAGAGACCGTGGAGCAGTGGGCCAACCGGGACTTCTTCACCGGCAGACCCATTGTGAACCAGACCCTGCAATTCCTTCCCCCGGAACAGCAGTACGACAGCGGCACGAGCGAAACCGCGAAAGGGCTGGGCAAGATGTTTGATGCTTCCCCCGCCAGAATCGAACACGCCATCCGTGGATTCACCGGTGACATGGGTATGTTTGCTGTTGCCGTGGCCGACGCCATCATGCGCGGCACGGGTATGAGCCCTCAGTTGCCGAGCGAGCGCATAGACGAGATGCCCGTGGTCAAATCCTTCATCCGCCAAGATCCAGCCCGTAACTCCAAGTGGGTGGAGCGCTTCTACGACATCCGCAACGAAGCGGAGGAAGTCGTCAGGGGCATGAATGCAAGCAGGAAGGCCGGTGACCTGGAAGGAGCCCGTGAACTCCGCGACGAGAACCGCGGCCTGCTCCGCGTCCGCAAGGAACTTGATGACCGATCAGACACCATGGCCGCCCTCAACAAGCAGTCCCGCGAGATCAAGGTCAGGGATGATTTGACCCCCGACGAGAAACGTAGACGCCTGGACGCCATCACTCGTCGCAGAAACGAAATCGCCAAAGTCGGCGCCCAGAGAGCCGAGACCGCTCGGTAAGTCCTCCACAACAGCAGGAGCCCCCTATGCGCAACCGCACGACAGCGGGTGGATAATGCCGTTCCGATTGATCCAGGATCGCAGGGCCTATCAGAAGGCCTACCACGCCTCCAACTCTGCTCGGATTCGCGCCAAGGACCGCACGTACTGCGCCCTCACAGCCGAGGAGCAGCGGGCGAAATACCGCCAATACTACCTAGTGAACGGCGATGACGTCCTCGCGCGGCGCCGGAAGAAATACGCCGATGATTCGATCCACCGGGAACGCATCCTCGCATCGAACAGACGCTCCTATCACCGCCGCAAGGAGGCGCGTCATGGCACCGCCTAAACGCACGGATGCGGAGCGGATCAGTCTCTTAGATGACGAAATCCGCCGTCTCAGAGCCCAGCTTGCCCAAGCCAATCGCGATCGGTTGCAGCGTCAGCGGGCCGAAGACAGCGCGGAAGCGATCCGCAAGGAAATCTTCAACCTCGCGGCGCGGAGTCCGGAGCCGCCAGTGTGGGTGCCCAACCCACGGCATCGCGCCGGCGCGCGCGGGACGCCGTGCACGATCTGGTCTGATTGGCACTTCGGCGAGGTGGTGAACCCGGCCGAGGTGGGTGGTGTCAATGAATTCAACACCACAATCGCGATCCAG
>Ga0196963_10000684_pt1 | contig 27465 bp, 17 predicted proteins | sample S1_5metaG_FD_148600 | JGI IMG/M metagenome (GOLD analysis project Ga0196963, IMG submission 148600) | Soil microbial communities from Anza Borrego desert, Southern California, United States - S1_5 | ecosystem: Environmental > Terrestrial > Soil > Desert | place: USA: California | collected...
CGCTGCGCCACCCCGCAGTGGCCATGTCGCTGTTCGCAGTTTCCGGCTTAATCCTGTTCCTGCTTGGACGCTATAGCGGCGGGATTGCCCGCTTGCAGAAGGAGCGTTTGCTCCGGCCGAGCGCGAGTTACCTAACCCTTTGCGCTTACATCTCGTTCATTCTCGCTGCGGCCCTGGCAGGAGTGCAGATGGGCTATCCAAAAGTCGATGTCTGGGTGGCGCGGGCCTTGGTCATCCTGATTGGATTGATCGCCATTGAGACGCTGGTGAATCTGATTTTGGAGATGTACCGCCCGCGCGTGCGCGGCATTCCTCCTCGGGTTGTTTACGAGAGCCGCGTCATTGGCCTGCTCGGCCAGCCAGAGGGGCTTATCACCACAGCGGCCCAGGCTCTCGATTACCAGTTCGGCTTTAAGGTTTCTGAGACCTGGTTCTATCGCTTTCTGGAACGGGCGTTTGCCTGGCTTTTGCTGCTGCAGTTTGTCGCGCTTGCTCTTTCCACTTGCGTCATTTTCGTCGCGCCCGGGGAAAAAGCTTTGATGGAACGATTCGGGCGCCCCCTGACTTCCAAGGAGCCTTTGGGCCCCGGTTTGCACTTCAAAATGCCCTGGCCGGTGGACATTGCTTATCGGTACCGGACCGATGAGATCCAAAGCTTCACTGTGGGCGTTGGCGATGAAGAGGAGCACGAGGAAGAAGCGGCTGCGGATGATGGCCATGGCCATGCGCCCACAGCCAAGAAGAAGGCTCACGGTGATGCGCATGGCGACACCATTGTGTGGACGGTGGGGCATTATCAGGATGAGTTCAACATGCTGGTTGCCAGCCGTGATCAGATGGGCTCCCAAAGCTCCACCAACGAGCAAGGGGTGCCGGTGGACCTGCTCAGCGTAAGCATTCCAGTGCAGTATCAAATTTCGGACATTTACGCCTGGGCCTACAACCATGTGAACGCCGGTGATCTTCTCGAGCGCGTGGGAACACGCGAAGTGGTGAAGTATCTCGTGAGCGTGGACCTGTTCGACATCATGTCAACGGGCCGCGCCAAAGCCGCCAACGACCTCCGCGAGCGCATCCAGAAAGCCGCGGATGAACGGCAGCTCGGCGTGAAGATTCTGATGGTCGGGCTGGAGGATATTCATCCCCCAGTGAAGGTGGCCCCGGCTTTCGAGACCGTCGTCGCAACTCAACAGGAAAACGAAGCAAAGATTCGCACGGCCGAAGGCTATGCGGCGCGCCGCGTGGCGTTGGCCAGCGCTGAGGCAACTGAAAAAATTGCGCAGGCGCAAATGGAGCGCGAAAGCAAGGTTGTGGACGCTGTCGCCCGAGCTGCGCGCTTCCGCAATCAGGTCGGGGCTTATCGCACTTCTCCGGACGTCTTCACCCAACGCGCTTACCTTCAAGCGCTGAGCACGGGGTTAACCAACTCCCGCAAGTACGTGATCGTGAGCACGAATAGCTCCGATGTTATCCAGTTCGATCTTAGCGAGAAAATCAAAGGCGGCTTGTTTGATGAATCCCGCCTGACTCCAGCCAAATAATTTCAGCCACCCATGAAACGCAACTCCATCAGCATTATCGTCGGGATCCTCCTCCTGATCATCTTCTTCCTGCTGCTGTTCACCTTCCAGGTGCGGCAAACGCAGGTGGCGGTCATCAGCACCTTCGACAAGCCGACCCGGTTCATCACCAACTCGCCCGGCCTGCATTTCAAGTGGCCGCGCCCAATTCAGAAGGTGGTTAAGTTCGACAAGCGCGTGCAGAACTTTGAAGACAAGTTCGAGGAGACGATGACGAAGGATAACTTCCCGTTGCTCATGAGCCTCTATGTCGGCTGGACCATCGCCAACCCGCAGCAGTTCATGGATCGGTTCCCGGCAGCGCGCCCCGAAGTGGCTCAGAGCGCCATGCAAGGGTTGGTTCGCAGCGCCAAAAATGCCGTTATCGGCCAGCATCCATTCTCGCATTTCGTCTCCTTCAATCAGCAGGACCTGAAGTTTGATGACATCCAGGCCGAGATGCACAAGCTGATCGCGCCCCAAGCGTTGCAGAACTACGGCATCGAAGTGCGCTTCGTTGGCATCAAGCGCCTGGGTCTCCCTGAGAGTGTGACGCAGAAAGTGTTCGACCGGATGAGCGCTGAGCGCCAGCGGGAAGTGGAGCGTCTGCGCGCCCAGGGCGACGCTGAAGCTCGCAAAATTCGCAGCGCCGCTGATCGCGAGCGCAATGAGTTGGTCGTGCGCGCTGAAGCTCAGGCCACAGAGTTGCGCAGCCAGGCTGATGCCGAAGCCTCCAAAGCGTTGGCTGTGTTTGCAGAGGCCCCTGAACTCGCGGAATTCCTTCTCAAGCTTCGCGCTCTGGAAACAAGCATGAAGGACCGGACAACTTTAATCCTCGATGACCGCATGCCGCCGTTTGATCTGTTGACGACGCTTCAAACGAATCGCCCAGCAAGCAACGCGCAGCCGTCCCAGGCCCAACGCGCGCCTGCAGTTTCCTCGAACCCATAACCCGAGTCGTTGACGGCATGAGCAAGCACGATCACCCGCACGACCACGACCATGGTCACGATCATGATCATCACCATCATGATCACGGCCACTCGCATTCCGACAAAGGGCTGAACGCCGTGTTGGAAGAGCGCATTGCCGCCAAGCAAACCGGCGGTGGCCCTGAGCCCGTCATCACGCCCGAGGCCGATTTGGAAGATAGCGGCTCCCGCGCCCTCACGGACGCGCTGAAGAGCAGCTTCTTCATCGTCAAAGCGCTGATGGTGGTGTTGGTGCTCGTTTTCCTTGGGTCTGGCTTCTTTACGGTTCCTGGCAACGAGCGGGCCATCATTTTGCGTTTCGGACGTCCCGTTGGCAATGGGGCGGATCAGCTCAAAGGCCCTGGAGCGCATTGGTCGTTCCCCAGCCCGATCGATGAAGTCGTGCGCATCCCAATCGGCGAGGCGCAGACCGTGACGTCAACGGCAGGGTGGTTTGCAGTCACCCCCGAGCAGGAAGCGGCCAACCAACTGCCTGACCCGATGCCCTCACTGAATCCGGCGGCGGATGGCTACACTTTGACGGCGGACGCAAACATCATCCATGTGCGCGCAACGTTGACCTATCGCATCACGGATCCGCTCGCCTACGCTTTGAATTTCGTGAACACCCGCGCCGTGTTGCAGAACACGCTGAACAACGCGATCGCTTATGCCTCCGCGCGGCACACCGCTGACCAGGCTGTGCGGCTGGATGTGCTTGGTTTTCGTGAGCGCGTGCTGGCGCGCGTTCGTGAGCTGATTGACGCGCACGGCCTTGGCGTGGCCATTGACCAGGCAGACGTTCGCGCGATCCCCCCACGCTACATCGCCGGCGCTTTTGAAGAAGTGTTGCGCGCCGAACTGGACCGCCGCAAAGCCATCAGCGACGCGCAGGCGTACAGCAATCGCGTCATCACTGCTGCGGGCGGTGAAGCGGACGCTGTCTTGAACAAAGGCCGTGAAGATCGCACCCGGATGATCGCGGAGATCAACGCTGACGCCGAAGCGTTCAAGAACCAATTGCCCTATTACCGGCAAAACCAGCGGTTGTTTATGGCCCGCTTGCAAACCGAGCGTTTGCAGAACATTTTGACCAACGTCGATGAGAAGACCTTTCTCCCCACGCGGGGAGATGGGAAACGGGAGCTGCGGTTGAACATCGGCCGCGACCTTACCCCCGCCGCGCAGCCCGAGAACCCTGAACAGCAGGGCAACCGTTAACCCGGTCTGACCAAGGAGAGCCATGCAAGTCACATCACTTTTAAGCCGCCAGGAAAAGCCGCACGCGCATGATCATGACCACTCGCATGATAATTGCGCCAGTTGCGGGCACGACCATGAGCACACGCCGGTGCGCCTTACCCAGACGCTGGTCGGCATTCTGTTCATCGTGAATGCGTACATCGTCGATTGGCTGCTTGAGCCTTCCACGATGATTTCAAGCTTCAGCGCCATGATCGGGGCCATCATCCTGGGCTACCCGATCGTCTGGCTCTCGCTGAAAGACATTCGCAAAGGCATCCTAAGCATCAACGAGCTGGTCGGAATCGCTGTCTTGGCGGCTTTCGCTTCCGGGGATTACAAGACAGCCGGGTTGGTCGCGTTCTTCATGTTGATGGGTGAGATCATCGAAACCCGCACCGCCGCTGGGGCGCGCGCTTCCATTGAATCGCTCATCAAACTGACCCCCACCAAAGCCCGCCGCATTCGTGGCGACCGCGAAGAGGAAGTCGCTGCCAAAGATTTGGCGATTGGCGACGTGATCCGTATTCGGCCCGGCGACAACGTCGCTGCGGATGGTGTTATCGTGAGCGGCCAAGGCTCCTTCAACCAAGCCAACATCACTGGGGAATCCTTGCCTGTCGATAAGAAGTCCGGGGACGATGTTTTTGCGGGCACACAGAATCTTACGGGGGTGCTTGAAATTCGCGTCACCCGCGCTGGGTCAGACACCACGCTCGGGCGCGTCCGTGAGCTGATTCTAGCCGCTGAAAAGACCAAGCTCCCCATCATGCGCATCGTGGACCAATACATGGTCTATTACACACCGCTGGTGTTGGTCATTGGCGCTCTGGTTTGGGCATTCACTCCTTCGCTGGAGCCTGCCCAGCGCCTGGACCGCGTGATCGCTGTTCTGGTCGTCGCTTGCCCTTGCGCATTTATCCTGGCGACACCAACCGCGATGGTCGCTGCGCTTTCGTCCGCTGCGCGTCTCGGCATTTTGATTAAGAACGTCGGCGACATCGAATTGGCCGCACGGATTAACGCTTTCGTGTTTGATAAAACCGGAACCTTAACCACCGGCAAACTCGCTGTTTCCCGCTTGGCTCCAGCCAAAGGGGTCGCGCCTGCGGAGCTGCTTCGCGTTGCGGCGAGCGCTGAAAAGTACAGCAACCATCCCACAGCGAAGGCTCTGCAAGAACTGGCGAGCGAAGCAGGTGTTCCGCTGCCAGAGCCAGCTAATTTCGTGGAAACGGCCGGACGCGGTGTGAAAGCCTCTGTGGATGGCTCCGCTGTCCTCGTTGGTCGCGAGCAATGGCTCAAGGACAATGCTGTGCAAGGCAACTTCCACGAAGCTGTCGATCTGAACGAAGTCGAGGGCTACAGCCTTCTTTACGTTGCTCGGAATGGGCAGTTCCTCGGCTGGATCGGCTTGCGCGACAAGACCCGCGCTGAAGCCAAAGAATCTTTGGCCGCGCTGCCCGAAGTGGGCGTGCGCCGCATCGCCATGGTGACAGGCGACCGCCAACCCGTCGCGACGCGCGTGGCGCGGGAAATCGGCTGCAGCGAAGTCGTTGCGGAATGCTTGCCGCAGAACAAGGTTGAATTCGTGCGCAAGATGAAGGCGCGCGGTTATCGCGTGGCAGTTGTCGGCGATGGTGTTAACGACGCTCCCGCCCTTGCTGCGGGTGACATGGGCATCGCCATGGGCGCGGCGGGCAGTGAAGTCGCGATTCATAGCGCCACTATCGCGCTGATGAACAATGACCTTCGCCGGTTGCCTTTCTTCGTGAAGCTCTCCCGCAGCACCCGCGCGGTGATTAACCAGAACTTCCTGTTTGGGGTGTTCTTCATTATCGGCGGTTTGGCGCTAGCGGCCTTCGGTTACGTTAACCCAATCGTGGCCGCGATCATGCACAACGCCGGTTCACTGATCGTTGTGTTTAACAGCGCCCGCCTGGTTCGCCAGGGTGAGGAACTCGAGCCGTTTCTTGGCGCCGCCGAGGAGAAAGCCGCAGCTCCTGCTGCTCCAGCTCCACGCCTCGCGCACGCGTAACGCGATATTGCCATGCCAGCTCTCGAATCATCACCGCTCGACACGCGCGCCGCTCAAGGCGCTGACAACCGCGAGAATGTCGTGGTCGTGCGTGGGCTCTCGAAAGTCTTTAAAGATTTTTGGGGCCGTCCTAAAGCCAAGGCGGTGGACAATGTTGATTTCCACGTAAAGCGTGGAGAGGTCTTCGGCCTGCTCGGTCCAAACGGCTCCGGGAAATCGACCACGGTGAAGATGCTCCTCGGGCTTCTTTACCCGACCAAGGGGCATATCGAGATCTTTGGGCATTCTCCGCGCCACGTTCCCACAAAGTCGCGCATCGGGTACCTGCCTGAAGAATCGTATCTCTACAAATACCTCGATTCTGACGAAACACTGCAATTCTTCGGCAACCTCTTCTCACTCGACACGAAGGACCGCCGCGACCGGGCCGAGCAATTGCTCGAAATGGTCGGCTTAAGCAAAGCGCGCCGTCGGCAGGTGGGTGAGTTTTCGAAAGGCATGCAGCGCCGCATTGGCCTTGCGCAGGCGCTGATCAACGATCCTGAGTTGGTCATCCTCGATGAACCAACCGCAGGCCTGGACCCGATCGGCTGCCGCGAAGTCAAAGACCTAATCCTGGCCCTCGCTCGTCGCGGGAAGACTGTCATTCTTAGCAGCCATCTGTTGTCGGACGTTGAAGATGTTTGCGACCGCGTCGTCATTTATTACGGCGGCAAGATCCAAGCGATGGGCACGCTCAAAGAGCTGCTGGCCACCCCTGACGCGGTTCGGATCACGACCCCGATTCTGCCTCGCCCGACGATGGAGAAAGTGCTGGAGGTCATCCGCCGGGATATTTCTTCGGATGCTATCCGCATTGATAACCCTACGCAGAATCTTGAGAGCTACTTCCTGGGCGTTGTGAACCGCGCGCGCTCCGAGCAGGAGACATCTGGCGCGACCTCTGGCCACCGCGTTGCAGCCTATCTGCGTGGAGATGCCGCTGCCGCCACCAATGATGATCGTTCGGAGAAACTGCTGGACCGTCTGACGCTGCCGACCGCTGCTGCCGCTCCTACTGTCGCGGCTGAGGATAAGCCGCAGGCTGATGTGAAGAAACTGGAAGCGCTCACGGCCGTGGATCCAGCGCCCGTTCACACTCCAAAGGTGGAGAAAGCCCAGTCCGAGGACGAAATCAAAAAGGCCAACGAGAAGCTTTCCTCGTTGTTGAACCGCCCTGAGTAACTTTCGGCGCTCATGCAACCTTTGCTGGCAATCGTTTGGCTCACGCTGAAGGCCGCGCTTCGCTACCGTCTCGTGCTGCTGCTCACGCTCACATTGGTCGCTGGCGTGGTGGTGCTGCCGCTGATCATCCAGGATGACGGCACCGCGCAAGGGTTTACCCAGATCATTCTCACATACACCCTTTCGCTGATCACCGCCCTGTTGGGTTTCGCAAACCTCTGGCTTGCTTGCGGGACGCTCGCGCGCGACATGGAAGAAGCGCAGATGCAAATGGTCGCGGTGAAGCCCATTCCGCGTTGGAAAATCTGGCTCGGTAAATGGCTTGGGATCCTGGCATTAAACGCCGCGCTGCTAACGGTGTGTGGGATCGCCATTTATGCCCTGATGCAATTCCGCGCCGGAAAGCTCGATCCCAAGCAGCGGGAGGTCTTGCAAAAGCAAGTGCTCGTGGCTCGCGGATCGGCTCAGGAACCTTACGACGAAGCGGAGATCCAGCAGGATGTTGACCGCATCTTCCGCGAAATGATCAAAAACCGCCCGCCCGACGACGCGACAGATCTGCGCCTCGTTCGCCAAATGGTGGAAGCGCGGGTGAAGTCTGAGCTGCAGGTCGTGCCCCCCGGCTATCAACGCCGCTGGGAAGTGCCGTTCGGCCGCGACCGTGAGTTGGCCGCGAACCAGGAACTCACGTTGCGCGTGAAGTTTAACGTGGCTGATCCGCGTGAGGGCGCCAAATATGGGACTGTTTGGGAGGTTGGCGCCCCTGGGCGCTCGCAACGCCTAGATCTCATGCTCCCGGCGGATTCATTCCAGGAATTTACAGTGCCAGCGAAGTTGCTGACACCGGACGGGATGCTGCCAGTCACTTTAAGCAATCCCAACGAGATTGCGTTGCTCGTTCCGCTCGAGGATGGTTTGGAGGTTCTTTATCGAAAGGGCGGTTTCGGCCTGAACTTCGCGCGCGGCATCGTCATCATCTTCTGCTGGCTGGCGGTGCTGGCTGCAGTGGGCCTTGCTGCTTCAACTTTCCTGGCCTTCCCTGTCGCTGCGTTCTGCTCCATCGCCGTGCTGACCTTCGCGCTCTCCAGCGGCACCCTGGAACAGATCGTGGAAGAGGGAGGCATCATGGGCGTCAATCACGAAACGGGTCTTACCGACAATCCTGTGTTTCTGGATCGCGTCGCGGTGCCGGTTGCGAAAGGCATGCTCTTCATCCTGAACCTCGCCAGAGAATTTTCACCCATCGACAAACTCAGCTCGGGGCGCAGCATTGATTGGGATGAGCTGGGCCGGGCGATTCTGCAAATGATCGTGCTCACCTGCGGGCTGCTTGCGGCCATTGGAATGGCGATTTTCAGCAGGCGCGAATTAGCCACTGCCCAGACCGGCCACTAACATGCGCCGCACGTTTCAAGACAAGATGTTCAAGCCGCTGATGGCAGCGATTGCCATCACCCTAGTGATCATCTCCGGCTTTGCGCAGCGAAAGCTCAATCAGGATCGAGAAGCTCTGGAATTAACCCGGACGACCGTCCTGGAAAACGCGCCGCCGGTATTGGCCTTCACCACCGTGGCGCTGGGCGGTTTCCGCGGCCTCATTGCCAACGCCCTCTGGATCCGCATGACGGAACTCCAGGAGGATGGGAAATACTTCGAGATGTTCCAGCTCTCCGACTGGATCACCAAGCTCCAGCCGACCTTCACCAGCGTCTGGGTCCACCAGGCGTGGAACATGTCTTACAACATCTCGATCAAGTTCACCGATCCGAGGGAACGCTGGACGTGGGTGAAGCGCGGCATCGAGCTGCTGCGCGACGACGGGCTCCGTTACAATCCGGGCGAACCCTTGATGTATCGGGAACTCGCATGGCACTTTCAGCACAAGCTTGGGCATTACCTCGACGACGCGCATAACGAATACAAGCGCTATTGGGCGGAAGAGTTCTGGCCAATCGTCGGCGCGGATGGCCGGCCAAATTATCAAGCTCTCCTAAATCCGCAGACGCAGGAGCAGAAAGAAGCCGCCCGGCTCTTGAAAGAGAAGTTCAAGATGGACGCGGCCGTCATGCAGGAGGTGGATGCGGAATATGGGCCACTTGAATGGCGCCTTCCGGAAACGCATGCCATTTACTGGGGGTATTACGGGTTGAGGAAAACGGAGCAAAATCGGTTAAAGCGCGAGGACATCATGCAGCTCCGCCGCACAATATTTCAGTCGATGCAGCTGGCGTTCCACCGCGGACGCCTGGTGTTCCCCAGCCCTCAGTCCAAGGACTTCACCTACGGGCCGAACCTCGAGATCGTGCGCAAGGTTAACGAATCCTATTTGGATATGATGGCGAAAGAGCCGGAACGCGCCGAAACGATCCGCACGAGCCATCGCAACTTCCTGAAGACCGCTGTTTACTTTTTCTACACGCACAACCGTCTGAAAGCCGCGGAAGAGTGGTTCGCCTACGTGAAACAGCAGTATCCCCAAATGGCGGAGGTGAAAATGGATTTGGACACCTACGCGTTCTCCCGCATTAACGAGGACATTGGCGAAACCGATCCGAACCGTGTGAAGAGCGTCCTCGAAGGCTTGCTCGAAACCTCCATCATGGAATTCGCCATGGGCCAGGACGAAACCATGCTTGGCTACGAAAACCTCGCGAGAAAACTTTGGACGCGATACACCTCGCAGCTCGTGGGAACCAGCCAGAAACGTGTCGCCATGGACCCTCTCCCGAAGATTCGCGACCAGGTTCTGGAGCGTATGCTCAACCCGGAATATGGATTGAACCCCGTCCTGCTCGCGCAGCTTCGCCAACGATTGAATCTGCCGCCCGCCACCAACGCGCCGCCAGCGGCGGCTCCTGTCCCGGCAAACGCAGGCGCTGGGCTGACCAACGCCCCAGCGGCGGCTGCGCGTTAGCACGCATTTGGTTCAGCAAATTCCTGAGCCTAGAAGGAAGCTTCCTCCGCATATCCATCGGTCCGGCAAACGGTAAGTTGCTGCACGGAGCAGGAGCATGGCCGCAGCGATTACCCACACCGACGCCTCTGGCATCGAGCAGCTAGCCACCCAGGCCAACTGGTTGGTTCGATCCCCGTATGTGCTGGAGAAGGAATATACCTTCATGAGCGCCGCAAAGGCTTCCGCCTTTTCAGCGTGTGTCCGTGAGCTGCTTCAGCGGCATTGGGTGCAGGGCGAGGTGCGGCGGTCGGGTGATCGCGCCATTGTTTCACTCCAGACGCGAAATCCTTCCGGCATCACCCACGACGATCTCGAGTTGGCGATGACGGTGGAAGCGCTTCGAGAAATGTCCGCAGCCAACCGTGAAAGGGTGGAGGCGGCAGTCGATTAGTGGTCAGTTCTGCTCCGGGACGGGAATTTTGTAGAAGCAGACCCAATCTCCGATATAGGAGCCGAGGTCAACTTTCTTCCCGGAAATCCACTCCGCATGGCCATCCTCGAATAAGAAATTACCGCCTGTGGGCGCTCCCTTCGGGCCGCGATGGTTTGCTGAAGGCACTTGCTTGCCGTTGTAGGCGGTAGCCCAGCGCAAGCGTGAATCATAGATGTTCGTCGCCTTCGGGCCTTGCCCCTGCATGCGATCGATCATAATTGGCGCCTGGGAGAACTTGGTGTTGTATTTCTGCCGGAAAATCCATGGCGCAGTTCCCTGGGCAGTCGCTCTAATCGCGCTCGCTTCGGAGCTTGTGTCATCCTTACGCCCAGGCAAATAGAAATACCCGATTAATTGGTTGGCTGCGTCAGTGGTGATGGAATCAGCTTCCACTTGCCGGTGCCACAAATCCGTTGGGCAATACATGAGATCGGTGGTGGCCCGCTGCTTCTTCGTTTGGCGATTGTTCCGCACCAGGTAATTGTTCCAGAAGTTGCTCATCGTCGGCGTGATCCAGCTGAGGTCCGCGCCCTTTGAATTGTCCGGGAAGTAGTTGTCACAATCACCCGCATACATCGCCAGGGCGATGCCCCATTGCTTCTGGTTGCTGACGCACAAGGTGCGATGGGCCTTTGCCTTCGCATTCGACAATGCCGGCAGCAGCATGCCCGCGAGGATGGCAATGATTGCAATGACCACCAGAAGTTCGATTAGCGTGAAAGCCGCTGTGCCGGGCCGATTGCTGAAGTGACGCTTGGGGTTGAGCATAGAGCTGTATGGGGTTATCCGGTGAATAACCGATTCCGCTGAATGGGTCAATCATTCGCCCGGGAGAAGCTTCCTCGTGCAAGCGGATTACCGCTCTTTTGGAACAATCGAGATGTCGCCGTTTCGCTCCAGAACTGCGTATTTAATTTGGTCGAGGCGCTCGAGGCCATGGTTCTTTCGCGCCGCCTCAAGTATGTCCTCCTCGTCAATGCGAGCCTTTTCCATTGAGGTGCGCCGTTGATCCCCGTTCTCCATCAGCAAAAGCGGGCGACCATCGAGCACACGCTCCATCGCGGGGAACTTCTGCTTTAGAACCGATAAGAGCACGGTCGTCATCACCAGCGTGACGATGAGCAGAAAGGCATTTGTCACGGAGTGATCGCTATCGACCATCGCTTGCTGCGTCGTTTCACTGATGATCAGCAGGAGAACCAGATCGAAGTTCGTGCTTTGTGAAAGCGTGCGCTTACCGGACAGCCGAAAGACCAGCAGCAGAAATGCGTAAACCACCAGCCCGCGAATTACAGATTCCATATTCTCCTCACGGATGAACCCACATTTGAAGCTGCACCTTTCCGGACCCGGGGCTTGCCAGGCCCACCTTTAGTTGACCCATTTTCCTCGGCTCAAACTCGATCTTTATGGTGGTTTCCTTCGCGTTGCTCTGGAACTCGTGCTCCAACTGCCCGTTGTTTGCCGTCACGCTCTTCGGTGCGGGAACAATCGACTTAATGTTCGCGCGCTCAGCGAGGCTTTGATCCACCAGCAGCCTCACGGTTCCTGTTTCTGCGGTGCGTAATGTGATCTCCAGTTCGCTTTCTCGGCGTGCTCGCAGATAACGCTCGTAGCGCACGGTGAGACCGTCCTGTTGAACGGTCGCGTCAGAGAAGGGGCCTGAACCAAGGAAGCCTGCCAGGGAGACGAGGAGCAAAAGGCCAAAGAACCCCCAGGCGATCCGCTTCACCCGCCACTCACGCTGATGGAACGGCAGTGCGTCGTCCATCTGCAAATCGCCGACAAATCCGTGCGGCATAGGCTCCGTTTTAGGCGGGTAGATGGTCGGCTGGAATCGGGCCGGCTCCCGAAGCGCGTATAGGCAAAGGTTGGCGTGGGGGCTGAGGCACTCGAGTTAGAACAGAGCCGGGCCCCTGGCAGGTGGAGCTTGCCGCGCGTTCTAAACTGGTTCACAAGAGAGCCATGCCTGTTGCCCCCGCACTTTCTCCTTAAGCATGAAGGTGGCTGTGCTTCAAATGCGCGTGGCGCCTGGCGATGAGAGCGCCAACATGGCGAGGGCGAAGTCTCTCGTCGCCGACGCGGCCAAATCCGGAGCGAACCTCGCCCTTCTTCCCGAGGCGTTCCACCTTGGCTGGACAGACCCCTCCGCGCGGGATCTTGCCGACAGTGTGCCGAATGGCCGAGTGGCCAAACTGTTAAGCCAGTGGGCTGTCGAACAGCGGATTTATCTTTGCGCGGGCATCGTTGAGCGCGCGGGCGATCGCATATTCAATGCCGCCGCCTTGTTTTCGCCTCAAGGCTCCCTGCTGCTGCACCATCGCAAAATTAACGAACTCGACATCGCTGCCGGGCTTTACGCTCGCGGAGACCGCATTCAGGTGTGCGAAACGGAGTTTGGCCGCATCGGCCTGATGATATGCGCCGATGCGTTCGCGGAAGGCCGGCCAATTTCGCGGGCCTTGGGCGCGATGGGCGCAAAGGTTATTCTTTCGCCATGCAGTTGGGCAGTCACCGCCAGAGACGCGCACCGGCGGGAACCTTATGGGCAACTCTGGCTGGATAATTACATCCCGGTCGCTCAGGAGTATCAGCTTTCCATCGTTGCAGCCAGCAACGTCGGGCCGATCACGGCGGGTCCATGGCAGGGCCGGGTGTGCATTGGATCGTCGATGGCGGTTGACCCGCATGGGGAAGAGATCGCCCGCGCGACCTATGGGGCGGAAGCAGAGGAGATTCTCCACGTCATGATTGCGTAGGCAAGAACGCTTGGAACGCAGCAATTTTGGATTATAATACTTTTCCGAATCCAGAAGCTGAGCGCGACTCTGCGCCCGAGTTTCGGTGTCATTTGCGATGATCCTACACAACAAACAACGTGCGGCCGCGCGGACGCTGCTCGCAATCTTCCTGACCGGGTTAAGCGCCGCAGCGGCTGAGATACAGTTCAATCGGGACATTCGCCCTATTCTGTCCGACAACTGCTTCGCTTGCCATGGCCCGGATAAGGGCACACGCAAAGGCAAATTGCGCCTGGACGACAGAGCCCAGGCTCTTGGCAAGGAAGCGATTGTTCCTGGGAATCCTGAGAAGAGCGAATTGGTTAAACGCATATTCACCACGGATCCGGACGACCAGATGCCACCGGCCGATTCTCACAAGCAACTGACCGCAGAGCAGAAAGAGTTGCTCAAGCAATGGGTTGCGCAGGGCGCGGCATACGAGCCGCATTGGGCTTACATCAAGCCAACGCGCGTCAAGGCGCCTGAAGTGCGCGCCCGTTCCTGGGCCCGCAACCCCATCGACGCTTTCATCCTCGCAAAACTCGAAGGCGCAAACATTGCGCCTTCACCGGAAGCAGACAAACGGACATTGCTGCGGCGGTTGAGCCTCGATCTCACCGGATTGCCGCCGACACCAGAGGAAATGTCGCGCTTCCTGGCGAACAAGGACAATAAAGCCGTAGAGAAGGAAGTGGAGCGGCTCTTGAAATCCCCGCATTACGGTGAGCGGATGGCTGCGCCATGGCTCGATGTCGTTCGATTCTCGGACACCGTGGGTTATCACGGGGACCAGAACCAACGCATATTCCCTTACCGCGATTACGTCATCAACGCGTTCAATTCAAACAAACCCTTCGACCAATTTACCATTGAGCAGATCGCAGGGGATCTTCTTCCATCCCCAACAACGGAGCAGTTGGTTGCCACCGGGTTCAATCGGTTGAACATGATGACCCGGGAGGGCGGCGCGCAGCCCAAAGAATACCTGGCCAAATACGCGGCCGACCGTGTGCGCACGGTTTCAACCGCGTGGCTAGGCGCAACGCTGGGTTGCGCCGAATGCCATGACCACAAGTTCGATCCGTTTTCCACGAAAGATTTTTACGCGATGGAAGCGTTCTTCGCGGACATCAAACAGTGGGGCGTTTACAGTGATTACAGCTACACACCAAATCCCGACCTTAAAGGGTGGAGCAACGATCATCCTTTCCCGCCGGAGATTCAGGTCCAGAGCCCTTACTTGAAACGCCGGGAGCAACAACTTCGCGCGGAGCTGGCCGCATTGGCTGAGAATGCCCTTCGAAGCGGGCCCGTTCAGCTTCACTTCACTTCATGGTTGGAAACCAGCAAAGCATTCCTGAAGGCCAATCGAAACGGTTGGTTTGTTCCCTCCCCGAAAGTCAGCATCAAAGCGAAGAAAGCTGATCAGCCGAAAGCAACGGAAGCCAGAGTGGAGAGCGATAACTCTATCATTCTGACAGGTAACAGCTCAGAAATGGTTGAAGTTCAGTTTTCACTGCAGAATGGAACACTCGCAGCCATCAAACTAGAGCTTCTGCCGGACCAAGGCGCGGGCGGCAAAATTTTGCGCCAAGGCTCCAGCGCGACTATCAATCTTACGGCCTCTCTAACGCGCGATGGCAAGTCGGAGAAGATTTCGTTTCATGACGCCCAGGCGAACTTCAGCGAGCCTCGTTACTCGAACGGCCATGAAATCCTCGACGTGCGTGATGCCTGGCGAGTTGATCCGAACAAGCTTGAGCAGCCACACACTGCGGTTTGGCTGATTGAAAAGCCGCTGGAGGTTCGCGAAGGCGACGCGCTCACCGTGACGATAAACCCTGGCAGCGCCGCGCGGCTGCGTGTTTCCGCCTCCCCGTTTGCCTTTGAAAAGCCCTGGGATCCAGAAGCGCAACAGGCAGCTATCACGAACCTTCTGAAGGCGAGTGATGCCCCTGAACGGCAAATCGCGGCTTTGCATTTGGCGAGCACCGGAGCGCATGAGACAGCATTCGCCGAGTACAAAAAGCTTCGCCGAGAAATCCTTGAATGCCGCAATGGCCTGGCGTGGACGATGATCACTGAAGCGCAGGAGCCGCTCGTCACGCGGGTGCTGCCCCGGGGCAACTGGCAGGACGAGAGTGGAGAGGTCGTGCAACCAGCGACGCCAGGCTTTCTGCCGCAACTCACAGGAGCGACCCCGAATCGGTTGAACCGGCTGGATTTGGCAAAGTGGATCGTTTCGCCCGAAAACCCGCTCACCGCTCGGACGATGGTCAATCGGCTCTGGAAGCAATTCTTCGGCGCAGGATTGAGCGTCACCGTTGATGATCTTGGCTGGCAAGGTGAAGCGCCTTCCCATCCCGAGCTGCTGGACTGGCTCGCCGTTGAGTTCATGGAAAGCGGTTGGGATGTGAAGCACATGGTCCAGTTAATGGTGACTTCAGCGACTTATCGGCAATCCTCAAACCTGCGCAAAGAGCTTCAGGAAATTGACCCCAACAACCGACTTCTCGCCTCACAAAACCCGCGCCGACTGGAAGCTGAGTTCGTGCGAGATAATGCTTTATCAATCGCCCGCTTGATCGATCGCGAAATCGGCGGGCCAAGCGCGCACCCGTACCAGCCACCGGGTTATTACGTGAACCTGCAGTTCCCCGACCGCGATTACCACCCGAGCAGGGATGCTCGCCAGTATCGTCGTGGCATTTACGCCCATTGGCAGCGGACATTCCTGCAGCCGATGCTCGCGAACTTCGACGCCCCCTCGCGGGAGGAATGCACCGCTTTCCGCGTGGTGTCGAACACGCCGCAGCAAGCGCTCACTTTGTTGAACGATCCCACCTTTGCCGAAGCAGCTCGCGTGTTCGCGCAGCAAACGATGGAAAGCGCCGCAGACGACAAGCGCCGCCTGCAAGCCGCTTACCTACGCGCGCTTGGCCGCCCGCCGCAAGCCAACGAAGCGGGCTCACTTTTGAAATTCCTCGCCCAGCAACGCGAGCATTACGGAAGTTCGCCCCAGGAAGCGGAGCAACTCACCAAGGTGGGCATCGCTCCAACGCCCGAACGCCTGGACAAAGTCGAACTCGCGGCCTGGACCCAGGTTTGCCGCGCGATCCTGAACCTGCACGAAACTATAACCATTTATTGAGCTATGAATCGCCCCTTTGACCAAACCCGGTTCGCGCTCGGAATCAATCGGCGGACCTTCCTCAGCCAGGCTGCCTACGGGCTCGGCGGGATGGCCCTCGCTTCCTTGCTCAATCCAAAGGCGCTCGCCAGCGAAGGCCGCTGGCGTGGAGTGATCCAACCGTCACACTTCCCGATCAAAGCCAAACGGGTGATCCACCTCTGCATGGCTGGGGGGCCATCGCACTTGGAAACATTCGACTACAAGCCGAAGCTGAAGGAACTGCATGGGCAGCCCTTCCCAGAATCGTTCACCAGAGGGCAGCAAACGGCGCAGTTGCAAAACACCAAGCTGATCGCGCGGGGGCCATTCTGCGAGTTCAAGAAGTGCGGCCAATCCGGACAGGAAATCTCCACTATTTTTCCCGGCATCAGCAGCATTGCCGATGATATCTGCATCATCCGCTCCATGCACACGGAGCAGATTAATCACGATCCCGCGCATGCGTTTATGAATACCGGCTCAATCATCAAAGGCCGGCCAAGCATGGGTTCATGGCTCCTCTACGGGCTCGGCGCCGAAACAGATAACCTGCCCGGTTTTGTGGTGCTGACCTCCCAAGGCAAAGCGGGCGCGCAGCCGGTCTCCGCGCGGCAATGGTCCAGCGGTTTTCTTCCCAGCAAGTTTCAAGGCATTCAGTTCCAGGCAAAGGGCGATGCTGTCCATTACGTCGGCAATCCTGAGGGTGTCTGCCAAAGCACACAGCGGCAGTTGGTGGAGGAAGTGAAGCGCCTGAACGGAATGTTGGCGGAAGAACGCTTCGACCCAGAGATCCAGACGCGCATCGCGCAGTACGAAATGGCGTTCCAGATGCAAAGCTCCGTTCCAGACCTCACCGACTTCTCGAAGGAGCCCAAAGAGATGCTGGAGCTTTATGGAGTGAAAGAACCGGGCGATGGAAGCTTTGCCTCGAATTGTTTGCTCGCCCGCAGGCTGGCTGAGCGCGGTGTGCGGTTCATCCAGCTTTACCATCGCGCCTGGGATCATCATGGCGATATCGAGCGCGGCATGCCGGATGCGGCGAAGGACGTGGACCAAGCCTCCTCAGGCTTGATCAAAGATCTGAAGCAGCGCGGGATGCTCGAGGACACTCTCGTGATCTGGGGCGGCGAGTTCGGGCGCACACCCATGGGGCAAGGGTCGGGCCGGGATCATCACATTCTCGCGTTCTCCCTATGGATGGCGGGCGGGGGCATCAAACCCGGCGTGACCTGGGGTTCAACGGATGAACTCGGCTACCGCTATATCGACGATGACCAAAAGGTCCACGTTCACGACCTCCACGCAACCATGCTTCATCTCTGCGGGATTGATCACAAGCGGCTCACCTACCGTTACCAGGGTCGCGATTTTCGACTGACCGACGTGGCGGGCAACGTGGTCAAAGGCATCCTGGCATAGCTTCTATATTCCTGAGCAGGCGATTCCTTGGAGAAATTTGCGCGGCTCGGGTTGACGCCCCGCTGCTGTTTCAGGTTTACTTCCATCGCACCACTCGTCCTGAACGCTGCTCAAGCCAGCTCCGTGTTGGTTTGCTCCGGTCATGCGGGAGTGCCTCAACCTGCAACCTGGAACAACCAATGAAGAACTTTCTAAGACTCATTAGCGCCGTGACGGGAGCTTCCGCTCTATCCTTCGCCGCCACAGCCGCCGACCTGCGGCAAGGCCTCATTTCCTATTGGCCGCTCGACACCGTAGCCGCTGATTTCAGTTCCACTCCGGACCTGGTGAGCGGAAATAACTTCACGCTCGTAAACATATTTGATGCCTCTTCCCATGTGGAAGGCAAGCGTGGCAAAGCGCTCCTTTTCAACGGGACGGACCAATATGCATTCCACACCTCCGATTTAACCGTGGACCGCGGCCTCCCAGCAACGCATTCACCTCAGTTCACGGTCGCGTTCTGGGTCAAAGGAATGGGCACAGGCCAGAATGACCGCCGGATGTTCTCCGAAAGTTCCACGTTGAATAATGACCCGCTCTTCAATCTTGGCACGCACAACGCCGGAACTGATGGCACGGTGGATATCTTTATCCGTGACGGCGGCACGGCCATCAATCACGCGCACGGTTTGAAGACCGCGCTGGACGACACTTGGCACCATGTGGCTTGGACCGACAGCAATGGTGTGGCGAACCTCTATGTGGATGGGCAACTGGATTCCAGCTACACCTACGGACGCCGCACCACCCAGATCGACACAACGTCGATCGGCGCGATCCTTCGCGCCGCCCCGGGCGCATTCTTCGCTGGCGCTATGGATGACGTCGCCATTTGGGATCGCGCCCTGAGCGCTGAGGAAGTTCAAACCTTGGTCACGACCGGGATCACCACACCCGTCGCGCCAACAGCTCCATCCTTCAGCCAGCAGCCAGTGGCGCCCACGGAGCTTTGGGTTGGCAAGACACTCACGCTAACCGCGAGCGCCACCGGCAGCCGCCCCATCAGTTACCAATGGCGCAAAAATGGAACCCCGATTCCCGATGCCACCAGCGCTCAATTAATCATCAGCAATGTTCAATTCAGCGACTCCGGCGCTTACACGGTTGTGGCGCAAAACGCGGTGAGTTCCGTCACCAGCAATCCCGTGCAGGTGACGGTGGGCGCGGAGCCGGGGCCTAACCTCACCAATGACCTCGTCGCCTACTACCCGTTCGAAGAAGTGCAAGGCACCAAGACCCCGGACAAGTTTCGCGGTTACGACATGGATCTGCACAACCTCACCGCTGCCGATCTGGTTCCCGGCAAAAACGGCAACACGTTCCAGCTCTCGAACGCGAAGAAAACCATGATCACGCGCGTTCACGGCACCAACGACTTTTTGCCGATCAACAAGCACGATTCCTTCACCATCTCCTTTTGGGCGAATGTGATGGGGCCCGGCCAAACTGATCTGCGCCTCTTCTCGGAAGCCAGCACAACCTCCACGGATCCCCTTTTCAACCTGGGCACGGATAACACCAGCGATAGCGGCCAGGTCGATGTTTATATCCGCCGCTCTGGATGGACCACCTTCGACCATGTGGACACCACTCTGGAGCCTCTCGATGGCGCCTGGCATCACATCGTCTTTGTGCAGGATGCCGGGCAGCGCGCGATCTACATCGATGGCGTCCGCGACCAAATCGCCATTCCCAACAAGCAAGCGGGCGTTTTCCCCGCTAACAATACGTCAATTGGCGCGATCTTCCGGGCCTCTCCATCGCACTGGGTGACCGGCTTGATCGACGAAGTGGCTCTCTGGAAACGCGCCCTCACAGTCTCAGAAATTAATAAAGTGATGCTGGAAGGCGTCCCATCAGTGACTGCTCAGCCACTCCCAATGGAGGTCCGCAGCTTCCGCGCTGACTACCCTGTGGTTGCCAAGGGCGACACTGTGACGCTTCGTTGGGATGTGACCAAGGATGCTTCAGTGTCCATAAACCAAGGCATTGGTGACGTGACCTCTCGCACGACTGTGGGCATCGGCAGCATTACGGTTCCTGTCACCCAGAGCGGGGCCTACACGCTGACCATTACTCGCGGCCAACAATCCACGAACGCAACCATCAACATCCAGGCGGTGGATGGCCTTGCGCAAGGCTGGCGTGTTTTGGAGAACTTCGAAGCATACAACGCTGGCCCGGTCTTGGGAAACGGCTATTGGAAAAACCCGGAAGGCGCCGGCAACATCCGCGACCTTGGCCCGAATAACGTCTTCGGTTTTGACGGCGGCGGTGGTGACCTGACCGCGCTCCAACTGAATTCCCAGGAGCTGATTGAAGGCCGACGCTCGACGCTCTTCTTCCGCACGCACATTGCGACGAATGATGTCACGCCCATTGGCGTGAATGTCGGCCTCACTGAACGGCCGATTCGCGGCACGGGTGACTTCGCGCAGGATGTTGGGCCTTACATCCGCTTCGAGCGTCTGCAGGACGAGGAAGCTGTCTGGGTGCAAGCGCGCAATGGCGTTGGTGGAGTTTACGACCTCGGGCCGGTGCAGCTAACCGCAGGCAAGGTTTACAACTTCTGGATCGACATCCAGAACGACACGCTCGAAGCGGGCGACAAATACACAGTCTATATGGCTGAAGAAGGCCAGGCTGCGAGAACGCTGATGTTCGACCAGTACATCGCGGATCGCAACCCCGCGGGCTCACCAGACCTCGGCGCTGCCGGCACGAACCTCACGCACCTTGTGGTCGTGGCTAACGCCGCGAGTCAAAGCGTGAATGCCATCGTCTTCGACGACTTCTTCATGAGCAGCAACAACGCTTTTGCGAGCAGCGTCCCGTTGGCCGCAGGCACGTTTGTTCCGGTGGCTCAACCCACGACGATTCGCATCACCTCCTTCAGCGCTCCTGCTGGAGGCGCATCCTTCACGTTGAGCTGGGCCGCCCAGAACGGCGCCCGTTACAACGTGATGAAAGCCACGACCCTGCAGAACCCGCAGTGGACTCAGGTCGGCGCGACCGTCACGGCAAACGGCGCCACCGCGAGCTTCACGGACGCCAATGCTGGCGGCCGCATGGGCTTCTACAGAGTGACCGTTGCTCCTTAATGATGATTCATCGCCCGGCCGGAGCGCACTCCGGCCGGGCTGACACTCGATCAAAATGCAACGACGCCAATCCATAGCGCAGCGCGGATTCACGCTGATCGAGTTGCTCGTCGTCATTGCGATCATTGCCATTCTCGCGGGCATGCTTTTGCCAGCCCTCTCCAAGGCTAAAGAGAAGGGCAAACGAGTGAAGTGCCTCAACAACCTTCGCCAGATCGCCATCGGGATGAACATCTACGCGCTTGATAATAACGAGCGCGTCGTTGAAGCCCGGGCCAACGCGGTGCAGATTGCGCTCAATCCGCCGGAAAGAACCGCCGCCGCAACCGTGGGGCTCACGCTCAACACAAATGGCCCGAACATCTGGACCTGTCCCGGCCGGCCCACGTTCCCAACATTTGAGGCCGACTTTGGTCAATGGATTGTTGGCTACCAATATTTCGGTGGCATAACGAACTGGATCAACCCGCTCGGAACGTTCAAGTCCCACAGCCCCGTTAAGCTAAGCACAGCGCGCCCAACCTGGACTCTTGCTGCGGATGCAGTGATGAAGATCGATGGGGCTTGGGGTGGAGTTCGCGGGGTCACGCGCGACTCAGCTTACAAGGATATGCCTCCGCATCGTGGCGCCAACAGTGTGCCGCAGGGCGGCAACCAAGTGTTTGTGGACGGGTCGGCGCGCTGGATTAAATTTCAGGATATGTATTTCCTCCACAGCTGGGATTTGGCGCGAATCAGCTACATGTATCAGGACGATCTTCCAGCCCAAATGGCGCCGCGCCTCGCGACGATCAAAGCCAAGCCTTAGGCCGTCGTGCTCGGACTTTCAGGTTTCTGAACCTGCTGGCGGTAGCTCGCAACAACCCAGTCGCTTAGGGTTTTGTCGGGATCCTCGATAGCTTCTACGTCCAGGAGGAATTCGGTCTGCTGTGTGTTCTGGGAAATCAATTTGAGGCCGAACTGGTAATCTTTAAACCGGTTCTCGCAGAAGGCGCGGATCGAGACATTCTCGGCGAGCGCTTGTTTCACGAGCTTGTTCGAAGCGCTATCAGTAAACTTCAGTTTCAACCCGTGCGTTTTGCTAAAGTCTTCGGCGAACTCGTCCACGAATTTGCGCGCGCTATGCGCCATCATCTCCCGCTCCTGATCGAGCAAGCGCTCCAGCGCTGCGCGTGGGTTGTCGATTAGCGCGGCATCAACAACAAGCCTGCGAATGTTCGTCGAAGGCAGCTCATATTTAAAATCCCTCAATATCCGCTCGCACACTGTCATTAACCCGCGAGCGCCGGTGTTTTCTTTGGTTGCAAGTTCCGCTATGCGGCGGAGCGCCTCATCCTGAAATTCTGCTTCAATCCCGTACGCGCGGAAGCTTTGCTCGTATTGGCGAATGATGCTCCCCTCGGAGGTCTTAAGGATTTGGTGGAGGTCATCGACGTTCAACGGTTGGCAGATCACCCGCACGGGCAAGCGCCCGATGAACTCCGGCTCAAAGCCAAAGTCGATGAAGTCCTGCGTCTGCACCTCCTTCATCGTCTCCCCTGCCAAAGCGTTCTGCTCGCGGGCGCCGCTAAAGCCGATCGCAGCCTGCCGTGTGCGCTTACCGACAATCTTCTCCAAGCCCGGGAAGGCCCCGCTGACGATGAACAGAATGTGCTTGGTGTTGATGACGTTCGGCCCTTTTCGGCCGCGCGCCTGCATGTCGAGTATGGCTTGAATCTGCCCGGCCATATCCTGCTGAGAACGCGCAGGGACATCTGTCTCCTCCATCAGCTTGAGGAGGTTCGTCTGCACTCCGCGCCCGCTCACATCGCGCATGTTCGTGGCGGCTGACGCGATCTTGTCGATCTCGTCGATGTAGATAATGCCGTACTGAGCGCGCTCGACATCTCCATTGGCGCGCCGCACCAGATCGCGAACGAGATCCTCCACGTCTCCACCGACGTAGCCCGTCTCCGAAAACTTGGTGGCGTCACCTTTTACAAAAGGCACTCCGATCAAATCGGCCACGCTCCGGATCAAGTAGGTCTTTCCGACGCCAGTGGGGCCAACCAGGATGATGTTTTGTTTGGTGTAATTGGACTGCTGCTTCCCTTCGCGTGAGAGCCGCACCTGGTGATAATGATCGCAGATGGCGACCGCCAAGGCCTTTTTCGCTTCATCCTGTTTGATGACAAAGCGATCGAGGTAATCCTTCACTTCCCGCGGCTTTTTATCGAAGGCGTAGACATCCTTCTCCTCTTCGTCCGGGGGCGGCTTCGGCGCCTCTGGAGCCGTTGAAGTCTTTGCGGTGAACTGCGCGCTCACATGCGGGAAGTGTTGCCGCATGAAGTCCGCCAATTGCTTCTGAAACTCTTCGGGAGTGGGAGGGCCGCTCAGGATTTTGCGCATGATAAGTGATCTCTATTGTGTGTGCTCCCAACGGAACACTGCCACCGCATTGGGCGGCAAGGTGAAGGCGGCGGATTGCTGATGCCCATGTTGCGGAACCCCTTCGGCGTGCAGCCCACCCATATTCCCCTGGTTGCTCCCGCCATAGATCTCCGCGTCCGTGTTGAACACCTCTCGCCAGAAGCCCGGCTTAGGCAGGCCAATGCGATAACCTGTGCGCAGCACAGGCGTGAGGTTCATCACCACCAGCAGCACGTTTGTGAAATCGTTGTTCTGCCGCACGAACGACAACACGCTGCTCTCCACGTCGGTACAGTCCACCCAATAAAAACCGTGGGTGTCGTAATCCGTTTCCCACAAAGCCGGGTTTTCGCGGTAAAGCCTGTTTAAGCCTTCAACCGTGCGCTGCACACCGCGATGGAACGGGCCGTGATCGAGCAGGCCCCAATTGAGACTCCCGTTAGCGTTCCATTCCTCGGGCTGGCCAATCTCGCAGCCCATGAAGAGCAGTTTCTTGCCCGGGAACAGCCATTGATAAGCGAGCAACGCGCGCAGGTTTGCATGCCGCTGCCAATCATCCCCAGGCATGCGCCCCAGCAACGAGCCTTTGCCATGCACCACTTCGTCATGCGAAAGGGGAAGCACAAAATTCTCGTTGTGATGGTAAAGCATCGCGAAGGTCAGATCGTTCTGATGGTACTTACGATAGACCGCGTCCCGCTTAAAATAGTTCAAAGTGTCGTGCATCCAACCCATGTTCCATTTCAGCGAGAAGCCTAATCCGCCCAGGTACGGAGGCCGCGTCACCAGCGGCCAGGCCGTTGATTCTTCAGCAACGGTGGCCACGCCGGGGAACTCGGTGTGCACAAAGTGGTTGAACGAGCGAAGGAACTCCACTGCCTCGAGATTCTCGCGCCCGCCAAACTGATTGGGAATCCACTCGCCCTCTTTGCGCGAGTAATCCAGGTAGAGCATCGACGCCACAGCGTCCACGCGCAGGCCGTCGATGTGATAGCGCTCGCACCAGAAGAGAGCGTTCGCGAGCAGGAAGTTTCGCACTTCGTGGCGCGAGTAGTTGAAAATCAGCGTGCCCCAATCCTGATGCGCGCCTTTCCGCGGATCCTCGTGCTCGTAGAGAGCTGTCCCATCGAAGCGCGCCAATGCCCATTCATCTCGCGGAAAATGCGCCGGCACCCAGTCCACGATGATGCCAATGCCCGCCTCGTGCAGGGCGTTGACGAGATACTGGAAATCTTCCGGCGTTCCGTAGCGAGAACTCGGCGCGTAAAAGCCGGTCACCTGGTAACCCCAGGAAGGATAAAACGCATGCTCCGCCACCGGCAGGAATTCCACATGTGTGAACCCCATTTGCCGCACATAGTCCACGAGCGGCCCCGCCAGCTCGCGATAGCCAAAAGATTCAAACGCCGACTTCTTCCTCCACGATCCAATGTGAACTTCGTAGATCGACATTGGCGCGCGAAGCGTGTTCGTTTCCCGGCGTTGCGCGATCCACTGCTCGTCCGACCATTGAAACTTCTTCGTGTTCCAAACGATCGATGCCTGCTTCGGCGGCAGTTCGTAGAAGAATCCGTATGGGTCGGTTTTGACGGTTAAATTGCCGTGCGCATCCAGGATCTCGAATTTGTAGAGCGCTCCCTCGCCAATGCCCGGGATGAACAGCTCCCAAATTCCAGAGCCGCCCACCATGCGCATGGGGTTATACCGCCCGTCCCAATAATTAAAGTTGCCAATGACGCTGACGCGTTGGGCATTCGGGGCCCAGACTGCGAAGCTCGTTCCGGCCACGCCGTCGATAGTGCGGAGCTGGGCGCCGAGCTTTTCATAAATCTTCAGCTCATTTCCCTGGCCGAAGAGATAAACATCCGTTTCCCCGAGCGTCGGCAGGAATGAGTACGGATCACGATTCTGCCGGGTGACACCATGATTGTTCGTGATCCGAAGATCGTACGCGTAAACGCGCGATGCCTTCTCGGCCACCCCTTCAAAGAAGCCCGAATCGTGGATCCGTTTTAGTTCGAAAGTCGGCTGATTTTTCTCCAGAACCGGGATGACTTCAACGCGGGCGGCATCAGGAATGAACGCGCGAACGACGACCCCTTTGCCATTCGCCATGGGATGCATCCCGAGCAAGCGATGCGGTTCCCGTTCCCTTAAACCGACCAGCGTCTCCAGCTCGTCCCCCCGTAAAATCATATTGCTCATTATGGCCCGGCCCAACCCAAGCGCAAGCTGCCGCCCAATCTCATGTTCCCTTCGTCCCGCACGTCCTAAATAAAAAAGGCCGGACTCCTTCGAGCCCGGCCTCTGCGATTAGTTGCTAAGATGCACCTTTATTCCACCACGCGGAAGAAGCGCATCCGATCAGTGGCCGGTTGCGTCACCGGGCTGGCGCCGGTCACGTCAGTCCACTGTGGATTTGCGAGGCTGGTGGTCGTTTGCAGACGGCCAGGGCCGCCCCAAGTGATCGTCACCGTGTTATTGGCATTATTGAACGCGATGTCTGCTCGCGGACGAGGCACACCCGCCACGCCGAGCAACTGCACTTCACCGATCTGCATGCTGTTGGCGGCTGCATTGTTGCGCACATTCGTGAATGTCACGCGGTACGTTGTGTACGCGGCGTTGTTGGCGAAGTTCACTTCCTGATTCGCATGGACCAGCGGATCGATTTCCAAACCGGCGACATTGCGGGTTGTGGGCAGGGAAAGCGCGCCCCCGGCGATGCGAGTAAAGGTCTCCCCGTCATTTGAGCCTTCCAGAATGAAGTCTGCGGGATCACGGTCGGGAGCGTCGTTCGCGGTGAACAGCCGGATTCCTGTCACCACGGTGGCTCCTTGCGCAGGGGTGATGACCAATCCAACAGGCCCGACGAAGGGAGCAGCGGTGTTGCCGTCTGTGCCAAAGTTCAGGTACTTGGTGGTTGTGCCATCGATAGCATTTTCCACCGGCTCATTCGCTGGTGAAGTTCCGCCGAAGCCGGTCGTCACATCGCCCACTTGAGTGATGTCCGGTGTGGAGGACAGGATGTTCAAACGAACCACGATGCTCGTGGATGACCCTGCCTGGTTCATCGCAACCAGTTGATAGTTGCCCGCCTGCGAGAGAGCCGTTGAGCTGAAGCTCAATGTTGCCCCGTTTGCTCCAGTCACAGTTCCGCTGTTCGCCACATTGGCGAAGGTTCCATTGTTTTCGCGCTGCCACTGGAAAGTGATGGGGGCGGTGCCGGACACTGTCGCCGTGAGTTGGGCACTCTGGCCCACGTAAGTGTTCACAGAAGCAGGTTGCCCTTCGAAGATCGGGCGAACAGCTCCCGCCGTTCCGCTCAACGCCACGATCACGGCGTGACCGTTGCCAGAGGAGTAATTCAGAGAGACGCTGGCAATCGGGCTGGTCGTGTTAGCAACCGACACGTCGATAGAGTAGAAGCGAGGGTTTTCGGTGTTAACCGAGTCCACGCCGCCGGAGTTTACATTCACGCGGCCGCGCGCGGAGAAAGCGTACGGGGTGACGTTGAACCAATCCGGCACGACGAATTGCCCGGGCTGAGTGGTCCCGTCGCTGTGCGTGATTATATAATCAACCGTCACAGAGCCGGAACCTGCCATTCCGAGGAACGACAACGCCGAGCGTGTGCTGGGCGTGGCGAACACCAGGGTGGCAGCGGTGTCCACAGAATCAATCAAAGCAGCGTTGGCAGCTGTGTAGCTGGAAGCCAGGCGGTAGACGTGATCCTGCGCCGCATTGTTTGTCACCAAAGAATTCGCTGCAGGAAGACCGCTCGTTGGGGCAAGGCGATTGTAGCCTTGCTCATAGAGCGTCGCTTCTGTGTTGCCTGAGCCGCGATCCACAGTGGCTGTGGTTGCTGTGAGCGGCGCCGGGCGGCTGGCCGCCGATTCGATCACCATGTCGTATGTGAACCCGGTGACTGCAATCGGGGTGAATTCCGCTCCGCTCGAACCACTCACGCCGAACACTGCCGCGCGGCCCATCCCTGAATTCCATGTGAGTTCGATCGAGTTGATAGCCGTTGAGCTGTTCGCCACAGCCACATCTACTGCATATAAGCGTGGGTTTTCCGAACTGACGCTGTCGAAGCCGCCGGTCTGCGCATTCACT
>Ga0196963_10000686_pt1 | contig 27407 bp, 18 predicted proteins | sample S1_5metaG_FD_148600 | JGI IMG/M metagenome (GOLD analysis project Ga0196963, IMG submission 148600) | Soil microbial communities from Anza Borrego desert, Southern California, United States - S1_5 | ecosystem: Environmental > Terrestrial > Soil > Desert | place: USA: California | collected...
GGGAAGGGCTTTTGCAAAACTGTTCCACAAATAATAAGCCCCAGCGACCTGCAAGACAAAGAGCAGGATTGTGAATCCAGGAACGAAGAAGCGTTCGAATTGCTCCCGGGAATGGCGTGCTGGAAGGGCTTCTGGGTCGTTGTTGGCGAAGAGGCTCTCGCTTTGGCCGCCACGCGAGAGTTCCTCATATTCCATCCTCTCGATGCGCTCCTTTTCTTCGAGGCGCATCTGGAAGTAAGCCACCACCGACATCAGGAACCCGAATCCAAAGAACAGGCTCGCGATCTCCCCGGCGCGGGTGTGGCTATAATATGACAACCCCAGCGTCACCGCGCCGGTGACGGCGAGCATCAGCAGGTTAATCAAACCGATACGGGTGATGTTGCGTTCCATTTTAACTCAGTTCGCGATCTTCAAACAAAGCAAGCCCCACAGCCAAAGCAGCGCCCAGGTAACAGATGACGTAGCCGAATGCCTTACCGACGTACGCCCAGGGAATGGTCTTCCCCTCCACCAAAGCATCTGACAGCCAGAAAAGCTGCCAGTTCGGAATAACATTGTAAGCGACCGTGCCCCACCATGCTCCTTGAGCGGCAGCGCGGCCAAATAAATAATCGGACATTAGCCCGAGGAGAAACACCGCCGAGCAGATGGCCAGCGTCGGGATCATCTCAAACCGGGTGGAGCAAGCCAGCGCCACAGCAGCCAGGATCCAAAGGGCAAACAGGATTAAAGCGGCAGCGCGCACCAGACGCCAATCCACGCCGGCTCCGAATTGCTGCACCTTCCACTCTTTGGATATAAAATTGATGATCACAAAGGCCAGGATCACGCCGGCCACCTGAAAAAAGACAGCGTCAGGCACGAAAGGGCGCCTCAGGAAATAGTTGCTCAGGCCGCCCAGCGCGAACGAACCGACGATAAACCCGTAGAAAATCCTCAAACCAACGACATCGGGTGAACCGTAAGCATCGAATGCCATCCGGCTCGCGAGCAATGCCGCAAGCCCATTCACCAGTGTCAGCAAGGTCAGCGCACCCGCCAGCCCAACGTACTTTCCGAGGAGGAAGTGCGTCCGCCCCACTGGCTTAGCCAGAACAGCCAGCGCCGTCCCGGTCCGAATTTCATGGGCCAGCGAAGCCGACGCGCTCAACACCGCTCCAAACAAACCAGCGAGAAGCATGATGGCCAAAACGCCATCCTTCACCAATTTGGGGTCATCGCCGAAGCTGAAATAGTAAATAGAGGAGATGAAGACGATGAACGATGCGCTGACAGTCATCAGGATCAGGAAGATTGGTTGGCGAACCAATTCCATGAACGCGTTGCTCGCGATTGTGACAAACTGTCGCATCTGCTTTTTTGAGGCGTAGTTGTTACGCGGTCCCACCCGCAAAAGCAATGGCTTATGTAGGTGTTTTCCCGCGGTAAACTGGCCGGGAAAATACGCGCAAGCACCACGGAATGCAAAGTGTGCGTTTTGCGGCACACGAGAAGCTCAAATCGATAAGGCAACCATAAGCCTTGGCCTGTTAAGACCTTTCTTGCTGGCTGAAACACAGATTCTGTGCCGAATGCCCGCTTGTTTTCGAATGCACGCAGGCGTATTATCGTCGAAGATCACCGCGAAGATATGAAGAACTGGCAGTTACCTCGTCGGACGTTTTTGAAAGGGTTGGGAACCGCGATCGCTTTGCCCATGTTAGAAGCGATGGGGCCTGCTCAGTCGTTTGCTTCAAGCGTGGCTCCAGCCGCCGGGGCTCCTCGGCGCATGGCGTTCATTTATGTGCCGAACGGCGCGAACATGGTGGACTGGACCCCGACGGAAGTTGGTCGGGATTACAAGCTCCCGTACATCCTGGAGCCGCTGGAATCAGTCAAAAAAGATTTCATGGTCATCTCTGGGTTGGCACACGACAAAGCCCGCCCCAATGGCGATGGAGCCGGCGATCATGCCCGCGCATCCGCAACGTTCCTAACTGGCGCCCAGGCCCGCAAGACCGCTGGCTCTGATATTAAGGTCGGTGTCTCTGTTGACCAGGTCGCCGCCAGCAAGCTTGGCAAGCAGACCCGCCTTCCTTCCCTGGAAATCGGTTGCGACCGCGCTCAGCAGACCGGCAACTGCGATTCGGGTTACAGCTGCGCCTACTCCTACAATATTTCCTGGAAGAGCGAATCGACCCCGATGCCCGCGGAAGTCGATCCTCGGCAGGTTTTCGAACGCCTCTTCGGCTCCACCAACGAGACTGAGTCCGCCGAAAGCCGCGCCCGGCGTCAGCTTTACCACAAGAGCATCCTCGATTTCGTCCTTGAGGACGCCAATAAGCTCAAGTCCAGCCTCGGAGCCACTGACCGCCGCAAATTAGATGAATACCTGACTGCGGTGCGTGAATTGGAAATGCGGATTGAGCGCGCGGAGAAGTTCGGCGAAGGCAATGCCAACGGCTTTGAGAAACCTTCCGGCATACCCAAGGATTACCAGCAGCACATCCGCCTGCAGTACGACTTGCTCGCTTTGGCTTTCCAAACGGACACAACTCGAATCTCGAGTTTTGTGGCCGCGCATGACGGCGACAACAAGCCGTATCCATTCATCGGGATCTCCGAAGGTCATCATGACCTTTCGCACCATGGCGGCGACGAGGAAAAGAAGAAAAAGATCGCAAAGATCAACCGCTTCCACATGGAGCAGTTCGCCTATTTCATCCAGAAGCTTAAGTCGATCAAGGAAGGCGACGGCACCTTGCTGGACAACTGCATGATTGTTTACGGCAGCGGCATCGCTGACGGCAACGCGCATGCGCACCACGACCTGCCCGTGCTGATGGCTGGCCGTGGTGGTGGATACTTCGACACAGGCCGCCACGTGAAATATGCCAAGGACACCCCAATGACGAACCTTTACTTGAGCGTCCTGGACCGCGCGGGCGTGAAGGTGGACCGTCTCGGCGACAGCACCGGCCTCCTCAAAGGCCTCGCCTAACCGACTGGAAGTTTTGACGTGAAAGGCCGCGTGAACACTCACGCGGCCTTTCTGTTTAGATGGTAGGCCCGGTCCCCCGACCGGGCGTCCTCGTCTGAATCCTACCGCAGGAACGCTTCGTGCAACCCGCCATCCACCGGGATCACGTGCCCGGTCGTCTTCTGCAACTGGCGCGTTAACAGAATGTAAAAAGCCTCCGCTTGATCGGCAGGAGTGATTGGCTGCTTGGTCAATGTTCGATCCGCGTAGAACTGAGCAAGCTTCCCGGTCAGCGATTCTGTGGCTTCGTCATCCTTGAACGGGATATTATACTTCGTGAGGCTCGCAATGACGCGATCCCGCGGGAACATCGCGCTCCCTTGCACCACAGTGGCCGGGGCGACAGCGTTCACCCGCACCAGCGGCGCGAACTCGATCGCCAACTCGCGAACCATGTGATTAGCCGCAGCCTTCGAGGTGTCGTAAGCCACAGAGCCTTTCTTCGAGACCACTGCATTGGCGCTGGTCGTCAGGATCAAGTTGCCTGGCAGCCCCTGCTCTTTCCAAATATTGTAAGCTTCATCCGCAACGATGTAGCCACCGGTGACATTGATGGCGAAAGTTAACGCCCATTTGTCATCCGGAATGTGCCCGGTGCGGTCAGGTGGCGCGAAATAGCCAGCCGTCACCACGATCGAATCAAAGCCGCCGTAGGCCAGAGCTGTTTGCTCCAGCATCGCGCGGACGCTCGCACGGTCTGTGATGTTCGCGGCGAGGCCAATGGCAGGGCCGCAATTTGAAAGGCCTGTGCCCGCCACGCCGATGCCCAGGCCGTATTTGTCCGTGATCTCTTTTGCTGTCGCTTTAGCAGCTTCCAGGTTCAGGTCCACGCAGACGATGTGCGCGCCTTCGCGGACGAGGCGCAATGCGACCTCACGGCCAATGCCAGAGCCAGCACCCACGACCACGACAACCTGCCGCGCCAACTCCTTCTCCGCTGGCATCCGCTTGAGCTTCGCTTCTTCAAGGAGCCAATACTCAATGTCGAACGCTTCCTGCTGCGGGAGGGATATGTATTTGCCGATCGCTTCGGAACCGCGCATCACCTCGACAGCGCAGTTGTAAAACTCAGCCGTAACGCGCGATTCGCTCTTGTCTTTGCCCCATGCCACCATTCCTAACCCGGGGATAAGAATCACCGTCGGGTTTGGATCACGCATCGCTGGGGAATTCGGACGCTTGCAGCGGTTGTAATAAGCCGCGTAATCCTCGCGGTATTTCTTAATGCCGGCAGTCAGCTCGGTCTTCAGGCGCGAAACAAAAGTCGCCACCCATGCGTCGTCATAAGATTCCTGCGGCTTCTCCGCATCGAGCTTCACATAGAGCGGTTTGATCTTCGTGCGCAGGAAATGATCCGGGCAGGAGGTGCCCAATTCCGCCAGGCGCTCCGCGTCCTTCGAGTTCACGAAGCGCAGAATCTTCTCATCGTCCTGGATGGTGCCGATGAAACGCTTCTGCGCGCTCACCTGGCCGCGCAGCCACGGGAGCAAGCGGGCGAAAACTTTCTGGCGCACTTCGGCTGGAAGCGTCTTGTGAATCGCCCCGCCGAATGCAGCGGCATCACCGCCTTTCGCCTGGTATTTGGCCTCAATGTATTCCGCGGCTTTCTCAATCAGATCAAGCGAACGGTAGTAACATTCCTTCTCATCATTGGCCCAATTGATAAGCCCGTGCTGGCCCATGATGATCCCTTTGGCATTCGGCCGTTCCTTGCAGATCCGCTGCATCTCCAGACCTAACTCGAACCCAGGACGCAGCCACGGCGTATGAACAACTTCGTCGCCATAAATCTCCTTCGTTAGCTGGGCCGAGTTCTCCGAAGCCGCCACGGAAATAGCGGCATTCGGGTGGGTGTGATCAACATGCTTATACGGCACGAATGAATGGAGCGGAGTGTCGATCGAAGGCGCGCGGGAATTCAGATTGAAATTGGTGTGGTTGTACATCCCGACCATCGCGTCTTCCGCGTCAGTCTTCGGGCCGCGCTGCGGGCAGGTCGCATACTTGCCTTGCAAGGCGATGAGCTTGCTTTGGTAGAGCGAGGAGAAGTTCTCTCGCGTCGAAGTGCGAAGGTCGCCGCCTGAGCCTTTCACCCAGAGCACCTCGGTCTGCTCACCGGTGAGCGGGTCCGTCTCCATGATCTTGGCTGACGTGTTCCCCCCGCCGGTGTTGGTGATGCGTTGGTCGGAGCCGAGCTTGTTCGAGCGATAGATCAGCCTGCCAACGGGGTCGAGTTTGCTGGCTTCATCATCCTTCCACAGGTCATTAACGTGCTTGTAGCTCTTAGCGGCCATATAAAGGCCAAAGGTTTTACCGCAACTCCCCCGGAAAGCAATGCAACGCCGCTCAAAGGGCCAAGCTCCAACTGGTGAGGCATATTTTTGCTTTCAGCTCAGCGAACCAGATGTAACTTGGTTTGGAGGATTTGATGTCACCAGGGGTAAAATCATTCTTGGTCCGGTGGGCCATCACCAGCGTTGGCGTGTTGGTGGCGAGCAAAATTGTCCGTGGCATTCGCGTGGATGCCCTTGATTCCCTCATTGTAGCCGCCCTTCTGCTGGGCTTCTTCAATGCCGTTCTCCGACCGATCATGATGGTTTTGACCTTCCCTCTGCTGATCGTGACCCTGGGTCTTTTCACCTTTGTGATCAATGCCCTCATGTTGGCTTTGACCGCGTGGCTCCTCCCGGGGTTTTCAGTAAGCGGGTTTTGGTCAGCGTTCATAGGTTCGATCGTGATTAGCATCGTGAGCCTGATTGGGAATGGCCTCGTCGGAAAAGAGAAGAAGCCGCAGGAGCCTCCCCGTCCCGCCAACACGCCTCCATCTCGCCCTCCAGTTGGTGAGGGGCCAGTGATCGATGTCTGAGCCTTAAGGTTTCAGCTGAGCCCGAAGCCACTCGGGTCGGTTGGTCGTGATGCCATCCACGCCTGCAGCAACTTCGCTCTTGGCAATCGCTGCGTCGTCCACTGTCCAGGTGCAAAGTTTCAGCCCTGCCCCATGCACCTTCTCAACGAACGATTTATCGATAGGAAATCGATGGTTCAGGTCGAGCCCGTCCAGATTCGCGGCTTTGGCCTTTGAAATTAGGTTCTCGATCGTGGGAAGCTGCTTGGTGCCAGGGTCTTCTTTGTAGTCATGCAGCCAGTAAACCTCATGCCTGGAGAACATGGCCTTGGCCGCTTTTGCGACGTCGTAATGGAAGGTGATGATCTTTAGCTGCTCGGGCTTTTTCCCCGATTCCTTCATTAAACGGCCGAGCTCCGGCAGCAAGTCCGGTTCCTTGCTTTTGATCTCGGTGTAAATCGCCTTGCCATCCGGAATCGTGGCGAAAATGGATTCGAGTGTTGGAAGCTTTTCGCCTCTGAACTGCGCTCCTTTCCACAAGCCAACGTCCAGGTCTTTCATCTCAGCCCAGACCTGATCCTTCACTGCTCTGTCCACCCCTGCCGTGCGCTTCAGCGTGGCATCATGCATGACGACAATCTTTCCGTCCTTCGAAAGGTGGATGTCGGTTTCAATCGCGTCAGCGCCCTGCTCCCACGCAACCTTCATGGCCGTGAGCGAGTTCTCAGGCGCATCAAAGGATGCGCCGCGATGAGCAATGATCTCCGCAGCCATCATAGACGTAACACCCAAGAGCAGGCCGGCCAGAGCTGCTTTGACCCCCATAAACGTCGGCTTACAGGGTTTTCCCGCAACAGGACTTGAACTTCTTGCCGCTGCCGCAAGGGCACAAGTCGTTGCGGCCAACCTTAGGCCCGGTGCGAACCGGCTTTGCCTTGGAGACTTCCTGGGATACCTCGCTCACCACATCGCTGCCGCCCGTCGGGGCGTTGGCAGTCGTGCTGTGCCCTGGCCCGAAGGCGCTCACTTCCAACTGCTGCATGCGCTTCGGGAGGTTTTGCAGGAACTGCTCGAAAGCCATGAGGCTGGAGGCGCTGCGGAAGATATTGTGGCAGATCTCGCTCTTGATGCTGACCATCAACTCTTCGAACATCTTGAAGGCTTCCGCCTTGTATTCGATCAACGGATCGCGCTGGCCATAGCTCCGCAAGCCGATGCTGTGGCGCAAGCTGTCCATGTTGTAGAGATGCTCCTGCCAAAGCTTGTCGATCGCGCTCAGAATGGTGTAGCGCTCGATGCGGGCCAGCACTTCCGGATTCTCGTAGCTGATCTTGATCTTGTAGGCCTCGCGAATCTGGTCCTGCAGGAATGTGCAGACCGCGAATTGCGCGGGGTTCAGGCCGTCGTAAATAGAGCCTTCAACAGGTGTTTCCTTGCCCGAGTCCGCCACCTTGCGCAGCTCCTCCTCATTAATCGCCAGCACGAAGTTCAGGTTCACCCAATCCGTCAGCGCGCGCAGATCCCAATCGTCTGGCAGCGTGTCCGCCGTGGTGTTCAGCGTGATCTTCTGGATCACGACCTCTTCCATCACATCCATCAGGCGATCGCGAACATCCTCCGCGCGCATGATTTCATTGCGGAAGCCATAAATGACCTCGCGCTGCTTGTTCATGACGTCGTCATATTCAAGCGTGCGCTTGCGCATCTGGAAGTTGTGCTGCTCGACTCGCTTTTGGGCGGTCTCGATGGAGCGATTCAGAAGCGGATGCTCCAGCTCCTGGCCTTCTTCAAGGCCGACCTTCTCCATGATCTTGCCAATGCGGTCGGAGCCGAACAACCGCATCAGATCGTCTTCCAGCGAAACAAAGAAATGTGAAGAGCCAGGGTCGCCTTGGCGCGCGCAACGGCCGCGCAGCTGGCGGTCAATGCGGCGTGATTCATGCCGCTCCGTGGCGACGACGTGCAGACCGCCAAGATCCGCAACGCCAGGCCCGAGTTTAATGTCCGTGCCGCGGCCTGCCATGTTCGTTGCGATCGTCACGGCGCCGCGTTGCCCGGCTAAAGCAACGATTTCCGCTTCGCGTTCGTGCTGCTTGGCGTTCAGCACGTTGTGGGGAATGCCCGCTTTGCTCAGCATGCGGGAGAGCAACTCGCTGACTTCGACTGAAATTGTGCCCACCAGAATGGGGCGTCCTTCCGCGTGGATGGTCTGAATCTCCTTCAACACGGCCGCATATTTTTCACGCTTCGATTTGTAAACCGTGTCGTGCTTGTCTTTGCGGGCAACCTGGCGATTCGTCGGAATCACCAGCACACCGAGTTTGTAGATGTCCCAGAACTCGCCCGCTTCCGTTTCAGCGGTGCCAGTCATGCCTGCCAGCTTGGTGTAGAGGCGGAAGTAGTTCTGAATGGTAATGGTGGCGAACGTCTGAGTTTCGCGCTCGATTTCCACACCTTCTTTGGCTTCCACAGCCTGGTGCAAGCCGTCGCTCCAGCGGCGGCCCACCATCAAACGGCCGGTGTTTTCATCAACGATGATGACCTTGTTATCCTGAACGACGTATTGAACATCCTTCTGGTACAGGCAATACGCTTTCAGGAGCTGGGAAATGGAATGGATCTGCTCGGCCCGGCCTTCGAAAACCTGCTGCACCTTGGCCTTTTGCTGCATGCGGGTCTTCAAGTCCGCGTTCGTCTGGTCAATCTCGTGGTAAGCCGTGATCAGGTCCGGCAGCACGAAGGCATCTGGATCGTTGGGGCTGAGGAATTGCCGACCCTTTTCGGTCAAGTCTGCTTCGTGGCTCTTTTCCTCAATGGCGAAGAACAGCTCTTCTTTCTCGCGGTAGAGCGCCTTCTTGGATTGGTCGCCGTGCAGTTCGAGATCAATCTTCGTCATCCGGCGAAGGTTCTCCGGATCTTCAAGCAAGCGCATGAGGCGCTCGCTGCGCGGCTGGCCCAGCTTCACGCGATAGAGCAGCGTGCCGATCTGGTCCTCAATCGCCTGGCGATTGTTGGCGACCTCTGCGTCCGAAGCGCCGAGCTTTTTCGTCAGCTCTTCAGCTTCGTCAAGGTAGCGGTTGCAGAGCCGTTGCTGGTTCCGAACCAGTGATTCAATGGCAGGCTTGATCTCAGCGTACTTGCTGTCCTGGTGAACCACTGCTGGGCCGCTGATAATCAACGGCACACGCGCCTCATCGATCAGAATCGAGTCAACTTCGTCAATGATCGCAAAATAATGGCCGCGCTGAACTTGCTCCTCCACACGGGAGGCCATGCCGTTGTCGCGCAGGTAATCGAAGCCAAACTCGGCGTTCGTGCCGTAGGTAATGTCGCAATTGTATTGCTGGCGGCGCACTTCGGGTGACTGGTCGTGGAGAATGCAGCCCACTGTCAGGCCGAGCAGGCGATAAACCGCGCCCATCCACTCACTATCGCGGGCGGCAAGGTAATCGTTCACGGTGACCACATGAACCCCACGGCCGGTGAGGGCATTGAGAAACACCGGGAAGGTTGCCACAAGCGTTTTGCCTTCGCCGGTTGCCATTTCAGCGATCTTGCCCTGGTGCAGCCCAATGCCGCCGAGGATCTGCACGTCGAAAGGAACCATCTCCCACTTCAGGGGATGTCCGCGAACAATGATTTCGCGCCCGCAAAGCCGGCGGCAGGCGTTCTTCACCATCGCGTAAGCCTCAGGAAGAGCTTCGTCGAGAGCGCGTGCCAGCTCGTCTTTGTCAGTAATTTGCGAAAGCCGCGCTTTTAAATCCGCAGTTTTCTTTTGTAGATCAGCCTCTGTCAGGTTCTGGAAGGTCGCCTCAAGTTCGACAACCTTTGCAACGATTGGCCGCAGCCGCTTGACGTCGCGGTCGTTCTTGCTGCCGATGAACTTGCGGATGATGTAGCCAATCATTTTAGTGGGCGGAAACCTAACAGGCTTGACCGCATTTGCAATAAGATGAATCCCACCACGCTTCGACAGCGCTGCCGCGAGGTTGTTGAAGGAAGAAACGCGGTTTCGCGTGAATGTCGAAGCGTCAGGCCGGCAGTGATCGGCTCAATTACGACCCGAAAGGATCCTGCTCGGAACTTTCGCGCTCCTGCACCTCGGTGTCACCGCTATGGGTGGACCAATAATCCTGGTAAGCCTCTAAGAGATTCACGATCTCTCCGCGCTCCAAAGGCTTGGACAAGAAGGTGCTCGCGCCGAGTTCGTAGGCGTAATTGATGTCCTTGAGGCGATCGGAATTGCTCAACGCAACGCAGAGCGCGGTTTTGTATTCAGGATGGTTGGCTTTCCAACGGAGAACATCAAACCCGTTCACTACGGGCATGTACAGGTCGAGGAAAATTATCTTGGGCGAGGGATACAGCAGGCGATCTGCGTATTTGCCAGTTCCGCACAGGAAATCGAGTGTCTCTTGCCCACTGCGAGTGACGAAGATCTTATTCCGCACGCCGCTTTTCTCGAACGCACGAAGAAGGAAGTAAATATCGGCTTCAGAATCATCGGCCACCAAAACTGGAGGCGCCGCAGAGTCGCCGCTCCGGGAGCGCAACCACTGCTCGTTCATTCTGCGCAACGCAGAAGGTTTCTGATTCTCTTCCGACACTCTAGTCTCCTGCAGGCAGAGGACGTCTACCAGCGTCTGAATGTAACTCTATGCGGGGGTTGCAGATAGATAGGAAAATCCCTGAATGAGCGCTCGGGGGCCATCCCACCGTCAGAGTTGATTCAACATTTTCCAAACTCGCAGAGCCTCCGTGACGCCCCATGCTTGAGCGTCACAGCCGCGATCCCGGTGCGGCAGATCGCCGTCCAAAACCTCTGGCAAGTGCCCCACACAGCCGCGCAGCAACAATCGTTCAGCGCTTCCGAGGTACGCTTTCGCCGCGGAGACAGCATCAGCGTCATTCCCGAATGCCTTGGCCAAGGCCTCGCAGAAGCCAGGGAAGGTCCATGTCCATGCAGTTCCGTTATGGTAAGCGGGCTTCCGGCTGGTGTCTTCGTCCCCTTGATACCTGCCGCAGTACGGTCGTTCAGGATTGTTGAGCAAAGCTCCGTTGTTGCCGTAGATCGGCAATGGAAGCTTCACGGGCAAAGGGGCAAGTGACCGAAGGGCCCCTGGAATAATCAGATGCCGGGCGGCGGCGGCGACGCAGCGTTGCGCTTGCTCGCCAGTCGCGAGACCCAACGTCACCATGAACAAGCAGTTGCTGCGCAGGGCTGTGTCGAGCGCCCCTTGCTGCGCGGACACCCCGTTGCGCGCCACAATCAAATCCGCGAACCACCCTTCTTCAGCCAACCAGAAGTAGCGCTGCAATGAGCTTTCCGCCCGCTCTGCCACCGCTTGCCAGCTAACTCCCTCTTTGGGTGGTTTAGCCTCAATGCGATCCAACTGGCGAGCGAGGCGCACCCAAAGGGCTTGTATTTCTACCGGATACCCTTCGCGAGGTGTGCCGGCCGGATAGTTGGTGTCCATCCAGGTGAAATGCTTTGGGCTCCAGATCAGCCCCGTCCACTCGTCTGCATGGACGCCGTTGGAAGCGCCGTTGTAATAACCTCGACCCAGGCTGGTCAGCACATCGGCAACCGTTCGCCCGGAAGCATCCACTTTAATCGAGTAGAGTTCCGGCCCCAGAATCTCCGCCGCTTCCTCGCAGACGATTCCATACCAGAGCGGCGCGTCAGAGGTGTCGCGATTGCTCGCGTCCTCACCGTTGATGATGTTTGGAAGCGTCCCGTCCTTCTCGAACCGCCCGAAGGTGATTAGAAGCTGGCGCACTTCCTCCACCATTCCCGCCGCGAGCAACCCACGGGCGCAAATGAGAGAGTCACGGCCCCAATCCAAAAACCAGGGATACCCCGCGATGATCGTTTTTTGCTGATGCCGACGCACCACAAAGGCTCGAGCCGCCACCGCAAGCCTGCGCCCAAAACTGTCGTCCGCAGCGAACCGTGCGCTGTCGATAGCTTTCCGGTTTGCTTCCGCTCGTTCAGCTTCGAACGCGGCTGGGAACGTCATCTCCCGGCGCTCCGCGCTTGCGACGAGGGTTTGCGTTTCACCTGGCTGAATCGGGAATAAGAACCACCCAGGGCTAAAGCCATCCCCCTGCCCGGTTTGTCCGCGGCTTTGTTCAATGGGATGGGCAATGCGTTCGGACCATTCGACCGCTGGGTGATATTTGCCACTGGAGGCGACTACGCGCACATGGCGGTCAGGCGCCGGCGTGAACTCAAACCCCACCTCTGGCGCAAGGCTGCGCGTGTGGCTGTTGAAGTGGTGGTCCGCGCCTGGGTTCCGCTGGGTCTCGGAATGAAAACTCCTGTCCTCCAGGTCGAAGCGGACGATCAACTTCACTTCACGATCCGGCGGCAGGGCCCGTCCGAATTGCGTCTCAACAGGAGGGCGCGTGAAGCGCATCACCGTGGTGTTCTTCCCCTCCACCATGTCCATCGCCAAATCAATCAGCACCACATGTCCGGCCCCAGCCGCGGCAACGAACCTCCAACGGGCCGGTGGCCCAGGTTGAAAACTGCAAAGATTCTGCGCGTTCAGGGGCGCGATAAAGCCATTCGCATTGATCCAAACTCTAACTCGCTTGATGAAGATATGCCGATCGCACGGGACTTCCGGGTGCAGGTTTGCCCCAAGCACACAATCGTATTTCGATTGCACCGCGCCAAGGTCCACGCACACCCGGGCCATGCCGCCGATGCCATTCGTCAGCAGACACATCGGCTCCACAGACTCATGCTTGGACGGCAAGCGGCCGTTGCGGGCCAGTTGCTCGCGGGTGAACTCGTCCGGGAACCATGGGACCACTGGCAGGAACTGGATGCGGCCTTCCACGCGGCGGACCTGCACAGTTCCATAGCGTTCCAGCGAAATGACCGCCTCCCCGAATTGATCCGGGGTTTTTGGCTGCAGCCCCTCCGGGTCTGGCTTCCATTCTTCGCCCCCGCTCAACGGCGCAAAAGACGCCAAAAACCCGCCCCTGACTTTGATCGACTCCACATGCCGCTGGCGATCCGTTCCGATGGATTGAAGCGTTGCGCGAAATGGCGCTTCATCTTCCACAACCAGCCAATGCTTCGGTGGCACCATGAGCGCTCGTGACTCGTCAGCCAACGACCATTGCGACACGCTCGGGTAGCGCTTGCGCGCCTGCGCCTCTTTCAACGCTTCAAGCAAATCATGAGCCGCAGTGGCCGGATCGATGTGGGCCAGCAACCCAAGGAATCCGCGCGCATCCTCAAAGATAAAGTTTGAAAGCAGCCGCCAGTCATACGGCCCGAGCTGTTCAGGCGCGAGGGTCGTGCCGAGCGCCTTGATCGCCCAGGCTGCGCGCGCCCGCGCTTCTCGATATGCGCTGCCGGAAAGGCCGACCAGTTCCAATGCGACGGCCAGCGCGTGGTACGCCCCCGGCGCGAGATGAAATTCTACGGAGCCATCCTCCAGCGCATGCGGCGTAAGAGCCGTCTTTAGGATCAAATCCATCTTGGGCTGTCCTAAAGAGGCGTAATCTTCCTTTTGGATAGTGACCGAGCGCGCGGTGATCGGGTCGAGGTTCACGAGCACGAGCAGGGTGTCTTCCGCTGTCGGTGAGGTTCGTGCCAGCGCGTAAACAGGCGACTCGAGAGAGCTAAGCCTGCGCAGTTCCGCTCCATCAAAGAAACAGGGGTGCTCCGCCAACAGATCGTTAAGCTGTTTGAGCTGGGGAACGATGTTCTCACTGCTGCCCCAGGAAAGTCCCGGTGATTGGTGAACCAGGATTTTATCTTTAGCCAACCACTCCACGCCGGCAGTGAACCCATACCCGCCCGAAACGCTTGTGAGCGCGCAAAGCGCGTTGCGCAACTGGGACCAGGTGCGCCCTTGCAGCGCCAGCCGGTTGTTATCGTGCGTTTCGCTGTAATGAACGAGGATCCCGCTCCGGCTGCTTTGCCGAATAGCGTGGTCAAGATAGCCGCTTACCTGGATGCCTGAGTAATTCTGGAACAGCTCGGAGTAAGCCCATTGCATGCCTCCCTCTTGCATCAGTGTTTCGGTCGCTTCCCAGGAGCCGCCCAGCCCTTCAAGCAGGAACAGCGTCTCAGGAAACTCCTGCCGCACTCGAGAAATAATATGAGTCCATGCCCTCTGTGGAACCTTGTATCCCGCATCGCAGCGGAAGCCATCCACGCCGCGCCGGCACCAGACCAGGAAGACCTCCGCGAGGTAATTCCACGAATCAGGAATGCGATGGTTCAGCTCGACCAGATCCTCCCACACCACATCCCAGGCGCCGGGGCAATGGAACGTCCCATCCTCCCCGCGCAAGAACCAATCAGGATGATCCTCCTGCAACGTCGATCCCCAACCAGTGTGGTTGATGACGATGTCCAGGAAGACTCGGCCACCTTTGGCGTGCGCGGCGTATGTGAGTTCTTTGAATTGGTCTATTCCCGTTGTGCGGCGATCAAACTCCACCAGCGCTGGATCAATATGCGTCAAATCCTGCAAAGCATACGGACTCCCAAACCTGCCGAATCGCGCGTAAGTCGTTGGAGTCGGATTAACCGGCAGCAAGTGCAATATCTTGCACCCAAGCGTGTCGAAAATATGCGGGAACTCGCGGATCAAATCCCGAAACTTGCCAGACGGGGGAATGACGGTGTAGCCGAGTTTATCGAGCTTCCCGAACTGCGGCTCCATCGCGTCGAGCGAGCTGCCGGAAGCTGTCTTCGAGTCACCGAACTGCCGCGTGAACGCGCAATAAATAATGTTGCCACTGCGGTAAGCATCCGGATGCACGGAGATGCTCATGTCCGGCCCCGCTGGCCAGTGCTGATGCCCGTCCGGGTTCAGCAAATATGGTTTGGCCTTGAAGAAGCCAACTTCCGTCAGGGACACATCCACCGTCCACGCTCCCTCCACCCAGCGCATCGGGATGTCCCGCCAGGCTGCCCCCGCGAGCAGAGGCGGCCGCTCCAGCGAAGCGAGGATTTCCTTTCGGAGCGCTTCGGCGTGACCAAGGTTGGTGCGCAGGAACGCCCGAAAATTCTCCGGGCGCTCATCAGTGGCTTGCACACTGAACGAAATGCGGTCGCCCACATAGCGAACCATCTTTTCGCCCGGCTCGGGTCGGCAGAGAATCCTTGGCATACTCCGCCGCCACTTCTACTGGCGGAGAATGGCGTTGGCAATCGGGAGCCCTGCCAGGCCTACCGACGCCTCGACACGTCACGCCGCCCACGATAATCTTTGCCCATCCCTATGAAACGACTCACGCGTTGGCTCCAATGCCTGGCTCTGTTCGCGACGGTTCTGCTCCCCGCGCTCGCTGCGGACAAACCGACCATTGTGCTGATCTCGGGCGAGTACGAGTACAAATCCGCGCAAACATTGCCGGAGTTCAAAAAGTATCTGGAAGCGAACTTCCCGGTAAACTGCATCTACCTGCAGAGGCCCGCTGCCACAAATGAGCAGACCATCCCGGGGCTGGAGGCGTTGGAGAAGGCCGATCTCGTGGTCCTCTTTAGCCGGCGCATGACATTGCCGGAAGCGGAACTGGCTCGCTTCAAAGCTTACGTAAAGTCCGGCAAACCGATTGTGGGGATTCGCACGGCCAGCCATTCCTTTGAAAATTGGAAGGAGTTCGATGCTGAAGTCCTTGGAGGCAATTATGGGCGGCACTTGCAGAAGGACTTGAAGACGACGGTGACCATCGCGCCCCAAGCAGGGCAGCATCCCATCCTCGAAGGCGTGGCGGGCTTTGTGTCGAATGGCTCCCTTTACCGAAACTCTCCTTTGAAGAGCGGCACGACTCCATTGTTAATCGGCAAGATTTCCAGTGGAGACACGCATCCGGTTGCCTGGACCTTTCAGCCAAACGGCGCGCGGGTGTTTTACACTTCGCTCGGGCATCAGGATGACTTCAAGGAGGAGTCCTTCCGGCGTCTGCTGGTGAACGGCATCTTTTGGGCATTGAACGCCCCTCAGCGAATTCAGCTCGACCCTGGGGTCAAGCGGGTCGGTGTGGATCTATTCGAAAAGGTCTGGCGAGCGAACAGGCCTGTCCTCCTGGATGTTCGCACCCCTGAGGAGTTCGCCGCTGGGCATATCCCCGGAGCCACGAACATTGATATTCGCGGCAAAGACTTTGCCTCGAAGATCAAAGCGCTCGATCCCACTAAAGAATATCTGGTCTATTGCGCGGGCGGTGTGCGCAGCGCCAAAGCTTGCGAGCAGATGGAAAAGCTGAAATTCACCAACGTGCTCGACCTCGGTCCTGGCTTTAACGGTTGGAGCCAGGCCGGCAAACCTGTGGAGAAATAACAATGCGACTTCCGGGGTTCCTCACCGCAGTCGGCTTTGCGGTTTATTTTCGATGGCCGCATCGGGCGCAGAGAGCGCTCCAGCCAAGCCATTCCCATATCACGGCAAACTTGCGTCTGTGGATCCGCAGAAGATGACGATCACGCTGGAAGGCAAAAAGCAGCCCCGCGTGATCCTGGTCACCGGCGCGACGAAGTTCACGCGAGATGGCAAAACCGTGAAGCTTGCAGATGGTCGTCCCGGGGATCCCGTCGCTGGCCTCATGATCAAGACCGCTGAAGGCAAACAGCAGGCCATCAGCGTTCGCTTCGGCCCCAAGGAGGAAGCGGCCTCGGCAGCTCCTAAGAAATCCCCGCCACGATAATCAGGGAGTTACAACGGCGTGATCCCATTGCGCCACCGCTGCTCGCGCGTAGCTTAACTGAGAAAGGGGGAATGACACATGAAGAGCAGTGCACGAGATAAAGTCGAGGGCGGCCTCCGGCAGGCCGGCGGGAAGATCAAGGAGGAAGCCGGACGCGCCATGAACGATGCCGATATGGCAGGCGAAGGCGCAGCCCAGCAAGTTGAAGGCAAAGCCCAACGGAAAGTGGGCGACATCAAGAAAGTCTTCAACAAATAGTCCGAACTAATGCAGGGCAGGCTCCGCGAGCCCTGTTGCAGCCCATCCGACGGCACGTTATCATAGGTGCAATGGATTGGCAGCAACCAGTGGCGTTAAGCATAGTCGCGGGAACTGCCCTCATTTTTGCCTGGCAACGATTCCATCGTCGGAAGAACCGCAGCTGCAACTCAGGCTGCTGTGACTCCAAATCCACTCCGCCGACTGGCACGGTGGTGTTCAAGGCTCGCCGCGGCGAGCGCGCCCAAATCATCGTGAAGCCTGGCTGAAAGGTTCTCTTGCTTGAACCGATGCCTTTCCCTCATAGTTAATCGATTTTCGCCATGTCCAAAACCAGTTCCACCACGCATTTCGTAAAAATTGACCCCGCGCGTGGCGCCAATGACACCTTTTGGACGCCGAACACCGACGTTTATGTCACTGACAGCGGCCTGGTTATTAAGATCGAATTGGCCGGCATGCGCAGGGAGGACCTGCAACTCGTTGTCGAAGGCAACAGGGTAAAGATCAGCGGAACCCGGCCGGACGGTTGCCGGGGACCGAACTGCAAGTTCCTCGTCATGGAAATCAATTACGGGGCATTCGAAAGCTCAATCGAGCTTCCGCCAGGGTACGATATGAAATCGGCGACGGCCTCCTATCAGAATGGGTTCCTTCGGATTGATGTTCCTCGCAGCCCCGCCATCGATGGGGCGCCTGTTCCGTCTTCTCTTTAATTTCCCTGAACTCTCAAGGGGGGGAGGGGCGTCTAACAATAAATGAATTCACCTGACACGGAGTTTATCTCCATTCTCGGAACACCGGGAGCGGAGACCCCGTCCACACGCCAGGGCGCAAAAGCGCTTCCGGAGAGCCTGCCCATTCTGGGTCTCTCGGACATTGTCGTCTTCCCCGGCATGGTCGCTCCGCTGTTGGTCGAGTCGGCCCAGAGCACTCGCCTGGTGGACGACGTGGTGGCGGGCGATCGCTTCATCGGCCTCGTGCTTCAACGCAAGCCGGACGTCGAAGATCCCGGCCCGGATGACCTTTATGAGCATGGCTGCCTTGGGCGGGTGTTGAAGATGCTCAAGTTTCCCGACAACACCATGCGCGTGTTGATCGAAGGAACGCGGCGCTTTCGCATTCAAAGCTTCGTTCGCAAAGAGCCGTACTTGCTCGCGAAGGTGGAGCATCTCCAGGAGGAAACGGAGGAGGGCCTGGAACTCACAGCTCTGGCGCGAAATGCGCAGACCCAATTCCAGGAGATCGTCAATCTCTCCCCCGCGCTCGCGGAGCAGGTGAAGATCACGCTGCTGAACACAGACCAGGCCGGGAAGTTGAGCGACCTTATCGCGGCTAATCTGAATCTAAGCCTGGAGGAGCGGCAGAACCTGCTGGAAATCACGAATGTCAAAGAGCGCCTCACGCGCTTGCTCCCGTTGATGAACCGTGAGCTGGAAGTGCTCACACTCGGCTCGAAAATCCAGAAGGAGGTCGCCACCTCCATGTCCAAGAGCCAGCGCGATTTCTTTCTGCGTGAGCAGATTCGCGCCATCCAGCGCGAGCTTGGTGAAGGCGACCCGGGCATGGGCGACATCGCCGCCCTCGCTCAGCAAATTGAGGCGAACGGTCTGCCGGAGGAAGCCAAGCGCGTCGCGAACAAGGAGCTTGAGCGCCTGCAGCAAATTCCTCAGGCCGCAGCCGAATACACAGTCTCGCGCAATTACCTCGACTGGCTCGTGAGCCTCCCTTGGAGCAAGTCCACGGAGGATAAAATTGACTTGGACGAAGCGGCTCGAATTCTTGACGAGCAGCACTACGGGCTAACGAAGGTTAAGGACCGCCTGCTCGAGTTCCTCGCGGTTATTAAGCTCAAACAAACCCTCAAGGGGCCCCTGCTGTGTTTGGTTGGTCCCCCAGGTGTGGGAAAGACCTCCCTCGGCAAAAGCGTTGCTGACGCCCTCGGGCGAAAGTTTGTGCGAATCGCTTTGGGCGGCATGCGCGATGAAGCGGAAATTCGCGGACACCGTCGAACGTATGTGAGCGCTTTGCCCGGCCGTATCATTCAGAGCTTGCGACGGGTGGAGAGCAACAACCCAGTCATCCTCCTCGACGAAGTGGACAAGGTCGGCTCCGATTTCCGCGGTGATCCATCCTCCGCACTTTTAGAGGTTTTGGATCCCGCGCAGAACTCCACCTTCACTGATAACTATCTCGAAATCCCCTTTGACCTTTCGCGAGTGCTCTTCATCACCACCGCCAACTGGCTTGAGCCAATCCATGCCGCGCTCCGCGATCGTTTGGAAATCATCGAGCTGCCCAGCTACACCGCCGCGGAGAAATTTGAGATCGCCAGGCGCCATTTGGTTCCCCGGCAGCTGAAGGAGCACGGGGTTAAGCGCAAGGCCGTCAAGTTCCAGGAAAAAGCTCTGCGCCAACTGATTTCCGATTACACGCAGGAAGCGGGTGTCCGCCAGCTCGAGCGGGAAATCGCCAGCGTCATTCGCAAGGCCGCGCGGAAAATCGTGAGTTCGAAGGAGTTCGCGGAGCCGATCGTCGTTACACCGGAGCTGGTGAACGAATATTTAGGCGCCCCCAAGTTCCAACACGATGACGCGGAGAAGATCGAGGAGTCCGGCATCGCGATCGGGCTGGCCTGGACGCCCATCGGAGGAGACATCCTGTTTATCGAGGCGACCCGCATGCCTGGCAAAGGGAAGCTGATCCTCACCGGCTCACTTGGTGATGTCATGAAGGAAAGCGCGCAAGCGGCGCTGAGTTATCTCCGCAGCCAAAGCGCCAAGCTTAAGCTGGACCTTAATGACTTCGACAAGTTTGACATCCATGTCCATGTGCCTGCGGGCGCCACACCGAAGGATGGCCCGAGCGCCGGTGTGACGATTGTGGCGGCGCTTACGTCATTGTTCACCCGCCGCCCCGTCCGGTCAGCGCTCGCGATGACTGGTGAAATCAGCCTGCGCGGGCGAGTGCTGCCCGTCGGCGGGATTAAGGAGAAAGTCCTGGCTGCGGCGCGGAACCGCATCAAGACGGTTCTTCTGCCGGAGCAAAATCGCAAGGATTGGAACGAGGTGCCCGTCGAGGTCCGCGACAAAATGACCGTGCATTTCATCAAGCATATCTCCGAGTTGCTGCCGCTTGCGCTCAGCCCGGAGTCGAAGCCATGAAAGCATTTGTAGCCATCATACTGGCCGCGGGCATTTCGTTGGTTGCCGCCCAGCAGTCGAAAGCTCCGGCCGCCCCCCGCGTTTTTGAAGGCCGAACCACTATCCAGGACGATGCCGGTGAAGGCCAGCGCCTGATGGAATCGCTCATCGGAGCGCCACCCTCCGCCAATTCTTCCCTTTACGGCACATTCGTCATTCGCGATGCGGACGACAAACGAACGGAAATCCCGGTGCGTTGGCTCACGCAGCGCGAGACAGACACACTATGGCACGACGTTTTCGAAACGAAGCAAGTCGTTGGTCATCCTGCGCAACGCTTCATCGTCACCCATGAGGCGGGTAAAACAAATCGTTACGCGCTGGCGGTGGCGAACCTCCAAACGGGTGAGTTCCCGAAGCCAAGTCCGCTTGCGCGTGAAAAGCTCTTCAGCCCTTTCGCGGGCACGGACTACTGGCTGGCGGACCTTGGCCTCGACTTCTACCACTGGCCTGCGGTCCGGATCGTGAAAACAGAGATGCGCAAAGGTAGAAGCTGCCGGGTGGTGGAGTGCTTGAATCCGAAGCCAACTCCCGGCGCGTACTCGCGTGTGCTCTGCTGGATCGATTACGAGTCCGGCGGCCTCGTTCGCGCGGAGGCCTTTGATTCCAACAACCAGCGTTTGAAGGAATTCTCCGTGCGCAAAGTCAAACGAGTGGATGGCCGCGTTCAACTCCGCGAGATCGAGATGCGCAATGTTAAGACCGACAGCAGCTCCGTGCTGCAATTCGAAGTCGAGTTCGACGACCCGCAGAAGTAGAATTTCGTCGGATAAGGCTCACGCTTCGGCTACCTTCCCCCTCCTCAAGTGAGAACCTGGGCTCGCGCTTTGCGCTTTTTCCGGCCGGAGCTAAAGCGAACACTCTTCGCTCTGGCCCTGCTCATTCTGAGCATCGGCGCGGGCGTGCTGAAGCCCTGGCCGCTGGCGCTCATTGTCGATTCGCTCCTGCAGGGCAAACCGCTTCCCGATTGGTTGGCGTCCTTGCTCGGCCCCGACAACACACACCGCCTTCTCTGGCTATGCGCCTCGATTGTTTTCTTGCACGCGGCGCAGGGGGGATTTTCGGCATGGGCCAACTTCGTCTCCATCAAAGCGGGTCTCCTCGGTTTATTCCGCGTCAGGAATGAGCTTTTCCGCCGCATGCAGCGCCTCTCCATGCGATTCTACCAAAGCCATGACACAGGCGATCTAATCTACCGGGCGTCGTGGGACACTTACGCGTTCCAAACGCTGTTTCAACAAGGGTTCTTCAACCTTCTGACCGCTTTGCTCTCCCTCGCAATGATGGTCGTCGTGATGTGGCAGCTCAACGCCTGGTTGACGGTCGTCACGTTCGCAGTGTTTCCGCCGATGCTGCTGGCCATGCTTTTTTTCGGGCGCGAGATGCAGAAGCGCAGCCTTGCGGCTCATCAAGCTGACAGCGCCGTCACGTCGATTTTCCAGCAGAACATTACTGCTCTCCCGCTGATCCTTGCGAACACCCGCGAAGAGCATGAGCAAACCCGCTTCCGTTCCCAAAGCAGCCAGGCCGTCCAAACGAAAGCAGCTCAACATGGCTGGGAGCTGCTCTACTGGCTTGTCATCGCGCTGGTGTTCGGCTTTGGGAGCGCGGCCATCGCCTGGTCTGGCGCAAAGCAGGCTCAGCTTGGCGAGCTGACGGTGGGCCAGTTGCTGATCTTCCTCAGTTACCTCGCGCAGATCTACGATCCACTCAACCAATTGTCCAAAGTGGGCGCCACAGTGTCGGACGCGAGCGCGGGCGCGGGCCGTGTGCTCGAGATTCTGGATGCCGCGCCCGAAGTGGCCAACAGTGTCGGAGCAGCGGCTGTAGCCCAGCCGCACTCCACAGGCGAGGGGCTGCGAGTCCGTGGAGAAGTCGAGATGCGCGGCCTGCAATTCAGTTATCGCGCGGGCTCGCCTGTTCTCCAGAACATTAATCTCAAAGTTCGCGCGGGTGAATCGGTCGCCATCATCGGCCCGAGCGGCTCGGGTAAGACGACTCTCCTAAACCTCATCTTGCGCTTCTACGATCCGGATGCTGGAGCCTTGCTGATCGAAGGCCGCAACGCGCGCGAACTCGATGTTCAGGGCCTGCGTTCAAACATGTCGCTGGTCTTGCAAGAGCCGCTGCTGCTCGCTTCCAGCGTCGCCGAGAATATTGCCTATGGCCGTCCCGGCGCGACAAGCGGGCAGATACGGGAAGCGGCGCGCCAGGCGAGCGCGTTGGAGTTCATCGAGAACCTTCCAAAGCAGTTCAACACCATCGTGGGCGAAGGCGCCGCACGCCTCAGCGTTGGTGAGCGCCAGCGCTTGAACCTCGCCCGCGCTTTCTTGCGTGACGCTCCGATCCTTCTCCTGGATGAACCAACCAGCGCGCTCGATGCCGAGAGCGAGCAAGCCGTGGTGAATAGCCTCGAAGCTCTCATGCGTGGGAGAACCACTTTCATCGTTGCCCATCGTCTGAGCACCATCCGCAATGTGGATAGGATTATTGTCCTCGAAGGGGGTCGAATCATCGACGAAGGCTCTCCAGAAACTCTCGCCCGGCGCGACAGCTACTACGCCAGGATGCTATCCACCCAAGCTTAGTAAGCCCTCCCCGCCTTCTTTTCAGAAACTCTGCGCCAATCTGCGGATGCTCTTCCTCACCTCTGCTTCGTTCGCCCGGAGTTCCGCTCCTGCATGCGGCGGCGCAGAAAATCGAGCAACGGTTTCTCCACCGGTTCATGCGTCGGCGCTGTGATGAAAGGCACACCGCACGCATCGCACAACGACATCAACTGCCGATTGTGCTCCGCCATTCTTTCCTGGTAACGCTCCTTTGCCTGGACGGGGTTGATGAAGAGCTGCTTGCCGCTCTCCAAGTCCTCAAATAGAGCCGCTTGCCCGAGATCAAACTGCTGCTCCGCTGGGTCGAGCACTTGGAAGAGAACACCCTCATGGCCGTGCGCCATCAGCAAAGGGAGCTTCTCCTGCAGCACCTTCAGCGGCGCCATGAAATCTGAAACCAGCACGAACAGACTCCGCCGGCGCACCAGGTCCAGCGCGCGTTGCAACGGTTCCTGAATGTTCGTGCTGCGCGCCTGGCTCGGACGCTCCAGCGCGAGTATCAACTGCCGCAAATGACTCTTCTGATTCTTGGCCGGAAAATAGTCGCGCACCTCATCATCAAAGGTCATCAGCCCCACCGCGTCCCCTTGCAGATGGAGAAAGTAAGCGAGCGTGGCGGCGAGTGTCCGCGCGTATTCACTTTTGGAATACCCGCGCGAGCCATACGTCATCGAGCGGCTCAAGTCCGTCAGCAGAAAACAGCGCAGGTTCGTCTCGTCCCGAAATTTCTTGATGTAGTAGCGGTCGCTCCGGCCGTAGAGCTTCCAATCCATGTAACGAAGATCATCCCCGTGCGAGTAATGCCGATACTCCGCAAACTCGACTGACGAGCCAAAGTACGGGCTCCGATGAAGCCCATTCCACAAACCTTGAACTACGATCTTCGCCCGCAGCTCGAGGTTCTTGATCGCGAGCAAGGCTGCTGGATCAGCGTGCGGCAAGGCCGCCTGGGTCGAAGGGTTCCCCACGTTACTTCCTCGGGGCGGAAACCACCGGCTTCACCGTTTCCAAAATGCGATCCACGAGGTTGTTCACGGTCACGCCTTCCGCTTCCGCGCGATAATTCAGCAGCACGCGGTGACGAAGAATCGGCAGGGCGAAGGACTTCACATCATCAAAGGTCACATGCGCGCGCCCTTCGAGCAGCGCCTTAGTCTTCGCGGCAATCACCAGGAATTGGCTCGCGCGAATGCCCGCGCCCCAGTTCACAAGGTTGTTCACGAACTCCGGCGCTCCCGGCTGCTTTGGCCTCGTCGCGGACACCAACTGCACCGCGTAACGCACCACATCCTGCCCAATGGGAACCTGGCGAATCAGCTTGTGGAAATTCAACACAGTCTCCGCGGTGAAGATCGCCTGCGGCTCCGAGGTTTGGGTCGATGAAGTCTGCATCACCACCGCGATCTCCTCCTCCATTGGCAGGTAATCGACAAACACGTTGAACATGAACCGGTCCAACTGCGCTTCAGGCAGCGGGTAAGTCCCCTCCATCTCAATCGGATTCTGCGTTGCCAGAACGAAGAATGGCTGCGGCAAGGCATACCGCGATCCCGCTGCTGTCACCTGATGCTCCTGCATCGCCTCCAGCAACGCCGACTGCGTCTTGGGCGGTGTGCGATTGATCTCATCCGCGAGCACGATGTTCGCAAACACCGGCCCTTTCACGAACGTCAGCCTCCGCCCATGCTCAGTCTCCGTCAGCAACTCCGTCCCGGTGATATCCGCAGGCATGAGGTCCGGCGTGAACTGAACGCGCTGGAAATCCAAATGAAAAACCCGCGCGACGGTTTTCACGAGCAACGTCTTCGCGAGCCCCGGCGCTCCCGTGATCAAGCAATGCCCCCCCGACAACAACGCCACGAGGATCTGGTCGATGACGTCCTTCTGCCCGACGATGACTTTGCTCAGCTCCTTATCAATGAGCGTTCGAGCCTGCGCGAGCTGCCGGACCAATTCTTCTTCTGTAATGGGGGGAGCGACAGGGGGAGGAACGGACTCGGATTGCATACTTTGAATCAAACAGCGCTTTGCAATAGGACGCAACCCAGCGAGGAAAAGTTTCGCGCCAGCACACTGGCGTTTCTCGGCAGGCCAGGCGAGCGATCGAGCGTGCTCCCGTGTGAAGATGTTCCGCAGGCTGCAACCCCCCAACACGGTGGCGCCTGCTCAGTGCGTCATCGCATAGACGATGATGTTAATCCCAAGCGGGTAGGCCTTCTTTTCTGAGAATTCTTTAAAGTACCAGGGGTCCTCACCCTCGCGCTCCCAACCATCGCCCAAGTCGGTGTTATGGCAGACGAAAGCCATGATGCGGCCCTTGTCATCGTAGTACGCCTTGAAGTGCGGCTCTCGGGCATCCGCCCGTTCCCATGTCCGTCCAGAATAACGCCCCGCCTGCGCCATGTTGATGCTGGGGATCTGCGGCTTTTCTTTCGTCGGGAAAACCGTTTGGAAAATCGGATGCTCCACCGGCACCTCCTGTGGTTCGCGGTCGGGGAACACCCGCTTCATCTGCTGGTAAAAGTTATCCCACTCATCCTCACCCCAAAAATCATCCACCATCAGGAAGCCGCCGTTCAGCAGGTACTTTCGCAGATTTACCACTTCACTTTCGTCAAAGTACAACCTCCCCGGCTCAATGATGTAGATGAATGGATAATCAAACAGCTCCGGATCGTTTAGCTCCATCACCTTACCGTTCGGATCAACCTTGTATGAAGTCATCTGCTGTAGGCGCCACGACAGGTTCAGCTCCGCATCCGGGTAATCTGTTGACCAATCTCCGCCGCCGCGCCCCCAGCCGAATGAGGAATAACGAATGCGCACGAAGGTAAACACGTCCTTGGGAATCTCCCTGTCCTTCTCCCAAATTGGCACCCCACGACGATCGGCGGGATTGCTCAAGTCCCGCGGCCCGCGCCGCCACCGCTGCGCCCACACAGTCACGCCCGCCACTAACAAGAACGCCAGCAGCAGCATGCACCGCCGCTTCCAAGCTGAGCTGATGATGGGGTTCGATCTTCTCACACGCACTCCTCCGGGCTCGCTACATTACTACGCGAGCGCGGCTTAATGCGCAACGGCCACAGGTGTGCCGACGCAGGCGGCCGGGTAAATCAGCGGTCGCGGTTCAGCACAACCCCTTCAGACTTCCCGTCGAGCTGCTCCCGAACCGACTCCCATCGCTTCTGCACGAACCGTTTCAATTGGTGCGGCGGCTTGTCTGGACCTTCAGCGGGACCATGGTCGCTGATCGGGTCCAACTCCGAGCTGACGCACTTTTCGAAACGCTCCAGCCGCACAGGGTTTTCCGCCGCGACAGCCGGGCGTATCACCGCAGCGAACTGGTCAATCTGGCGGTTCAGCCGTTCCGGCACGAACACATGTTCCATCGCATGCTCGAGCTTGGCTTTATACGCCGCTCGGAATTTCTCCACCTTCAGCGCGCGTTTCAGGAAGTGATGATTGTACGTGTAAGGCTTCCAGATGCTGGCTTGCTCCCGCTTCTGAATGGTGCCCACATAACCGAATTCGCCCCAGGAATGATCGTGGTCCCAGGAAATGAAGCCGAAGCGATTATCCGGACCTAGATACATGTAGTAATTCTGGCCCATCGAAAGGAAGCTGTCGTAAGCCGAGATCAGCACGTTCCCCGCCAGGAATGCGGCGAATTCCTCCACATCGACAAACTCGGCGAACCGCTTTTCGAATTCCTCATCGCTCCCGTGGCTGACCAATTTGGCAAAGTCGATCACTCGCTGGAGCTGCGCCGGTGTTGCCTCGGTTTTCAGGTCGTAAATGCGGTCGTACTGCTTCCACTCCGAGCCGAGGTCCTTGAAGAGGTCATAGGTGACAGGCTTGAAGATCGGTGTCTTCTTGGACCCGAATCGATCCTTGGCAAAATCACCATCAATATTTTCCACCATCACGTACAAACCAAACGGTTGATTCTGATGTTTGGGCGGAGCATCGACCGTCACGTACGCATAGGCGGTTCTGGGGGCGGGCACACCCAGGTCGCGGAACAGTTGCTCCGCCAGGGCGTCATGCAGATATGAAAAATCGACGATGCAGTTGAGGAAGTTAAGCTCGTCGATGCCCGCGACCTTCTGCCCTTTCGTTTCCTTGTTCAGATCGACTTTAAAAGAGCGCTTCGGAGTGTATTGCGAGTTAAGGTATGTGCCGTTCCCGCGGTAACGCACGCCAACATTCGTGAAATTTCGCCCGGCAAATTCCAATTGCGCGGTCGTCCAGTCATATTCGAGCCCGACCATCCCGATCAAACCGTTCCGCTTCGCATTGGGATTGATGAGGTGGAGACGGCCATTCTGATGCATCTTTGCGCCCGGAATTCCCTTGGGCTCGATTGCCTCCCACTGCTCTTTCGTGAAGGTTAGCTTGGCGGTGTAAATGTTTGTGAGGGTGTAAAGGTCAGCCGAATTGCGAGGCTCCGACGCGCGAACAAGCGCCTTGTCAGCCTCAGTGGCGGGAAATGCTTTGGCGGGTTCCAGCAGGCGCGGATGCCGCTTGGCCAACTCCTGCCCTTCGCGCCGGACGAAAAACCCAGTTAAATGTCCGTTCTCCGCCAGATACTTAAACGTGAACCCCAACGCCACCAGCAGGCATACCGTCACGCCAAGCCCTTTCAGAACCCCGGCAAAGAACCGCCGGACCCCGATCCATCGCCAGCTTCCGATCGTGCGCCGCGCCAGCACACTCCGCTCCGCCTTTGGAGTCCATTGCCGAGCCTCCTGCAAGACGGCGAACTCAAGATCAGCGCTCGGTGAAAC
>Ga0196963_10000687_pt1 | contig 27400 bp, 21 predicted proteins | sample S1_5metaG_FD_148600 | JGI IMG/M metagenome (GOLD analysis project Ga0196963, IMG submission 148600) | Soil microbial communities from Anza Borrego desert, Southern California, United States - S1_5 | ecosystem: Environmental > Terrestrial > Soil > Desert | place: USA: California | collected...
AGCTCTGTAAATGACGAAGGTGAAATCGGAAGCTCGAATCAATGACGAAGTTCGAAGGTCGAATGACGAAACGCCTGACGCCCATGTATACCGATCGCGTTCAAAATCACAGTGTTAACGGCCTCCGCGGGCGGCGCGCGTTTACGCTGACCGAGGTGCTGGTGATCATCGCGGTGATCGTGGTGGTGCTGGCGATGGCGGTGCCGCTGTTCAACGTGTTCTCGGCGAGCCGGAGCGTGGACGGGGCGGAGAACGTGCTGTCGGCGGCGCTGCAGCGGGCGCGGTCGCGGGCGATCGGGATGCAGGAGCGGCGCGGGCTGTTCGTGTTCACGGACCCGGCGACGGGGAACGCGGCGATGGTGACGGTGGTGCTGGTCAACCGGGCCAACGTTCCCGTGCCGGTGGTCGAACTGGAGTTGGACCCGTCCGGGCAGCAGACGTCGGACACCGAGCCGCTGCCGAGCGGGGTGGGCGTGGCGTTCATGGGTCGGGACTACAACAATGCGTCGGGCACGCCGCTGACGTTTCGGCCGCTCGGGCTGATCGTGTTCGACGCGTACGGGCGGCTGGAGCAGTTGGAGTTCACGATCCGGAAGGACACGTTCCTGGCCAAGCGCGCCGAGCTGGACGGGGGGACGATTTCGATCCCGGCCCCGAACTCGAACGAAGCGCTGTACAGCTCGGTCGCGATGACGTTCTACGAGCGGCGGGCGTTCGGCGACGGGACGACGTCGGCGAACAAGCCCGCCGAGACGCTCAAGTTCGACGGCGACCAGCCCAAGTGGGTCTCTGAGAACGGGCTGGCGATCTTGTTCAACCGGTACAACGGGACGGCGTTCCGGGCGGAGTAGGGGGGCGGCGAGAGGTCAGAAGTCAGAGGTCAGAGGTCAGACTGTGGGAACGTTGAGATGAACCAAGAGACGAAACGAGTTGTGGCCGGTGCGGGACGCCTGGGGCGGGCGGGCCTGGTGGCGCGCGGGCGTCGGCGGGGGTTCAACTTCACCGAGGTGATGTTCGCGGTGATGATCCTGGGGCTGGGGTTCATCATGGTGGCGGCGATGTTCCCGGTGACGATCCGGCAGACGGCGACGAACATGGAGGAGGCGGCGGCCGCGAATTTGGTGAAGGGGGCGGTGCAGGCGATCCAGTCGGTGGCGAACGAAGACACGTTCCCGACGACGGGCACGGGCGACAAGGCCGCGGTGATGCCGCTGAGCCCGGCGAAGTTCGCGCAGCATTACAGCCGGGGCAACGCGATCTCGGCGCAGAACCCGCGGTACGGGTGGGTGGCGCTGTACAAGCGGCCGACGCTGGACACGGGGGACGCGCCGTACGCGCAGGTGTTCGTGATCGCGCTCCAGAACCGGAACCGGGCGGCGTACTCGTTCGACCCGCTGGGGGTGAACGATTTGGCGAGGCCGGCGGGGCAGCCGTATGCGACGCTGGAGCCGCGCGAGGTGAAGGTGGCGGTCAAGTGGAACCTCACGGCGAGCGAGATCGAGTTTAAGTCGCCGAGCGGCGTGGAAATTATTGTCGCACCCGGCACGTACGTGGTCATCGGGAACGACGGCTTGTCGGGGGCGAACGCGGGTCTGTTGAATGGCCGGATCTACCTGGTCGGTAACCCGATCGACGAGTCGACGGGCAAGTACGAATTGGTCCCGGGCAGCGATCAGGATCTGGGGGGTGGGAAGCAGGACCCCGACCTGAACAACGCGACGGCGTACATCGTCGGGCGCGGTTACACGAATCCGGGGGCGAACGATTACACGTACTCCGGGCCGGCGCAGGACATTGGGGTGTACACGACGTTTATCCGGGTGGACGCGCCGCCGGCGAATTGAGGCCGAGGGCGTGGGCGATGGCCCGTGGTGGTGGAAGGGGGAGTGGGGGGTGTGATGGTGGATTCGAGTCGGCTGTTTTACGGACTGTTATGACCCGCACGACTATTCAATCTCGGTCGTCTCGTTCGGCCCGCCGCGGCGCGTTTACGCTGGTCGAGGTGATGATCTCGGTGGCGCTGGTGCTGATGGTGATCTACGGGGTGGCGCGGGTGTTCAAGCTGACGAGCGAGGCGATCGGGGCGAACCAGGCGGTGGCGGCGATGGTGCGCGACAACCGGTCGACGGCCGCGACGCTGGGGGAGGACTTCCGCAACTGCGTGGCGGACTCGCCGATCTTCTTGATTTCGAGCCGGGTGGCGTTCGAGGGGACGGGCAAGCAGATCACGTACGACGGCCTGACGAAGTTTCGCGGACAGATGGGCGGGTTCCTGAACGCCGAGGAGGCGCGGCTTGACGAGGACGGGGACCCCCGGACGTACACGATCAACGGGAGCCAGTACCGGGTGGGGCTGGCGGACGGTTCGGACCGCATCCCGCGGCTGGACCGGCTGGGCTTTTTTGCGCGGGGGATGTACCGGCGGCAGACGTCGGACGTGGACAAGGCATACAGCTCGGTGACGTCGAACGAGGCGTTCGTCTGGATCGGGCACACGACCCACCCGAAGTTGCACGGCTCGAGCACGACGACGCCGCTGCAGCCGAACGACCAGTTCGCGTCGGAGCGGGTGCTCGGGCGGATGGCGTTCCTGGTGAAGGACAACGAGTACATCAAGACCATGGACGCGAAGGTGCGGCCGTCGGGGTATTACGCCGACGTGCCGGAGTCGCAGCGCAACACGTACCCGCTGGCCCCGCTCGGTTATGAGAACCAGCGGCAACACCTGTGGCCCGGGCGGTACGACCTGGCCGGGACGACGGTAGAGAAGTTCCGCCAGGTGGCGAACGAGGTCTACCTAGGCGCCCAGAATCAGATCGGGGGCCCGGGCAGCTATGCATCGTCGACGATGACGTGGCACCGGTCGCTGGACACGCGCGGGGCGGACAACATCTTCCGCGCGCTGTGCGACCCGACGCCGAGCCGCCCGATCACCCCCAACGGCATGGCGCTGGCGGCGCCGGTGTTCGTGCCGAACTGCGTGCAGTTCGTCGTCGAGTACGCGGGCGACTTCACGAACCAGGACGAGGAAGGGTTCATCACCAACGTCGGCCAGTGGGTGGACCGCTCGAACCCCGACGCGATCCAGTACGGCGGCGGGGCGGGCCTGCCGACCGACGGCGTGGTCGACTACATCGTCGACGGCCCGCGCCTTGCGTCGGGCAAGCTCGACCCGGCGAAGAAGGAGCAGTGGAGCCGGCGGATCCGGTGGTACGGGATGCCGCGCGAGGTGACCGGGGCGGAGCCCAGCGGGTCGGTGCGGATCGACGAGCGCGACGTCGTGCCGTTCCGGGACGTGGTGTTCGCGATGGCGGACCGGGGCAAGTTCACGCCGGTGAAAGACGCGTTCCGCCGCGCCCCCTGGGAGGTCGAGTGGCCGGGGATGCTCCGGACGTATTTCGCACCGGTGCCCAAGTCGTCGCCGGGCGGGGTCGCGCTGTACAGCGAGGACGGGACGCGCGTGCAGGACAACAATTACCTGAACTTCGAAGCGACCCTCGGCATCGCGGCGAACGACGGGGCGAACAACGCGAGCACGTTCCGGTACGTGTGCGCCTGGCACAACGATTCGCCGCCGCTGATCCGGGTGACGATGAAGGTCGTGGACTCGAACCAGCGGCTGACCGAGGGGCAGTGGTACGAGTACGTGTTGAGCCGGTAGGGCGCGCGCGTATGGCGCGCGGCTCGAGCGATTGGTTCGCCACGCGACCGCAGGCTTCCGCCGGCGGCTATGAAGGTCTGACGGGGCGGTCGGGCGCGACCGCGGCAGACGGGGTATCGCTTCAGAGCCGTGCCCGTGCCACGCGGGACGCCACGAACAATACACCGATTGAATTTTCCCCGCGAGGTTGTCATGACTCGATTGCTTACCCGCCCGATCGCCCGAATGCTCGACGCCGTGCAGCGGCGGTTCCGCCGCGCCCGGCCGGGGTCGGTGCTGATCATGGTCGTGTCGCTGCTGGTGCTGCTGGCCCTGATCGGGACGGCGGCGATGTCGACGGCGCGGGTGGACCGCGAGGCGAGCCGGCAGCACGTGGTGAACGTGCAGATCGAGATGCTGGCCGAGGGCGTCAAGCAGTTGCTGATCGCGGCGGTGCAGCGGGACCTGTACGCCCCGCCGTTCGGCAGCCGGACCGACTCGCCCGGGTCGGACCCGACGGACGCGAAGCCGAGCCCGCACGACGCGTTCCTCGGGTCGCCGACGCCGGAACTGTTCCTCCGGCCGCTGTTCACGCTGAACAGCTCGGGCGTGCCGACGTCCAACCCCGGCGCGCCCGACCCGTACGACCCGGTCGTGGCCAGCGGCACCGTCATCTGGCGGAACATCTCGTACCCGCCGCTGCAGTCGGGCGACGCTTGGCCGATGGACCTGCCGTACGTGGCGACGGCCGGTTCGCCGAACGCGTTCGGGATGACGCTGGCGAAGCAAGCGTGGGCGGTCGACTCGATCAAGATCGGCCTGGACTTTTACCCGGCCCTCCGGGAGATCAACCCGAACACGGGTGCGCCGGTCGGCCAGCCGATGATCGCGGCGGACACGGACTACGACGGGATCGCCGACGCGTTCTACTTCAAGCTCCCGGTGAGCCCGATCAACGGGGTGACGTGGTACGGGGCGACGCGGGTGGTCGACCACAACTCGAAGCTGAACCTGAACACGGCGGGGGACCCGGACGTGGAGCAGTTGAGCGGGCCCGGGGGGACGGCCTCGATCGCCGGGTGGTTCCCGTCGAGCGCCGCGCTGTACTGGAGCAAGTCGGCGAGCACGACGACGTTCCCGCTGATCGACATGGCGAAGTCGTTCGGCCCCGACGGCGATCCGACGAAGTCGTCGACGCCGAGCTACACGGAGCTGGAGCGGCTGAACGGCCGGCGGTTCTACGGGGACTCGAACAACAAGACGGTGCTGGACGCGAAGTGGTCGGAACCGGAGAACCGGACCGACTTCACGTTCGCGACGCTGGGCGACCTGCTGTGGCACCAATTGGGTCGGCGGCTCGACGCGCCGGGGACGGTGGGGTCGGTCAAGACGGGGAACCCGCCGACCGCGCTCGTGTTCGGCAAGGGCTCGCGGCCGTTCTCGCTGTCGGACTCGATCGCGCTGGCGCGGGGGTACGTGCGGTTCGACGAGACGTCGAAGGACTCGACGGTCGAGGACGTGCTGAAGCTGTCGACGGTGTGGTACGCGCCGTACCTGCCGTACACGGCCGACCGGTACAACGCCTGGTTCAACGACAACTTCGCGGTCGGGGCGCGGAACGCCCGGCCGTACCTGACGGGGTACAACCCGGTGCGGAACTACGTCGTGCGGCCGGGGGCGAGCGGCGGGATTTACTCGTCGAAGACGAACGTCAACACGGCGGCGTTCGACGAACTGTACCGGTCGTTCTACGACGTGATGACCGACCCGCTCAAGCCCGGCTCGACGCCGTTCGACGACGTGACGGCGTGGACCGACACGACGATCACGAATGACCCGTACGTCGGGCAGAAGTTCGGCCCGGACTTCACGCCGATCTACGCGGACCACCCGGCCCGGATGTTCCGGTCGCCGGTGCGCCCGTCCGGTGCGGCCGGCGTCGGGGCGACGCGGATGCACCCCGCACAAGTGCTGATGCTCCGCGCCGGGCTGGCGGCGGTGAACGCGCAGACCCTGCGCGGGGGGGATAAGGACACGGACGTCCCGGTCACCCGGCAGTTCCTGATTCCGGCGGTGGCGGATCCGGCGGTGACGGGTACGGTCGCGTTCACCGCCACGGTGGCGGGCGTCGGCCGGCAACCGTACCTGACCGAGGTCTACCTGTACAACAACCCGGACAAGTACCCGCCGAAGGCGACCCCGGCGACCCCGCCCCCGGCCGCGCCGGACGACCCCGCCCCGCCAGCGCCGACGACGCAGAAGCAGAACAAGACGGGGTTCGTCGCGATCGAACTGCACAACCCGCACAATATCGAGCTGAAACTGCAGAACCAGTATCACCTCCGGGTGGTCGACCGTACGAAGTGGCCGAACCTCACGTTCGAGCCGCTGAAGGCGGCGGACGGGAGCAACGTCGACCTGCCGACGGACATCGTGATCCCGGCGGGCGGGTTCGTCGTCCTGCACAACTTCTCCGAGGGCTCGACGGACGACGACTACGCCCAGTACCTGCCCGGCCCGCTCGGCGACCCCAACTTCCCGGACCGTCAGAAGAAGTTCACGACCAACGACGCGGTCTCGATCCACCGGCTGATGAAGGGCCTGTCCACCCTGTTCAACAAGGAGGTCGTGCTCACGCGGACGACGCCGTCGGGCGAGATGCCGGTCGACTCGTTCGACGCGACGGGGATCGAGAAACTGCCGACCCCGCCGGACGGCGAATCGACGAAGGTGAACGTCGAGGCGTGGTACTACAGCCGCCAGACGGCGGCGGCCGGGCTCACCGGCAGCCCGTGGACGTGCGTCTACCCGGGCCGGTACGACGGGTCGCTGGCCAAGGCGCGGCACCAGGGGACGCTGACCACGTCGTGGGACCCGGCGAAGGACCTGGACGCCTGGGGCCCGGGCGGGAAGGACGCGGCGACCGCCCCGCCGATGGCGTTCGGCGCGACCGAGGAAAAGGCGAGCCGCGAGACGTCGCCCGGCCTGTCCACGTTCGTGATCCCGATGTTCGGCGCCGGCATGCCCGGGCCCTTCAAGGCGGGGAGCGGCGGGTTGGGCGGGAAGGCCGCCTTCCCGTTCGGCGGGTTCGCGCGGGTGGGCGACGTGATGCACGTGCCGTACATCGGCTCGTACAAGCTGAGCGCTTCCGGGGCCGCCGCCGACACGTTCGTCGAGGTCAACGGGGTCACGATGGACGCGGTGTTCGCCGAGGACACGGACCAGTACGACGACAAGTTCGACGCGTCGCTGGGCATGTTCCCGGAGGACGTCGGGCGGTTCGCCCCGCTGCCGCTGGAGGTGAAGCTCCGGTCGGTGACCGGCGTCGTCCAGTCGAGCACGGGCACGACGATCAAGGACGCCGGCCGGACCGAGTCGAAGGTCGATTACTTCGCGGGCTTCGATTGCGTCGTGTTCAACGCCGACGGCACCAAGCAGCGGCGTAAGGTGACCAACTCCAAGGCGGGCGAGTTCACGGTCGAGTCGGCGTTCAGCCCGGCGGTGCCGGACGGGACGGCGTACCAGCTCGAGTACGTGCGGTACGGGTGGAGCAGCGACCTGTTCGATTACTTCACGACGATCGCGGCCCCGGCCGACGACTACTCGCCGAGCGCCGACCCGCTGGTTTACACGCCCAAGCCGGCGGCGCTGAAGAACGTGAACGACGGCCGCAAGCCGAACCGGGAGGGGTTGTCGGCGAGCCCGACGACGCCGACCGAGGACGACGTGCCGGTCGAAGGGCTGATCAACATCAACACGGCGAACTGGCGCGTGCTGGCGTCGCTGCCGCTGGTGATCAACAGCGACGGGACGGTCAACCCGGACGAGAGCGCGAAGGTGGCGCGGGCGATCGCGTACTTCCGCGACGTCGACTCGGGCACGGGGAAGCCGTGGGGGCCGTTCCGGTCGATCCTGGAACTGAACCTGGTCCCGGGGTTCGCGTGGGGCGGGAAGCTGGCCACGGTGCCGATCCCGTTCGACGTACCGGGCGGGACGGACCCGACCTCGGCCCAGGGGGACATCTCCCCGCTGTCGGTCGGCACGACGCCGCACGACGGGCTGCGGTTGAACTACGAGGAGAAGTACCTGGCGCTGACCCGCATCTCGAACCTGATCACGCTGCGGTCGGACACGTACACGGCGTACCTGATCGTCGAGGGCTGGCGGAACGCGGGCACGCCGAGCGCGACGCTGGTCGCGAAGCGTCGGCTGTCGTTCATCATCGACCGGAGCAAGATGTCCATGACGAAGGCGGGCTCGCCGCGGACGCCGGCGGTGTACACGGTGCCGACGCCGCAGTGAGGTCGTCGAGCTGAATCGTGAAGGTGCGAAGGCCCGCGGGAGTTGTTCCCGCGGGCCTTATTTGTTTTCCGGGGCGGGAAACGTCGGGGCCGGGGCCGCGCCCTCCCACGTTCGGGCGGGCCGCGGTATCTTTTGCGGGTCACATCCAACCCGGGAGCTTATGAGCGTCCATCTCGTCGCCGCGTCGGTCGTGCTGGCCCTGATGTCCGTCGCCGTGTTCGCGGCCCCGCCGCTGCCGCCGGATCAGTTGCCGGCGGTGGCGGGGCTGCCGGACCCGTTCAAGTTTGAGGACGGGTCGCGCGTGAAGTCGAAGGAGGATTGGGAGCGGCGGCGGGCAGAGATTTTGGAGGTCGTGCAGGCGTACGAGTACGGGCACTTGCCCCCGGACCCGAAGAACACGCGGGTGTTCGAGCTGGTGTCGGGCGGGGTGAAGCGGATCGAGGAGGCGGCGCAGCACAAGCAGTACCGGGTGGTGTGCGGGCCGGAGCGGCAGCCGGTGCAGTTCCTGCTGGACGTGACGATCCCGAAGGGGAAGGGGCCGTTCCCGGCGATCGTGCGGGGGGACTGGGGCTGGCGCGCGACGAGCGACGAGATCCTGGTTGAGGTGATCCGGCGCGGGTACGTGATGGTCGACTTCAACCGGGTGGAGATTGCGGCGGACAACAAGTCGCGCGAGACGGGCATTTATTTGAGCTACCCGGACGGCGACTACGGGGCGGTGGCCGCGTGGGCGTGGGGCTTCCACCGCGCGGTCGACGCGCTGCAGACGATGGACTTCGTCGCCAAGGACCGAATCGTCGTGACCGGGCACTCGCGGGGCGGGAAGGCGGTGATCCTCGCGGGGGCGACGGACCCGCGGATCGCGATCACGGCGCCGAACAATTCGGGGTGCGGCGGGGCGGGGTCGTTCAAGCACCAGGCGGCCAAGAGCGAGGACATCGCGGCGATCACGAAGAACTTCCCGTTCTGGTTTACGCCGGTGTTCAAGGAGTTCGCCGGGAAGCAGGAGAAGCTGCCGCTGGACCAGCACTTCGTCAAAGCGCTGGTGGCGCCGCGGGCGTATCTGTCGACCGAGGCGCTGGCGGACCTGTGGGCCAATCCGGAGGGGTCGCGGGTGACGCACTCGGCGGCGAAGGAAGTGTTCAAGTTTCTGAGGGCGGCGGACAAGTGCGCGATCGCGTACCGGGAGGGCGGGCACGCGCACAACCTCGACGACTTCAAGGTGCTGCTGGACTTCGCGGACCAGGTGTTCTTCAACAAGAAGCCGGCGACGGAGCGGGATTGGGATGCCAACCCGTTCCCGGGTGCGCCGAAGAGTTTCGGGTGGACGGCGCCGTAGGGGGGGTGAGGAGAGGGGGGGGATGAGGAGACAAGGAGACAAGGAGACACGGGGACGGAAAGACGCCTTTGATAGGCGCGGGCGGAAGCTCATGGTTCGCCGCTTCTGTTTGTCCGGGGCGGTCAGGCTTGCTCGAGCCAGGCGAGGACTTTGGTGGCGCTGAGGGGTTTGCGGAAGACGTGGTCGGCGCCGAGGGCGACGGCCTGGTCGATCATCTGCTCGGCCGAGCCGCTGATCACGGCGACGGGGACGGCGGCCTTGCCGGCGGCCTTGACGCGGCGGAGCACGTCGAGGCCGGTGCCGTCGGGGAGCATGAGGTCGAGGAGGATGGCGTCGGGCAGGCCCGCGTCGAGGCTGTCGAGCGCCTCGCCGAGGGAGGCGGCGGCCTCGACCTGGAATTTTTTGACGCGCAGGATCCCGGCGAGGGCCTCTCGGCTGACGCGGTCGTCCTCGACCAACAAGACGACGCACCCGAGCGCTGCAGCGGCTGGCGGCATGTCTCTCCCGCATCCTGACGACCATCGGTCCCGGCGCGCCACATGCCCCGCGTGCCGCCGCGCGCCCGGCCAACCGACGACCGGTGCGCGCGAAATCCCCCTCCCGAGAGTTTCGTCCCGATTCCGAAAGGGTACACACATTTTGGAGGTTCGATGCGACCGGCGGGGGTGCCGGCGCAATATGGAAACGATCGTATCCGGATCGCCGCGGGGCGGACCCTGGCGAATCAGAACACGTACGTGCGCTTGGCTACAGGGTTGCTGAAGCGGCCCTGCCGTCGAGGACGAGCGCGTGAGTCGGGGCGACCTAGATGTGTGCCCGCGTGCGTGGCGGCTTAGTTGGTCGGCGGGCGCGGACTGTCGTCGTCGTCGGGGCCGTCGTGGGCGAAGCGGGACGCGTGTTCTCTGGCGCCGTGCGGGCGCGGGTGCGCGTGGGCGGGGCTCGCGTGGGGGCCGGCGTAGTAGCGGACGCGCGACAGGAGGTCGGCCCAGGTCAGGCCGGACTTGAGGAGGAAGTCGGCGGCGTGGAGGTCGGCGGCGCGGCGCAGGTCGCTGGGGTCGGCGGCGTCGCCGAGCACGACGACGGGGATGGACCGCCAGCGCGGGTCGTGGCGCATGCGCTCGAGGGTGTCGAGGCCGGACGCCGGTCGGGCGCTGGCCTCGGCCCCGTGCTGCCACGGGGTGGACGCGTCGAGCAGGATGACGTCGGGAATGGCCTCGGGCAGGAGGGCGATCGCGTCGCGCCCGTTCTGCGTCGATAGCGTGTCGTACCCTTCTCTCCGCAGTTTCATCTCCAGGGCTTCGCGTTCGAGGGCGGACGGTTCGACGATGACGACGACTGACATGCGACACCTCCGTGCGCGTCCCGGCACCCGCCGGCTGTCCCGAGCCGGCGACCTACCCACGGGACCTCGGTTCGTTGGGGCGCGGCTGCCCCGAATCAGGAGAATCCTGATAAGGTTCTTCCGACGGGGCAACGGAGAAATATCGCGAATGGTGGAAATATTGCGGTCGCGTTCGCTTGTGGTTTGTGCGGGAACGATTGCGTGCGGAGGGTGGTAGGGTCGACCGGGTTTGCTGAGAGATCGGATCCGGGGCGTCGCCTGGGGCTCCGCCTCCGGCGTGACCTCTCGCTGTGGGTTATCCGGTCCTCAGTGGCTGCGCCACACGACGCACTCCCACGGCAACAGTTCGCGCACCGGTGCGCTGGGCTCGCGGCGCCGACCACCGTAGCGCGGTGACTCCGACGTAAACGCGAGCGCGTCGGCCGGGGCGTCGGCGAGCGCCGCGGGTTGGTCGGACAGGTTGAACGCGATGCGCAGGGGCGCCGCCGACGCAGTGCCGCGGGACAGTTCGAGCAGGGGGCCGTGGTCGGGGTCGGGGGTGAGGCGCACGGTGGGGTGACGGGGCTCGCGCAGGGCGGGCCACTCGCGGCGGGCGGCGAGCAGGTCGCGGTAGAGCGCGCGGGTGTGCGCGGCCTCGGTGCCGTCGGGCCAGGCCCAGGTGAGCTTGGCCGACTCGAAGGTGGCGCAGGCGTGGGGGTCGGGGACGGCGTCGGCGGCGGTGACGAAGTCGGCGAACTCGCGCTTGCGTCCCTGGCGGACGGCCTCAATCAGGTCCGGGCCGCTGAAGGAGCAGAAGAAGGGGAAGGGGTGGCGCTCGCCGTACTCTTCGCCCATGAACAGCAGGGGGAGGTAGGGGGAGAGGAGCATGAGGCACGGGGCGAGGCGGCGCCTGGCGGGGTCGTCGAGGAGGGTCGAGAGGCGGTCGCCGGCGGCGCGGTTGCCGATTTGGTCGTGGTTCTGGACGCAGACGACGAAGCGGTCACCGGCGAGGTCGGTGGGCACGGGCGCGCCGTGGGCGCGGCCGCGGTGGGGGCTGAACTGGCCGGCGTAGACGAACGGCGACTCCATCGCGCGGGCGACGTGGTGGATGGCGCCGTAGTCGGCGTAGTACCCGCGCGTCTCGCCGGTCAGCAGGGCGTGGACGGCGTGGTGGAAGTCGTCGGCCCACTGGGCGTCGAGGCCGTGCCCGCCGCGGTCGCCGGGGAGGATGACGCGCGGGTCGTTCAGATCGCTCTCGGCGACGACGTGGTGTCGGCGGCCGGTGTGGATCGTCGCCTCGGCGCAGGCGTCGGCGATGTCGGCCAGGACGTGCTTGGCGCCGGCGTCGTAGATCGCGTGGACGGCGTCGAGGCGGAGGCCGTCGAGGCGAAACTCCTCGAGCCACATGCGGGCGTTGTCGACGACGTACGCGCGGACGGCGTCGCTCCCGCGGTCGTCGAAGTTAACGGCCTTGCCCCACGGCGTCTTGTACTTGTCGGTGAAGTAGGGGCCGAACTCGTGGAGGTAATTGCCCTCGGGGCCGAAGTGGTTGTAGACGACGTCGAGGACGACGGCGAGGCCGGCGCGGTGGGCGGCGTCGACGAGGCGCTGGAGGCCGGCCGGGCCGCCGTAGGTGTTCTGGGCGGCGTACGGAAGGACGCCGTCGTAGCCCCAGTTTCGCCCGCCGGGGAACTGGTTGACCGGCATCAGCTCGATGGCGGTGACGCCGAGGTCTTTTAGGTGCGGCAGGCGCGGGATGATTGCGTCGAACGTGCCCTCGGGCGTGAAGGTGCCGACGTGGAGTTCGTAGAAGACCAGGTCTTCGCGCGGGACGCCGGGCCACGCGTCGTCGGTCCAGGCGAAGCGCGCCGGGCGGTAGACGGCGGACGGGCCGGACACGCCGTCGGGCTGCCAGAGGGAGGCGGGGTCGGGCCGGGGTTCGCCGCCGTCGAGACTCAGGGCGTACCGCTGGCCGTCGGGAATCGACTCGAGGGCGAGGGAGAAGTGTCCGTCGCCCTCGGGCGGCAGGGTGATGCGGCGGTCGAGCCGGGCCCCGTCGGCCGTGAACAACAGCAGCTCGACGCGCTTGGCGAGCGGGGCCCAGGCGCGGAACCGCACGGCGTCGCCGGCGAGCGGGATCGCGCCGCACCGCCGCTTGACGCGGTGGGCCTCGCGGCGCTGCCGGCCGTGAGTCGGCCCGTTGTCCGGGTTCGTCTTCTGCGACGGATCGTGATCGACGATTTGCCGGGGGTCCACCACAGTCCCGCCGGCGTCTGTCTTCTGATAGTGCATAGGGTGTGCTCCGCCCGAACGGCCGGCAAACAGCGAGCCGACGCCGAGTCAGGATTTGCCGTAACAGCGGCCGGCGAAAGGCGGGTCTCGGGAGGGCGTGCGCAAGAAGCAGCCCACGGGGAAGTTCCGTGGGCTCAACGCGTTTCGGATGTTGCACACGCACCTGCGGTGCGAATCCGACTCCACAGGAGTCGGCGTGGGACCCGGTTATGCGACTGCGGCGACGGCGGCAGTGGGGCGCACGACCGGCAAATCGACGGACACGCCGGCCGGCGCGGCCGGGAGCGTCGCCGCGCCCTTGCGGACGACGAGGATGCTGTCCCATCCGTTTTTCCCGAGCTCGACGCCGTGGGCGGCGTAGTCGGCGAACCACTGGTCGTCGGCGACATAGCGGAAGCGGTGCTCGCCGGGCGGGAGGTGCGCCTCGACTTCCCACCAGCCGTTGCCGGCCGGGCACATCTTGACGTCGCCGGGCCGCCACCCGTTGAACGTGCCGGCCACGCTGACGTTCTGGACGCCCTTGCGAAAGAACACGAACCGCACCGCGCCGTCGGCCGCTACCGAGATCATGGTCGCTCTCCTGCTTCGCCCTTGTCGGTTGTCGATCGAGTGTCGAGTAAGCGGTGTAACGCGGGGGCGCGGTGCGCGGGAACTTGGGAAAACCCTTATCAGAGGTATGCGATCAGTGGGTGCGCGGGTCCGGTCGCTCGGGACGAGTGAGCACTGTGTAGCGGCAACGTGTATGACCGACCCACCATGGAACAAGTTCCGCGGGCTTTCGGTCGCTCTCTCGTCCAGCGGTTAGCGGCTCCCGACGCGCGTTCCCAGCGAATGCGCATTTCGCAGACGCTTGAGGGGCGGTTGCCCAGTCCCGGCGCGTACCGTCTCGGGCACGTCGCGCTGATACCTTCAACAAACGCCGGGAAAATGGGGCGGAGTTGCGTGCGGCCGGTCACTGGACCAACCCGGCACAACGTTTGCACATTGCCGCGTCACCTGTCACCGCCCGCCGTTTCGTACCTGTTTTTCAGCAGTACACGTCGTCCGGGGTGGTTCGTTTCGTTCGCGCCCCGGCCGTCGCTTACCCGTCGTACGCCATGCCCTACACCCGCCCGTTGCGCGTCGCGCTGTTCACGCATTCGACCCAGCCAATCGGCGGGGTGGTCTACGCCCTCGCCTTGGCCGAGGCGCTGACCGACCTGGGCCACGACGTGACCGTGCACGCGCCGGACTCGACCGGCCATGGCTTCTTCCGGGAGGTGCGCTGCCACGTGCGGCTCGTGCCGACGCCGGCGGCGACCGGGTCCGTCGCCGACGTGCACCGGACGCGGATCGCAGCGTACATCGACTTCCTCGAACGGCACGCGCCCGAGTTCGACGTGTACCACGCGCAGGACGGCATCAGCGCCAACGCGCTAGCCGTGCTGGTGGCGCGCGGCGTCATCCCGAGTTTCCTCCGCACCGTTCACCACCTCGACGACCTGAACGACGCGTACCTGGTCGCGTGTCAGGACCGGTCGGTCGTGTCGGCGGCGCGGTGTCTGTGCGTGAGCAAGCTGTGGCAGCGGAAGCTGATGCAGACGTACGGGGTGGACGCGGCGGTCGTGCCGAGCGGCGTGAGCGCGGCGCGATTCTCGGCCGACCGGTCGGCCGAGGATGAGGTGTGGCGGGCGCGGTTGGACCTGGGTCCGGGGCCGGTGTTTCTGGCGCTGGGCGGGGTCGAGCCGCGGAAGAATACGGTCAAGACGCTGGAGGCGTTCTTGGCGGTGCGGGCGGAGTTCCCGCACGCGCAGTTGTTGATCGCCGGGGGCTCGAGCCTGCTGGATCACTCGGCGTACCGCGAGCAGTTCGAGCAGGTGCTCGCCGGGGCGGACGAACAAACCCGGCGGGCGGTCATCCTCGCGGGCACCCTTCCGGACGGCGCGATGCCGTCCGTTTTTCGTTTGGCGGACGCGCTGGTGTTCCCGTCGGCGAAGGAGGGGTTCGGGCTGGCTGTGCTGGAGGCGATGGCGTGCGGGACGCCGGTGATCGCGCCGGCGGCGCCGCCGTTCATCGAGTACCTGGACCGGTCGGACGCGATCCTGGTCGATTCGCAGGACGCGGGGGCGATCGCGGGGGCGATGGCGTGGGTGACGGACCCGGCGGTGTACGACCATCTGCGCGCCGCGGGGCTCGCGCTGAGCTCGCGGTTTTCGTGGGACGCGTCGGCGAAGGCGCATTTGGCGCACTACCGCGAGCTGCACGACCCGGCGCGGGCGCCGGTGCCGGTGCTGAGTTAGGCGAAGGAGACAAGGAGACAAGGAGACAAGGAGACAAGGAGGGTGAGAAATCAGAAACGTCTCTACGTCTCAAGTTTGCGCGCGCCTTCTGTCTCCTTGTCAGCTTGTCTCCCCCTCCCCTTGTCTCTTCGCCTCACGCGGCTCGGACGGAGCCTCGCCCTCCCGGTGGGTTGGCGGTATATGCTCTCGCATGGCGTATCTCGTCGTCAGTTCCACCTTGCGCCCGGACAGCTCGACGCTGCTGATGGCCCGGCACGTGGCGGGGGCGATTGCGCAGCTCGGTCAGGCCGCCGACCTGCTCGATTTGGCGGGCGTGACGATGCCGTGGTGCGACGGGGTGAATTGTTATCAGGACGGGACGACCAAGGCGCTGGCGGAGCGCGTGTCGGCGGCGACGGGCGTCGTCGTGTGCACGCCGATCTACAACTACACGGTGAACGCGGGGCTGAAGAACTTCATCGAGCTGACGGACAAGGCGTGGGAGGGGAAGGTGGTGGGGTTCGCGTGCTCGGCGGGGGGGCCGGGGAGCTACATGGCGGTGATGCAGGCGGCGAACTGGCTGATGCTGGACCACCGGTGCGTGGTGGTGCCGCGGTTCGTGTACGCGACGCGGGAGGCGTTCGCGAACGGGGCGGTCGCGGACGCGGAGGTGGTGCGGCGGCTGGACGAGCTGGCGGGGGAAGTGGTGCGGATCGGGGCGGCGCTGGGGTAGCGGTGGGGCGCGCTTTCGAACGTGAAATGAGCGTCCGGGTCGCTCCTTCCGGGTGCCACGCTCAGACCGCCGCCCGGAGTTGTAAACCGCGCACGAGCGCGCTCGGCGGGATGAGCATGCGGGGACGCGCGATGCCCGTTCGACGTTCGGCATGCTCATCCCCGCCGGTCACGCGACGGGCGCGATCGAGATCCTTCCCGGCGGGTCTGAGCATGGCACCCCGCGCTGACTGAACGAGCGATCGTCCTGCGCGTATCGTGGGTATGCGAATCAACCGCGCGGTCGGCGTGTGCGTCGGAATGCTGTGGGGCCTAAACACGCTCGCCGCCGACGCGCCGCTTGTCGGTCAGCAATCCGCCGGCGGCATCACGCACTCCTTTCTCGCGACTGGCGGGCAGACGTTCGTCGTGGGCGAGGACGGCAAGGAGACCTGGCGGTGGCCCGGAGCGACGCGGGACGGGTGGGTGCTGGCCAACGGCAACGTGCTGCTGGCCGCGGGCAAATCGAAGGCGTATCCGGCGGGCGCGGTCGTCGAGGTGGACAAGGCCGGGAAGACCGTGTGGGAATTCAAGGGCACGCAGAGCGAGGTCGACGCCGTCCAGCCGCTGGCGGGGGGGAACGTGCTGCTCACCGAATCGGGCCCCAAGCCGCGGCTGATGGAAGTCACGCGCGAGGGGAAGGTCGCGGTCGAGTTTGGGCTCCAATGTCAGACGAAAAGCTTCCACATGCAGACGCGCATGGCGCGGAAGCTCGTGAGTGGGAACTACCTCGTGCCGCACTTGCTCGACCGGGTCGTGCGCGAGTACGACAAGGCGGGCAAGACGGTGTGGGAGTTCAGGACGCCGGACGAGCCGAAGGAAAGTTGGCCGTTCACCGCGATCCGGCTCGAGAACGGCAACACGCTGGTCACGTGCACGCACGGGAACATGGTGATCGAGGTGGACCAGGACGGGAAAGAGCTGTGGCGGGTGACGAATCAGGATCTGGGCGCGCCGCTGCTGAAAGACCCGTGCGGCGCGCAGCGGCTGGCGAATGGAAATACTGTGATCGCGAGCTACGGCGCGGGTGGGGCGGACGAGGTGAAGCTGCTCGAGGTCACGCCGGAGCGGAAGGTCGTGTGGACGTACACATCGGGCCGGCGCGGGGGCGTACACGAGGTGCACGTGCTGACGACGAACGGGAAGGCGGAGGGGGGTGGGCTGCGGTAGAGGCGCGTCACAGCACCTGCCGGCGCACGCCCAGGTGCGTGCGCGACCAGCCGGTGTGCTCGTAGAAGCGGATGGCGGCGTCGTTGTCGAGGTCGTAGACGAGCTGGGCGCGGGTGGCGCCGCGGGAGCGGGCCCAGTCGAGGATCTGGCGGGTGAGCTCGCGGGCGACGCCGGTCCGGCGGTACTCGGTGCGGACGACCAGGTCTTCGACCCACGCGGACGGGGCGCCCTCGGAGGTGGAGATGACGAGTTGGGCGGTGACCATGCCGACGACGTCGCCGGTCGGCCCGCGGGCGACGTAGACGGCGGCGGTGTCGCGCATGTTGAGCAGGGCGCGGAGGCCGCACTCCTGGCGGCGCGGGTCGGGGTTGAAGTCCTTCTCGATGGCGAACAGCTCCCCGATGAGCGCCACGAGCGCGAGGAGGTCGGTCGCCGACGCGGGTTCTACCCGGGTGGTCGGTTGGGTGAGCATGGGATGTGTGTGCGGACGTCGCGGGCGCGCGGGTGGCGGGTTGGGGCGTAGGGTACGGAAGGGGGGTGGGGAAGGCAAGAAACGGTGCGCCGGGCGACTCGTCGTCGGTTCAATGCTCGGCATCTGCGCCGCGTTCGGAAGCGGCCCGCCTGCGCCGTCGATCGGCGAGGTCACGGGTGATGAGGTGGTTCAATCTCGCACCGCCATAGAGCGTCAGGCTACCCATCAGGATGGACGCCGAGGTCCACTGGAGCGGGCTGCGGTCGCCGCAGTTCAGCAGCATGAAGAACGCCGACGCGATCGCGAAATACCCACACCACTCTCGCAATCCCTCGGCCGTCCGCACCCGCAGCCACCAACCGACCGCCGGGAGCCAGAACGGGGCGAACAGCATCACGAAGAATATCCGCCATTTGAAAAGCAGATCTTCGAGCACGTCGCGGGCGATGAAGTCCCATCCCGTTCGCGGTGGCGGGCGCGTCCATTCACGGGTGGGTGCGGTGGTCGCGCTGTCGGTCGATTGGGAAATGGCGGTCGTCGGCCCCGTGGCGGCGAGCGCGCATTCGGCCCACGTGCGATTCAGGATGACGACGAACAACAATACGACGTGCTGGTGGCGGACGCTCGGCAATGAAATGCGAATCACGGCGCCCTCACCGCGGCAGGTCGGTCGTCCGGTCGGGGTCCTTCGGCGGCGCGGCGGTGTCCGGCTTGGCCATCTTTTCCAGGCCTTGGAACGGGCGCATGACGGATTGCACTTCGGCCTGGGCCTTGTTCATGAGGCGCTGGGTTTCCTTTTCGCGCATGCGCGAGACCTGTTGGTTGACGCGGTCGCCCAGGGCTTTGACGGTCGCGTTGTCGAGCTGGCCGCGGGGGGCGAGCAGGCCGATCTGGACGGCCGCCAACTCGCCGGTCAGCGGGACGGCGAAGGATGCGCCGGCGAGCCCCGGCCCGGCCGCGGGGGGCACGCTGACCTGCGCCGTTTCGGCGATCGCGGTGGTCTCGAGGTCGGCGGTGCCCTCGATCGCCATGGTGACCGTGCCGACGGTCGTCTTGGTCGCAGCGGCGACCTTGCCGTCGGAGACCGAGAAGGGGCCTTCGGCCGACAGGGTCGAGGTCTTGTCTTCGTCGCCGGTGAGCAGGGCGAGCTGCGACGCGAGGTTCTTCGGGAACGCGTCGCTGCCGGTGATCTCGTCGAGCCGGGCGAGCGTGACGTTGGCCGCGGTGAACCGGCCTTTGGCGGTCATCCCGGCGCGCCAGGTCTTGTCGGACAGGGGGGCGCGGAGGGCGTCAACGGAAACGGTGACGGTGCCGCCGCCGGCGGCGTCGCGGAAGAACGGGCTGAGGTAGGCGAGCCAGCCGGCGGCGAGGCGCTTGGTGACGCCGAGCGTGATGGTCGAGGGCGCGGGTGCGGTCGTCGCGGTGGCGAGGTCCTTCGGTGCGGGGCCGACCATCATCGTGGTGATCGGGCCGGACACGTCGAGCGTGAACGGCGCGTTTACTTTGACGACCGGGCCGATCGCGTCGAACTGCTCGAACGCGACCTTGCCGCCGTCGGCCTTGACCTTGACGTCCAGCTTGTCGATCGACGGGCCCAGGAGTTGGGCGGCGTCGTCGTGCGTGGTGCCGGGGATGAGCACGGGCGCGAGCGCGGCGGTGCGGATGCGGGTGGCGGCGACGGTCAGGTCGAGCTTCATCTGGCGCGGGTCCATGATTCCGCCGGCGCCCAGGTCGACGGTGCCGGCGGACGCGACGGGACCGGAGGTGCGGTCCTCGTCGTCGACGGTGTCGGCGGTCAGCTCGTAGGTCCAGGGCTGGTCGAGGGACGCGATGGCGAGCTGGCCGTTGATGTTGCGGAACTCGGCGGCCTGCCACTTCACGTCGTACAGGCGCTGCTGCACGGAGCCGCGCCAGAGGGCGAGCCGGCCGTTGACGATCTTGATGTTGCCCGAGATCTTCGGGAGGAGCCCGCCGGCGAACGCGCCGTCCGGGCCGCGGCGCAGGCCCCAGAGGTTTCGGCTGTCCCCGCCCCGGCCGTCGTTGACGACGTAGTCGATGTGCATGCCGACGACGGTCGCCAACGCTGCTCGGTAGTTGCCGCGGATCAGGTTCCAGAGGGACGCGTCGCACTTGAGCGATTCGAACCCGTTGCGGCGCTTGAGCGCGTCCTTGACCCAGAGGGTCTTGATCTCGGTCCCGCCGAACCAGCTGGTCTTGAAGCTGTCGAGGACGATGTCGCGGCTGCCGGTCTGGCGGACGAGGTAGGCGACGACGAGGCGGCGGCCCACCTTGGTCGAGAGGATCTGGGGCAGGAAGACGACGGCGAGCGCCAGGAGGACGAACATCGCCGCCAGGAGCTTGGGCCAGCGCCGCCGCCTGGTCGGCAGGTCGGTCCGCACGACCGGGTTGGGGAAGTTCATCTCGTGGTCCATGAACCCGGCAGTATAGTCGAGCGGCCAATCCGAGACGTCGGGCAAAGTAGCCTCCGCGGGCAAAAAGCGTGACCGGCGCGCGCGGCGCGCCCCACGTCTTTTATCGGTCATTCCCCTGAGTCTGCTCACTTCGGTGACGCGCAGGTCGCTCGCGAACGTGGGATCACTCCCCGAACAGCAACATTTGCGGGTCCGGTCGGGCGAGCGTCGCGTCGATGCCTCGGGCCCGGAGGGTGTCGGCGAATTCCGGATAGCCGTGGTGGGTGTAGACCTTTTTGGGGGCGACGCGCTCGACGGTTTCGATGAGCTCGTCGAAATCGGCGTGGTCGGAAATGGGCACGGCGTGCTCGACGCCGTAGCGGTAGGTCGCACCTTTCAGGAGGGCCCAGCCGGTCATGACGATCCGGCAGGGGTTTTCGAAGCGGGTGGCGAAGCCGGCGCGGGCGCAGTTGGGCGGGGCGACCAGGACGCCGCGCTCGCGGAGGTCGAGGGCGGCGGGGCCGTGGAAGTCTTCGAAGCGGTAGCGGCGATAGGCGCCCAAATCGACGCCGAAGTCGTTGTAGATCTTGCACATGGCGTGCACTGCGCCGTGGCAGGTGACGGCGTGGCCGGCCGCGGTGAGCATCCGCACGGCCTCCTGAGCCTTGCCGAGGCTGTAGCCCATGACGATGGGTTGGCGGTTGGCGCAGAAGGCCGATTCGACCAAGTCGAGCAGTTGGGCCTCGCTCGACTCGCGCGGGGGGAAGCGGAAGAACGGCAGGCCGTAGGTCGACTCCATCACGAGCACGTCGGCCTGGGCCAGCTCGGCGGGCGGTACGGTGAGGCAGTGGCGTAACTTATAGTCGCCGGTGTAGAGGAGGGATTGGCCGTCGTCCCGGCGGGCGAGGAGCATGGCCGAGCCGAGCACGTGGCCGGCGGGGAGGGCGGTCAGGCTGACGTGGGGGTCCAATTCGCCAACAGAAATCGTCTGGCCGTAGCGGATTTCCGTCACCCTTTGCACGCCGACGCGATACTCAGCCAAGGCGGCGGTTTCGGGTGTGCAGACCGCGTGCTCGTGCTGCGCGATGTGGTCGGAGTGGCCGTGGGAGACGAAGCAGAGCGGACGGCAAATTTTACTGTCAATGAATATTTTCGTTCCGGAAATACTGAGGTCGTCGTGCCACTGAAACATTGGTGCCGCCTCAATTTGCGAAAGAATCCGGACGTTTCCGCTAAAAATTCGGCCAAGTGATCGTCAAGAAATAGTTGCTGCAAGAAATGCGGAGCATTATATTCCGCGAAGTTGCCCCCGGCCTTATCAAGATCGAGGGGCGTAGGCACAGGAATCACGTTGCTGGCGCTCGGCGATGACTGCCCGCGCCATGTGAGGATCACATGCAGATGGAATCGTTCGGCGTAGGAACGCCGCAGCCTCGTCGTCGCACGGATGGGCTCTCTTACAAGTTTCAGCGCCTGCGAGAACGGCTCCGGCAGGCCGTCAGTGATGGCGAACTGGCCGGCAAGCTTCCCGGGGAACGAGCCCTGGCCCGCCGCTACCAAGTCAACGCCAAGACGCTCAGCAAAGCGCTGACCGATTTGGCGGCCGAGGGGTTACTGGACCGCAGCATCGGCCGGGGGACCTACGTCAAGGGCAGCGCGCCGGCCGACCACCTCAAGACGGCCAAGTGGCTGATCGTGTGCGACTACGTCCGGGCGGACACGGCGCTGGTGCGGCACCTGCGCGAGGCGTGCCCGACGGCGACGGTCGTGCACGAGGTGTTCACGGCCCGCCCGAGCTTTACGCGGCAGTTCGAGGCCGTGATCGACTTTTGCACGACGACGCCCGACACGTTCCTGAAGGACCTGGTCGTGCGCAACATTCCGGTCGTGTCGGTGAACCGCGAGTCGGGCCTGTACTCGGTGAACACGGTCGGGACGGACCGCTCGCTGGGGGCGTGGAATCTGGCCCGCGACCTGGTGCAGGGCGGGCACCGGCGGCTGGCGGTGATCGAGTCGATGCCGCGGGCGCAGGTCGGGCGGACGGTCGGGCTGGCGGCCCAGCGGTACGCGCCGGACGCGACCGTGCAGGTGTGGGCCAAGGCGGACACGATGCGGGCGGTCGAGAGCGGCGCGACCGCGATCGTGTGCGACACGACGATGGTCGGCAAAGAGGTGCACGCGACGTTGACGGCGGCGGGCGTGCGCATCGGTCAGGACGTGTCGGTCGGCGCGATCGGGTGCGCGGACGAGACGTACCCGCTGAGCGGCTACCTGTGCGACAGCCGGGACGTGGCGACGGCGGTGATCGACGTGGTCGCGTCGGGCAACACGGCGCGGCCGGCGCAGGTGTGGCTGGCGCCGCAGTGGGTGGACCGGGGGACGACGCGGAACCGCGCGGTGTGAAGGTGGGTTTCGGAATCGAATTGAGAACGCCCGGCGCGACGTGTCGCGCCGGGCGTTTTGGTTTCAATCGGGCGGAGAGTCGTCAGCAAGACTCGCACCTGAGGTGCGAATCCGACTCCACAGGAGTCCGGCGTCGGGGGACGATCAGGAAGCCTTGGCTTCGCAGTTCGGGCACGTGTCGGCGCCGCCGAGGGGCGTGCCGCACTTGAGGCACCGGCCCTCGCGCTCGCGCTTGGCGAGGACGCGGTAGTTAGACCACCAGAGGTACGGGGCGAGCGCGAGCGCCAGGACGAGCAGCCAGTACGGGCAGGTCACGTAGGTGAACGGCAAGTTCCAGAGCAGTCGCAGGCCGGGGCTGACGACCTTGTCGTTGACGCCGGCGCCGAACTTGACGCCGGTTTGCGCGCGGGCCGGGTCGAGCAGGGCAGCGGGCCCGGCGACCGGGTCGCCGGCGGAGACGCGCCACGTCTCCCATGGCGCGGGCGCGGGCTGGCCGAGCGCGACGAACAGGGGGCGCGGGTCGGCGATCGAGGCGTAGGTCAGTTGCCCGTTGTGCGAGACGAACCCGCGGAGGCGCGCGTCGAGGTCGGTCTGGCCGGTGCGGGTGCCGCCGGCCTTGGTCGTGTCGACGACCGTGACCTGCACGGGGGCGACGGGCGCGGTGAACCGGACGACGCCCTCGTACGCGCCATAGCTCCGCACCCAGAAGAAGCAGGCGGCCAGGCAGAGCACGAGCGAGATCGCGGCGAGGATGGTGGCGAGGAGGCGCATGGGTTCGCGCGTATCGTACCACGAGGTGACGGGCGAGATGAGGGGGTGAGGAGAGGAAGGGCGGAGGTGTGGGCGCGGGGCTCGCGCGGGGTTTGTGAAAAGCGTCACGACGTACCTTGCAAAGGCCTAGGGCCATCCCTAGACTGCCCGTTCATTTATGGGCGAAGTTTCCGCATTTGCCGCCGGGCCGTTCGCGCCGTCGCTGGTCCTCGGGGCGGCGGGAAACGGCGCGGGCCCCGCGGTCTCAACCGGGGTGTCGTCGGGGGTGCTGTCGCCGGTGTTGATCCTGGTGTTGTGCGTGGTCGCGGGAGTGGGGACGTACCTGCTTTTGCCGTCGCGGCGCGAGGGGGCGGTGCGGAAGATCGGGGGCGTGATTTTGCTCGCCGCAGGCCTGATTTTCGGGGCGACGCTGATCCGCGCGGTCGCCGGGGCGGTGCAGGGGGGGATGAGCGTCTTCTTCTGGGTGTTCTCGGCGATCACGGTGTTCTGCGCGGTGCGGGTCGTGACGCACGCGCGGCCGGTGTACTCGGCGCTCTACTTCGTGCTGAGCGTGTTGGCGACGGCGGGGTTGTTCGTGCTGCTGTGGGCCGAGTTCATGGCGGCGGCGCTGGTGATCATCTACGCCGGCGCGATTTTGGTGACGTACGTGTTCGTGATCATGCTGGCGACGCAGTCGCAGAGCGCGGGGGACGCGGCGGCGAGCAGCGCGGGCGAGGTGGGCGCGATCGCCGAGTACGACCGCGTGAGCCGCGAGCCGCTGGTCGCCAGCGCACTGGGGTTCACGATCATGGGGGTGTTGCTGTTTGTGATCTTCGAAAAGGCGCCGGGGGGGGTGTTGGATAAGTACGCGGGGGCATCCGGGGCGGCGGTTCGGGCAGAGCCCGTGCCCTCTGCCCCGGCTTGGACGGGCTCTCCCGCGGTGGCCCCTCCCGGCGACGCGCCGGTGATGACGGCGGCACCCCCCGCCGTTCGCCCCGTACCGACGTACACGCCGGGCAGCCCCCAGGCGCTGGGCACGTACCTGTTCAAGACGCAGTTGGTGAACCTGGAACTCTCCGGCCTGATCCTGACGATCGCGATGGTCGGGGCGATCCTGATCGCGCGGCGGCGCGTCGCGGTGGTCAAGCCGGCCGTCGGCGGGCCCGTGCGGGAACTCAAGCCGGACCTGGGCGGGCGGGTGGATTCGAGCCCGGCATCGGTCCCCGTGTACGGCACGGACAACCCGCGGGCGAAGGCGTACCCGGAGACTTAGATCATTCGCCCCACATGACGCAACTCGCGCTCCAACATTACCTGGCCGTCGGAGGGATCTTGTTCGCGATCGGGCTGATCGGGTTCATCACCCGGCGGAACCTGATCGTGATCTTCCTGTGCACGGAACTGATGTTCCAGGGCGTGGCGATCAACCTCGTCGCGTTCGGGCGGTTCATGAACAACGACCCGGGCGGGCAGGCGTTCACGATCTACCTGCTGGTGATCGCGGCGGCCGAGGCGAGTCTGGCGCTCGGCCTGGTCGTGCTGTTGTTCCGCCAGAAGAACACGCTGGACGCGGACGCGTGGCGGGAACTCAAGGGGTAGTTGTTAGTTGCGAGTTGTGAGTCGCGAGTGAAATCGCGGCGAACGACTCGCTGACCTGGACGGCCGCTCGCAACTCGTAACTCGCAACTCCTCCACCATGGGCCTCGATCAATACGTCGGATACTCGTGGCTGATCCCGCTGCTGCCCCTGATCGGGGCGGCGATCGCGGGGTTCTGGGGCGCGCGGCACTTGCGCGGGCAGTCGCACTGGCCGATCTGGCTTGGCGTCGGCGCGGCGGCACTGTTCTCGGTCGGGCTGCTGGTCGCCGTCGTCCACGAGGCGGAGGCGAAGACCGGCGCGATCGGCCACCTGACGAGTTGGTTCACCTGGATCGAGGCCGGCCGGTTCAAGGTTGACGCGGGGGCCTGGATCGACCCGCTGACGGCAGTGATGCTCGTGGTCGTCACGGGGATCGGGTTCTTCATCACGGTGTTCGCCGCCGGTTACATGAAGGGCGAGGCGGGGTACTGGCGGTTCTTCGCGTTCCTCGGGCTGTTCATCTTCATGATGACGTGCCTGGTCCTGGGGAACAACTTCGTGATGCTCTACCTGGGGTGGGAGGGCGTCGGGCTCTGCTCGTACCTGCTGATCGGCTACTACTACGAGCGCCCGGCCGCCCGCGACGCGGCCAAGAAGGCGTTCCTGGCCAACCGCGTCGGCGACCTCGGGTTCGGGATCGGCATCATGCTGATCTACATGGCGTTCGGGACGGTCAATTACTTCGGCGAGGCCGGGAGCCCGGGCGTGCTCGACATCGTTAGCGCCTCGCTCACGGGCAACGCGCCCGCGGGCCTGACCGTGTTCCAGCGGCAGGCGCTGGACTGGATCCCGTTCTGCCTGCTGCTGGGGGCGATCGGCAAGAGCGCGCAGTTCCCGCTGTACGTCTGGCTGCCGGACGCGATGGAGGGCCCGACGCCGGTCAGCGCGCTGATCCACGCGGCGACGATGGTGACGGCGGGCGTGTACATGATCGCCCGGTGCTCGGTGCTGTTCGTCGCGACGCCGGTGAGCCTGGTGACGGTCGCGGTCGTCGGCGCGGTCACGGCGCTGCTCGCGGCGACGATCGCGATGCGGCAGTTCGACCTCAAGAAGGTCTTCGCGTACTCCACGGTCAGCCAGCTCGGGTTCATGTTCGTGGCGGTCGGCGTGCTCGCGCCGGTCGCCGGGGCGTTCCACCTGGTCACCCACGCCTTCTTCAAGGCGCTGTTGTTCCTGTCGAGCGGCGTGGTCATGCACGCGATGATGGGCGAGCTCGACATGCGCAAGATGTCGGGGCTGAAGCGCGTGCTGCCCAAGACGCGCTGGCTGATGCTGATCGGGTGCGCGGCGCTGGCGGGGTTCCCGTTTTTGTCGGGGTTCTACTCGAAGGACATGATCCTGGCGGCCGCGTGGGAGCATTCCAAGTTGCTCGGCGGGGTGCTGCTGCTGACGGCGTTCCTGACGGCGTACTACACGTTCCGGCTGTACTTCCGCGTGTTCGAGGGGCCGACGGTGGTGCCGGCGGCGCCGGACGACGCGCACCCGGACATCATCGAGGACGACGCGCACGCCACGGCGTCCGCGGCGGCCGTTCACGCGGGGGATACGAAGCACTCGGGTGTCGACGAGCACCTGGCGACGGCGTCACATCAGGCGCAGACGCACGGGCACGACGACCACGGCCACCACGACCACGAGCCGGGCATCATGATCATGCCGCTGGTCGTGCTGGCGGTGGGGTCGGTGGTCGTGGGCTTCCTGCTGGCGCGCGGGGACACGCTCGGCGGGTTCCTGGGCCGGAGTCCGTCGCTGTCGCAGGCGTACACGGTCGCGGCTCATAAGGCGACGCCGGCCTCACCCGCGGCGGTCGCGCCGTCGACGTCGACGATCGCGCCCGAGCCTGCCGGCACCGCGGCCGCGGCGGCGCACCCGGTCAACCCCGTGAACCTCGGCCAGCACCAGGTGCGCCGCGACCCGGACGTGATCGAGCGCGAGCACGCGCACCACCTGTGGATGGCGATCGCCAGCGGGATCATCGCGCTGGCGGGGATCGGGCTGGCGTACTACATGCATTTGAAGAACCGCCGGGCGGCGGATCGACTCGCGGCCGCGATGCCGGGTGTCACGCGGGCGGTCGAGAACAAGTACTGGGTCGACGAGGTGTACGCCGCGCTGTTCGTCGAGCCGCTCAAGGCGCTGGGCCGGTTCTTCTACGCGATCGACCGATTGGTGATCGACGGGATCCTCTGGCTGATCGGGTTCGTCCCGCAGTTCGGCGGGTTCACGCTCAAGCTGACCACGCAGCGCGGCTTCCTCCAGGGCTATGCCGCGTCGATGGTGTTCGGGATCGTGGTCATCTTGCTGATCGTTTTGTTGTAAACGTCCGCCTGAGAGAGAGGAAAACGAAAAGACGAAAAACGTAAAGCAGGTTGAGCGCTTTTACGTCTTTTCGTTTTTCGCTTTCAGTTCGCGAAAGATCGTTCGTCAACCGCACTCCCATGACCTCACTCGTATCCCTGCTGCTGCCGGAGTTGGTGCTGATCGTGGCGGCGGCGCTGCTGTTCATGGTCGGGCTGTCGAACAAGGCCGGGGCCCGGCGCGCGGCGCCGTGGGTGGCGATGGCCGCGCTGCTGGTGGTGTTCGTGATCCAGTGGTCGCGCGTGGGCGTGCGCGAGGGGGGGACGGCCGGCAC
>Ga0196963_10000688_pt1 | contig 27394 bp, 23 predicted proteins | sample S1_5metaG_FD_148600 | JGI IMG/M metagenome (GOLD analysis project Ga0196963, IMG submission 148600) | Soil microbial communities from Anza Borrego desert, Southern California, United States - S1_5 | ecosystem: Environmental > Terrestrial > Soil > Desert | place: USA: California | collected...
GCCCGGCCAGCGGGTGATGCGCGCCGCGGCCTGCGCGTGCGCCGCCAGCCCGATGATGCCGGCGAGGGCCGGCGGGTAGGGGCCGCGCCTTGCCTGGGGGTTGCGGAACAGGGGAAGGGTGTCCGTCGCCATGGCCCGCCTCACGCCTTCAGCACGCGGTGGTGCTGGACCGGCATGCGGTCCCGCACCGACCGGAGGAAATCCAGGTCCAGGTGGGCGGAAGCGGCGCCCAGCGTGTCCTCGGCCCGCGCGACCACGTGGCCCCAGGGCCCCACGACTATGGAGTGGCCGTAGTTCTGCCTGACCGCCCCGTCCTCGGGATAGGCGCCGACCTGGTTGGCGGCCAGCAGGTAGGTCTGCGTCTCGATCGCCCGGGCGCGGATCAGGGCCTCCCAGTGGGCGAGGCCGGTGTTCAGCGTGAAGGCGGCCGGCAGCAGGATCGCCTGCGCCCCCGCCTTGGACAGCGCCAGGAACAGCTCGGCGAAGCGCAGGTCGTAGCAGATGGCGCAGCCGAACCGCACGCCGTCGGCATCGAACGTCACCACCTCGTCACCGGGGGTGTAGAGGGCGGATTCCTTGTAGACGGTGCCGTCGGCGCCCAGCATGTCGAACAGGTGGATCTTGCGGTAGCGGGCGACCTGACGGCCCTCCCGGTCGAACACGAACATGGTGTTGAAGACATGTTCGCCGTCGCGCTCGTTGTAGCTGCCGCCGACCAGGTGCATGCCGTAGCGCCGCGCCTTGTCCGCCAGCATGCGGTAGGCGCGGCCGCCCGCGGGCTCGGCCGCGGCGCGGGCGCCGGCCAGCGTGCCGCCCTGGTAGGTCCACACCTCCGGCAGCAGCAGCAGGTCCGGCCGCTCCCGGGCCGCCGCCTCGTCGATCAGCCGTTCGGCCTGCGCCAGGTTGGCGTCCATGTCGTCGACCGAGTTCATCTGGAGAAGCGTGACCTTCATGCGGGGATTCCTTCGCGGGTCGGGGCCGGCGCCGGGGGCGCGGCCGGGGAGGGGTGACGGCAGGCGACCAGATGGTCGGGGCCGGCCGTGCGGTAAGCGGGGACGCCGCCCGAATGGGGCCAGTAGGCCTCCTCCTCGCCGAGGAGGGGCGGCGGCAGGGTGCGCTCGGCGATGCGGTAGCCGCCGCCGGCGTCCTGCGCCAGCTCCGGCGAGGCGGACAGGAGCTGGCGGGTGTAGGGATGGGCGGGCCGGTCCAGCACCGCGTCGCGCGGCCCGCTCTCCACCACCGCGCCGCGGTAGAGGACCAGGATGCGGTGCGCCAGCCGGTCGACCACGCGCAGGTCGTGGGTGATGAACAGGTAGCTGAGGCCGCGCCGCTCCTGCAGGCCGGCCAGCAGGTCCAGCACCTGCGCCTGCACCGTCATGTCGAGGGCCGAGACCGGCTCGTCCAGCACCAGCAGGTCAGGGTCCAGCACCAGCGCCCGGGCGATGGAGACGCGCTGGCGCTGCCCGCCCGACAGCTGGTGGGGGCGCCGTTCCGCCCAGTCGGCGGGCAGCCCCACCTCCTCCAGCGCCGCGGCGACGCGGGCGGCGCGCTCAAGTGCCGTGACGTCGCGGCGCAGCGTCAGCCCCTCCCCCACCAGCCCGCCCACGGTGAAGCGCGGGTCGAGGGAGGAGGCGGGGTCCTGGAACACCATCTGCAGCCGGGGCCGCACCGCGCGCAACGCGCCTCCCGCGACGCGGCGGAGGTCGACGCCGTCGAAGCGCACCTCGCCGCCCGCCGGATCGACCAGCCGGACCAGGCTGCGGCCCAGCGTGGTCTTGCCGGAGCCGGACTCGCCCACGACCGCCAGCGTCTCGCCCCGGCGCAGGGAGAAGCTCACGTCGCGCAGCACCATGGGTGCCGCGGCGCGGCGCCAGGGCAGGGGGCGGCCGTAGCCGACGCGCAGGCCCTCCACGCTCAGCAGCGGCGGCCCCGCCTTGGGCGCGGGCAGCACGGCGCGGCGGGGCAGCGCCCCCAGCAGGCCGCGCGTGTAGGGATGGCGCGGGCGCATCAGCACCTCGCCCGTCGTGCCCGCCTCCAGGCAGTCGCCGCGCTTCAGCACGGTAACGCGGTCGGCGTAGCGCGCGACGATGCCGAGGTCGTGGGTGATCAGTAGCACGGCCGTGCCCAGCTCAGCCGTCACCTCGCGCAGCAGGTCCAGCACCTCGCGCTGCACCACCACGTCCAGCGCCGTCGTCGGCTCGTCCGCGATCAGCAGCTTGGGCCGGGTCATCAGGACGGAGGCCAGCATGATCCGCTGGCGCATGCCGCCGGAGAACTCGTGGGGGAAGCGGTCCAGCGCCCGGGCGGCGTCGCGGATGCGCACCCGCTCCAGCATGGCCTCGGCGCGCTCCCGGGCCTCCGCCCGGCCGAGGCGCTGGTGCAGCCGCACCGCCTCCGTCATCTGGGTGCCGATGGTGAGCGCCGGGTTCAGCGACACCATCGGCTCCTGGAAGATCATGCCGACGTCGCGGCCGCGGATGGCGCGGAAGCCCTTCTCCGGCAGGCCGGCCAGGTCCAGGCCGCCCAGCGACAGGGTGCGGGCGCGCAGGCGGAAGCCCGGCGGCAGCAGGCCCAGCAGCGTCCGGGCCAGGATGGTCTTGCCGGAACCGGACTCGCCGACGACGCCGGTGATCTCCGCCGGGGCCATGTCGAGGTCGATGTCGCGCAGCACCGGCTGCGGCGCCTCGCCCGGGGAGAGGCGCTCCACCGTCAGGCCGCGGATGGCGAGCAGGGGCGGGGTCGTCATCGCGGCGCCCTCATGCGGGGGTCCAGGCGGTCGCGCAGCGCGTCGCCCAGCAGGTTGATGGCCAGCAGCGTCAGCGCGATGGCGAGGCCGGGGAAGATCGTCAGCCAGTCGGCCAGACCGATGAAGGGCCGGCCCTCCGCCAGCATGCCGCCCCAGGTCGGGGCCGGCGGCGGCACGCCCACGCCGAGGAAGCTGAGCGCGCTCTCCGTCAGCAGCGCCGCCGCCAGCAGCGAGGCCGCCAGCACGCCGACCGGCGCCACGCAGTGCGGCAGCACGTGCCGCAGCAGGATGGCGGGCGCCGGCATGCCCAGCACGCGGGCGGCATCCACGAACTCCCGCCGGCGGGACGACAGGGCGGAGGCGCGGGCGACGCGGGTCACCGCCGGGGCGTAGGCCAGTGCCAGCGCCAGCACGACGCCGCCCTCGCTCGGGCCCAGCACCGACATGATGCCCAGCGCCACCAGGATGCTGGGAAAGGCCATCAGCGCGTCCAGCACGGTGCCGATCGCGCGGTCCACCCAGCCGCCGGCATAGCCCGCCACCACCCCCAGCGGCACGCCCGCCAGCAGCGCCCCCAGCACCGCGGCGAGGCTGATGAGCAGGCTCTTGTGCCCGCCCGCCATCAGGCGGGACAGCAGGTCGCGGCCGAACTGGTCGGTGCCCAGCCAATGCGCCGCCGAGGGCGGCTCGATGCGGGCGGCGAGGTCGACCGCCACGGGGTCGTAGGGGGTGGCGATGACGCCGGCGGCGGAGGCGGCGACGACCGCCAGCGCCAGGGCGCCGCCCACCGCCACGCGGGGGGACAGGGCTTGCGCGCTCATGGCCGCACCCGCGGGTCGAAGAGGGGATAGAGCAAATCGACCAGCAGGTTGACGCCCACATAGACGAAGGCGATGAACAGCAGGCAGCCCTGCACGACCGGGTAGTCGCGCTGGAAGATGGCGTCCACCAGCAGCCGGCCCATGCCGGGCAGGCCGAAGATCTTCTCCAGCACCACGATGCCTCCCAGCAGGTGGCCGAGGATGAGGCCCAGCACCGTCAGGGTGGGGCCGAAGGCGTTGGGGAAGACGTGCCGCGACAGCACGGCGGCGTCCGACAGCCCCTTGGCCCGCGCGTGGGTCACGTAGTCGAGCCGCATGACCTCCAGCGTCGCCGCCCGGGTCATGCGCAGCAGCGTCGCCACCTCGGTCAGCGCCAGCGCCGCGACGGGCATAGCGATGTGCGCCAAGTTCGCGGCCAGGTCCTCGGCCGGCGAGACGTAGCCGATGGTGGGCAGCCAGCCCAGCGTCACCCCGAACAGGATCAGGATCAGCAGGCCGGACCAGAAGCTCGGCACCGACAGGCCCAGCACGGCGAGGCCGACAGCGGCGTGGTCGAACGGCCCGTCCTGCCGCCAGGCCGCCACCGTGCCGGCCGGGATCGCCACCAGCGCCGCCAGCAGTGTGGCCGCCAGCACCACCTGGGCGGAGACGGGGAAACGCTCCAGGATCATCGCCAGCACAGGCTCGCCCGTGGTGACGGAGCGGCCGAGGTCGCCCCCCGCCACGCCGCCCAGCCAGCGCAGGAACTGCTCGGGCAGCGGCCGGTCCAGGCCGAGGTCGCGCCGCGCCTGCTCCAGCGCCGCGGGATCGCCGAGGTCGCCCACCAGCAGCAGGGCGGGGTCGCCCGGCACCAGGCGGATCAGCAGGAAGACCAGCAGGCCCGCGATGAGAAGGGTCGGCACCGCCAGGACCAGGCGCTGCAGGGCATAGCGGATCATCGCGCATCCTCCGCCAGGCGGACGGTCCACAGCCGCGGCATGGCCAGCGCCCAGCCCGGGTATTCCGCGACCCGCGGCCCCAGCGCGGTCAGCCGGCGCGGGGTGTAGAGCGCCAGGAGGGTGGCGTCCTCCACCACCCGCGCATGCAGGTCCGCCAGCAGGTGCTTGCGCTCCGCCTCGTCCGGCTCGGCGGCGGAGCGGGCCAGCAGCGCCACGGCGCCGGGCTCGTCCACCACCACGTTGGCCCGCTGCGCGCGGTCGCCGACGAAGGTCTCGTACATCAGGGTCGGATCGGGGCGGCCGCTGAAGCCCATGACGCTCAGCTGGTAGTCGCCGGCCTGGTAGTTCCGGTACTGGGTCGCCCAGTCGTAGGTCTCGATCACGGCGTTCAGCCCGGCGGCGCGCAGCTGCGCCTGGATGACCACGGCGTCGTTCAGGTAGAGGTGGTTGTCCCTGCTGACCTGGATGCGCAGGGGCTGCCCGTCGTAGCCGGCCTCCGCCAGCAGGGCCCGCGCCCGGGCCGGGTCGTGCGGCAGGGCCGCACCATGCTCCGGCGTCCAGAACCGGCTCGCCCGCGGCACGGCAGACGGGTTGGCATCGGTTCGCGCGAACAGGGTGGAGCGGGCGATCTCCGCGCGGTCCAGCGCATGGGCGACGGCGCGGCGGATGCGGGGGTCGGACAGCAGCGGGTCGGCGTCGCGCATCAGCAGCACGGCGACGTCGGCCGTCTCCTCCTCCATCAGGCGCACGGCACCGCCCTCGCTCAGGCGCGGCACCGCCTCGGCGGAGGCGGCCGGCCACAGGTCGGCGGCACCGCTCAGCACCGCGTACTTGGCGGCGGTGCCGTCCGGCACCACCATCAGGCGCAACGTGTCCACCATCGCGTCGCGCCCGCCGGCCAGCCCGTCCGCGGGCTGCGGCCGCGGCCGGTAGCCCTCGAAGCGGGACAGCGTCACCTCGCGGCCGCGGCGCCAGTCCGCCAGCCGGTAGGGCCCGGTCGCCACCGGCATGCGCCAACGCCCGGCGCCGTCCACGCTGTCGGGATGCAGGATGCCCGACAGGCAGACGGCGTGCGCCATGCGGGTCAGGAACAGCGGGTTCGGCCGCTCCAGGGTGAAGCGGACGGTGCCGGGCCCGGCCGCCTCCAGCCCCACGACGCGGATGCCGGTGCCGCCGCTGCCGTCGAACCAGGAGCGGCAGAGCCAGCGGGTCGCCGGGTCCAGCAGCCGGCGCCAGCTCCACACCACCTCCGACGCCGTGACGGGGGCGCCGTTGTGGAAGGTCAGTCCGTCGCGCAGGCGGAACTCGTAGACGGTGCCGTCGGCCGAGACGGTCCAGTCCTCGGCCAGCAGCGGGGCGGGGCGCAGCGCGCCGTCCAGCGCCACCAGCCCCTCCACGACATGGTGCAGGACCCAGTCGGTGACCTGGTCGCGGTTGACGCCGGCGTTGGTGCTGCGGATGTCGCTGGGCAGCACGACGCGCAGCTCCGCCGCCGCCGCGGTGCCGGCCAGCGCCGCCAGCGCCCCCGCCACGGCGGCGCCGATCACCCGCCCGGTCCTCCGCCTGCTCCTCCGGCCGCCCCCCGCGCCCACGGCTCAGTCCTCCAGCCGGTATTCGGTGAACTCCGCGCCGTCCTCGTAGGGGCGCGGCGCCAGCCAGAGGCGCCCGGCGCCGGCGTCCATGACCAGCGTGTAGACGGTCGCGGAGACCATGCCGCCCGGCCGCTCCGCCGGGCTGCGGCAGACCGCGTCGGGGCTGCCCCAGCGGTCGGCCAGCGCCGCCTTCAGCGCATCCATGTCCACGCCGCCCCGCGCGGCGCGCAGGCTCTTCTCCACCCGGCCCTGGCGGTACAGCGTCTCCGGGGTGCGGGCGATGTTGAGGTCGCGGACCTTCAGCTGCGCCACCGGGCTGACGAAGTGGTTGGCGTGCACCAGCAGCCCGTCGCGCGGCTCCAGCACGAACAGGTCGTCCGGCGTCGCCTCGATCCCGAACGCCTCCCCGTCGGCGTGCGAGATGCCGAGGTGGTGGGAGAAGGCGCGCGGCGCGTTGTTCAGCACGAACATCGCCCGCGCCAGGCTGGTGGAGGCCAGCATGCGGCGCCGGATCAGCGGGTTCGGGATGCCGAAGCGGCCGTAGTCCTGGTCGGAGTGCAGGCCGTTGGCGGTGATGGCGATGCCGGCCGCGTTCAGCCCGTGCCGGGCCAGTTGCCCCGCTTCCGCGCAGGTCAGGATGGAGGGCACGCCGTCCGCGCCGCGGATGCGCAGCACCACGGTCGTCTCGGCGCACTGCGGCTGCCAGTCCCAGTTCTGGGCGTGCAGCAGCCGGCCGTCGCGGCTGGCCTCCGGCAGGACGATGGCCGAGGTGCACTCCTCGCCCGCCCCGGAGGGCGAGGGGGCGCGCAGCTTCCAGAACATCAGCTCGGTGCGGGCGTTGATGAGGACGACCGCCGACAGGGTCTGGCCGGCGCCGGCGGCGATGGCCGCCATCTCGCGCGTCAGCTCCGGGTCGTAGTCGGCGATGCGCTCCAGGAACCGGTCGGCCAGCGCGTGCGCCTCGGCCCAGCCGATGCCCTTGCGGGCGAACTCCTCGCGGTAGAGGTCGAGCGCCAGCGCGATGCGGTCGGCGGCGAGGCGCCCGTAGCGCTCTCCGCGCTCCTCCGGGCCGCCGGCGACGTCGATGAGGGGGAAGGGGCTCATGCCAGGGCCTTCTCGAAGAAGCGTTCCACGGGGGAGATCAGTTCGAAGCCGGAATGACCGATGCCCGGCACGCGGTCGAAGGTGACGGGGATGCCGGCGCGCTCGTACCCGGCGCGCAGGGCCTCCAGCCGCTCCACCCGGTTGCCGCCGGCGTCGTTGATGCCGGGCATCCAGTAGCGGTGGCCGGGCGCCAGGATGATCTCGTCGGTGCCGGTGTCGGCGCCGCCGATGACCATCTGGACCCGAACCTTCCGCATGGCGTCCAGGTCCGGCGCGCAGCCCATCGCTTCGGCCAAGCCGCCGACGCCGACCCACCAGGGCAGCCCCTCGTCCAGCAGGGTGACGACGCCGGGCGCGCCGATGCTGACGGCGCGCAGCCGCGCCGGGTGGCAGTAGAGGAAGCGGTGGGCGAACTGCCCGCCGCCGCTGAAGCCCGCCAGCAGGAAGTCCGCCGGGCGGACCCCGTACTTCTCCCGGACCTCCTCCACCATGGCGAGGAGCACGCGGTCGAAGCGCAGCCCGTCCAGGAACAGGAACTTGTACCCGCTGGCATCGTCCGGCCGGCCGACGCCGACCGGGAACAGCGGCGCCAGCACGATGCAGCCGGTGCGCTCGGAAAAGGCGCGGTAGGCGTTGCGGTAGCTCTCCGCCACCCGGTGCGAGCCGTGCACCGTCACCAGGACCGGCCGGTCGGTCCCGGCGTCCGGGTCGTAGCCGGAGGGCACGTACAGGCAGTAGCTGAAGCGCTGGTCGGCCTGGCAGGCGAAGAAGGGGGTGGCGCCGCGGTCATAAGGGCCGAGCCGGGCGGAGCGCGGGACCGTCATGCCGCCCCCCGCTGCCCAGCCGCCATCTCGCCCACCAGCTCGGCGGCGGCGGCGCGCATGCCGGAAAGCGCCGCACCCTGCTCGTCCAGCGTCACCATCCAGGCAGCACCATGGGTGCGGCTGAAGGCGCGCTCGGCCGCCGACCAGGCCGGCATGACCCAGGGTTTGCCGGCCCGCCGGGCGGCGGCGGCGACGGCTCCGATGTCCTCGCGGTCGGCGGCGCCGAAGCCGTAGGTCGGGCGCCCCCGGGACAGGGCGAGGTCGGTCGGGCCCAGGAACACGCCGTCCACCGCCGGCAGCGCCAGGATGGCGTCGATGTCGGCCAGCGCCTCGGCGGACTCCACCATGGGCAGGCACAGCACCCGCCGGTTCTCCGCGGCGAAGAAGCCCTCCGGGATGCCGCCGTAGCGGACGACGCGCCCGCCGGCGAAGCTGCGGCCGCCCAGGGGCGGGTACTTGGCGTAGGCGCAGACCCGCTCCGCATGCCTGCTATCGCCGACGTGCGGGATGACGACCCCGTCGGCGCCGAAGTCCAGCGCCTGCTGGATCGGCGCCTGCTCCGGCGCCAGCACCTTGGCCAGGACCTGCAGGCCCAGCGCCCGGCAGAAGGGGATGAAGCGGTCGAGGTCGCCAAGGTCGAAGGCGCCGTGCTCCACGTCCAGCACCACCCGCCCGAACCCCTGCGCCGCCGCCATCTCGGCGAACATCGGCGACGGGGTGGACATCCAGAAACCCTGTTCCTTCAGCATCGCTCCGTCCTCCTCAGGCCGTCAGCTCGGCCAGCGTGACGTCCAGGCAGCGTCGCAGGATGGCGATCATCTCGTCGACCTCCCCGTGGGTGATGACCAGGGGCGGCGCCGTCATCATGCTGTCGCGGGCGGCGCGGATGATGAGGCCGTTTGCGAAACAATGCCCGCGTACCCTGGGCCCGACGCGCAGCGCCGGGTCGTGGGAGGTGCGGGTGGCCTTGTCCTTCACCAGCTCGATCCCGGCCAGCAGGCCGACGCCGCGCACCTCGCCCACCAGCGGGTGCGCCTCCAGTTCGCGCAGGCGGGACTGGAAGTAGGGGCCGATGTCCTCGGCGACGCGCTCCACCAGCCCCTCGCCCTCGATGATCTCCAGGTTCTTCAGCGCCACCGCGGCGGCGGTGGGGTGGCCGGAATAGGTGAAGCCGTGCACCCATTCCTGGCCGGCCCCGACCAGCACCTCGGCGATGCGGTCGTGCACGATGGCGGCGGAGATGGGCAGGTAGCCCGACGACAGGCCCTTGGCGACCGTCATCAGGTCCGGTTCGATCCCCAGCGTCTGCGAGCCGAACCAGCGGCCGGTGCGCCCGAAGCCGCAGACCACCTCGTCGGCGATCAGCAGCACCTCGTACTTGCGGCAGATGCGCTGGATCTCCGGCCAGTAGGTCTCCGGCGGGACCATGACGCCGCCGGCGCCGTAGATCGGCTCGGCGATGAAGGCGCCGACCGTCTCTGGGCCCAGCTCCAGGATTTTGGCCTCAAGCGCCTGCGCCGCCTTCAGCCCGTACTCCGCCGGGGTCAGCTCGCCGCCGTGGCGGTACCAGTAGGCGCCCTCGATGCGGGCGACCAGACCGGGCAGCGGCAGGTCGGCCTGCGGGTGCATGTCGGTCAGGCCGGAGACGCTGGCCGTCGCCATGGTGACGCCGTGGTAGGCGTAGTCGCGGGCGATGACGGTCTTCTTCCGCGGCCGGCCCATCAGGTTCCAGTAGTACCGGACGATCTTCAGGTTGGTCTCGTTCGCCTCCGACCCGGAGTTGGCGAAGAAGACCTGGTTCAGCCCCTCCGGCGCGATCTGCGCGACCTTGGCCGCCAGCGCGATTGAGGAGGGGGCGGCGGTGCCGAAGAAGCTGTTGTAGTAGGGCAGGGCCCGGATCTGCGCCGCGGCGGCCTCCGCCATCTCCGGCCGGCCGTAGCCGATGTTGACGCACCAGAGGCCGGCCATGCTGTCCAGCAGCCGGTTCCCCTCGCTGTCCCAGACATGCACGCCCTCGCCGCGGACCATCACGCGGGTGCCCAGGCTGCGCAGGCCGCGGTGCTCGCTGAAGGGGTGCAGGTGATGGCGCCGGTCGAGCGCCTGCCAGTCCGCCGTAGTCGGCGCGGCGCCGGGGTGGGGCATAGCCATGTCCATCGGTTCCTCCCTGCGGTTCATCGTCGAACCACGACGGTTCTATCATGGCTGAAAGTACCGCAACAAGTGCCAAACTGGTCTTCAGGTGGTTTTTTCCTGGATGAGCGGCCAAGCCACCCCTGGGGCGCCCGACGCGATCCCGAAACCGTCGGCGCCGGCATCGGGACCGGCGGCACCCGCGTGGCCGGGCAGCCCGTCCCTGCCGGAAGCCGGTCACCGGCGGTGGCCGTTACCCCGTTCCGGCGCCACGGCGCCAGCCCGCCGAAAACCGCGGCACGCCCCTCGAGCCCGTCGCAGCGCAGGGCAAAGGCGACCGGCCCACCGAGGTTCAGCAGGCACATGAAATACCAGACCATCCTAGGGCGATGCCGCATGGCGGACGACGGGCCAGAGGAGAGGCCCAGTGCCTGGGAGCCACATGATGCCGGGACGCCGCCCCGGCCAACACCACGCGGCCATGCATCTCGGCGATGGCGTCGAAATCCGGCTCGATGGCGGTGCATGTCGCCGACAGGCCGGTGTCAGCATCTCCCGGGCGCCACGGCGCTCTCACAGGGTGAGGCGGGCGTAGTGCGATTCGATGGGACTCTCCTCGGGCAAAGGCCTGATAATCACGGAAAGTCGCACTTCGGAATAGAACCCACCCGATACGCTAAATTTGGTTGATAATATATATTATGGCAATTTCTAGAATTAGTCAGTGATGGTATCGCTGCCGGATCCATATTGTGATCCGCCGCCAATTCGGTGCACCCTCTTGGAACGGGTGAACCTAAGCACGTCAGGTACTTGGTATAGGGGTTCAATGCCGATCGGCGTCGAACTCCCACACCGATCCACAGGCGGTGCCGGTAACGCGCTGGCACCTGAGGAAGTACCGGCGGCAGATCGACGAGCTTGGCGTCTTCATTCATCGGGTGCCATCCGGTTGGCATACCAATCGGCCTGATTGTCGGCGGCGAGCGGGTCGAGGTTCGAAAGCGCCACGATCACGGCATCCAGCGCGGGATAGACGCGGAAGGCCGCGTTCATTCCCGGCGCGCCACCGCCGTGCCCCCACCTGCGTGACACGCCCTCTCCCTCGATCCAGAAGCCCAGGCCGTACCAGCCGTCGGGGTGCTGCGGCGTGGTCGCCTGTTCCAGCATCGCCTTCGACAGCAGCTTGCCCGACAGCAGCGCGTCGGCGAAGCGGATCATGTCCGCCGCCGTCGTGTAGCCGCCTCCCGCCGCCGAGCCGCGCCAGGGCAGCGTGTCGGCATTGTCGACGAGCTTGCCGTCCCCGCCCCGGGTGTAGCCGCGCGAACGCCGCGGCACCTCGACCTCCTCGGGCAGGGAGGCCGTGTCCGCCATGCCGGCAGGTTCGAAGATGCGGCGCCGGACATAGGCGTAGTAGTCCTCGCCGCTGACCGTCTCGATGATCCGCCCAAGCAGCACGAAGCCGTAGTTGGCATAGGCGTTCCGACCCTCGGAGCTGGTGTCGGGAGCGCGGTCGCCGAACAGCGCCACATAGTCGGCGAGCGTGCGCACCTCGCCACGCCGCGCCGCGTACTCGGGTGTGAAGATATCGCCGGCGCCGCCGGTGTGGCTGAGCAGTTGCCGGATGGTCACCGTCTTCGCGAAGGCAGCGTTCGGATAGTCATCGAGATAGGCGCCGACCGGCGCGTCGAGCGCGATCCGGCCCTCCTCGACGAGCTGGAGCACGCCGATGGCAGTGAACATCTTGTTGGCCGAGCCGATGCGGAACTTGGTGTCCATCCTCACCGGCAGCCTCGCGACGCGGTCGGCCAGACCCGCGGCGCCCTGGTAGATCAGCTTGCCGTGCCGCTGCACCATGATCGTGCCCGAGAAGCGGTCGGCGGCAGCATCCGCCGCCAGCTTGCGCTCCGTCATCCGGTTGAGCTCGGCGCGAGGCAGGCGCGGGATCGCGAACTCAGGGGGACGGTCGGCTTGGCTTAGGCCCGAATCGATGACCTTCAGCGGGTTGGCCGGATCGATCGTGACCGTCTGCCGCCAGAAGGCGTCGCCGATCTCCGCGGACAGCAGCACCGTCAGGTTGTCCGGCCCCTGCGCCTCGGCGCGCATGGGCGTCAGGCGGCCGGTCATGGCGTGGGTGTCGATCCAGATCTGCGGCGCGGTTGTCCGGCCGTAGAGGGCGTTGTAGCGCGCGAGTTCCTTGGGATCGGCGGAGTTGTACGCCTTGAGCCATGTCGAGACGAACCGGCCGGCCGGCGTGTCGGGAAGTGCCACTTCGGCCCGCGCATGGACCGAGGCGGCCAGGAACAGCACGAATGCCGGAACCGCGATCATGGAGCGCACAGCCTCATCCTCCCGTCATGGGTGTTGATCCGCTCAGTCGAGCGCTGCCAGCGTCGCCAGCACCTCGTCGATCGATCGGTCGATCGCCTTGAGCGCATGGGTCCGTTCCGCTTCGGGGAATGCCGAGGACGCCGGCTGCGTGGCAACCGACGCCCGCATCGCCCGTAGGCTGCCAAGGCCCTCGACGAGCGTCGAGCGGGCCGGTGCCGGGGCCGCGCTGGCACACATGACCGAGTAAGTCTCTACCGACCCCGTCCCTCTGATCACCATGGCGACAGGCCGGGCGCCGCGTCGCAGGCTGCAGCCTCCCGCCCCTTCGAAGCCGCTCGGCAGCCTGAGGCCGCCGGGCAGAGGGTCGCCGGACTCGACCCTGCTCCCTCCGACGAGGAGGGCGTAGCCACCGGTCCCGTCGGGCTTCACGACGATGGTCACGGCTTGGCCGGCGTCCGCCAGGCCAGACGTATCCACGGGAATGGCCGTCGCCGCGAGCGCGGTGCCCATGGACACGTGCAGCGCGATGCCACCGACTGCGAGCCTTCCCCGCGAGTGTGGCGCTCGACCAATCATCAGCAGTCGTCTCCGCAGGGCGGAGCGGCCGCGCAGATTGGACGCGGGCAGCGCACCGATGCCCGCGGCCTTGGCGAGAACCCGGGCGTAGAGCGCCCGTACGGCGGGCTCGCGCCCGGCGAGCACCTGGGCGTCGGTGGCGAGCTCCTGGTCCTCGCGGAAGGCCCGGATCGCCAGCCAGGCAACGGGGTTCCACCAATGGGCGGCCAGCACCGCGAGCGACAGCCAGTTGGCGAGAAGATCGCCGCGGACATGATGCGCGCGCTCGTGGGCCAGCGCGAGGTCGCGCTCGCCCTCCTCATAGTCGTGCATGAACCTGCGCGGCACGGCGATGAAGCGGTAGAACAGGCCGAAGGCGAGCGGCCCCTCCACGTCGGCCACGATGATGCGGATGCCGTCCATGCGGCTGATTTCCGTCCCTTCCGCTCGAAGGCGCCGGCAATGGAGCAGGTGGCGAACCGCGAATACCGTGAAGAGGGCGAGCCCGCCGGCAAGCCAGACTGTCAGGAGCCCCTCGCCAAGCGTCGAGAACCGCAGGCCATCCCGGATGATCAGGCCGGCCTGTGGTCCCACGAACAGGACCGACATGCCGCCGGCGACGCTCCCGGCCAGCGGCAGCGATCCGAACATGTCGGCAGGTAGCGGAGGCAGCGCCAGCCGAAGCGCCGGCAGTGCCCAGAGCGCGTAGGCAAGCCGCGGCCCGACAAGACGGCGCACAGGCGCACGGATGACCAGGACCAGCAGCATGAGCGCGGCCGATGCGCCGAGCGCCCCACCCCACCAGGCGATGAAGACGCTCACCCTTTCAGATCTTTCAGGAGCGCCTCGATCTCCGCGATCTCCTCGGCGCTGAGAGGTTGGCGCTTGACGAAATGAGCCACGAGTGGCGATACGCGCCCGCCAAACAACCGGTCGATCAGCCGCCGCGACTCGCTTTCGATATAGTCGCCGCGCGCGATCAGGGGACGGTAGAGATAGCGACGGCCATCCGCCTCATGGGCGACGGCCTTCTTGGCGACGAGGCGCGCGAGCAGCGTCCTGACCGTGTTGGCCGACCAGTCCCGCTCTGGAAGCACCCGGTCGGTGATCTCCTGCGCGGTCAGCGGGCTCCGCTCCCACAGCACCACCATGACGGCGGCTTCGGCTTCGCTGATCCGCTCCATCGCGGCCCCACCAGGCTTCAACTACGCATGTAGTTATCTGAACCACGTTTGTAGTTCAAGTCTTTGTCGTGGCCCTGGGGGCCGGGGAAGGTGACGGCGACGCAGGGCCGCGTCGTCCGGCAGTAGGGCCCCGACACAAGGCCGGCAGCTGTCGCCCGGCTCCGCGCTATTCCGCGGGCCGGTGGTGCGCCGCCGCGGGCGGCCGGCGGAGGCGGCGCGAGGCCAGCCGCTCGATGAGCGCGTAGGCCAGCGGGATGACGAAGATCGCCAGCACCGTCGCCCCCAGCATGCCGCCGACCACGCCGGTGCCCAGCGAATGCCGGCTGGCGGAGCCGGCGCCGGAGCTGACCACCAGCGGCAGGCAGCCCAGGATGAAGGCGAGCGAGGTCATGACGATGGGCCGGAAGCGCAGCCGCGCGGCGTCGGCCGCCGCCTGCGCCGGGTCCTTGCCCGCCTCGCGCTGGATGACGGCGAACTCCACGATCAGGATGGCGTTCTTGGCGGACAGGCCGATCAGCACCAGCAGCCCGATCTGGAAGTAGATGTCGTTCGACAGCCCGCGCAGCCATACCGCCAGCAGCGCCCCCAGGATGCCGAACGGCACCGCGGTGACGACCGCCAGCGGCAGGGTCCAGCGCTCGTACTGCGCCGCCAGGATCAGGAACACCATCAGCAGGCCGAAGCCGAAGGCGACGGCCGACGTGCCGGACGCCGCCCGCTCCTGGTAGGCCGATCCGGTCCAGGCCAGCGCGTAGTCCGTGCCCAGCGTGTCCGCCACCAGCTGCTCCATCGCCGCCAGCGCCTCACCCGAGCTGAAGCCGGGCGCCGGATTGCCCATGAGCTTGGCGGCCGGGAAGACGTTGAACCGCTCCAGCATGTCGGGGCCGGCGACGCGCTCGACCGAGAGCAGCGCGTCCAGCGGGATCATCTCGCCCGTGTCGGAGCGGACGAAGACGTGGCGCAGATCCTCCGGCGTCTCGCGGAACGGCGCCTCGGACTCCAGCGTGACCCGGTAGGTGCGCCCGAACAGGGTGAAGTCGTTGACGTAGTAGGCGCCGAAGGTGGCCTGCATGGTGGTGTAGACGGCCGAGACCGGCACCCCCAGCGCCTTCACCCGGTCTCGGTTCAGCTCCACCCGGTACTGCGGCACGCCGGCGTTGAAGGTGGTGCTGACGCCGGCCAGTTCCGGGCGCTGCGCCGCCGCGGCGACCAGCCGCTGCACCGCCTGGCCCAGCTCCGCCGGCCCGCCGCCGCCGCGCTGCTGCAGGTAGCCCTCGAAGCCGCCGGTCAGGCTGATGCCCTGGATCGGCGGCGGGTTGAAGGCCAGCACCATGGCCTCCTTGATGTCGGCCATGCGGCCCATGACGGCGGGGGCGAGGTTGCGGGCGTCCTGCTCCGCCTCCGTCCGCTCGTCCCAGAGCGTCAGCTGGGTGAAGAAGGTGCCGGCGCTGGTCTTCAGGCCGCCGCCCAGTATGTCGAAGCCAGAGAAGGAGACGACGCCGCTCACCTCCGGCATGGCGAGGAGGCGGCGCTCCACCTCGTGGTTGACCTCCACCGTGCGCGAGAGCGAGGAGGCCGGCGGAAGCTGGGTGTTGAGGATGATCGAGCCCTGGTCCTCCGCCGGGACGAGCGCCCCCGGGATGCGGGCGTAGAGCAGCGCCGCCGCCGCCAGGACGGCCAGGAACACCGCCACCCCGGCCAGCGCCCGGCGCAGGAAGAAGTCCACGCCTCGCAGGTAGCCGCCGGTCATGCGGTCGAACCAGGCGTTGAAGACGCGGAAGGGCTTCGCCGGCTCCCGGTGGCCCTCCTTCAACAGCAGCGCGCAGAGCGCTGGCGTCAGCGTCAGCGCCACGATCCCGGAGATGGCGACGGAGACGGCGATGGTGATGGCGAACTGCTTGTACATGACGCCCGCCAGGCCGCCTAGGAAGGCCACCGGCACGAATACCGCGGCCAGGACCAGGACGATGGCGATGACCGGCCCGCTGACCTCCCGCATCGCCTGGATGGCGGCGTCGCGGGCGGACTTGCCCTCGTCCCGCATGACGCGCTCGACGTTCTCCAGCACGACGATGGCGTCGTCCACCACGATGCCGATGGCCAGCACCAGGCCGAACAGGGTCAGCAGGTTGATCGAGAAGCCCAGCAGGTACATGCCGGCGAAGGTGCCGACCAGCGACACCGGGATCGCCAGCAGCGGGATCAGCGTCGCCCGCACGTTCTGCAGGAACAGGAACACCACCACGACGACCAGGACCAGCGCCTCGACGAAGGTGTGGACGACCTCCTCGATGGAGACCTCGACGAAGCGGGTGGTGTTGTAGGGGATGTCGTATTCCAGCCCCTCGGGGAACCGGGCCGACAGCGCCTCCAGCCGCTCCGCGATGGCGGCGGAGGTGGCGATGGCGTTGGCGCCGGGCTGGAGGTAGATGCCCATGGCGACGGCGGAACGGCCGTTGTAGCGGGCCTGGAAGCTGTAGTCCTGCGCCCCCAGCTCCACCCGTGCCACGTCGCCCAGCCGCAGCGCGCCGCCGGTGGCTGGGTCGGAGCGCAGGATGATCTGCTCGAACTCCTTGGGGTCGGCGAGGCGGCCCGGCGTCGTCACCGAATAGGTGAAGGGCTGCGGGTCCGACATCGGCTCCTGCCCGAACTGGCCAGCGGCGAACTGGGCATTCTGCTCGCGCACGGCCGCCGCCACGTCGGCCGGGGTCAGCCCGTACTGCGCCAGCCGGTCCGGGCGCAGCCAGATGCGCATGGCATAGTCCTTGGCCCCGAACAGCGAGGCGTCGCCGACGCCGGGGATGCGCTTCAGCTCGTCGATGATGTTCAGCAGCGCGTAGTTGCTGACGTAGATCGGGTCGTAGCGCGCGTCCGGGGAGAAGACGGTGATGACCTGCAGGATGGAGCTGGACCGCTTCTGCACCCGCACGCCGGAGCGCCGGACCTCCTCGGGCAGCAGCGGCTCGGCCGCCTGCACCCGGTTGCTGACGTTGATGGTGGCCTGGTCCGGGTCGGTGCCGATGGCGAAGGAGACGGAGATCGACAGGGTGCCGCTGCTGGACGCGGTGGAGGTCATGTAGAGCATGTCCTCCACCCCGTTGACCTGCTGCTCGATCGGGGCGGCGACCGTCTCCGCCAGCACCTGGGCGCTGGCGCCGGGATAGCTGGCCTGGATCGTCACCTGCGGCGGCACGATCTGCGGGTACTGCTCCACCGGCAGCGCCCGCATCGCCATCAGCCCCGCCAGCACGATAACGATGGAGAGGACGGCGGCGAAGACCGGGCGGTCGATGAAGAAGCGGGAGATCACGGGCCACCTCCGGGCGCCGCGGCCGCCGTATCGGCGGGCGGGGCCGGCCCGGCGCCGGCGACGCGGACGGGCTCGCCCGGTCGGGCCTTGATGACGCCCTCCGACACCACCCGCTCGCCGGGCTTCAATCCCTCCGTCACCACCAGCCGGTCGCCCAGGGTGCGGCCGGTGCGGATGGGCCGCGCCTCCGCCTTGCTCTCGGCGTCGACGACATAGACGAAGGGCCCCTGCGGCCCCTGCATCAGAGCCGTCAGCGGGACCGAGATGGCGTTCGGCAGGGTGAAGCCCTGCACCTCCACCCGGACGAACTGTCCCGGCAGCAGCGTGTGCTCGGGGTTCGGCACCTCCGCCCGCACCCGCACCGTGCCGGTCTGCGGGTCGACGATGGCGTCCAGGAAGTTGATGCGCCCCTCGTGCGGGTGCTCGGTCCCCTCGCCGTAGCGGATGCGCACCGGCAGCCCGCCCTCGCGCGCCAGCCGGACCTGCCCCGCCGCCACCTGCTGGCGCACCCGCACCAGCTCCGCCTCGGGCACGGCGAAGTTCACGTAGACCGGATCGACCTGGGTGATGCGGGTCAGCAGGCTGTTGTCGGCCGAGGTGCCGACCAGGCTGCCCTCCGACACCGCCTCCAGGCTGGTGACGCCGCTGACCGGCGCCTCGACGGCGGCGTAGTCCAGGTTGATCCGGGCCCCCTCCACCTGCGCCTCGGCGGAGGCCAATTCCGCCCGGGCTTGGTCGAACTCGGCCTGGGCGTTCTCGCGGGACTGGGCGCTGGCGTTGCCGCGGCGGAAGAGGGCCTGGATGCGCTCGTTGTTCTGGCGCGCCTGGTTGAGGCGCGCCCGCGCCTGCTCCAGCGCCGCCTGGGCCTGCTGCAGGGCCACCTCGAACTGGGCGGGGTCGATCTGGAACAGCAGGTCGCCCTCCTTCACCGGCGCCCCCTCCTGGTAGGCGCGGCGGACCAGGATGCCGGCCACCCGGGCGCGCACCTCGACCTCACGCACGCCGGCGGCCCGGCCGGCATACTCGCTGGTGAAGGACAGGTCCGCCGGCCGCGTCTCCACCACCGCCACCTGGGGCGGCGGGCGCTGGGCCTGCCCGGCCGCGGACTGTTCTCCGTCGCCGCAGGCGGCAAGGAGGAGCGGAGCCAGGAGCATGACCGGCGGCAGGAATCGTCGCATGCGCATCGGAATGCCTCGGTTGAGGAACGCCTCGGTTGGGGGCACTCCCGGACAACAGGAGCGGGGCCTGAACCTCACCACCGCCGGCAGGAGAAGCTCCGGCCACGTCGGATACCCGGTGCGCTAAAGGCTCGGGCGCAACCTCCCGGGGACCGGGGCTGGTGGACTTGCGGGCAGCCGGCACCTGACTGGTGTGGCTGCAGTCGCGTCGGGTCTTGATGCTCTTCAGCATGACCCTCTTCATTCTCAGCGGGAGAGAAGTTCGGTTTCGACGGAGTCGGCCAGGGCCCTAAGATTAGGCTGGACTGGCGGCTGTCGGAGCTCGACCGGCACACGGTCCGGCCGCTGCCGGCCGCCTCTCAAGGCCATTTCCGCCGCTGCGGGTCATCCGGTCCCGGACGGCCCATCGGATACCGGCCGCGACGCCACCACCCGCTCCATGCGGCACCTACTGCCCAGCTATTGCTGGCCCAGCCCGCGTGAACGGGCTGACGGACTTCTTGGCCGCATCGAATATGAAGGCTCCGGCGTCTCTGAGCCTGCCAGCGGCGGAGCCATCGCCCGTCATTTCCCTAGTCTGAAAGGCCGCAAAGCGAACAAAGCGGTCGTGCCGCGTGCCGTCGCTCGGCTCGACGGAGGAAATGTCCACGATGCGCAGGTTCTCCCGCTTCGCAACTTCCTGGAGGACCGGGTCGTCGACGTCGGCCGTTCCGACACGACGGCGCCCGCCAGCCAGGCGCATCGACACATCAAGCGCCCGGTCGTCGCTCGCCACCAGGATTGTCAACGCCGGCGTGAGCGGGCCGACGACCTCGACCTGCCGTCGGAAGACGTCGATGTCGATGTCCGGGGCGGCGAGAGCCACCTGAAATTTACCGATGACCTCGTCCCGGCCTTGGAGGCGGAGTTGACGCAACGTCTCCATAACCAACCAGCCACCCATGCTGTGGCCCGCGAGCACGACCTGCTCGTCCGCCTGGATGCCCGCGATTAGCCCGAGAACGTGAGCGAGATCATCCCGCGCATAGGTTACCGCATCCCGGTCGGCGACATAGCCGGCGACCTCAGCTGCTGACGGCCAGGAAAACAGAATAGGGACGGAAACGCCGGGCACGTCGGCGGCCAGTTGGGCGACGCGGAACACAGCCTCGGTGAGCGTGTAGTTGTATCCGTGGACGAAGATGCCGGCTGTGTTCCCGTTCCCCACCCCTGAAGCGACTTTCTCACTGAAGGCACGCTCGTCGAGCCGCTCTCGCCGCACGACGACGAAACTCTTCTCCAGATCCTTGGAACTCTCCGCCGTCCACTCGATGTTGCCCGGCTGGTGCCCGGGCGGCACCGACAGGGTCAACTCCTCATACCGCAGCGTGGCTCGGCCGCTGCCATAGCCGACCTGCTGCGGGCCATCCGGTTCCCGGTCCGTCGCGACGAGGACCGTAACGAGCTATGCATCTGCTGCTGCTGCAGGACCGCCGGCGGGCCAATGTCCCCGCCGGCTGCCCGGGCGGCACCTTCTGGCTGGACGACGTCGTCGATCCGGCGGCGCGGTCCCTCGCCTACATCGCCCTGTGCGCCCTCTCCGCCGCCGGGCTGGCGGCGCTGCTGGACGCCTGAGGCGACTTGTCCAACCCAACCGCAGGAGGATTCCATGAGCAAGCGTTCGATCCTCGCCCGCTTCGCCGCGCGCCTCGCCGCGGCCAAACGCGATGCCGGCAGCACCATCCGCGCCCGGCTCAGCCTGCCGCGCCGCCGCAGGCTGAAGGACGGCGGCGGAGGCCGGGACGGCGGGAGGGGCGCGGCCCCCGCCGCGGCCTGACCCGGGTGCCGGGCGCCTCCCCCGCTGCCGCGGGGCGCCGGACGCCCGGCAGTTTCCGCCCACGATGTCCGGCCCCGATGAGTTCCGCCCTTCGGGCCGGCACCCCGCTACGCGGTCACGCTTCCCGGCGCAGCCGGGGACCGCCGCCTGTGCCATGGCGCTGGTTACCCCGATCCTGGTCCGCCCATGCGCCGATGGCCGCCGGGGCCGAGGATCGCCTGCCCGGCAGGGTCCCCTGCCCCGGGCGGCACGGTCAGCGCGTGTCGGCGGTGTAGCGGGACGTTTCCTGCCGGGCGATGGCGATGATGCGCGAGGTGTCGCACTTCGCAGCCGTGTGGAGGGCATAGCGCTGGCTGTTCCGTAGACAACGCTAAGAGCGCCTAACAGAACCATCTCTGAACGAAGCGCCAAGTGATGATGGCGGCCGCGAGGTTGAGGAAGGCTTGGTGGATGTCAGCGCGCCGCTCGTAGCGGATGGCGAGGCGGCGGAACTGGCCCAACCAGGCGAGCGTGCGCTCCACCACCCAGCGGTGTCGGCCCAGCCTGGCGCTGCTGTCGATCCCGCGCCGGGCGATGCGCGGGCGGATGTGCCGCCGCACCAGGGCTGCCCGGCAGCGGCGGTGGTCGTAAGCCTTGTCGGCGTGCAGCTTGGCGGAGCGCTTGCGCGGCCGGCCGGCGCTCTGCCGGATCGGCGGCACCGCATCGACCATGGCCTCCAGCATGCGGCTGTCGTGCAGGTTCGCGGGGCTCAGGCGGACGGCGAGCGGGATGCCGTTGGTGTCCGTGAGGACGTGACGCTTCGTGCCGGGCCTGCCGCGATCCGTCGGGTTCGGGCCGATCGTCTGGCCCCCCTTTTTGCCGCCACGCTGGCGCTGTCGAGGGCGGCCCGTTCCCAGTCGATGGCGTTCCTGGTGCCGAGCCGGTCCAGGAGCACTTGGCACAGGCGGTCCCAGACGCCCGCCCGCTGCCAATCCCTCAGGCGTCGCCAGCAGAGCCTGCCCCGGACCTGATCCGGGGTCATGCCCGAACCGCAGCCCATCTCGGCGGGCAACATCTCCCAGGGAATGCCGCTACGCAGTACGAACAGGATGCCGGTCAGCGAAGCCCGCGCCGGCACCCGTCGGCGTCCACCCTTGGGGCGTGGCGGATCAGGCGGGATCAGAGGTTCGATGACGGCCCAGAGCGCGTCGGGAAGCAGGGGGGTAGCCATCCCCTCCTAACAGCTCAAATCCGGTTCTGTTAGGAGCTCTTAATCGCGGTAGAGGGGGCGATCCCGAAACGCTTGGCGGCCGCACCGTGGCACTGCCCACACTTGATCGCCGCGATCAGCCGAGACCGCAGTTCCATGGAAAGAGGTCGCGTCAACGGGGTCGGACTCCAACTCCAGTCCCCATCTCAGATCACGTTCCAAAGTCCGGGGGAGCCCCCTCTGACTCCTTCAGCGCGGAAAATGCTCTAGAGAGGGGAAGTCAGGGATTTCAGGCGGGCACGAGACCATGCCGGAGCATGATCTCCTTGATCCTGTCAAGGTCGGGCTTGCCCGGAACGTTCACCGCCGCCGCCACCTCCTCGAAGTAGCGCCGGCCGATTGCCCCGGGCGCCATAATGATCAGGGCACGCGCCGTCACAGAATGCCGATTCTCGTGATGGTGGACGCTTCCCCTTGGAATGAAGACGGTGTCGCCGCCACGGATCTCGTGTGTCCGACCGTCCACGGTCGTCGTCAGCACCCCGCCCAGTCCATACACCACCTCATCGACATCCTTATGATGATGAGGAGCCGGCACTCTGGCATTGGACGGAACCAGGAACTCGAACATCACCATATCGTGCGACCCCTGGGTTTCGTCCACATGGAAGCGGAGTTGGAGCTCACCGATCCGGATCACAGCTGCATTGCTTGCTTCCATTGCTATCTCCCGGCGCGTAAAGTTGCTTTACAAAACCCAACGTAAAGTGACTTTACAATGATGTCAATGCCCAGCAACCCTATTGATGGTCACGACCAACTGGCGCCTCCCTTCGTCGGGGCACTGCTACGGCTCTGCTGGCAGCGTGTGAGGAGCCACCTGCTTGAGGCGATCAGGGCGAACGGCTTCTCAGACATTCAGGAATCCCACTTCGCGGTCTTCTCCTATCCTCTGCCCAACGGCATGAGGCCGTCCGACTTGGCACGCCAGATCCGGATGTCGCGCCAAGCCACCAACTATCTCGTGGGTCAATTGGAAGAGCTTGGCTATGTTGAGCGGCGTGCGGAAGTTGGGAGCGATCGGCGTGTGATTTATCTCACCGAACGGGGTTGGCACGTCGCTGACACGATCTACGAGGCTCTGCAGCAGGTGCAGGAGCGATGGGCGCAGGCGGTTGGAGCCGAGCGCTTCGGCCACTTCATGGACGTGCTCCGTACCCTCTCCTCAAGCGACCTGCCGACCGGAGAAATCCGACAGTCCTGACTTGGCCCAACTCTGCATCACCAGGATGCTGGCATCAGTAAATTTTGGGGATACAGATTTACGGTAGGCGGAGGGAGGGTTCCCGCTTGATGTGTCTCTTGTGATCCGGCGCCAGTTCGGTGCCCCCTCTTGGATAGGGTGAACCTCAGTACATCAAGGACCCGGTATAGGGGTTCAATGCCGATCGGCATCGAACGCCCACGCCGATCCACAGCGGCGGAGCGTCCGGCCAACGCGTCCCATCGGAAGCCGCCGTCGCGCTCTCGCGGACCGAGCACTTGGCGGCAGCCGTCCTCGACCATGATCCTCAGGGGGAACCGGTCGTTCCGCTCGCTCTGGAACTGCTTCAGCGTGGTGTGCCCATGCTGATCCTCAGCGCCTACCTATCCGGGACCCTGCTGACCGGCGCGTTGTCTGGCGTGCCCCACCGGGAGAAGCTCGCGCCCCCGGCCTCGTGCTGGCCTGGGTACTGCACCTTGTCGGGCCATCGGGCGCCGCGCTGGGGGCTGGATCGCGGGCAAGATCGAGAGAACAGGGCTGCTTCGCGGTCTCTGCATCCGTAGGTGATCCTGCGCGGCGGCCGGCGCCGGGAGCGGTCGTCAGCGTCGGCGGAACAGGTTGAGAAGCCTGCGCAGAAGATAGAGCTTGCCGAGAAACCTGAGCATTGCCTGTCTCCCGAGGGATCGCGGGTGCCCCATCAGCGCCCGCCCTGACCATTCTCAACAGCCGGACGTCCATCAAATCGCGCGGCCGGTCCGCTTCCATTGGATGGCCGGGATGCCCTGGGCCTCCCACAGCAGCGACAGCCAGGTTCCCCAGCAGACCGCCTCCTTGACCCAGGCGCCCGGGCGCCCGGTCAGCACACGTCCGGCGAGCCCGCCGGACCGGTCCGGCCACTGGATCAGCCCGTCGCGCCGGCCGAGGCTGACGCAATGCAACGGCAGGCCGAGGTCGAAGGAACGGGGAGCGGCCGCGGCGCCTTCTGGTGCCGAGAGCTCCCGGGCGAGAGTGTCGCCGACATGCGCGCCTGCCGGCAGGGCGCTCTTGCAGCCGAGCGGCAGCGGGTCGCCCGGATCGACGACCGGGGCGGCGAGGTCCCCGGCACAGGAGACATCCGGGTGCGAGATCGAGCGCAGAAAGGGGTCCACCAGAACCTAGCCCGCGGCATTCACGGACAGACCGGCGCGGCGCGCCAAGTCGGGGAAGGCGAAGCCGCCTACCCACAGGCAGGCGTCGACAGCGCGCTCCTCGTTCCCCACGGACAGAATCCCGGGCCGCGCGGCGGCGACCCGGCGCCCCTCCTCCACCCGGACCCCCAGCCGGTCGAGGGCGTCGCGGACATGGGCCTGCCCTGCCGCCGACCAGCCCGCCAGGAGCGGCCTGTCCGTCAGCAGTGCGACCTCGAGGCCGGGCCAGCGTTCCGCCAGTTCCGCGGCGGTCTCGATCCCGGTGAGCCCGCCCCCGACCACAGCCACACGTGCCCGCCGTTGGGCCAAGTCCGGCAGACGCGCCGACAGGGCGGCGAGGTCGGGCCCACCCGCCATACCGACCGCCCAGGGAGCGGACAAGTCCGGGACGGACCCCAGCGCCAGGACAAGGCGGTTCCACGACAGGTGCTCCCCCGCCACCGTGACGGTGCGCGCCATTAGGTCGACCCCGGTGGCATGACCGATGACCAGCATGATGCCGGTACCGCGCAGAAGGCGGGACAGAGACCGCGCCGGCGGCCGGGGACCGGCCAAAGCTTGGTGCAGGCGGATGCGCTCGACGAACAGCTCAGTCGGATTGACCAGGGTGATGCAGACCCGGCCCCGCGTGCGCCAAGCCAACCGCAAGGCAGCGGCGACCCCGGCATACCCGGCCCCCACCACAACCACATGGATATTGCTCATGACTGCCATCTCGTACTCGGCCCGGAGGCATCCTCCGGGGAGGGACCATCCTGTGCGATGGCCGCACCAGGGCCACCCACCCAACCGGCCGATCTGGCCCCTCCTGGCCCCTCGGGATGGATACAACCGGGTCTGCGGCGCCTGCGGGCTGGGAGCCCGAGCCCGATACGGACGGCGTCGGCGCATCCGCGGAGCATTCATCGCCGCCCCTGAGGCGCGCTGTCCTCTGGAACGCCCGGCCGTGCCGTCCCTGCCAAAGGCATCAAGGAAGTCATGCGCGTCGATGCGCGGCTCCCCTCTGGCCCTGGACCTCCATGCCTGTCGGGTCCACACGGTCACGGCTCCGCAGCGGCGGCGCCCTGCCCCGGACTAGTGGCGGTGGTCCGCCGCCGGGCGGCAAGGCGGACAATGCTGGTGACACGCGGCTTCAGCAGCCAATAGCCCGTCAAGGCCAGCGTCGCCAGGGGCGGCACCAGCAGGGCTGGAGAGTCCTGCATGAACACCGGCATGTTGCGTTGCTGACCTATGAAGAATGAGCCAACCGCGATGAACATTGCGATGCACATCCGCCAGAGGTGCCGCGTGATGCGGGGGATGCCTTTGATGCCGCCCCGGCGGATGAGATTCAGGTCCAGGAGCGCCGCCAAACCGATGATCACGGCGGCGACCGCGTAGTCCATGCCGGCATACCCGCTTAACGTGCCGCTGGGGCTGGCGGAAGCCAGCCGGCTGAACCAGGCGGCAGCGGCGGCCAGCGCGGTGGCGTAGGCGAATGCGGCACCCTCGAACCGTCCAATCGTGCCGGGCTTGCGGCGGACCGTCATCCAGGCGGTGGCGACCAGGTAAAGGGTGAAGAAGCCCGCCACCGCGTTGAACCACTCCCTCTCCCCCTCCGGGGTGGTGGTGAAGGGCGACACGAGGCCACCGACCGCCGCCATGACCAGCATCGACCCGAAAAACCAATGCCCCGCGAGCGCATGGGGACGGGAGCCCTTCCGCAGGGTCATGGCGGCCGCACCCGAGATGATGCCGATGCTGCCACCGATGATGTGGGCGTAAAGGATCAGTGCCGCGCCAAGGTGAAGCCACCAGGGGCTGCCCGGGTCGAATTGGAGCGTGGTCATGCCTTCTTCCTTATCTTCCGCGGGCCGGAGCCCATCCTGAAGGAACAGGGGTCCGCCGCGCGGCGCCAGGGGGTAGGTGGCGAGGACGCAGCCCCACGGGGTGACGGGGAGGACGAGGATGGTGACGAGGCAATCGGTGACGGTGCTTATCGCCCAGTCGTCCACCTGCCCGGCCAACACGACATCGGCCGCCCCCTGCTTCTTATCGTAAGTCGATAAAGCATTCTTCAGGGACGGTCAACTGATTTTATCGATAAACGAGAAAACCGACATTCCCCGCCCTTCAGGCGGGATGGGCCGTATGTGCCTCGGCGGCGCTGCGGCCGGCGATATGATGCCTGCACAATGTGGAACGGCTCCGTCGGCCGCGCTCCCATAGGCGGAGTGAGCCGAGGCACCCGCGACGCGGGGCGGTTATCGGTAGCGCGCCAGGATCATGTCGAGACTGCCGTCCTCACGGGCGGCAATCGCCGCCGCGTTCAGGCGGGACAGTGTTTCATCCTCCGTCCGGAGGTTGCACGCGATGCCGGCCCTGTAGGACGCAAGCTGCAGCAGCGGGCGCGCCTCAAACCCGCCCTGGCTGGCGATCGAGCGGCCGATGCTCTCCGCCGCGGCAAACAGGTCGGCTCGCCCCTTGGCGACCATCCGGCCCATCTGCGAAAGCTGTGCGGGCATCGCCTCGATCCCGAGTTCGGCCAGCAGCTGGGCGACGCCACTGTTCTCCTGCACCATGACGGGCGTGCCCACCAAGTCGGCCGGCGACGCGACCGGGTCCCGCCAGTCACTGCGCGAGAAGACGAAGACGCGCTCCTCGGTGAGCGGACCGATCCACTTGAACAGCGGCAGGCGCGCAGGGGTCATCGTCGTCGCGAAGACGCAGGTATTGGGACGGGCCAGGGCCTCGGCGTAGGCACGGTTCCAGGGCAGCGGCCGCACCTCCGCACGGATGCCCGTCCGCGCCAGCAGCAAGCCCACGATGTCGCCATAGATGCCCCGGATCTCTCCGGTCCGGGGATCGGTGAAGTTCTGCGGCGGATTCTCCTCCGTCAGCAACAGGAGATCGGGGGTGGACGCACGGGCATCCTCCGGCAACCCGAGAACAAGCAGGAGCAGGGTGCCGATGGAAAACCGGCGCTTCCAGGTGGTATTGGGCAGGTAAGGCATGCGGGTCGAACAGAGGGAATGCCGGTCGGAAGGCACTGTTCCGGAACAGGCGCCTTGGTACCATGGGCGGCCGGCCAGGACCAGGAGGGCAGCGGACCTCCCGGTTCCCTGAGCGCGGACGCAGACGCCGACCAGCATCGACGTCCCGCGCCGGCTCCCGGCCCCGCACCGTCGCCGCAGCCAGCATGCCGGGATCGGCTCGGCGGCCAGGACATGCTGCGTCTGTGCCGCG
>Ga0196963_10000689_pt1 | contig 27389 bp, 36 predicted proteins | sample S1_5metaG_FD_148600 | JGI IMG/M metagenome (GOLD analysis project Ga0196963, IMG submission 148600) | Soil microbial communities from Anza Borrego desert, Southern California, United States - S1_5 | ecosystem: Environmental > Terrestrial > Soil > Desert | place: USA: California | collected...
TTCTGCGCCTACGCCTGGGCTCGGTCGGTGCCTCTGCTTCGACCGACGAGCAGAAGACCTTCACCGACAAGCAGTACGGCTACGGTGGCGTGGCTAACGTGATGACCAGGCACGTCAAGACGATCGCCCCGATCGCCAACCTGTTCAATGCTACGGGCTTCTACACCAACCAGCTCCGCGCTGATATGTCCGGGTACAACCGCCCGATGACGCCGGGTGGCCATGCGCTGAAGCATGAGATGTCGATGCGCATCTACCTGCGTCGTGGCAAGGACAAGTACTCCGAGAAGACGGCGGAGGGCGACGTCCAGGTCGGCTATCCGATGGTCTTCAAGACAGTGAAGAACACCTACGGGCCGACTCCGAGGGAGCAGTGGTCCGACTTCTACTTCCAGCCGTCCAGGTGGCTGGACCACGTCGGGTTCGATCATCAGAAGGATCTGCAGCGGCTGGGCATCCTCACCGGGGTGTTCGAGCAGTCCAGCTCCTGGTACTACTACAAGAAGGACTCGCCCGAGGAGATCAAGGGCAACGGGCGGGACGCCTTCTTCAAGGCGCTGGCGGATGCCAACAAGGAGCAGGAGGTCGCTGACGCTGTGTTGAAGACGCTGGCTGCCAGTGGCTCCAATGAGGTAGAATATGTCGCCCTAGACAAGGATCTCGCTCGTCCGGAGACGGAAGGGCCGGAGATCGATGACCCGGAGGTCTGACGTGAGCAAGTGCGAGAAGCACGACCGGTACAGCTGCTACGACTCGGCCTGCAAGGACGAGAAGGACAACGCCGGGGAGCTGACGATCTCCACGGACGGCAACCTCGACATCGGCATCGGCAGCGGTCTCACGATCGATCCGAGCGACGGGTCTCTGGGCATGAAGGTCGGCGGCATCAGCATCGACCTGGGCTGATAGCGACCGACTGAGAAAGGAGACGCCCCTGGCCACAACCAGGTAGTCGTGCAGCCAGCACGGCCTGCCGCCTCGCAAGACCAACCGCAAGCCCTGGCGCACTGCGCCGGACCCATGGAGAAGTCCCATGAGACGACTGGCACGGCTAATTGTCGTGTTGACCGCGTGTGCAAGCATCCTCGCCTGCACACCTGAGGAGCGGGAGGCGTTCGACCGTCTCTCGCCAGACCAGCAGCAATGGGTCATCGAAGACCTCAAGTTCCAGGAAGCCTCGGCAGAGTCCGAGCCTGAACAGCCTCCTCCGCCCCCGCCGCCGCCGAGCAATCCGTGCGACGAGTATGACGCTCTAGAGGCTGGAACCGGAACGCCGGGGAGACAGCACTGGTTCAACCATCTCGACGCACCTGGCTACGCCCAGTTCCGTGGCGCTTGCCGGTATGGTATCGGTACGGCAGAATGGAACTGCCTGTACCAGAAGATCGATGAAGAGTCAGGCTGGTATCACCTGGCAGACGGACCGAACGGACCAGCTGGGAACACATGGGGCATCCCCCAGGCGTACCCCGGTGAGAAGATGAGAAGCCACGGTCCGGACTGGAAGACCAATCCCCGAGTCCAGGTCCGGTGGATGCTGGACTACATCGAGGAGCGGTACAACGGGTCGCTGTTCAACGACTCGAACCCTTGCCACGCCGGGTACTGAGGCGAGGCAACAGCTGAGGAGGTAGCACTGATGGGATTCCAGAAGGATGGGCGGAAGCGGGAGGACCCGACGAAGCCCGAGAACATCAAGCCCACGGAAGAAGCGAAGGATCTCCGCGAGGAGACGCCGGAGCACATCCAGGATCTGCTCAGCGATTGAGTAGGGAAGCGCTCTGGCAGCGCCACGAGCGTGAGGTCGCGGAGGCATTCCACGGCCAGGTGACGGTGGGGTCTGGTGCCCTAATCGAACGCCTGGACGTGGACATGCCCCGCGACGGATCCCTCTGGCGGATGCTGCTCGAATGCAAGAGCACGTCCGCTAAGAGCTACGGCGTGAAGCAGACGCTGCTGGAGGAGATCCGGCAGCGGACCTACGAACGGTCAGCGGAGATGCGACCCGGTTTCGCACTGCGCTTCTACGGCGAGGATATCGGCCCTAACACCAGGATCCTGGAGGACTGGGTCGCCTTGCCGTTGCATGATATGGCAGAGCTGCTAGACGAGCGTCGGCGGCTGCAGGAACGAGTAGAGGAGCTGGAACGTATGGACATTGGCCCTTGACGCAGGCGGATTGAACAAGCTGCTAGGCCGCACGCTGGATTCGATGTGGAACCGGCGGATGCTACTGCCCCATCTGGAGAAGGCGATGCTCACGGCTGATTGGCCGTTGGAGTATGCCATCCGGGTGGTGAACAAGGAGCGGCAATGGGACGGCTACTTCCATCCGTCGTCAGATGCGGACTCCGAGCTGCTCTACCTCTACTACCGCTTCCATCCTCGGTATCACCTCGACTACGAGCGTCCGGGTCCCGAGCTGGAGATGACGTTCCAGGTAGGCAACGCCTACCACGCCATCATGCAGTCGATGCTCATCCACCTCGGGTTCACCACCGAGGAAGAGTGCGAGCGGTCCTTCGTCAGCCAGGAGCGCTGGTGCTCCGGGACGCTAGACGTCCGTAAGCTCTATCTCCCGGATGGCTCGACGCCGCCGCTAGAGATCAAGTCGACGGGCTGGATCCCGAAGGAGCCGATGCGCAAGCACCGGCAGCAGCTCAACATCTACATGGACCTGGGCTGCGAGGAGCCGCAGGAGCGCGGCGTCCTGTTGTACATGGAGAAGCAGGCTCCGCACCGTCTGGCTGAGTTCGTCATCGAGCGTGACGAAGAGCTGCTCAAGGGCATCTACGACAAGTGGGCCATCGTCCGGGAGGCCATCGCCGCCGACACCGACGAGGGTCTGCGGGAGTGCTGCGTCCGCAACACCAAGGATCACCGCGAGTGCCCCGCCCGTCATATCTGCCGGATCGGGTCACCGGAAGTGCGCATCAGATGAAGACCTGCCATCGCTGCAACTCGATCGTGCTCCCTGCTAGCGGTGAGGACGTGGGTTATCTGCGGGCGGTCATCGCCTATCTGGTGAATATCCGGTGACCCAGTACATCGACTATGTGGCGTGGAGCGAGGACGCTCCGCCCGCCGTCCCGTTGGTGGACTTCGAGGCGTTCGGCACGCCCGCTCCTCAGGGCAGCAAGTCCGGGTTTGCCTATAAGGACAAGTCCTCCGGCAAGATGCGGGTCGCCATGGTCGAGGGTCGCGGGAAGGCGACCGAGTCGCACAAGGACTGGCGTAGGAACGTCTACGACGCTGCGGTGCGGTGGCAGGAGGAGCACCGCATGGCCACGCTGGATGCTCCACTCCGAGTCCGCATCGAGTTCTGGTTCGACCGTCCGAAGTCGAAGCCGAAGTGGAAGATCTACCCGGACGTCAAGCCCGACATCGACAAGCTCGCTAGGTCGGTGCTAGACTCGCTGAAGGGCGTGATCACCAAGGACGACGCCAGAGTAGTAGAGCTGGTCTGTCGCAAGTTGTACGCCATCGACCGCCCGCCGGGTGCCCGCATCCAGATCTGGGTGGTCGAGGAAGGGCCGATCCCGTACCAGGTCGAGCAGGTCGGGGCGGATGAGCAGTCCGAGCAGGACGCATGGGCCGGGAGGCATGAGTCGTGAAGGATGAGCACCTCAAGTTGGGGTTCGGGCGGAGCCTGGACGAGTACGTCAAGGGCGAGGGAGAGATCTACGACTTCCTGGAGCATGAGTGGCGGTTCAACCCCACGAACCAGGAAGCCACCGTCATCGCTGAGATCCAGAAGGCGATCGAGGCGAACGTGGGAGATCTGTTCCGGGACGCCGACGACGTGCTCGATCGGTTCTATGACTCGGTTCGAGTCTACGACGTCGACCAGCAGACGGGAGACAAGATCGCCCGTCAGTATGCCAACGGGCGCTACGTCGAGAACTGGTCGACGCTGCGGAAGGAGGTGGCCGAGGAGACGGTGCACTCCCTGCAGCGGGTGATCATCCGGCTGGGCATCGAGAGCACCGAGGCCGAGATGCGGATGAAGATGGCGTACTCTGTGTGGGACGACGACTTCAACCAGCACTACCGAGAAGCGGGCCACTCCACGATCCCTGGAAACACGGCGATTGCCAGGGAGCAATCGCGGGATTCGCGCTACTACTACCTCTTCACTTACTGGTACTGGCGCACCATTGCGGACCGGCTCAAGACCCTCCAGGAGACCCGCAAGATGCTGGAGTTCCACATCCAGAGGGACGCTCGTAACGGTTCATTCAAGTACAGTTAAGCAATGTGCTTGCGGGGTCGCGATTCCATCCAGGCCGTTTGACGGCTAAAATTATTGTCAAGGTTGGCAAGCTGCTAGCCCCGGAGGTCTGACCTCCACCGGTTGCGAGAAGCCTCGTTGCCGATCCACAGTAGAGTACGTTGGCGGATTCTACTATGGGGGAGCAACCTTGGCAAGGACGCAACCATCTGTACGTGAGATCCTGGACTCTTATAGGATCAAGACGCCGAAGAAGTGGGACCGCCTGTCGAAGGCCGGTCAGCTGGATTACATCGCAACCCGCATCCTAGCAGACTCCCGCACCACCACCTCGCACACCGAGATGCGAGAAGAGGGCATCCTCAGCGTGTCGCAATATGAGCGCAGGTTGGCCCGAGAAGTCTATTCGTCCCGAGGGAACCTGGACGAGATCCCGCCTGACCGAGGCGTGTTCGGTAGGAAGCATGTGAAGCGTCAGCGACCTACAGGAAGACTGGGCGACTAGTGCTGGACTCGTCGGGCAACCTGGATCGGCGGACCAGGGCGTCGCAAGATCTCCTGGGCATGACTCCTTCTTCGGAGGAGCTGCTCACAGAGGAGATCGACGGCCAGCTCTATAGCTACAAGCGAGAATGGCGCTGCATGGTCTGCAGCGCACCGGATGACGTACGCAAGCTGATCGACACGCTGCTCGTCTATCCGAAGGGGTACACGGAGACGCTGGAGCTGGTCACTCCGCTCCTGGAGGCCAGAGGGGTCCCGGAGCACAAGCGTCCATCCTGGAAGAGCATCCGCAACCATCAGAAGCGACATCTGCCGTTCGATAAGCTGGCGGTGCGGGAGATTGCAGAGCGCCGCGCCTCCGAGCGCGGTATCGCTATTCTCCAGGGCAAGGATCGTCTGCTCACAGCAGAGGCTGTCCTGGAACTGATCGTGCAGCGGGGATGGGAGTCCCTGGTCAACCGCACCCAGATCCCGAAGGTAGCAGAGGTCATCACTGCTGCTACTAAGCTGCGGGACCTGGAGACGGAGGCCGCAGGCTCGATCACGATCGAAGAGCTGATGATGCAGACCCAGCTCCTGATCAAGGCAGTACGAGAGAACGTCCCGCCGGATATGTGGGACAACATCGTGGCGGATATCCGTCGCGCTAAGGAAGCCATGGAGCTGGCCCCAGCGCCGCCCGTACCTGGGAGGGTCACGGAAGATGTCGAATGAAGAGCCGGAGATCCGGGAGCAGTACGTCAATCTCCTGGATAGTGAGGTGATGGCTGCTGCGCAGATCCAGGCGCACATCGTCGCCAAGTACGCCCATCGCCCCGGCACGTACGAGAACCTGCAGTCCATGACCAACGAAGTGGTCGAGATGTTCGAGAAGATCGGGCTGCGAGTGAAGGTCGACTATCTCGGGGCTGCGCTGGCTGTTCCGCCGAAGCCGCCGGAGGTCGAGATCCTCGGACGCATCGAGGGCAACTTCGACCACGAGCGCAAGCAGTGGGAAGTTCGCAAGGGCGTTGCGGACGACCTGTACAAGCGGTAGCAACGATATAGCGCCGCTTCTCCAGCGGTCTTGACCCCTCGACAAGCGTATGGTAAAATGCGAGGGTATTGCATACTAGGGAGGTAAGCGCTTGAGCGAAGTCGCTACCGCCCCGGTGACCGTCAACATGCGGACGGCACTGGTGAGCGGCTATCACGAGAAGGGCGAGGAGTGCCCGGAGCTGTTCCGAGCCAGGAGCGGCGAGTGGGTTGCCTGCAACCACGACTCCCATGTCGAGCCGTTCGGGGAGACTGCGAGCGCAGAAGAGCTACGTCGTCGCCACCTCATCGAGGAGGTTCTTCCCGGTCTGGTCGACAAGTACGTCACGCTGGAGAGCGAGTCCACGGAGAAGAAGCCTGCTCGCGGCAACCAGCAGTCGTCCAGCTCCGGTCAGCGCAAGCGCCCCGGCAAGACGCCGCGGGACTGCGTGTGCGGCTGCGGCGAGCAAACGAAGGGTGGTCGGTTCGTTCCCGGACATGACGCCAAGATGCGCGGCAAGCTGATCCGAGCCGCCCAGAACACCGACCTGCGGCTCCCGGATCGCATCGACGCTCTGCGTCAGCTGCGTGAGCACAAGTGGGATGCCGCTATTCCCGATCACGTGAAGGAGCAGCTGGACGATGCCGAGTGAGGACCAGATGACGATCGATGAGGGCATCGCCAACGCCGAGTCGGGTCTGGCCCCGAACGGCGAGGAAGCGCTCTCCGCGGTGCGGGAAGCCGAGCTGCGGATGACCGCCGAGGTCTACGCCGACGAGATCGCTCAGGGCGGCGGGGTCGACTTGCCCACCGAGGAGGACGCCCTGGTCGAGGAAGCGCTCGCCGTGGGTGAGGTCGCTGCCGAGGTCGGCACCACGCCGTCGTCGCTGGACGAGGCGTTCCGCTCCGCTGGCGGCGACGCGCCGACCGAGCCGGTGCCGACCGGGGAGAAGCAGTTCAAGCACAACTACGAGCTGCCGGTCCCGGATGAGGACGTCTACGAGTCCCAGTACGGCATCATCGTCGTGGTGAAGGACGAGAAGGAGCAGATCGAGGCGTTCGCCAACATCCGTGCCCTGGGCTACCAGGTCCGGGTCGTCACGATCTGATGCTCATCCAGGTCCGCAATCAGTGCGACCGGTACGAGGACTACAGGTCCAACCGCTGCCGGTCGATGTTCAACGCAACGTACGAGCAGGGCGCGACGTTCCATCGGGACTTCGAGCTGCCGATCGAGGATCGGGACTGGAACATCGGCGTGGTGGTCGGTCCCTCCGGGACCGGCAAGTCGTCGGTGGGTCGCCAGATCTGGGGTCCGGAGTACATCGAGAACGGGCCAGGTCAGCCGCACGAATGGTCAGAGACCAAGGCCATCATCGACGGCTTCCCTGGCGACCTGGAGGACCAGGTCGTCACCGCCACGCTCAAGGCCGTGGGTCTGCCGCCGGAGACGTGGCTGCGTCCCTATCCGGCGCTGAGCAATGGCGAGCAGTTCCGGGCGTCGGTCGCACGCTGGCTGGCCACCAAGCAGAAGGTCGTCATCGATGAGTTCACATCGGTGGTCGACCGGGCGGTGGCCGAGAAGGTCAGCCGTGCGTTCGCTCGTCTGTGGCCGGGTCCCGGTCGTCAGGCGGTGCTGCTGACGTGCCACCACGACGTTCTGGACTGGGCGCTGCCCGACTGGATCCTCGATACCAACACCGGACGGTTCGTGTGGCGTCTCGACACGCACCCGGATGAGATCGCAGAGATGGGACGGCTCACCGGTCCCGAGGGCAAGCCGCTTGGGGAGCTGGTAGCATGAGCGTCATCAAGATCGATCACGTCCCACACCTCGACCTGGGCGAGCGTGGGCGCAGGCTCATCGAGGCTCAGCCCGAGCTGCAGAGCCAGGCGGTGTTCAGCCGAGAGTTCGAGCTTCCCGAGGACGTCGGGGACTGGAACATCGGCGTCGTCGTCGGTCCGTCCGGGTCTGGCAAGACTTCGATCGGTGAGCAGCTGTGGGGTGGCGGTCACGTCTGGCAGGGACGGGAGTGGCCGACCTCCAACCCGATCATCGAGGCGATCCAGCCCGATGGCTCGTTCGACGTCGTCACCGGTGCGCTCGCTTCGGTGGGCCTGGGTGACGTCCCGGCGTGGCTGCGACCGTTCCACCTGCTCTCCAATGGCGAGCAGTTCCGTGCGAACCTCGCCCGCATCATCGCAGAGGCTCCGGATCGCATCGTGGTGGACGAGTTCTCGTCGGTCGTGGACCGGCAGATCGCTTGCATCGGTGCGCTGGCGTTCGCCAAGACCTGGCGTCGTGGCGGTGGCCAAGCCGTCCTGCTGACGCCGCACTACGACGTCCTGCCGTGGATCGATCCGGACTGGATCCTCGATACCGGCACCGGCGAGCTGCGCTATACCAAGGGCGAGCTGCAGCGTCCGGAGATCCACGTGGAGATCCGGGAGACGAAGTGGGCGTACTGGAAGTACTTCAAGCCGCACCACTATCTCGATGCTGGTCCCATGGCGTTCAGCACGGCGTTCGTTGGCTTCGTCAACGATGAGCCGGTCGTGCACATGGGCATGTCCGGTCATCACATCGGGCAGGGACGCCGGGAGGCACGCGCCTGCCGGATGGTCGTCATGCCCGAGTGGCAGGGTGCGGGCATCTCTCTCAAGTTCATGAACTTCATCTGCCAGCGGGAGCTGGACGGTGAGGGCTACATCGGCTCCCCGGTCACGACGCAGTTCCACACGGCGCACCCCGCGCTGTGCAAGGTGCTGCGTCGAGATGACCGGTGGCGGCAGATCAGCTATGCCATGCACGGCGGCGATGGCAGGCGTACGGCGAAGATGCTGGGGACCAATCGCACCAAGGCGACGTTCGGTGGGCACTGGCGCGTGATCCAGGGCTTCCGTTACTTCGGCCAGCGAGGTGTGGAGGCTGCCAAGCAGAAGCGCGAGCAGCAAGCGATCGAGGCTAAGCGTGGTCTCGATGCCGCCGTCCAGGATGGGGAACTCCTAGCCAAGGTGCTCTAGTATGAAAGTAGCTCTAGTAGGTGGGCAGTCCTTCGGCGTGGCGGTGCTCAAGCTCCTCGATGAGTTGGAGCATGAGATCGTCACCGTCGTCTCCAAGCCCGATGATAAGCTGACCCGCGTCGTCGTGGACGACTGGGGTCTTGGCTGGTGCCACCCGCTGGATCTCGACTCCAGCGTGACCCAGGGTATCGACCTCATCGTGGCCGCACACAACCACATCTACATCCGCCAGTCGGTGCTCGACGCAGCGAACTACGGCGGCATTTCGTATCACCCGTCGCTGCTGCCTCGCCATCGAGGCAAGGATGCGATCCGGTGGACGATCCACATGCGGGACCCGATCGCTGGCGGTACCGTCTACTGGCTGGACAAGCGGGTGGACGGCGGGCCAGTAGCCGCCCAGGACTGGTGCTTCGTGGACCCGTCCTGGACGGCTTCGGATCTCTGGCGGGAGCGGCTGTTCGGCATGGGTGTCGAACTCATCCGCAAGACCGTCACCGACGTCTCCGAGGGTCGCATCATCAAGGAGCCGCAGGACGAACGCTTCGCCAGCTGGGAGCCTAGCTGGGAGCGTCCTCCGCTGCGGACGACCGTCACGGAGTCTCAGACCGAGCCGGGTGGAGCGAGCGCTCCTTCCCGCATCTCGTCACCGCGGGAGCCACAGCTGGCTACCGATGACGGGGAGGGCGACTTACCGGCCTTAGCCTAAACTCCGATGATGATGGAGAACCGTCGGAGTTTACGACTGGTAAGATGACCTGGCAGCTGCTGGACTCGATCCTGCGGCACTATCCTCAGTTCCGCGAGCTCTACGAGTGCGAAGGCGTCGAGGAGATCAATGTCGCCGGGTATCTGATCAACGTCCATACCGTGCTGGACGGCATCGAGGATCTCCCGTTGCGTCAGCGGCAGGCAGTGGTCTATACCTGTCTGCACGACATGCGGGAGATCGACGTCGCCCAGATCATGCTGCCGGGGGCTAAGTCCGCTGCGCCAGTGGGCAGCTATAAGCGGAAGGGTTTGAAGAAACTCGTGGAGAGGTTCTACTCGTGATCGAGCGCTACTCGCCGCAGGATATGGCAGCGCTATTCTCGACGTCGTCCACGCTGCACCGCTGGCTGCATGTCGAGCTGCTGGCGGTCGAGGGTTGGGCGTCGATCGGGGCGATCCCGCGGGAGGACTCGGACTTCCTGTGGATGCATGCGCCGGGGCTGCAGTCCGACTTCGTTCAGCGGGTAGCCGACCGCGAGGCTGAGATCAACCACGACGTCGCTGCGTTCGTGGACGTCCTGGAAGCGTGGTATGGCGACAACCCGGCAGCCCGATGGGTCCACTACGGTCTGACCAGCTCCGACGTTGTGGATACCGCTCTGAGCTGGGCGCTGCATGCCGCCGGGAAGCTGATCCACGACGCTGCCCGAGAGCTGATGATCGCTCTCACGTTCACAGCCAACGAGTTCAAGGATCTGCGCTCTGCAGGACGAACGCACGGCCAGTACGCCGAGCCGGTCAGCTTCGGCAACAAGTTCGCTCTGTGGGCGCTGGCAGTGAACAGAGATGGCGACCGTCTGCGTTCGGCTATCCGCCGGATGCGTGTGGGCAAGCTGTCCGGTGCGGTCGGCACGTACTCGACTATCCCGCCCGAGGTCGAGGCGTACGTCTGCAACAAGATCGGTCTGACTCCAGCTCCGGCGACCCAGGTGCTCGCCCGCGATCGGCATGCGGAGTTCGTCTACGCCTGCGCCTCGCTGGGTGCGACCATGGAGACGATCGCCATGGAGATCCGGCATCTCGCCCGCTCCGAGGTGGGGGAGGTCTCCGAGGGTTTCGGTGAGGACCAGAAGGGTTCCTCCGCCATGCCGCACAAGCGGAACCCGATCGCTGCCGAACGGATCTGCGGGATCGCCCGGATGCTGCGCAGCTACGTGGTGCCGATGTTGGAGAACGTGGCGCTGTGGCATGAGAGGGACATCAGCCACTCCTCGGTCGAGCGTGTCATTCTCCCGGACGTCTGCAACCTCGCACTGTTCGCCCTGCGGGATACGACCCAGCTGATCTCCAATCTGGTCGTGCACCGGGATGTGGTCGAGCGCCATGCGGAGGACGTGCCTCGTTCCCAGCATCTAATGCTCCAGCTGATCGCTGCCGGGATGAGGCGTGACGATGCGTACCGACTGGTGCAGAGAGGTGCACCCGAGGACATCCGCATGGCTCTCGGTGGGCCGGAGCAGGCGCAGGATGACGCCACCTGGCTGGATCTCGCCACGCGTGCCTTCCGCAAGCTGGCTTGACACGGAGTCAATGCGTATGGTATAATGGTGCCATGGCAGTCGTACCCATCACCAAGGAAGAGGCGATCCACCGCATCCGCGAGGGACGCCACGCCGAGTTCGAGTCGCATGTCAACCCGGACCTGGACCGGGCCATGATCCAGGGCATCGAGGCAGGCTACATCGAGGCCGGTCTCACCGAGGATGGCAAGCTCGCCTTCTCGCTCACCGATGCGGGCATCCTGGCTCGCGCCCAGGGGAAGATCTGATGGCCGAGCGTCCGACTGTTGCCATGTTCGTCTACGGGACGCTGCGCCCCGGCCACGGCAACTACCGCTGGGCTGCGCGCGGCGTGGACGAGAGCCGCACCGTCCGGGACGTCCGCATCGGCGGCGACCTCTACTTCGTGCACGGCAGCGGCGGCTACCCGGTCGCCAAGCTGGACGGCGAGGGCGAGATCGTCGGGGACGTCGTGTTCTTCTATGAGGACAGCCCGGAGTACCACGACGTCTACCGCATGGAGGACGGCGCAGGCTACGACCTCATCCAGGTCGTGCCCGAGGACTGGGACTCCGACGTGCCGGTCTACGCCTGGCACTACCGCGGCGAGCCGCGGGGCAAGCAGATCCGGTCCGGCGACTGGGCTGCGGAGGCGTACGCACGATGACGATCAACCGCGACCGATCGCAGCAGTGGGACATCGCCGCCAATCGGTGGGTCGATGACTTCACCAACTTCGCACCGACGCCGCTGGTGGTCGACGTTCCCGGCATCGGCGTGATCGAGGGGGCGACCGGCGAGCACGTGTTCCAGGCGGCGAAGTTCACGGATCCAGCCGAACGGGAGCACGTGCTGTCGGCACCCACACCTGCCGGGGCCAAGAAGCGGGGCAAGGATCGCAAGAAGCTGACGTTCCGCTCCGATTGGGATGCCAGCGCATCGATCGACGCCATGCGAGCCGTGGTCCGAGCCAAGGTCGAGCAGTACCCGGCCATCGCTGACCAGCTCCGGCGCATCCCGATCGACCGCCAGTTCGGCGGCACGGCGCACGCCCCGATCATCGAGGTCACCGCATGGAACGATACGATCTGGGGCACGACGGCGGGTGGCCGCGGAGCCAACCAGCTGGGGCAGCTATGGATGGAGGCCAGGGCGGAAGCCATCTGATGCCACCGGCGCTAGTCGCCTTGACACGACGACAAGCGTATGGTAAAATGGTGTTGCCACCTGGAGAGTAGACCAGGGGCGGGGAGGCAGTAGACGATGTGCAGGGTGTGGGGCGTGAGCTACGGGCCGAAGGGTCCCGAGGGTGAGCCGACCGGGCCGGTCGAGCTGGCGCAGTCGATGTTCCCGAATCTGGTCCACCTCGGGCCGGATGCGTGGGGCTGGATGTCGTTCAGCGCCGAGCAGGGCATCGAGGTCAACAAGCACGTGGGCCGGTGCGACACGCCGAAGGCGGCACGCGCCATGAAGGGCATCGACCCCGACGCTCTCTGGGTCGTGGGCCACACCCGCAAGGCCACGCACGGCGACCCGGCCAACCTGCTCAACGATCACCCGATCCGCCACGGCAACATCGTCGGCGTGCACAACGGCGTCATCCGCAACTACCGCGAGATCCTCAAGATCACCGGTCGGGACAAGGAGGGCACCGAGGTCGACAGCGAGGCGATCTTCGCTGCGGTCCACCGCTGGGGCAACGTCGAGGGGCTGCGCCGGGTCCAGGGCGACATGGTGGCGTGCTACGTCGACCTGCGCAAGCCGCGGACCCTGCAGCTGGCTCGCAGCTCTGGGCGCACCGTGTTCGTCAGCCGCACGCCCAACGGCAGCCTGCTGTTCGCTTCCGAGGAGCAGGCGCTGGAGCGGTCGGGCTGGGAGATCACCGAGCCGTCGCCCGTCTCCAAGGATCGGCTGCTCTACATCCGGCGCGGCGAGATCACCAAGCGCCGCACGTACCGATTCGACTGGCGCAAGTCGGTCGCCCGCCCGACGCCCACCCGAGCCAGCTCGCTGTTCAACGAGGGTGGGTCCGAGGATCCGGGTCCCGCGGTGCGTGCGCTGCGAGAGGGTCGGGTGCCGGGTCACATCAAGCCGGAGGTGGATCTCGATGAGGTCCAGCGCATGGCGGAGAGGGCGCTCGCCTCTCGCAAGTTCCTGGCAGCCAAGCACGCACACCACAACTGATCTGACCGGGTGGGCCTCCTTGCCCGAAGGCGACAACGGTACGTCGCCTGCATCCGTAGAGCCGCCGGTCGTCGGCTCCGGGTGTGCACGGGTTCCAACAGCCCGGTCACGGTGGGGGACGGCGTCGGTCGATGATCCGCCGTCCCCCGCCTCCCCTCGCCTCTAGCTCGCTAGCCGTCTTGACACGGCGACAAACGTATGGTATAATTTTATTGGTGGGCGAGGGACGCCCGCCGGAGAGGAGAGGGCAGTGCCCCGACAGACGCTGGAGATCCGGGACCGGGACGGTTCGGTCCGGGAGCTCGACGTCACGTACGGTGACGCTCGCTACGCCGTCTGCGGCTGCGGCTGCGGCCAGAGCACCAACTGGAACAACCGCCGCGGTGGCTACAGCAGCTTCCGCATGGGCCACGACCAGCGCCTGCGTGGTCGCCTCCTCTCGATGGCTCGCAGCGGCGACGCCCTGGCCCGCGAGGCACTGGAGCTGCGGGGCTGGACCCGCTTCCTCACGGAGAACGTGTGGGACCCGACCCGCAACGGTCGGGCCGGTGGTCGCCGTCGCAGCACCGCCCGTAGCTACGCCGTGACCGGCGCTGTCCCGACCGGCGCTCGCCGGTTCGGCGTCGAGGTCGAGTTCTTCGGCATCACCGCCACGGCTGCCGCTGCCGCCCTGCGGGCTGCTGGTCTGGAGGCCGAGAGCGAGAGCTACAACCACCGGACCCGTCCGCACTGGAAGATCACGACCGACGCCTCGGTGTCGAGCCGTGGCACCGGCGAGGGCCGTGGCCTGGAGATGGTCAGCCCGATCCTGGCTGGCGAGCAGGGTCTGGAGGACCTGGGCACCGCCATCCGTGCGATCAAGCAGGCCGGTGGCACCATCGACTCGACCTGCGGCATCCACGTCCACGTCGACGCCAACGACCTGACCGGCGATCAGATCGCTGCCTGGTTCATGTTCTACGTGGATCGTCAGAGCGCCTTCGATCTCCTGCTGGCCAAGAGCCGTCGCCCTGGCGGCACCGGCAGCCGCTGGTGCAAGCACTGGGCGGCATCCACCGCTCGCAGCGTGGCGCAGCGCCTGCGCAACGGGTCGGGTGTGGGCAACGTCGACCGCTACCACACGATCAACGTGGCGTCGTACCCGCGGCACGGCACGATCGAGGTGCGCCAGCACCAGGGGTCGCTCAACGGCACCAAGGTCGTGAACTGGGTCAAGCTGCTGCTCGCCGCCAACCAGGCTGCGATCAGCGGTCGGGCCGTCCGTACCGATCTGCCTGGCATGCTGGCCGACCTGGAGATGGACGACAGCCTCAAGGCCTGGTTCATCCGTCGTGCCCGCGAGCTGGGTGCCACGATCGAGGAGCAGATGTTCGAGCGTCCGCAGCCCACCGAGGTCGAGCTGACCGAGGCTGCGCCGACGCCCAGCACCAGCTTCCAGTCCTTCATCGAGCAGTCGCTCGCTGGTGGGACGCCGGTTGCCCCGATCGAGACCGAGGACGAGGTCGTGGTCCAGGGCAACCACCGAGTGGCCGCTGCTGCCGTCGCCGGGGCACGTCCCCGCCCGTCGCAGGCAGCCGCCACCCGCACCGTCACCTTCCGCAACGGTCGCACCGTGACCTTCGGGGCGCAGTAACATGGCGATCGCGCAGGAGATGCTGACGGCAGGAGTCCGACGAGACGGGGGTGTGGGGTCTCGTCGGTCGGTTGCCATCCGCTGGCCGGATGGCCGAGTCCAGCGGGCCGGGTCGTGGCGAGAGCTGCTCGACCTGATCCGCATGGAGCAGTGGTACAGCATGAACGAGGCTGCGCTCCGCAAGCAGCTGCAGTTCCGGACGCATGTCTGGACCGGCAACCACGTGCGGATCTGGGGGACAGCGCGACGGTTCATGCACCGACTCGCTCAGGCAGGTCTGTTTGAGATCGTGTCGGAGTAGTCAAGCAGAGCGCCGATCGGGGCGAGGGGCGAGAGCCTCTCGCCTCGCTCTGTTGCCGAGCACAAAGTGGGGCGGGAACCCCTACAGGATGACGGCACACCCCGTCGTAGCACAGAGGACAACATGCCCAAGGTCAAGAAGGACATCGAGTCCCTAGGCATCACCAATGTCGACTTCGCAGAGAAGGTGGGTATCCATTTCAGCATGGTCTCCAAGCTGAGGCATGGACACAGAGCACCAAGCCTAGAGACTCTGATCAGCATCAAGAATGCGTACGAACTCCCAGCAGACGAGCTGCTGCGTGCCGCCGAGGGTGGTGCGGAGTCGTTCGGTGCGTACCTGCGGGAGCGAGTATTCAAGGACGAGCTGCAACTCGCATCCTAGGAGCGCAACGCTCCACCCGGACACTGCCCGAGCTACCTGATACGTGACCGTTAGGCAAGCTGACGGGACAGTGCTCCGACCTGCCCATATGCCGCAAGGGTATGGCGTGCAAGCCTCCTGTCTGATTGAATGGCATTGTCTCCATGTCATACAATCCAAGCGAGGTCGAGCGTGGGTAAGGTTTCCGTCGTAGTAGGCGGTCAGTTCGGCTCCGAGGCCAAGGGCCACGTAGCAGCCTATCTGTCCAAGAGAGCGCTGGACTCGATCCAGCCTCCGGTCTGCGTGAGGGTCGGTGGTCCTAACGCTGGCCACACCGGCTACGACCAGGATGGGAACAAGTGGGTCTTCCGCCAGATCCCGATCGGCGCAGCGATCGACCCGCGGTGCGAAGCCGTGATCGCCGCCGGGTCGGAGATCGACCTGCCGGTCCTAGAGGACGAGATGGCTCAGCTAGAGAAGGCGGGCAAGTCCGTCGAGGGTCGGCTGTTCATCGACGGCCAGTGCACGATGATCGAGGACAAGCACAAGGAAGAGGAAGGCAACTACGGAGGCCACCTCACCCAGCGCCTCGGTTCAACCGGCAAGGGCATCGGTGCCGCCCGCGCTGATCGGGTCTGGCGGAAGGCCAGGATCTGGGAGAGCTACGATCCGAGTGCCGCTCGCACCGCGGCGTTGATCCGGCATCGCCTGGGTCACGGCACCGACGTGATCGTGGAGGCTGCGCAGGGCTTCGGTCTCGGCCTGCATATCGGCTTCTATCCGTACTGCACCTCTGCCGATGGTCGAGCGATCGACGCCCTGGCCGACGCCGGTATCTCACCCTGGGCACCGTGGGTGGACGACGTCGAGGTCTGGGTCGTGCTGCGCACCTTCCCGATCCGGGTCGCTGGCAACTCTGGTCCGCTCAGCAACGAGATCAGCTGGGAGGAGCTGGCCAATCGTACCGGCGGCTACGTCCAGCCGGAGAAGACCACGGTGACGCAGAAGGTGCGCCGGGTGGGCGAGTGGGATCCGACCCTCGCTGCCTGGGCGGTCGAGTCCAACGGCGGGTCGAACTGCAACGTGGCGCTCATGTTCTTCGACTACGAGTTCCCCGAGCTGGCCGGTGCCACCAAGTGGGAGGAGATCTGCTCGTACCCCGGCGCTCTGGAACTGCTCCTGAAGAGACAGCAGGAGATCGGCGCTCCGATCCGCCTGGTCGGCACCGGGCCGAGCACGATGGTCGAGGTTCCCCGTGGGTGACGAGCAGCTGCCGCTGGATCTGTGGTGGGCCGAGGTCAGCACCGAGGATCTGCAGGCCACTGTCCCGAAGATGCAGGAGTACGGGGCGCTGGACCTGGTCGAGTGCGGTCGAGCCGTCGCCAAGATGGGCGACTGGGACGATCTCACCGATGCTCAGCTGATCGAACTCGGCATCGCCTTCTACGTGAAGGGCAAGGTCGAGCGGCTGATGGAGGCATACCGCTTGCATCGCATGCCGAGCGAGGACACCTGGAAGGACATCACCGTCTACTCGATGATGGGGCGTGCCGCCAGGATGCGTGGTGGGTGGGGTGATATCGTTGCCTGATCTGCTCATCTCTGCGGATGAGGGGGCCACGCTCCCTACTCGGGCGTACGATGGCGACGCGGGACTCGACCTGTACGCTTCCGACACCGTCGTTATCCCGCCTGGTCACTTCGTGGATGTGCCGGTGGGCATCGCCATCGCCGTGCCCGAAGGCTACTTCGGGCGGATCGTGTCTCGGTCCTCGACGTTCCGCAAGCGACGGCTGGACGTGCGGGAGGGCATCATCGATGCCGGGTACCGAGGTCCGCTGTACGCCGGAGTCCACAACATGTCGGGCAGTGAAGTGACGATCGAACCGGGCGAACGGGTGGCGCAGCTGCTCATCCACGAAGTGCCGAAGGTGGACATCGTCGTGGTCCCGCAGCTCCCGCCTTCGCAGCGCGGGGAGAGAGGCTTTGGATCGAGCGGAAAGTAGCGAGATCGAGCAGGTGGCCAGTCTCATCGTATGGGACGCCTTGGTCGATCGAGTCGCACCGACCTGCAAGGTCTGCGGGATGCCGCTGCCTCTCGTCTGGGAGTCCCATATCATCGATCCGTTCGGTCCGGACGAGGACGGCGTCCTGCAGGTCAACGCTAGCGCCTGCTATGGCATCTGCTGCGTCGAGATCACGTTCGAGCTGTGACGATGTGTCAACCCGGCTCGCTCCGATCCCAGGAGCGCCATGGCACGGTCTACGGATCTTCGCAATAGCGACTTCCTCACGCAGCAGCTGGATCTCCTTGAGGTAGCCGAGCGAGGCCTGTCCCGAGGGTCCAACGTCCCGGACATCGTCACGTTCGCAGAGGACCCGCGCTTCCTAGGCAAGCGGCTGTACCCTCGCCAGAAGACGCTGCTCCGGCTGTTCAACTTGGACACCGAGCACATGACGGCGTACGACGTCGAAGTCATCAACCACTGGGCCGAGGGCTTCTACTCCGGTGGCTTCCGGTGCGGGGTCTCTCCCGACGTCTGGCAGCGGGTCGACTACTGCAAGCAGAACGGCTACAAGCACTTCCGTGAGATCCTGAACATCTCCGGACGTCGCTCAGGTAAGGGACATCTCGGAGCGATCCAGGCGGCATACGAGAACTGGCGTCTCCTGATGCTGGGCGATCCGCAGTCGCACTACGGCATCGAGCCAGGCAAGGAGCTGTACCTCTACGTCACCGCTACGGGTCTGGCTCAGGCCAAGGCCTATCAGTACGCCGACTTCAAGCGGGCCATCGAGCACGCTCCCTGCTTCCGTCCGTACATCCTCGACATCAAGAACGGCTACACGATCCTGCAGACTGACGCGGATCGGATGCTCATTGCTGAGCTGCTGCAGCGGGGCATCGCTCCGGACCATGCGGTCGGCTCGCTGATCACGCTGGCGGTCTCGGCCAACAGCTCCGCCGCCCGAGGTGGTGCCGCCTTCGGCATCATCTTCGATGAGATGGCGCACATGATCACTGGTACGGATGGACCTCGTACCAGCGACGCCGTCTACAACGCACTCTCTCCCTCTCTGGGCCAGATGGGCAAGGACGGTCTGATCTACATCCCGACCAGCCCGTTCACCATGGTGGGCAAGGCCTTCTCGCTGTACCAGGATGGTCTGATCGTAGAGGACGACGAACCGGCGCACCCGACGATGCTCGTCGTGCAGCTCCCGGCATGGGCCACCTACGACGACTACGATGACCCGGAGGCCACCGGAGGTCGAGTGTTCGCCACTCGGTTCATGGCGGCAGACGATCCGATCGTGGAGCGCATCGCCAAGCGAGACCCCTACACCTACAAGGTTGAGTATCTCGCTCAGTGGGCCGAAGTCATCGATGCTTACCTCTCCCCGCAGGCTGTCGAGATGCTGTTCCAGCCGCTGGAGCTGCCGAACGGCGAGATGCGTCACTTCCACCGCAGCGAGCAGGGCGTCATGCGGTGGATCTACCGAGGCCATGCTGACCCGGCCAAGAGCAACGACAACTTTGCCGTGGCTATCGGCCACACCGAGCCGGTCACCGATGACGAGGGCGACGTCTACGACCACGTCTTCATCGACTGGATGGAGGTCTGGGACCCCGCCGACTACGAGGACCACATGGTCCCGTGGACTGAGATCGAGGACGCCCTGGTCCAGAGGATCCTGGCGTTCCCGAATATGACGGAGTTCTCCTACGACCAGTACGGCAGCTTCGCCACGGTCCCCCAGATGAAGCAGCGGCTAGCTAAGTCCAAGAGCCGTACGCACGTCAAGGAGGCGACGTTCACGCAGCAGGCCAACGCTCGCCGTGCCGAGCTGTTCCGCACAGCTCTGGGCATGGGCTGGGTGCACGCATACAGAGATGACTTCGGTCCTGAGGGTGAGTCACTCCTGGAGCAGGAACTGAAGTTCTTGCAGCTCCGGAACGGGAAGGTCGACCACCAGAAGTCTGGCCCGGTCACCACCAAGGACCTGGCCGACTGCGTCATGGTCGTGGTCGAGTCTCTGCTTGGCCCGCAGCTGGACAAGCTCCGGGCACGTGAGCGGCTGGGGAATGCGACTCTGGCGGTCGGCGCTCAGGGCGGCTATCATTCCGGCACGGTCGAGGAGACGGCGATGTCCTCTGCTCGTCGTGCGCTAATGGCCAACTCCCGCGCTACGGCATCCAGAGGATACGGGCGGATGAATAAGAGCCAAGTGAGACAGCAGCCGCGGCGAGGCGGAGGATGGCGGTAGGCACTAGAGCGGTGATCGCAGAGATCCCCGCTGGTAACATGGCGAAGTGCCCGGTGTGCGACGGAGACGTGAAGTTCAACGCTCGCAAGAAGCCCAAGCGCATCATCTGTAACGTCTACGAGGGTGACAGGTGGGACCGGATGGAGGAGTTCCATGCTGAGTGCTACGACTCTGTGGGTCGTCCGTATGGCGATCCGGTAGCCCGCAGCAAGTGATGTCGGCCAGGTTAGCCAATCGACCGAAGGAACGATGAGCGTGACTGACAGCCCCTATGACGCCGGTTTCGCGGCTGGTCGCACAGGTAGCAAGCACGAGAAGTTCCTGTCGGGGTTTGCTCAGGACGAGTTCGACCGCGGATACGAGGACGGTATGGACACCAGGATCCTAGAGAACGGCGCAGAAGCTGCGCTGGAGGCAGAGGCCGAAGTCGATACCGTGGTGGATGGCTTCGTCGCCTTCCTCACTGCGGGCGACTGGTACACCGGGGAGCGTGAGTCCGTAGCTGAGAGGCTGGCGGGTCTGCGCCAGTGGAAGCGTCGACTCACGTCGTCGCTGTCGGGTCGGGTCTCAGAGGCCGAGCTAACCATGGTCCCCCGGTTCGTGGCCGATGCTGAGCGAGAGGAAGAGTCTCTCATTGGCATGCTGGCCGAGCTGGACGGGCGTGAGGCTGCTGCATACTACGAGGATGCGGACAACGTCGTTCAGGAAGAGGTGCGCTCTCGCACCGAGGAGGGTCTCTACGACATCGGTGAGGATGACGGCACACCGCTGTACGCTGCCGCCCGCGCCGTGGTCGAGTCCGCTCAGGGCTACGATTGGGAGAAGTTCGCCTCCCTCGGTGCGCAGGAGTGGGTCATCGACCAGCCGGAGCAGCTGCTGGCTCACCGTGAGCTGCGCTACCGTGCTGCGTTCGAGTATGCCATGGACAAGACCGCCGTGCTGGCCAACCCCGAGCAGCGCCAGCAGGTGGTCGAAGCGTTCCTCACCGTCGCCGCTCCCGAGGACGAGCTGCCGCCGGAGATCGTGGATGAGGAGCCGGTGATCGATCCCGGTGCCGAGCCGCCCGCCGATGGCGCTCTAGATGTCGACGTTCCGCCCGAAGTGGAGGACGAAGGCGGCATGATGGATGCTGGTCCCGCTGGCGAGGAGACGCCCGCTGCCACGTTCACCGATGCTGTCGATGCCACCCAGGAGGCGGTCGACCAACTGCAGGACGTGCAGGACAAGCTCCAGCAGCTGATCGGTGCTCGCTCCGACTACGAGCACTGGAACGAGGATGCCGACCGCGTCTGGTGGGAGGAAGAGGGTCGGCACGTCGAAGAGCCTGACTTCGATCCTGACGCCGTCGACGATCGGGCTATGCAGGCCGAGGATCAGTACTACGACAAGCTCTACTCCGCCGTCGACGCCGCCAACGAGATGATCGACGTGCAGGGCATGTCGCCTGAGGACGCCGCCGCCAACGCTGCTGACATGTACGGCGTCGAGGTCGAGGACGTCCTGGAGGAGGGCGACTTCCGTACCCTCGCCGCCAAGGAAGCGTACGGTCTACCTGAAGGTTGGGGTCAGAGCGCCGAGGACACGGTGTGCCCAGGCTGTGGGCGTCGGGTCCAGGAGGGCGAGGATGAGTGCCCCGTCTGCGGTGCGAACACCAAGGACTACTACCGTCCGCAGTCTTCTCGGTTCGAGGCCAAGATCGTGCAGGGTCGGGACTACGAGGAGTGGATCGAGCAGGTCGAGGCTGCGCTCGACGCTATCGTCGGTATGGGTGTCGATGATCTCCCCGACCAGAGCTGGTACGACTGGTTCGAGGACGGCATGTCTCCGAGCGCTGCCGCCAAGAAGGCGATCAAGAACGAAGGTGGAGCTGACGTCTTCGCTCGCCGTGCGACGACCGATGTCGCTCAGCCGGGTGGCGGTGCTCCCGCCGCTCAGATGCCCGCCAGTGGCGTCGGTCCGGGTGGTTGCCCGCAGTGCGGAGCGCCGATGCAGGGTGAGCAGTGCCCGTCGTGCGGCTTCGGCGTGAACGTCGCCCGTCGTGCGACCGCCGAGTTCGACCAGGGATACGAGCAGGGCTTTGAGTATGGCCTGGACTGGGAGTCCGGGTCGCTGCCGCCGGAGCCGTCCGAGGGTGAGTTCGGTCGTGGTTTCAACGCCGGGGTCGTCGCTGGCATCTCTCGCCGTGGCATCGACACGGTCGTCGCCTATCGCCGGGAGAACCGCACCGCTGACGTCCGCTCCTCGGTGCGAGAGGGCAGCCGCCGCTACCTGGCCGACGCTGCGCACAGCGAGTTCGACCAGATCCTGCGTGACGTCTCGGATGCCGAGCTGGAGACCTTTGCTGAAGAGTACGGCCTGCAGATGGCGAGCGCCGAGCCGACCGACGAGGACATCTACACCGCCGTCGCCGCTCACGTCTGGGAGACCCGAGCATCTCGGGACGTCCGGGGCGTGGCTGACATCCAGAGCCAGATCCGCGACTGGAAGAACAAGCTGGTGACCGCCACCGACGCCGGAGATACTGAGGGCGAGGACGAGGCGCTGAACGAGCTGACCAAGCTGCAAGCTGCGCTCCAGCGGCTGCAGGGTTCCAAGAAGAAGAGCCGACTGCCGTGGAGGCGCAAGAGTGACTGACGTCCTGGACCTCATCGACGGCCCGGACCCGGATGCGGAAGATCGCCGCATCGCCAAGGCTCTACTGCGTGCTCGTCATGACGTAGAGGAGCGTACCGGCGGATTCCTGCGCAATGCTTCCACTCAGGACGAGTGGGAGGCGCGTGCGCGTTTCGCTGAGGACGTCATCACTGAGGTGGCGAACGTCTACGTTGGTGGCAACTCCGAGGCGCTGCGGCTGGCTCTCTTGGAGGACTGGGCCAAGGAGACGGGCGTTGCGCTGGCGAAGGGCAAGGACAAGGCTGAGGTCGTGGACTTCGGTGACGCCAAGCTGATCTGCCCGGACGACGATGACGACGGCGAGCGGGATGAGGACGAGGACTGCTTCGTCGCAGAGGACGAAGAGGACGAGAAGCGGAAGAAGTCCGCTGCGGAAGGTGATCTCCCCGCCGTCGACGGGAGCTGCCCCGAGTGCCGGTCCTCTGAGCTGGTCGAGGAGGGTGCCGAGGAGGCGCTGTGCGTCGACTGCGGATGGCACGGACCGCGAGAGGTCACGCAGCATGCAACTGCTGCCGTCTATGCCTACCCTGGCCCGGTGGATCCGGAGGAGACGACGCATGCCGTGCGTCCGATCCGTCCGCTGGACGAGATGGACGTCGACTCGGCGGTCGAGTACCTGGCGGGATGGGTTGCAGCGAATGCCGCTTCGGACGGCACGACATGGTCGTTCGTGGCCATCGGTGCCCGTGAGCAATACGAGGCGGCGATCGAGCACCTGATCGACCGGACGGGCGCTCCGGCGGGTACGCTGTGGGACGAGATCTCACGCACCGCCACGCTGGTCCGTGGGGCCGAGGGTGACTCGATGCCGCACATCGTGCTGGAGGAAGAGGACGACGAGCGCCAGCAGGCTGCTGGTCCTGATTACGGCATGTACACGCCCGAGGGCAACGCCGCTGTCCACGGTGCGGTCGAGCAGACCCGCGCTCTCATCGAGGGTGGGATCGACGCCCAGACCGCTGTGGACGAACTGAACCATGCCATCGGTGGGTTGGACCACGACGAGAAGGAAGACACCGTCGTGCGGGAGGCTATCTTCGATGCTCTCCACGATCAGTTCATGGAGGCGTACGGTAAGTCTCCATGGGCGACCGGTCCCGGCTATCGGGGCAGCCATCGCAATGACGACGACGAGATTCTGACGCCCAAGGGCCGGAGGTTCATCTAATGCTGAAGGGTGTCGTCGCCGGAACCCGGATCGTCCAGGTCGATCACGCAGCGAAGTCTCGCCGCGTGGGTCGTATCCTGTCGTTCGGTGGCTCTAAGTACCGGGTGGCATGGGAGGATGGCGAGCGGACCGTAGAGGATCGCCAGGCCTACCGCATCGCTGAGGTTCGCCCGCACCAGTGCAAGGAGTGCGGCCATCTCTCCCGCGTCGCTGTCGTATGGGGCGAGCATCCTCGCTGCCCCGCCTGCAAGTCTGAGAGGATCGCCGTCCTCCGAGACAAGAAGGCTACGACCGGCGACTGGGATGGCGAGTTCCCCGTAGAGCTGGACTACACTCAGGGCATGGACTCCAAGCGGAAGCGCAAGGTGTTCAAGAGCCAGTCCGAGCTGGACAAGTGGATGGAGAAGAACGGCGACGACATCCAGGTCAACGCCTGGAGCACCGACCGGGTGTCGGCGTCTCGCACGACCACCGGTGGGCAGAGCGCTACGTTCGGCTTCGTCGCCACCAACGGCTCGTCCGCTTCGGGCACGACACTCGACTTGCGGTTCCAGGCAGCGCCCAAGGTCGCTAGCATCCCGGATCTCGATCCGCTCATGCAGCAGCTTCTCGATGAGGAGGGTCTCTACGACTACGAGAACCCCGACATCATCAAGCCTGGCACGGACGGTATGGGCACCAACATCGGTAGCGAGGCCTACGGGTTGGGTGGCACGCACGTCCTCGTCAACCTCTCCGACGCTGGCAGGTGGCTCTATTACAAGGGCTGGGAGAACTCGCCGCTGGTCGCCAAGATTCGGGACTGGAGCCTGTACGAGCGCGAGTACGTCGATGACTACGACTACGAGCAGGACGAGGATGAGGACATGGCGTTCTCGACTGCGTCCGTCCGTGATCCAGAGCTAGCCAAGTCTCTCGCCGCAGTTCGCTTCAAGATCCAGAGGTAGCGCCATGCGCGAGGTCGGCGTCGCCCATGCGGATGCCGGGGACGTGTACTTCGGGCTGAGCACCGGGATGTCGTTCCCGATCCTGTGCACGCAGCAGTCGTATCTCTCCCAGGACACGCCGTCCGAGGTCTACGACAACGTGGCGTCTCTGCGTGACTACGGCGAGCGTCGCAAGATCGTGGTGATCCTGCAGGGTGATGCGTCGTGGATGCGGAACTACCGGTCTCAGCTGACCGGTCCGGGCGAGCCGGATGCCATCGTGTACTGCGCTGCGGAGTCCGAGCTGTCGAGCCTCGGGGTGCGACCGGTCGATGCCGGGTGGACGCCCGGAAGCCCCGGCGTCGACATCGAACGGCACATCGGCACTCGGCGGGAGGCACGCCCGAAGATCACACCTTCGGCGGAGTGGGGCGGCTACTTCAGCCAGCCGAAGCCCGCTCTCGATCCGCGGCTGTTCGACGGCGACAAGTTGAAGCGTGAGATCCGAGACTTCTGCCTCAACACGCTCTACAACTTCTGGGACCCGAAGTACACCGGAGCTAGGGACTGGTCGAAGCTCTGGATCGCCGGATCGGCTGCCTGCTACCAGTACTCAGAGTCTAACGCCGACCTGGACATCCTGATCGGCGTGGACCTCCAGACGTTCCAGTTGATGAACCCGACGTTCGGCGGCAAGACCGAAGCCGAGATGGTGGCGCACTGGAACCACGAGTTCGATACCGAGCTGGAGGCTACGACCACCGACTTCCTCGGATTCCATGTCACGTTCTTCGTGAACCCCGGCTCCTGGGACATCCGGGTGATGAACCCGTATGCTGCTTACTCTCTGACGTTCGATGAGTGGACCGTACCGCCGGTGCAGGTCCCGGTGCCGTGGGACCCGTTCGTCTACTTCGGGCCGGAGGAGGTCTCTCGGGTCTACGCTATCTACGACAAGTGCGTGGATATCGTGGAGCGCTACAACTTCGCCAAGGATCGCGGGGACGACGCTCGCCGGATCGCGGTGACCGGTGAGGCGGCGGCTCTGTTCGCTGAGCTGTACGCCGCTCGCCAGCAGGCATACTCTCCGGGCGGCAAGGGCTACTATGATCCGAAGAACTTCCAGTGGCAGGTGCTGGAGGGCGAAGGTGCGCTCAAGGCGATCCACGAGATCAAGAACTTCGGTCTGAACCCGACCGAGCAGAAGAGCTGGTCGGAGGATCTCTCTCCGGACAAGCTGCCGTTCACCATGGACCCGCGGCGCAGGAAGCCACTTCCTACCAAGCCGGAGCTTGTGGTAAAGTCAATGACGATGTCCAGTGTGCTGGCTGGTCCTCGACCTGGCGGAGACAAGCGAGGGAACGCCGAGAGTCGCCGCCGCCGGAAGCACTGGATGCTGGCGACGTGGGGCGACGGCACGTCGTGCCCGTGCGTCCACTGTGGGGACACCGTGACGTTCGAGACCGTCGAGGCTGACCGTATCATTCCGGGTGAGTCGTACCGGCGCAGCAACGTCCAGCCGTCGTGCAAGCCGTGCAACCAGTCCCGGTCGAACAAGCTGGACTGGGTCCCGCCGAACCAGCGAGACGAAGAGTTGTTGGTTGCCGCTGGACGGGAGGCTGGGCGGGACACGCCTGCTGAAGAGTTCGGATTGATCTACGATCCGCTGCTGGAGCTAGACGCTGAGGTGTCCTGGGCGCGGGAGCTGGACGACTGGGACAGCGTGCCGGTCGTGGAGATCGATCTATCCGAGCGCCTGTGGGCGACCGAGGAGATGCTCGACTCTCGACCGATCAGCCGGGTGCTGCAGGGTGAGCCGCTCCGCGAAGGATACGATCCGCAGGTACTGCGCAAGAGCGATGGCCGTCTGGTCGTGATCGACGGTCACCATCGTGCCGCCATGCACACCGCTATGGGCCACGACTCTATGCGAGTGCACCTAGTCGACATGACGCAGGGTGGTTGGGACTGGGTCGATGCCGGAGACGGCGTGGAAGCGAGGAAGGGCTGATGGCGGGAACGGCGATGCCCCAGGAGCGTGAACTGCAGGCGCAGGGCGCTCCGTACGTGTGGGTCATCACGCGGGACCTGCTGGCTGAAGATGGCAGCTTCGAGTCGGAGGTCGGCACCGCCGGTCCTAGCGGTGCCACCGATGAGCAGATCGAAGAAGCCCGCCGTCGCGGCACCCGATTCCGGATGCTGGACGACGATGGTGAGCCGTACTACGAGGGACGAACCTTGGGTCCTCTGGATGAGGGCGACCCGCTCAATGACTTCGGTGCGCCGAACGCTGGCTGCACCATGTACGAGGAGTGGCAGGAAGGTCCCGGCGGTGGCTGGAAGGGCGTTATCGGCTGATGCCCGCTATGCAGTCGTGGGCGACCCTCGATGGTCTGCTGGACGCGCTGCAGGCAGAGAAGGCCGTAACACGTGAGCTACGTCTCCGTCTAGCGCAGATCGATGCGCTGTTGGATTCCGAGGATCCGGAGGCGGTCGCTCACGTACGAGAGTTGGTGCGAACGGCTTGACGGTCGTCTGCTCTAGCTGCCGCTGTCAGTACGACCGCGATCAGTTCGAGCGGTGTCCGGGGTGCGTGGTCGTGCCGAGACGCAAGCAACGTCCTATCCGCAGGCCGCAGCGGAAGAAGTATTGCGGCCCATAGACACAATTCACCTGGACAATTGTCACCCAGGCATGATAGAATGGTTGGCGTGACGGTGTCTCGCTCTCAGGAGGAACGGTGGCTTCGCGCCGGACAAGAGACGAGATAATGCTTCAGCTTCCGCAGGAGGCGCGGGATCGGTTGGCGGCTGCGGAGGATGCAGCTC
>Ga0196963_10000690_pt1 | contig 27370 bp, 26 predicted proteins | sample S1_5metaG_FD_148600 | JGI IMG/M metagenome (GOLD analysis project Ga0196963, IMG submission 148600) | Soil microbial communities from Anza Borrego desert, Southern California, United States - S1_5 | ecosystem: Environmental > Terrestrial > Soil > Desert | place: USA: California | collected...
GTCTTGCGGGTCTTTTGGCCGGATGCTTCGTTGCTCCTCAGTCGCAGATCCACGCGGATATGCTCCTTCGTCGCGCCTCGCCTCCGGCCAAAATACCGCGCAATCCACTTGCTGGTTATTTATAAGACGGCTTCTAGCACGCCTGTCAGTTGGCGGGCGTTGGCCACGCTCCTGGCGGCGTTGGTCTGGTGGATGGTTTGCCACCCCCGAGCGGCGCCGGCCTCGATGTTCTCTAAACGGTCGTCGATGTAGAGGATTTCAGCTCCTTTGCACCCGGTCACTTGCTCCACCCGTTCGTAGATGCGGGCGTCCGGCTTCATGCAGCCACATTCGTACGAGAGCACGAAGGCATCAAAATTTATGAAAAAGGGGTAACGCTCTCGGATGTGCTCGGCAGCGAGGGAACTGGTGTTGGAGAAGATGTAGGTCTTGAAACCGGCGCGGCGGAGGTCTTCGTTCAGCTGAATCATTTCCGGGATGGGTTCGAAGATGTCACCGAAGAGAGGCGCGAAGTCAGTGAACGATCGATTGAACCCGCTGGCCGTTTGAATGGCCTGGAAGAATTGCTCAGCGGTGATCTCCCCCCGCTCGCATTGGTGGAGAAGCGGTGATTGGTCGAGCATGATGCGGATCTCGGGCTCACTGGCGGTGCAGTGCGCGCTCAGCGCGCGCGATGCTTTTCCGAAATCAAAGTCGAGGAGCACTTTGCCTAGATCGAAGACAACGACTTTTGGTTTGGGCATGGTTATTCGATCGGGCGTCGGCCTTCGATCGCGCGAGTGAGGGTTAGGTCATCGGCATACTCAAGGCCGCTGCCCACGGCGAGGCCTTGCGCGAGCCGGGAGACTTTCACACCTTTTGGAGCAAAGACTTTGCCCAAGTAGTAGCTGGTGGCGTCGCCTTCGACGTCCGATGGCAGGGCGAGGATGAGTTCGGCAATTTGTTCGCGAGCGAGCCGTTGTTCCAGGGCCCCAATGCGGAGATCCTCTGGGCCGACGCCGTTCATGGGTGAAATTTTGCCGCCGAGAACGTGATACTTCCCCCTAAACCCAGACTTATCGATGCTGAGGATATCGACGGGACGCTCCACGACGCACACCAGAGAGCCGTCGCGCTGCGCGTCTTCGCAAATAGCGCAAGGCTGGCGGACGGTGAGCGCGCCGCAGGTTTGGCAGAAGCTGACCTGGGTGCGCGCTTCGCGGATGATGGCGGCCAGCCTGTCGGAGACCAGCGGCTCGGCCTGAACGAGGTGCAACGCGATGCGTTCCGCAGACCGTGGGCCGATACCGGGCAGTTTGCCGAGAGCGGCAATGAGGTTGCTGATCGGTTCAGGGAGGGAGGCCACAATGTGGCGCGCTTAGACCAAGCCTGGGATGCTGAAGCCCTGGGTGACCTTACCCATCTCTTCGTTGGAAATTTCTTTGGCCTGCTTCAGCGCGTTATTCGCGGCGGACATGACCATGTCTTCCAGCAAGGTGACGTCGGACGGATTGACAGCGGCAGGGTCAATCTTGAGCGAAGCAATGGTGCCATCGCAACGAACGACAATTTTGACGGCCCCTCCCCCGCTGGTCGCCTCGACAGTGCGGGCGGTTAGTTGGGCCTGGACATCTTCCATTTGCCGCTGAATGCGAGCGGCTTGCTTCATCAATTTTCCAATGCTGGACATACGTGCGGGAGAGACTCTATACGGCCCCGCGAACTTCGACAATCTGCCCCTTGAAAACTTCGAGAGCTTTCTTGATGAGCGGGTCGTTTTTGAACTGCTCTTTGTCGATAATGATCGGGGTCGGCTCCTTCTTCGCCTCTGGCGCGGCCGCTGGCTTGGCGGGAGCAACCTGCCGTTGGGGAGTTGGCGCAGCTTGGGGAATAGCGGCTGGGGGCGCAGGGGCTTCGATCTCGGTGGCGAGACCGAGGTTCGCTGAGGTGAACCGAAGTTTTAGCGCGCGGCATCCAGCGTCGTTCAGGCGCTTGAGCAGCGACTCGCGTTCGCGGATATCATCAAACAGAGAAATTTGGTCTTTGTGAGGCTCGTCGAAGGCGATTGTCAGCAAGCCGCTCTCCAGAGACATAGGGCGGGCGTTAGCCAGCGCCGAGCGCATGAGCATCCCCATGGAATCAACGACGTTAGGCCAGATCGTCTGAATATCAGAAGCGGCGGCAGAGATAACCGTGCTTTGAGCGGTCGGAGCAGCTGGGGCGGACTGCATGGCAAGCGGCTCAGGCGACCGCGGTGCAGCCGGAGCTGCGCTGGTGGCGGTGGCGGCGGATCCTGGAGCCGCAGAGCGCGGCAAAGACGCTGCCGTTCCACTTGGGCGACTTGGAGCGGGGCTCGGAGCCGGGGCGGAGCCACCGCCGTTTCCGGTTGCGCCACCGCCATCGCGACGAAGTTGGTTCAGCTTCTCCAGAACGGAATCGATGCTGATGGCTTTCCGAGCCTGGATAGCTTTGATGAGAGAAACTTCGACGAGGATCTTCTTGGAGGCTGTGTCCCGCAGCCGCCCTTCGCAATCGGTAAGGATTTCCATCACGCGGGTCAGGCCTTCGGGCGAGGTGATGGCGGACTGATTCTTGAAAGTCTCAATCTCGGCTTCGGCAGCGTCCAAAAGGCTTAAATCCCCTTTGGCCACAGAGTAGATCAGGAGATTGCGGAAATGGTTGAGAAGATCGCCCAGGAGTCGCCCGAGGTCCTTGCCGCCTTTGGCTAGGTCGTTGAACTGGCGCAGGGAGGGCTCGACTTCTCCACGGAGAATAGATTCCGCCAGCGCATGGAGCTGGGCACGGGCGGCAAGGCCGAACATGGAGAGGACGTCGCTCTCCACGATGCTGTTGCCGCAGAAGCTGATGAGCTGATCGAGAGTCGATTCCGCGTCCCGCATGCAGCCTTCGGATCCGCGCGCGATCGCGTGTAGGGCAGCGTCTTCAATGGTAACGCCTTCGTTCTGAGAAATAGCGCCGAGGTGCTGAACGATGAGCTTGGCTGGAATGCGCCGAAGGTCGAAGCGTTGGCAGCGGGAGAGAATGGTCGCGAGAACCTTCTCCGGCTCCGTGGTCGCGAACATGAACTTCACATGCTCGGGCGGCTCTTCGAGCGTCTTCAGGAGGGCATTGAACGCCTCCTTGGTGAGCATGTGAACTTCGTCGATGATGTAGATTTTGTATTTTGACGAAGCGGGGGCGTATTTGACGGTGTCGCGAAGCTCGCGGATTTCCTCAATGCCGCGATTACTGGCGCCGTCGATTTCGAGGACGTCCAGGGAACGGCCTTCGGTGATCTCCTTTACGCGAGGATCGTTGTCGTCGAACTCAGCCTTGGGGCCGCCGGTCGCATTCAGGGCCTTGGCGAAGATGCGGGCGATGGTGGTTTTGCCGGTGCCGCGTGGGCCGACGAAAAGGTAGGCGTGCGCGATTCGCTGTTGGTTGATCGCATTGGCCAGCGTTTGGGTCACATGCTCCTGGCCGACAACGTCAGCGAAGCGTTGCGGGCGGTATTTGCGTGCTATGACTTGATACGACATGGCTGATCAGGTGAAGAAAACCAGGGTGACCACGGCAAATGCAGAGCAAACTGCCGGTGCTGCATTCCTGCTCTCGCGGGGTTCGTAAGTCCACACTCCGTGGGCCCTGGCAAAATCTGCGCTGGGAAGGTACGGCTCCCCCCCCCTCCCCAGCAAGCGAAATTGAGGAGTTTGTGGTTAACAAATGAAGTGACCGGCGTGAGAACAAGTGAAATGACCGCTTGGGTAAAAAGGGGTGGATGGCTCACGAAGTGGGGGCGTGAGCGAGTTCACCGCGGAGGAAGCGATCAAGGTCATGAAAGTTCAGGAAGTGATCACTCGAGCGATGAGTGGTCAGATGAGTTGGCTGGATGCGGCGGAGGTGCTGCGGTGGAGCCCGCGCACGCTGCGGCGGTGGCGCTGGCGGTATGAGCAGCATGGGTATGATGGGTTGTTTGACCGGCGCAAGCGCAGGCCCAGTCCAAAGCGGGTGCCGATGAAGACGGCGGAGAAGGTCTTGCGCCTTTACCGGGAGGAGCATGCCGGGTGGAACGTGCGCCATTTTCACGAGAAGCTCAAAGAGGAGCATGGGATTCAGTTGAGCTACCAATGGGTGAAGAGCGCGCTGCAGACCGCTGGGATGGCGGCCAAGAGGCCGCGAGGGCGGAAGCATCGGCAGGAGCGGCCGCGGAGGCCGTTGCCGGGGATGATGGTGCACACCGATGGGAGCACGCATGAATGGATCCCAGGCTCCGGGTGGAAGCAGGATCTGGTGGCGTTTGTCGATGATGCGACCAGCGAGGTGTATGCGGCGTTTCTGTGCGAGGAGGAAGGGACGCTCTCGATGCTTGCGGGGTTAAAGGCGGTGATTGAAGCCAAAGGGCTCTTTTGCAGCTTGTACACGGACCGGGGAAGCCACTTCTTCCACACCGCCGCGGCCGATGGGCCAGTGGATCGAACGCGGCCGACGCAGGTGGGGCGGGCGCTGGCGCAGCTGGGGATAGAGCACATACCAAGCTACTCGCCGGAGGCGCGTGGGCGGATGGAACGCTTCTTTGGCACATGGCAAGGGCGCTTGCCGCAGGAGTTGAAGCGGGCGGGCGTTGGGAGCTTGGAAGAGGCCAACCGTTACATTCCGGAGACGTTTATCCCGTGGCATAACCGCAAGCTCAAGGTGGCAGCGGTCGAGGAAGGGAGCGCCTTTGTGCCCTGCGCGGGGGCGGACTTGGAGGGGATCCTAAGCATCCAGGAAGATCGAGTGGTGGGGTGTGACAACACGGTCAGCTGGGGGAGGAAGAAGCTGCAGATCCCACCGCAGAAGTGGCGGGGGAGCCTGGCCCGGATGCGGGTGAGGGTGTGCGAGCATGTGGACGGAACGATCAGCGTGCGGCATGGGCCTCGGGTGGTCGGCTGGTTTGAAGCCAGTGGCAAACCGATGGCGGAGGCGCGAGCGAAAGCCGCGTAGCATCGGCGAATTTTTTGCCCTGCCCCTCGGGGCAGGGCAAAAACCCCAGAACAAGAACAAAACCCAAAGCGGTCAGATCACTTGTTACGAAAGCGGTCAGATTGACGTGTTAACGACAGCGAAATTGAGGAGTTAATTTAGCTGGTTTCTGCAAGAAGTCGAATGGGTGGCTAGGCGAAGTTGATGTTGCCAATGAGGCCTTCTGGACCGGCAGAGTTAAGGAGCGTCTAAAGAGCAGCGACTTCTGCGCCTCGGTATCGCGACGAACGACTATTATCAGGCCTTGGTGGTGTCCTTCTGCCGCGAGCGTCAGGAAATCGTTGCGGTTGCACGTGACAAAAAGTGAAGCATTCCTTTGGGCATGGTTCCACGCGATACGGTCCGCCGTCGTTTGCGGCAGGATGTCCCGCAAGCGGACAACGTCGTTACCTCCACCAAGCAATGTCAGGGCGATAGCTTCGGGGACATCGTGGTCCAGGACGAACTTCACGAGAGCCGGGGCGCGCGGTTCTCAGCAATTATCAGATCGATCTCGTCGCGATGATCCTCGTAATAGGCCATGCACTCATACACTGGGCCCCGTGTTAGGACTGGGAAAGCCTCAATGGCTTCATCTATGCTCGCCCTAGGCTGAACAATAGCGACGACGTCATGAACACCGATGCGGGTGTTCTCCACGATTGTCCGACCGGAGCGAACGCCGGGAATGCGGGTCAGATATTTGTAGCCGAGTTGCTCGGGCATGCTTCTTTTTACCCCAGCTGGATGGCAGTCGCAATGTTGGGAGAGCGCAGGGCGCTTGCGCTTCGCACGGAGGCTGGTCAACTTACGCCATGCACCAGCTTTTTTCGTGGGCCGCCCGTGGGGTTCTTGGCGTGGCTCTTAGTCTAAATCTCTTCGCTGCCGAAGGGCGGGCGGACAATGCGCTGGATGAGTATCTAAAGAAACCCGACGCACACTTTAATTGGAAGAGGACTGAATCCAAGAAGCTCGAGGGCGCGGAGGTGGTGCATCTCGAATTGCTCTCGCAAGTTTGGCGCGAGCAGTTCTGGAGCCATGACATTCAGATCGTTCGTCCTACGACTGTTCGGCATTCGGATATTTGCCTCTTGTTCATCACCGGCAGCGGGGATGGCGCGCGCTACATCGAAATGCTGAAAACCATTACGGATGCATCTGGCGCGATGGCGGCGGTGTTGGCGGATGTCCCGAACCAGCCGCTGTACGACGGCAAGAATGAAGATGCCTTGATTGCCTACACCTTCGAGCAGTTTGCGCGGACACGCGACAAGAGTTGGCCGGTGCTTTTCCCGATGGTGAAGAGCGCGGTGAAAGCAATGGATGCGATCCAGCAGCACACGGAGAAGGCGCATCAACAGAAGGTCACGAAATTCGTAGTGACGGGAGCATCGAAGCGCGGCTGGACGACCTGGCTGACGGGCGCAACTGACCCCCGGGTGGTGGCGATCGCTCCCATGGTTTTCGACATGCTGAACTTCAAGGCCCAAACAGATTGGGCGCAGGCGATGTATGGCAGGCAAAGCGAACAAATCGCCGATTACACAGAGCTTAACCTGGTCGAGCGGATGAACAGCCCTGAGCTGAAGGAATTGCGCAGCTGGGTAGATCCGTATGAATACGCGAAGAGTTACACGATGCCGAAGCTGATCTTGATCGGAACCAATGATAGGTATTGGGTCGTCGATTCGCTGCGGCATTATTGGAACGATTTGCCGCAGCCGAAGTGGATCTTCCAAACCCCGAATGCTGGGCATGATCTGGATGGAGGGCGCGAGGCGATTCCCACCCTTGCAGCGTGGTATCAAATGATTGCCGATGGGGAGCAGCCGCCCTCTGTGCAGTGGCAAATCAAGGATGGGCCGGAAGGCGCGCAGATGACGCTTATTTTCTCACAAAAGCCTGAGGAGGTTCGCGCATGGACAGCGAAATCAACTGATCGCGATCTGCGGGACGATAAATGGGAAAGCGCGAAGCTTCCGAATCTGGCTGAGCAGATGACGATTGATGTGCCCAAGCCTGAACAGGGGTATGTGGCTTACCTGGGTGAAGCTGTTTTCAAGACGAAACGCGGCCATAGGTATAAACTCTCAACAGAAGCGCGGGTGACACCACGCGAGGCGCCTTCCCGGCCAAATTCATCGGGCCCATCGACAGGCTCGAAGTAAACGCTCCAGGTGCTCAGGCGCGTGCTCGCTTGAGATTACGAAGCGAAAGAAGCCAGCGGCAGGCCCGCCGGGATATTTCAGGAAGGGTGGGTAAATCCCGGCCGCCAGCAAGCGGGTGCGTAGGGCTTCCGCTTCCGCTGGGTCACTGAAGGCAACGCTCACCACGGGAGCTTCGCTGTCCGGGAGGCGAACACCTGAGCCGCGAGCGGCTTGCTTAATGACAGCGGTGTTTGCGCGGAGCCGCTCGATGAACGATGTGTCGCTCCGAAGCAGTCGAAGAGCTTGCAGAGCCGCAGCGGCGGAAGGGAGTGGAATCGGTGTGCCGCCAATGAACGCGCCGCTTCGATCGACGATCTGATCCAAAAGCGATCTGCTCGCGATCACAGCTCCACCGAAAGCACCGAACGCTTTGCTGAGCGTGATGGTTTGCACGACGTTGGGCGCCCGCAATCCATGAAGCGCAACAGTCCCCTGCCCTGCCGGACCGATCACGCCGGCGCCATGCGCATCGTCCGCGATTAACCATGATCTGGGTGGCAGGAGGTCGTGGTAAGCCTTCAATGGTGCGACAGATCCGTCGTGAGCGAACACACCGTCAGTAAGCACGATGGCTTTTCCCGCATTCTCCAGAGCGCCTTTCAGAGACTCGGCATCGCGATGCTTGAATCGCCGCACTGCGGTTCCCCAGAAACGCGCGGCGTCCTGCAAAGAAGGATGCGCCTTTTCATCAAGGAAGACCCTGTCGGCCTTGTTCGCGAGCCCCTGGGCAACGACGATGTTGCTGATGTATCCGCTGCTCGCGAGCAAAGCGGGCGCGCCGAAGAAGATCTCCAACTCGGATTCGAGCTGCGCATAGAGGGGATGATTGCCAGTCGTCGCCCGAGATGCGGACACATTCCAACCATGCTCTTGAATCGCGCGGTTTGCCGCTTCAATGACGCTTGGATGGCTGGAGAGCCGGAAGTAATCGCAGCCGCTAAACGAAATTAGTTTCCGGCCCTCGTGGATGATTTCAACACCACGCCCCGGCTGAAGTGACGGGCCAAGCATGAAGCTGGCGAATCGGGGCAGTTAAGCTTCGGGTGTGAAGCCCATGACGATGTCGAACTTCGCCGCAAGCTCACCAATTTTGGAGCCCGGGATAGGGGTAAATGGAACGATCACCGACTCACGTTGGCGAGCGTCCTTAATGCCGCGGATGACCCCATCCTTTTCGTTTTGTGGATGTCCCTTGATGTAGCACTGGGTTGTGAACTTCTCCCGGCCTTTCATCTTCACCGCGTAATGGATGTGTGGGGTGCGGCCGGGATACGCTACGGGCTTCACCGTCCGAAAAACATACTCCCCTGTTGAACCGGTGAGAAAGCGCCCGAAGCCCTGGAAATGCTTGTCGCGCTTGGCGGCGCCATCGCTGCCGCTGTGCAAATAGGCGCCGGTGTTATCTACTTGCCAGATCTCCACGATCGCATTGCGGATCGGTTCTCCGCGTGAATCAAGAATGCGGCCGCTGACCCAAGTGATCTCACCAACGGCGGGTGTAATGCCGTCATTGATGACGATGAGATCGTTATCAGTATCGAGCGGGAGTTTGTCTGGGTAGAACGGTCCTTCCGTTTGAGCAGGGGTCCGCACGAGTTCTTCCGCAAAGGCACCGGGAGCAGCAAAGGCGAGTGCGCCCAGGGATAGTGATTGGACGAAGGCACGGCGTGAGGACGGGATGAAGAGCGGGCTGGAAGCTCCGGAACGCGCGGTGGTCATGATGAGCTTACTACTGCGAATGTTGAGAATTGGCGAGCCTTTTCGGGCGCGCCAGCAGCAACGTTGCTGTTGCCAATAACCCGAATCCTGATAGCCAGAGGCCTCGTTCAAAATGTTTGTCGCGGAACTTTAGTTCCACGACAGCTTCACCGCGGGGGACTGGCACCGCCATGAAGGCATGATTGGCTTTGTGAACTTTTGCCGGTGAGCCGTTCACGACAGCCTCCCAGCCTGGGTGAAATGACTCCGCCACAAACAGCAAAGCCTTGTTGCTTGATTTCACGCGCGCACGAATCTGGTGAGCCGTGCGATCTGTGACTTCAACTTCCACCCTCTCGGGCTTCACGTCGCTCAAATCATCTCGGGATGCCTCCTCCAATATAATTTCTCCCTGGGGGTTGAAGTCGCCGCGTGCGAGCGCGCCGAAAAATTCCGGGGCTCCGCCGAATTTGGGAACCTGCCCGCCGCTGATAAAACCCAGAGCGTTGGTTACGGGTGACCAGGCAAGTATCTGATCGGGATCACTCACCTGCCCGACGTTAAGCAAACGCATCAATGCCGTGCGATCAATGTTCGTTTGTTGCAAGGCGTAATGAACTTGGGCGGCTTCACGAAGATAGAGAGAGAAGAAGCCATCATTCTTTGGTTTGCGGTCGAGGAGGTTCAGATTGCAGAAGAGCATCGCGCGGCTGGTGAGGACGTCCTGCTGCGGGTCTTCAATGCTCAAGTGGTTCAGGCGTTGCTCCGTTTCAAAAAGGAGCATGGCGCGTTGCAATGGTGATTCGAGTTGAGGCTGCTGAGTGAGCGTGGCGGTGTAAACATGCGGGGCGACGACTGGGTTGTGGACAGGAATCTGAGTGGCGCCATCCAGCGCAATGGCTATTAGCGCGGCGTAAGTTCCGCGCAACCGCCACTCGGGCTTTTGCGACGCAACGAAGAGCAGCATGGCGGAGGTTGCGAGGAATCCTGCTCGAAAAACTGCGTGAGTTGGGATGGAGAAATGCGGTGAGTCCCACTGGAGTAGAGCCAAGGGGAGGATAATGGCCAAGCCGACACCTACGAAGCTTACCCAGCGCTTAAGACTGACACTGGGCAACCGCGCGAGACCGAAGGCTGCAACAATGCAGGAACAAAACACCACCAGGACAATGAACTTCACTGGATAGCGCATGAAGCTCAGGAAGGTGATGGCTTGTGTGATGGCGCTGTGCAAACCGCCCGCGCGCCCAAAAGCCATCCACAAGGCGAAGAGGGCGAGGGCGGTGAAGCACAGGATCTCCCGCTGTTTGCGCGCTCTGTAGCAAAGCGCAGCCGCCACGAGGAAACCGAGCGGAAGGTAATACGAAGCAATCCAGAACTGCCCAGGCTGCGCGGCCACGTCGTTGTGCGAACGAATTGCTTTGAAGAGGGGCAGGAAGAAGTTGGCAACACCCCAAAGCGGCAGCGCCCATTCGCCTTCCTCGTACTGCGCGGTTCGCTGCGAGCGGCTGAGGAGATCGAAGAATGGGAGGAGTTGGGCCGCGCTGATTAAAGCGACGAGCGCAATGATGGCGGCCAGCTTGAGGAGAGGCTGCAGTCGCTTATTGCCCATGGCATCGGCGACCACAATCGCGCCTGCCGCTAGCCAGGTCATGAAGATGATCTCGGGCGCCCCGCTGAGCATCTGCACTGTTCCGACCAACGCGGCGACTGCGGCTGCTCGCCAGCTTCCGGAACACCCCCTTCGCACGAGCCATACCACCCACGGCATAAGGCCCAGGGCAGCAATATTGTTGGGCCACTTGAGACTGTTTATGAGTATTCCGCTCCAGGCATATGCCATCCCCGCTCCGCCTGCCGCAAGCGCTGAAGTCGTCCATGCGCGCGCGAGAAAAAACATGCCGAGGCCGCCTAGAAACAGATGAGCCAAACAGAAGAAGTTCAGCGACCAAGGGAGCGGCAGCAGAAGGTAAATGAGAGAAAGCGGGTAAAGCGTCAGGGTGTTCCACTGCGCGAGGAAGGGCATCCCAAAGTAGTTGTAGGGATTCCAGTGCGGAAGCTCCCCTTGCCAGAAAGCCTCTTTGTGGAAATGCGCGAGTGGATAGCCGAAAAGAGCGAAGTCGCGATGGAAAAATGAGCCGCTCCCGAAAAGCGGGGCTGCAAAGAGTATGGCTATTGAAAGGCCGAGGACGGCGCTGAAACGCCCTGCCGTGAGTTCGCTCGGTGAGGCAGTTTCTTTCATGCCGAGAACCTCCGACGCAGGCTAACAGCAATCAATGTGGCGCAGATCAACAAGGCGCCGAACGCGAGAAGGAGCCCCTGGCGAAAGCGAGCATCCACATAGCGGAACTCCACCTCATGCACCCCGGCCGGAACTGTGATCGCTTGAAAGGCATGGTTGCCTCGGAACACTGGTGTCTCCCGCCCGTTGAGAGTGGCGCGCCATGCAGGGTACCAAGCCTGGCTTACAAGGAGGATCGTCGGTCCGGCCGCTTCGACTCGGGCGCGAATCTGGTGAGCTGTCACACGGACCTCGCTGATCGTGGTGTCCGCTTTTGGGGTGGCAGCAACTGTGGGATCTGCGACATACGCGACTTCCGCAGGATCGAAGTCGGGCGCGGTAAGCCTTGTGATGAGATCACCTTGCGCAACCTGTTCAACGCGCTGGCCGGCGCTGAGGAACGGCAGCGGGGATGCAGAGGTTTGCGCCCATTCAACGGGGCTCGAGGGACTGGAGTAAGCGGCGACCCCGAGCATCCTTGCGAACCCTCTCGGAACAGCATTCGTGGGCGCGAGAAAAAGCTTTTCCCAAAGCTCGCGCTGCCACGGGAGGTATAGGGAGTAAAAGCCATCCACCACCGGCAGCTGGTCGAGAAGATTGCAGTTACCGTAAAGGCCCAGGCGGCGGCCAAGATAATCACCGGTGGGGTCCGGCCGCATTTCTCCATAGAAGCGGTCGTGCGCAGCGCGGGTCTGGAACGCCCGCCCCGTCCCGTGATGGAGATTCGTCAGGACACCTGTCCGGCTGACGTTCGCTCCGTAAACTTCGTTGCGAGCGGTTGTGTTTTGACGCGGAGCATGGGTGAGGAGATCAGCCGCGAGCAAAGCGACAACCGCAACTTTCCACCCAGAGTTTGATCGCGCACGGAAAACGCACAACACAAAGACGGCGATGAAACCGACCCGCACGAGCGCATTCAAGAGCACAGCACGCGGCGATTCATAGGGGTATGGTTTTGCGAGCGAGAATGCAGCAATCCCAAGAACGATCAATGAGACCAGCCCTGCAGACAGGAGCAGCTTTCGTCGATCGGCTTCGGCTTGCTGCTCCAGATCGCGCAAAGCGAAAGCTGTGAGCACAGCAGTACCGAAGATCAGCGGCGCGACGAACTTTATGGGGAACCGAATAAAACCGAGGGCTGGAAGCGCCGTTTTAAGAGCAGTTAACAGTTTACCTGCAGGCCCTAGCGCAAGCCAGAAGCTTCCGGCCACGAGAATAACCCAGAGCCACCGACGATCCCTGCGCGCAAACCAAAGCGGCGCGAGAGTTAACGCCACGGCGCCAAAGTAATAGGAGGAGGTCCATTCCTGATCGCTTTGGAAATAGACGCCTTGCGGGGATCGATAGAAGCGGAAGAGCGGAACGAAGAAATTGGCCCAGCCCCAGGAAGGCATGGACCATTCAGCCCCGCCGAACTCGCTGCTTCGTTGGGAAACGGTCAGCAGTTCGAAAAATGGAAGCAGTTGCGGACCGGACAGGCAAAGGGCCAGCAGGAGAACGCCGCAGCAACAGGCAATGGAACGAAGGAGGTTGGAGCCCCCCGTGAGCATTGCAACAAAGGCAAGGATCCAGGTGAAGCCGATCAACTCTGGGGCGCCGGTCAGTATCTGGACTGCTCCGGCAAAAGAAGCGAGGCTGAACCAGCGCAAGCGTCCCCCAGTCGCGCTTTGATCTGCCATCTTCACCAGCGCGAGAATCACCCATGGCATCCATGCTAGAGCCGCGATGTTGTTGGGCCACATTAGCGCGGACATGGTCAGGCCGTTAAAGGCAAAGATGGCGCCTGCGCCTGTGGCGGCAAAGGGGCTCCCGGTCCAGCGCAGAGCCAGGTGATACATCCCCCACCCTGCGGCGACCTGGTGCGCGAGCATGAACACCCCGTGAGCCCAGGGCATCGGGAAGAGCAAGTAGAGCAAGGCGCCCGGATAAAGCGTCATGGTGTTCCACTGCGCGAGGAAGGGTAGCCCCGCACAATTGAAGGGATTCCAGAGGGGCAGCTCGCCGCTCCAGAAGGCGTGTCGCTGATGAGCCGCCAGTGGATAACCAAAAATACCGTAATCGCGCAGGACGAAGCTTTTCAGCCCAAAAAGGATGTCGGGGTAAAGCAGCCCGGCCAGCACAGCAAAGGCTGCCAGAACAAGTGATGACCGAAAGCGCTGCTCCATGAACTCAGCGCGACCATAGCAACGGGTTCGAAGTGGCCCAAGAAAAAGCGCTCTTTCCTGCCCAGCTTTGTCATGTTCTTCCGCATGGACGGACAAGAGCGGAAGGTAAAACTCCGATGGATCATCCTCGGCCTCATTGGCGCGCTGCTAATAGCGGCTGGGATTTTTTTATACGTGCAGCGGGAGTCTTCGCGAGCCGCAGGCGACCGGCTGGTCGAGCAGTTGCGCGCCCAGGGGAACCCCACGAGCCTGGCGGACCTCGCTGCGGCTTACAACGCGAATCGAAGCGCTTCCAATCCAGCGCCGATCTACCAGGCAGCGTTCGAGCTGCTTGAGAAAACGGGGGGTAAACCGGGCGATAAAAAGGCGCAGGAACGCGCGTTTGGCAAGAGTGGGGCGTATTGGCCCCCGCCCGGCGCGAAGTTCACGGCTAGCCAATTGGACGCGATGCGGGAATTTGTCCGCACAAATCAAGAGGCCTTGGCCGCGCTGCAGGCCGCTGCCGCGCAGGGAGGGCCAGTGGTGCTGGATTTGGATTTTGCGGCCGGGCCGGGGATGCTCCTTCCGCACATCGCAAAATTTAAGAACTCAGCGCAAGGGGTGGAGGTGGCATGCCTGCTGGCTATTTCGGAGGGTCGAAAGGCGGACGCGATCACCCATTTAACAACGCTGCTGCGGATACAACACGCGCTTCGCGCAGAGCCCATTCTTGTGACGTATATGGTCCGCTTGAGCATGTACGACATGGGCTTGGGCGCCCTTGAGCGCGCCTTGTTGCATCTGGAGTTCTCTTCAACGGAGGTGGAGCAACTGGAGAAGTTGCTCGATCTCGGACCTGACCAGTCAGCTCTGATGAACGCCCTTAAGGCTGAGCGCGCCTTTGGTCTCAACATCATGGACAATCCGGCGTTAATGGGAACCGGGAACCCTGGGTTTAAATACGCGCAAGCCCTCCCATCCTGGGATTACGACCGGCTTCAGTACCTGATCCATTTGGGCGGCGCTGTGGAGTTGGCCACGAACAGCTATCCCGAGGTTCTCACCAAGGTTGATGAGTTAGAGCGCCAACTAGCCTTCCGCCGAGGCCGTTATAATGGGAGCCCTTTGAAACGAGCCTTCTTCTTCCTGCATCGCAACTCGATTCTGACAGACATGCTGCTGCCGGCGCTCTATGGCGGCTATGCGCGGCAGGGCGAAATCTTGGCGAGAACCCGCCTGGCTCGGCTGGCTCTTGAAGCGGAGCGGAGAGGCCCGTCCTTTAGGCCTGGCGCCTTGAGTGATTTTGCAGACAAACTGGGTTCCTCAGCTTTGATGGATCCGTTTACGGGGAAACCGTTCACCCTTGTGCAGACGAATAATATGACACTGGTTTACAGCATTGGCCGCGACCTGGTGGACAATGGAGGTTACCGGCCTGGAACGAACGGCGAGGGTGAGGAGGCGAAGCTTCGCGGGGAACCGGTTGGAGGGCCCCGACCGCCGCGTGGGCAGAGCGACATTGTTTTCGAAATTCGGTAACACAAAAAGCGCGAGAATATTCCTATTGCGTAACATTGGGGAAAATGGCAGGTTTTTGTCGCGCGGCTTCTTCTTCCTCATTGCCTTTAGCGAAGTCGCGCTTTTTGGGCCGCTCCGCAACGGAGCGGCCTCTATCTTTTCAGGCGCCTGACATCGCGCCTGACCTGCAGGCCAAACCCGCCCGATTACCCAAACAGGTTGGTGAACTCACCCGCCCGAATTATTCTAGCAGGGATGGGGGAGGAATCGACCAATCGACCTGAGGCCGCGCCAACGCCGGAAGAGCCGCCTCGGCTGCAACGCCTCTCCAGACCTCGGGACGTCACCGCCGTTTGCCTGCTCCTGCTCCTGGTGCTTGCCGGGTTTTACACCCTCTATTTCGCCCGCGAGTTCCTCTTGCCGATCGCTCTCGGCTGGATGATCAGCCTCGTGTTGAAACCATGTGTGCGCGCACTGGAAGCCATCGACATACCCACTCCCGTGGGCGCTCTCATCACTTTGCTGGCAGCTCTGGGGATTTTGGTTTCGACTTTTTACTTTCTGACTGAGCCCGCGACTAAATGGGTCCGGCAGGCTCCAGAGAACATGCAGCGAATCGAGGAAAAGGTCCGAGCGCTTGCCAAGCCCGCGGAGAAGGTCCGTCGCGCTGCTGAAGAGGTGGAGAAACTCACGGAGATGGGCGAGCAGCCAACGACCAAGGTGCAGGTGAAAGACAGCAGCCTCGTCAACTCCATGGTCGTGCACACGAAGGGCGCCTTCATCATGGCTCTGGAAACCTTTGTGTTTGTCTATTTCCTTCTGGCAGCCGGCGATGTGTTTCTGCTCAAGCTGATCCAGGCGCTGCCCAAACTAAGGGACAAGAAGCGAGCGGTGGAAATTGCCAAGGAGACGCAGCAGCAGATCTCCGGATATCTCTTCGCCCTGACGCTGCTCAACATTTTTGAAGGGACAGCCGTCGGGATCGGCATGTGGCTCATCGGCATGCCGAACCCGCTCTTGTGGGGCGTCATGGCGGCGCTCGTGAATTACATTCCTTATATCGGGGCGATGGTGGGTATCGCCGTCGTCACCATGGTTGGTTTCGTGACGTTCGACACCGTCGGGCAATCGTTAGCGCCGGCCGCAGTTTACCTCTCCATAAACTTCATCGACAACTTCATAGCGCCGTACTTCATGGGCAAACGGCTTACATTGAATCCGGTGATGGTATTCCTCTCCTTGATGTTCTGGGGCTGGTTGTGGGGAATCGTCGGGGTGCTTCTGGCCGTGCCGCTACTGATGACCATCAAGGTGTTCTGCGACCATATTCCACCCATCGCGGCGATTGGGGAATTTCTAGCCGGGCAGCGGGAGCCCGATGCGCCTCAAAAACCGACGGGCGCACCTTTGATCGCGTCGGCTTAGGCTGAAGGACGCTCGTTAATGGTGAACCAGTACTGGTTTACCATCTTCATTAACTCCACCAACGCATCGAACCCGACTGGCTTAACAAGGTAGGAATTTGCGCCAAGTTCGTAGGCCTTGTTGATGTCCTCATCGTGTTTCGAGGAGGTAAACACGGCGACGAGCAATCGGCGAAGGGCTGGTTGGGCGCGTATCCATGCAAGCACTTCAAGGCCGGAGCGGCGGGGCATCTTAAGGTCCAGGAGAACAAGGGTTGGGAGCGGATGCTGTTCGCGGTTGGAATATGGCTCCACCCCGCTGAGGTAGTTCACGGCCTTGTCTCCGTCGCCGACAGCTTCAATCTGCACGTTGAGTCCCGCTTTCTTGCACGCACGCTGCAGGAGCAGGACGTCATTTGGATCGTCCTCAACGTGAAGAATGAGCAACCTTGATGTCATACACCCGTAAACCGGGGCAATACTGCCCTTGAGTAGCTTTTTGGACAAGCCCGGCTCACTTCATGGGGAAAATAGGCGCGAAAACCAAGCATTCGAGCAGCCCGGTTACACTCATGACCGAGACAAGAATGCTCCAGCTTTTGAGCGTTTCTTTCTCCGTAAACCCGCTCAACTTCGCCACCACCCAGAACCCACTGTCATTCATCCAGGAGAAGAACATGGCGCCGAAGCCAATCGCCACGAAGATGTAGATCGGGTGATATGGCAGCGTGCCAGCAGCCATGATTGGGTAAACCATGGCCGCCGTCGTAAGCATCGCAACCGTCGCCGAACCTTGCGCCATGCGGATCACAGCAGCCACAAACCAGGAGAGCAGGATGAGATTAATTTCGCGACCGGCGGTGAGATCCCGAATCGTGTCCCCCACCCCTGCGTTCCTCAGCATGAGGCCAAAGGCGCCACCAGCGCTTGTGATCAGGATGACCATGGCTCCCGTGGCCAAAGCAGGGCCAATCATCTCCTCGACCGCGCCAAATCCCAGCTTCCGCTGCCGCATGAGGACCGCCATGGCAATCGCGGCCCCGATTATCAACGCCACATTGCGGTTGCCGATGAAGTCACCCCACTTCATCAGGTTTGGATGGATGCCGCTCGTTTTTACGAAGTGCTCCGGGAGCGCGTCCTCAAGCAGTGATCGGTTATGCCTGATGATATTGTCCCCCTGAAGGTTGGCGGGGGTAAAACTGGCCAGTTCCGGCCGCAGCGCCACTCCTTTGAAGGCCTCCGGGTTGTTGAACTTGGGATCTTTCAACGCTTTGTTGAGAGCATCCAGGAGCGCCTTTTGCGCGGCAGGATCGACCTCGTTCTTGGCAGCCCAGGCGGGAAGCTGTGTCTGGATCGCGGAAGGCAGGTGAGCCGTTACATGCTGTAGCGGAGGGGTGCCCGCTTCGTTTAGCTTCCGGACCAGCCCTGGCATGTCCTTGATCGCCCGGAGATCGAGGATCTTGCCCTGGAGGGCGATGAACGTGGAAGCCATCGAAATCAAAATGATTGGGAGCACCACTGGGGTGATCGAAGCAACGAAACCGGGCAGCTGCGACTCAGGCTTCTCAACGATATTCTTTAGGTCGTTAATGGACGCGCCAGCAGTTTCGCGCAGCGGAATTTGCATTCTTTTGTTGATCCATTTGCACGCCATCCATCCGGCGAGCACCGGCAGCACACCGAAGCCCAAGCCAAGCACAATCGTGAGCCCAAGGTCCAATTGAAGGCTCTCAGCCATCGCCAGCGGCCCCGGGTGCGGCGCAATCAGCGAGTGGGTGACCACGCCCGCCGCGCAGATCGCCATTACGTAGAGGAGGAAGTCTTTGCCTGTGCGCAAAGCCATGGCTCGAGCGAGCGGCAGCAGGAGCATGAAAAAGGTGTCGAAGAAGATCGGGATCGAAAGAATATAGCTGCTGGTCACGATTGCGCCGCCAGCTCGTTTAGCCCCAAATGCGGCAAGAAAGCGCCGAACTACCTTGTCCGCCGCCCCGCTCTCCATCAGGCAGACGCTGATGATCGAAGCTAGACCGATAACAATGCCGATTCGCCCAGCGGTGGAGCCGAATTCCGCGGCAGCAACTTCCACCGCCTGGATGAGATGGCTTTTGCCCTCAGCTTCGCCTGGCAGTCGGCCGGGGGTGGAAAGCAACCCAGCAGTTATGGCTGCAAGGATCAGCGCGATAAAGGCGTTCAGCCTCAGAACGGTGATGGCGACAATGATGACGGCCACGCTCATCACCAGCACGGCCAATGGCCACAAATCCACCGAACCCGCAGCGGCAAAAAAGCTCATAAGTAAATGGGAGCGGCCAATCGAACAACATTCGACTTCGACGTCAAGGAATACTCTTTTCCCGCTGCCAGGGGCTCTTTCCAGCGCCACCCTTATTCGGGAATTCCCCCACAGCAATCCCGGTTGCACTCTGGTTGTTGCACTACCTTGACGGCCTAAAGTATGAGTATGCGACAGGAAGCCACCATCCTGCTGGTTGAGGACGATCCGAACGATATCCTCCTCATGCAGCGCGCCTTCAACAAGGCCCGTCTCGCGAACCCCCTCGAGGTGGTGACAGACGGGGAAGAAGCCATTGCCTACCTTTCCGGCGAAGGGCGCTTCGCCGATCGAAATCGGTACCCAGTGCCTTTGATGCTGCTGCTGGACCTGAAGATGCCGCGGCGCAACGGCTTCGAGGTTCTTGAATGGCTCAAGGAGCACCCGGAATTTAACCAGATCCCTGTCGTCGTGCTCACGTCATCGGATCAGCAACCGGACGTTGAAAAAGCGTTTCGCCTGGGCGCTCGCTCTTATCTAACCAAGCCAGGCCGGCTGGAGGATCTGGTTTCGCTGATGATGCGGCTCCAAGGCTATTGGCTGCTCCTTGACCGCAAGCCGGAGAAGGTGGAAGTCCTTGTCTCCGACGACCTTTAAAGAGAAGCCAAACCAATCCAACAGGCCGTTCCGAATCTGCTTTTAAACTGTTCCACGGCTGCTTCCGCTTCGGCTTTGGTTTGAAAGATCGCAAAGGTTGAGGAGCCGCTGCCCGACATTAAGGCCACCTCCGCGCCGCTTTCCCTCAACGCGTCTTGATAGAGCGCAAGGATGGGATGCTTATCAAGGACGGGAGCTTCCAGGGAGTTGTAGAAGTCCTTCCACGCTTCACTCATTGCGCCACAATGCAAGGCTTCGATCAGGCGCTGGGCTCTGCCCGGCTCACCGCTCAAGGCTGTTGGAAAGCGTTGCAGTTCCCTGTACGCCCATGGAGTGGAGACTCCGAAACCGGGGTGGATCAGGACGATGTGCCGCCCTTCGAGGTAACTGAAAGGCGCCAGCGGGTGCACGTTCTCGCCCCGCCCCGTCCCGAGCGCGGGCCGATCCTGCAGGAAGAAGGGGACGTCCGCGCCGAGCGTGGCGGCGATCTCCGTCAGTTCAGCAGGAGTCAAAACACGCTCAAAAAGCTCGTTCAGCGCGAGGAGTGTGCCTGCCGCATTCGCGCTCCCACCGCCAATTCCCGCCGCGACCGGCAAGCGCTTTTCCAAGTGCATCTGAATTTGGGCGGGGATGCGGGAGGTGTTGAAAAATGCCCGTGCCGCTTTGACCATCAGGTTCCGATCATCTGTCGGCAGCTCTGGATCTGAGCAGGTAAGCTGAATTCCCACGCCTCGGCGCGTGAACTCCAAACAATCCGTCATGGGCACCGGGAACAGCACGGTTTCCACTTCATGATACCCATCCGGGCGTTTGCCCAGGATGTTCAGGATGAAGTTCACTTTGCAGTGAGAAAGGCGCGTGAGCGTCATTACGGCAAAAAAAAGGCGCCAACCGAGGTTGGCGCCAGCAAAATCAGCAACGAACTCAATAGTCAAAAATGCGGAAACGGCTGCCTGGGACCATCGGGGCGATGTCGCCGCCGCTAAACCCAAGCGACGCATCGGGGGCGAAAGTCTGGTCAGCCAGACGATGTGGCGCGTAGCTGTCTGGGTACACAGGATCTTCCGGCAGGAAGATTGGATCGTAGTCCGGGAGGGGGAAAGTGACGATTTCGTAGAGGCCCACGCCTGTGCGGACAATGCTGCGGTTGAGGCCGTGGAAGAACCCCGCGGTGTATGCGACGTCTGGGGATTCCCAAATGGCCGTTTGCTCCATGGAGCGGCGAATTTCGCCCATGCGGGTGAACTCAGTGGCATTGTTGAGGCCGCGGCCCAGCTTGCGCTCAGGGCCTGCGCAACCGGTGGCCATCAGTCCTGCACAAACAATCGCGCCCAGCGCTGCGATACGACGAAATTGAGTCATGGTTTTCCGTGAGCGTAATCAGCGCCAAATAAATGTAAAGCCGGACTTTGCTGAGGGAAGCATCATGGAGATTTCCGCCCGGACTGTCACATCCGGGCGGCGCCTTCAATTCGTTCCTACGGGCGTCGCCCGTTGCGCATCCACTTGAACGCGGTCGATCGCCCATTCACATAAGAGAGGTAAACCTTTGCCGCGTTTACCGGATTCTCGGGAATAGCGTCGTCTTCAATGCGGTTGGCGCAGTGCGCGATCATTGGCGCATCCGCGGTTTGCTGCGCGACATCTCCAGCGATGGCGCCGAGGTAGATGAACAGCATGAACTTTTCTTTTTTCGTCATGTTGACCTTTCTGTTTTGTTTCGGGTCAACAGTAGGGGGAGGGGTCCGACACAGGATGTCGGACCCCCTCCCCTCCCGGAGAAAAGTTATTCACAATGTTAACGGGGATATTCCGCGGATGCGAATGCGCGAGGAACGGTCCTGAGCCCTTAAAAATAGCTGCGCCCCTTGCCGAATGGATGGCTTCTGTTTAGCGTTTGCGCTGCTTGGAGCGTTAAAACACCCAGGGAGCCCTCGGGAAGATTTTGTCCGCAACTATGAAATACACCAAACCGCTGTCCGCGCAGGAAGTCACAGAACTTGCTGATGGTCTTCAAAAACTTGCCAGAAACCTCTGGTGGACCTGGAACCAGGAATCTCAGGAAATTTTCTCGGAGCTTTCGCCGCGCGGTTGGCAGAACCTCTACCACAACGCGGTGGCGATTTTGCGCGAAGTCTCGGAAACAGAACTCCGCGCGCGACTGCAGGATTTGGAGTTCGCGAATCGGGTGGCGGAAGCGTTGGACCGCTTCAACGCCTACATGGGCGCGAAGGACACCTGGGGCGCAGCGAATGCTCCCGATCTCCTCAAGCGGCCTGTGGCGTATTTCAGCGCGGAATTCGGCTGGCACGAAACACTGCCCATCGCTGCCGGCGGCCTCGGGGTGCTCGCAGGGGATCATACCAAGTCTGCGAGCGACCTGGGGCTCGGGTTTGTGGGCATTAGCCTCTTCTACCGCGAGGGTTACTTCCAGCAGAGCATCAATGGCGAGAATTGGCAGACAGAGTATTACACTTTGCTTAATCCAAAGAACCTGCCGATTGAGCCTGTTCTTGATTCCAAGGGTGAGCCGCTGGTCTGCATGGTCGAAATCGCCATGAGCCAGGTCTATTTCCAGGCTTGGCGGGTGAATGTCGGCCGCGCGCAGGTCTATCTGCTCGACACCAATCGCATCGAGAACGAGCAGCGGTTCCGCGATCTGACGCTCCGCGTGTATGGCGGCGACAGCACCACACGCATTATGCAGGAAATCGTGCTCGGGATAGGCGGGGTGCGTTTGCTGCGCGCGGTGGGGCATCAGCCCTCCGTCTTCCACATGAACGAAGGTCACGCCGCATTCCTCGTTCTGGAGCTTATGCGCGAGAAGATGGCGGCTGGAGCCAGTTTCGAACAAGCGCTCGAAAAGACCCGTCCTGAATGCATTTTCACCACGCACACGCCGGTGGAAGCGGGCCATGACCGGTTTTCATCTGACCTGATGAATTACGCGCTCATGAAAATGGCTGGCTCGCTGAACATGAGCCATGAGCAGGTGATGGCGTTGGGGCGCGTGACCCCAGAGAACCAAAGCGAGCCGTTCTGCATGACGGTGCTGGCCTTGAAAGGCTCGCGCGCGGCGAATGGCGTCAGCGCCCTCCATGGCGAAGTCAGCCGCTACATGTGGCAAGGGCTTTATCCTGGCAAGAAGGTCGAGGAGGTTCCCATTGGGCACATCACCAACGGCATTCACTTGCTCGGCTGGATGAAAGGGCCTGTGCGTCGCTTCTGGCGGCGCAAGTTAACCTCCGTTGCCCCATCCCAACCGAGCGCCGCAGCGGGCGGTGAGCAGACCCGCTTCTGGAGCCGCTCGTCGGGGTCGTGGGAGCAGGAAATCGAGAAGCCTGAGTTCTGGGCGCGACTGGCCGATCCGAGCTTCGTTTCAGATGAGGAGCTTTGGGCGTTGCGCTACAAGCTCCGCCGCGAGCTGATTGAATTCACCCGTCGCCGTCTGCTCATTCAAGGCCAGCGGCTCGCGCAGGGCGACTTCATCGCCTTCGATCACTTGCTCAATCCCGACGCGCTGACCATTGGTTTCGCCCGCCGCTTTGCCACATACAAACGTGCGCCCCTGATCTTCCAACAGTTCGAGAATATCGTGAAGCTGGCCCAGGACCGGCATCGGCCCGTGCAGTTCATATTCGCGGGCAAAGCGCATCCGCGCGATGACGAGGGCAAACGGTTCATTCAGAACATCATCCACCTGAGCAAATACTCGGAGCTAAAGGGGAATATGGTGTTCATTGAGAATTACGATGTGCATGTGGCCCGCCAGATGATCTCCGGCTGCGACGTGTGGCTGAACACGCCGCGGCGCCCATTGGAGGCTTCGGGAACTAGCGGCCAAAAAACATCCTGCCATGGCTGCTTGAACTTCAGCATTCTGGATGGCTGGTGGCGTGAAGGATATGACGGCACGAACGGCTTCGCGATCGGGGACGACTCGCATCCCGATTCCATCGAGGAGCAGGACCGGCAGGACAGCGCGAACCTTTATCGAACGCTGACTGAGAAAGTGGTGCCTACCTTCTATAACCGGGATGCGTCGGGATTGCCGCGGCAATGGATCCAAATGATCCGCCGCTCGATGGTCACCCTTGTGCCGCAGTTCAACACCTCGCGCATGGTGAAAGAATACGCGCAGAAGTACTACACCACGCGGTAAGAAGACACTCAACTGGCCCACGCATTTCTCTGGAGATGCGTGGGCTTCTTTTTAGTCAACGCGGACCACGTCGCCAGTGGCAGCTTCCCCGGCAGTGATATCCCCTGCCGTGTTATTGTTCCGTGAGGGCCCGGTGATCTTCAGCTCGCCCACCTTCAAAGCTCCGCGATAAACATTCATGCGCTGCTCAACGCTGGGCAGCGTGGAGCCAGGGGGGAATTCCACCACCACATAACGAAGCTGCGGGTTTACCGACGCGACCTTGCCAACAACGTTGGTGCTGGCCGTGATGATCGGCGCCGGCTTGGCCTCACCATTGGCGCGCCCGGAGCTTTTGCATCCGAATGCAAAGAACGTAACCGCAGCAACCATGCACGCGGCAAAGGTGGGAGCGTTCCTCATTTCGCAGGAGCCTTGCCTGACAGATCGCGAATCTTGATCGAGCGATACCAAACCTCGTCGTTATGATCGGTCAAAAGAATATGGCCTTTTTGCCGTTCGCCGAAGCCAGCGACATCCTTGAACTTGCTCATTGCGAGGGCTTTCTTCAGGTCAACGTCGCCAAAGGTGTATTCCAGAGCTTTCTCCCGGTTCAACCAATGAGTCACCGTTTTGCCCTGCACGAGAATGCGCGAGGTGTTCCATTCGCCAGGCGGGTTCGGCTTAACGGAGGTGGAAGGCGGGAGCACGTCGTAGAATGACGCGGTCAGGTGCTTGCGCTGCGGCGCTGTGCTGTCATCGATCATTTGGTATTCGTGGCCGATCGCCTGCTTCCGCTCCTCCAGTATGAAATATTTGAGGCCGTTGTTAGCTTTCGGCGCAATCCGCCAGTCCCATTCAAGCTCGAACTCCTCGAATTTGTCAGTGGTGATGATGTCGCCAGCCTTCGAGCCGGGCTTAAGGTGAAGCAACCCTTTTTCCACGACCCAGCCTTGAGATGGCGCTGATTGTTTGCCGAAGCTGCGCCAGCCGTTGAGGGTCTTGCCATCGAACAGCAAACGCCATCCGGCCTTCTCCTCCTCTGTGGTCAGGCTGTTTGGTTGTTGGGCGAGGGCGCTGAATGAAAGGCCCAGGGCCAGGAGCAAGCTTAACAACTTCATATGCGGCGAATTCGAATGTTACGGAACCAAACTATCTCTCCATGATGCTGAAAGCCAATCAAGCCGCTGTCCTTTTTCATGAACCCAGGGAGATCCTTGAACTTGCTCTTTTGGATTAAGGCGGCGATTTCGGGCGAGCCCCAAGTGTAATCCACAACTTTCTTCCCGTTAAGCCAATGCTCGACATGGGCGCCCTTGGAAACGATGCGGCTCGTGTTGTATTCACCGACCGGATTAAGCGTTTTTCCCTCCGGAACGCGCAGGCCGTAGAGGGCTCCGGCGCTGGTCAGTGGGTTCCGGCCGTCTGGATGGCGCGCATCATCAAGCACCTGGTACTCAGGGCCTGTATACCAGATGGGACCGCTCGTTTCAGAGGCGTTGTAGAAAACGCCGCTATTTCCGCCTGGCGGCACCTTCCATTCAAACTCCAATTCGAAATCGTCGTATTCCTCCAGCGTGACCAGATCGATGGCTGCGCCGGGAACCGTCTTCAACGCGCCTTCTTCGATGATCCAGGCTTTAGAAGGGAAATTGGTTTGATTGTACCCTCGGAATGCAGGAGCCCCTTTGCCGTCGAACAGAGTCGTCCACTTCCCCTGTTTGCCTCCACTTGGCGAGGTTGCGCACCCGGCCAACGCCAATGCGGCAACCATCACGGCCATCAATTTGCTGAACATGGAGCAAAGGTGAGAAAGCCTTGCGGGTGGGTCAAGGGCAAACCCATGCTTTGAAGTTATTGCGCCTGCGGGCGATCCACATACTGTTTTGGTTGATGAGTTTGAGGGAACTGGAGAAGTGCGTGCAGTCGCTCGGAGTGCGGGAATTTCGGCGGCATATCTTCCTCTGCGCGGACCAGAGCAAGCCCGAGTGCTGCTCATGGAAGGAAGGTCTCAGGTCATGGGAGTTTCTGAAGGATCGTTTGAAAGAACTGGGAATGGTGGGCCCGGAGCCGCTCGTGTTCCGAAGCAAGGTTAACTGCCTGCGGGTCTGCTGCGAAGGCCCCATCGCGCTCGTGTATCCAGAAGGGGTTTGGTATCGCAATTGCACACCTGAAGTTCTGGAGCGCATTATCCAGGAGCATCTCCTGCGCGGGAAAATTGTTGAGGAATACGCCTTCGCTGTGAACCCCCTCACCAACGATCATTAGGCCCTGCGCGCCGCACGTCGAGCGATTCGTACCAGGGCATGTTGAGCCGCCCCGGTTTTATATTCATCACGAGAATGTCTCCCTTTCCCGCACGAGCATACAGGGAGTACGGAACCTGCAAGCGGTGCGGAATAAGTTCCTGGTTGGTTCTGGGTTGCTCAGGTTTCAACGGGTTTGACCCTAGCGCGAAGTGATACGTGTAACGCGTCCTTCCGCGTCGGCGGCGATGCCTTCTCTCTTCCGTCTCCTCGATTACAAATTGGTATTGCTCACTCGGGGCGCGGTCCAGGCCTCGGTTGATATCCGAAGCTGCTTGCACCCCGGCGGCCGGCAGCGCAATCAGCAGCACGAGAAAACTCTCCACAATGATCCGATGCCCGCGGGAGGATCCGCGCATTGTGAGAACGATCATAGCCAGGAGAAACATCAACCCGAGCCCAGCGAGTTTTAGCCCGGTCATCGTAAGCGGACCGCTGGCTAAATGCACAGGCGCTCGGTTGAAGAACAAATCAGGAACGGCCGCGAGCGCGTAGCCAAAGATCGACCAGACGATCCCCTCCACCACCAAAGCGCGCCAAAGGAACGGATCAGCAAGGCGACTGGGCGCATTCTCCAAGGCGGCGCCGAGCGCCTTCGTGAGCTTCGCTATCGTGCGCCCATGCTCCATCGCCCGCTCTTCGCTTGTGTCGGGGAGGCGCATTTCCAAGGCGACGCCGTTCGCGACGATTGAAGTAAAACCATACCCGAGCGCCCGGTGGATCTGCTCACGGATCTCAGGATTGTTCGTTAACACATGTTTGAGGAAAGGATGGTCAGAAGCGATGTAAGCGGATTCATCGAACTTGGCATCCCCTGTTTGAAACTCAGTGGCCAGGCCCAGGGCTTTCATGACGCCGTCTGTGCCTCCTTCAGGTGTTATCTTGAACAGGACTGGAGATTTGAGCGGCGTCCTTAAAGTAATGTTCGGCAGCTTGTTCTTCCGGCTCTGAACCTTGACCTCAATGGGAACATTCTCGATTTCATACCTGCCCGCGACCCGCCGCGGTTTGTAGAAAAGCCGAAACAGAAACGCGCCGACCGCAATCACCAGCCGGAGAACGATCCACATGCCGAACGCTTATCGCTTCTGAAAGTGAATGTCAGCAGTGATTTTTAACGCGGCTCTACAGGTTAGTGATTCGGCTCGAACTTCCGAACGGCTTCAAGCTTCGCGAGGGCTGCTCCGGAAGAGATCATTTGCTGCGCCATATCAATCCCATCTCCAATGCTCCGGGTGCGCCCCGCCACGAAAAGGGCTGCGCCAGCATTCAAGAGCGTTGCGGATAGCTTTGGCCCTTTCTCTTCCCCCGCCAGGATGGCTCGCAGTGTGGCGGCGTTGTCCTCACGAGAGCCACCCCGGATCGCTTCAGCAGAGGCTGGAGCTAGACCGAAGTCGTCCGGGGTTAACGTGGAGAGGCTGAACCCGCGATCCTGATAGAATTCCGCGATAGTCGTGGGGCCGCCGAGCGAAACCTCGTCCAGAAAGCCCTCCCCCAACGCGCCGGAAACCACCATCGCGCGGGAGACACCGAGGCTCTGCAAGACATGCGCAATTGGCTCGCAATACTCCGGGCGAGGCACGCCAACCAATTGCGCCGAAGGATGTGCTGGGTTCAGCAATGGCCCCATCAGATTAAAAATCGTGCGCTGTTTCCGCTCCGCGCAAATCTTGCGCGCTGGGCCGATGTGGCGGAACGCGGGGTGATAATTCTGCGCAAAGAAAAACGCGAACTGATGCTTCTCCAGGCACGCTGCGGCT
>Ga0196963_10000691_pt1 | contig 27365 bp, 22 predicted proteins | sample S1_5metaG_FD_148600 | JGI IMG/M metagenome (GOLD analysis project Ga0196963, IMG submission 148600) | Soil microbial communities from Anza Borrego desert, Southern California, United States - S1_5 | ecosystem: Environmental > Terrestrial > Soil > Desert | place: USA: California | collected...
CATCCGACAGCTTCTGGGACGGCCGCGCCCGCAGCACGTTCCGCGACCCCATCACCAACGCCGTGCTGATCCCCGCGGGCGGCAGCCTTGAGAGCCAGGCCGTCGGCCCCATCATGAACAGCGTCGAGATGGGCCACGACGGCATCAACTGGGACCACATCGTCACCAAGCTCCCGCACGTGCAGCCGCTCCAGCTCGCGACCAACCTGCCGCAGGACGTCGCGGCCGTGCTCGCGAACAAGCCCAGCTACCCCGAGCTGTTCGCCGCGGCCTTCGGCGACGGGCAGATCACCCCCGCCCGCATCGGCATGGCGATCGCCACCTACGAGCGCACGCTGATCTCCAACCAGGCCCCGTTCGATCTTGGCACGATGACCGCGCAGCAGATCGCCGGTCGCCAGACGTTCGTCAACAACTGCGCCGTGTGCCACGACATCCAGAACGGCCTGTTCACCGACAACACCTTCCGCAACATCGGCCTGCGGCCGCCAGCGGAGGACCTTGGTCGGCAGGCCGTGACGAATGCGCCCAACGGCGCCGACCGCGGCCGCTTCAAGGTGCCCGGCCTGCGCAACGTCGGCCTCAAGCGCTCGTTCATGCACACGGGCCGCATCGCGTCGCTCACCGATGTGGTGCGCTTCTACGTACAGGCGCCCGGTTCGGCGCCGCGTTTCCTTGACAACATCGACCCCGCGGTGCTGCAGATCACCCCGCAGAGCCTGCCCCAGCAGCAGGAGGCCGGTCTCGTCGACTTCCTCGCCAACGCCCTGACCGACCCGCGCGTGGCCAACCAGCAGTTCCCCTTCGACCGGCCCACGCTGTTCACCGAGCGCCCTGCCGACCGCGCGAGCCTCGAGGGCGGAACGGGCGTGGCCGGCACCGGCGGCGTCATCCCGGGTGTGCTGCCCGCGGCGGTGCAGCCCCCCGCGTACGTGGGCAACTCGGACTACCGCTTCGCGGTGTTCAACGCCCGCCCTGGCGCAACCGCCCACCTGTACGCCTCGTTGACACCCCCGATCGCCGGCCGCATCAACACCGACATCCTGGTGGGCACGACCGTCACCGGGACCGCCGGCCAGACTTCTGGCGTGGCAACCGTTCACTGGCCCCTGACGCCGCTGAATGTGTCCAGCGGACAGGTCTACTACCTCCAGTGGGTTATCGAAGACCCCGTGGCTGCGGGCGGCCAGGCACGGTCGGTCGCCACCCGCGTCCCGATCTTCTGCGGCGCCCAAGGCTGCCCGCTCGCCTGCGGCACCAGCGACTACAACGGCGACGGCGACTTCGGGACCGACCAGGACATCGAGGCCTTCTTCGCATGCCTGGGCGGCACCTGCTGCCCGACCTGCTACTCCATGGGCAGCGACTTCAACGGTGACGGCGACGCCGGCACCGACCAGGACATCGAAGCCTTCTTCCGCGTCCTCGGCGGCGGCAGCTGCTGAACGCCTCATAACCGAGGAAACCGCTCTTTTTAGACTTGAAAACCCCGGTGGGCCCCGTGGTAGGCTCTGGTCATGATGACTCCACGGGGGCGCTGGGCGGCGGTAGTGAGCGGGGCGGTGGCGGCGGGCGCAGCGCACGCGCAGTGCCTCCAGTTCAACCCGACCTCCGGCGAGGCCGGCGTGGCGGGGACCGTGACGAGCATGACCCTGCACGACCCCGACGGCGGTGGTCCGATGCCCGCCCGGCTGGTCGCGGCGGGCGCGTTCGATTACGCGGGCAGTACCCGGGTGGACCGGTGCGGGCTGTTCGACGGCATCGGGTGGGAGATGGTCGGCCCGGGGCTGACCACCAGCTTTACGGGGCCCACGAGCGTGTGCTCGCACGACTTCGATGGCGACGGGCCACTGCCGGCCCGCGTGGTGGTCGGCGGCTCCTACAGCGACGCGCGCGTCAAGTACTGGGACGGCGCGTCGTGGGCGGGACTCGGACCCGGGCTGCCGGCGGGCGTCGGGCCGTCGTCACTGGCGTCTTTCGATGCCGACGGCGACGGCCCGGAACCGGCGCGGCTGTACGCGATCAGCGGGCAGCTGTACCGCTGGGAGGGTACAGGCTGGGTGCAACTGGGAGTGTTCAACTTCTCCGCGACGACGCTGCGGGTGGTGGATGAGGACGGCCCGGCGCCCATGCCGGCACGCCTGTTTGTGCTGGGAACGTTCACGACCATCAGCGGCCAGCCGCACGCGCGGATCGCGGCGTTCGACGGGAGCGCGTTTCACGCGGTAAACCCGCCCACTGGTACGGCAGTAAACGACGTGATCGCGTTTGACCCGGACGGGCCGGGGCCGCTGGACACCAGGCTGTACCTCGCCGGCGCCTTTACAGACGGGGCCGTCACGCGTCCGATCGTGGTGCGCGAGGAGGCGGGCTGGCAGTTCATGGGCGAGACCGGGACCGGGAGCGGGCTCGCGGTGGCGGATCATGATGGAGCGGGGCCGGGCCTCGCGCGGTTGTACCGGGCCGGGACCACGACGGGCGGCGACACGGTTCGCGTGTGGACGGTGAGTGGCTGGCAGAGCACGGGGTTCATCTCGGGCGCGCCGAAGCTCACGGCGTTCGATCCGGACGGGGCAGGAGCGGGCGGCGACCTGCTGATTGCGGGCGGCGGTTTCATGGCCGTGGGGCCGACGAGCCCGGACACCCGGAAGGGCAGCCGCGGCGTGGCGGTGTACGACGGGGTGTCGTGGCGTGCCCCGAACCGTGGCGGCATCGGGGTGCAGACCTTCCAGTCAACGGAGGTCATCCGCTGGGACCACGACAGCAACGTTGCGACGCCGCCGCAGCTGCTGGCGGTCGGGGACGCGTTCACACTTGATGGGGACGAGTGCGCGTCGATGTCGGTGGTTGGGGCGGACGGGCACTGGCAGGGCGTCGTCAGTGGACGGGGTTCGAGCTACAACGGGCGGATCATCGCGTTTGATCGTGATGGGGCGGGGCCGCTCACGGGTCAGCTGATCTTCGGGGGCAACTTCAGCACGTTCCTGGGGGTGCCGGCGCGGAGCGTGGCATTCTGGAGCGGGTTCGGGATCGCTCAACTGGGGACTGGGCTGCCGGTGGGCAGTGGCAACTCGCCCGCGCAGGTGTTCGACATGGTGGTGTACGACCGGGACGGGCCCGGCGTGGTGCCGCCGGAGCTGGTGTTCGCGGGGGTGATCGGGAGTGCGTCACAGCTGCCGTTCAACGGCGTGGTGAAGTGGACGGGGAACTCGTACGCGGCCCTGGGCCAGGGGCTGGACGGGACGGTGACGCGGTTGCTGGTATGGGACCGCGACGGCGCGGGGCCGGGTCAGTCCCTGCTGGTGGCGGGCGGGTTTTTCCTGACGTCGGGGAGTGTGTCATTGCCGCGGGCGGGCCTGTGGAATGGGTTCGCGTGGTCGCCGCTCCCGCCGGGGCCGCCGACGAACAACCAGATTTACCTCCTGACGGTGTGGGATCGCGACGGCGCGGGGCCGGAGACGCCCTCGCTGCTGGTGAGCACGCCGGGAACGAGCGGCGGGTCCGCCATCTGGCGGCTCAACGGCGACACGTGGTCGCAGATGAGCACCGTGCAGAGCTTCAACCGCTTGTTCGTGATCGACGAGGGCGGCGGGCGGGCGCCCTCGCTGTGGCTGTACGGGAGCAACCCCAGCGGGAGTGTCACGCCGGACCGGCAGTTCGCGCGCTGGAATGGGCAGGTGTGGGTGTGGAGCGACATCGGCGTGCGCGATGAGTTCCAGGCTGTCGCGGTGTCGGGCTCTGGCGCGGATACGGTGATCGACGTGGTTGGGCAGATCATGTACGGGCCCGACTCGGGCTCTCTGGCGAGCGGGGTCTCGTCGGTGACGATCGCGGGGTTGTCGCCGTGGGGTGTGCCGCAGCAGGCGACGCTGAACGTCACCCGCGGAGCCGATGTGCAGCTGGGCGTGGAGGTGACCGGCGGCGCGCCGGTGTTCTACCAGTGGCGGCGCAACGGGGTGGCGGTCCTGAACGGGCCGGGCGGGGCGGCAGACGGGGGCGGTTTTGTGGCGGGCGCGAGCGGCGTGCTGTCGAGCGCGGGGCCGGTGGTGCTGACGATCACGGGCGCGGGTGTTGCGGACAGTGGCGTGTACACCTGCGGACTCTCAAGCGCGTGCGGGGAGTCGGAGAGCTCGGGCGTGATGCTGGGCGTGAGCGGGTGCGGCACGAGCGACTTCAACGGCGACGGCGACATCGGTACGGACCAGGACATCGAGGCGTTCTTCGCCTGTCTGGGCGGGAACTGCTGCCCGGGCTGCTTCGAGGGCGGGGCGGACTTCAACGGCGATGGGGACGTCGGCACCGACCATGACATTGAGGCGTTCTTCCGGGTGCTGGGCGGGGGGAACTGCTGAGGCGCTTGAGTTGCGTGCGAGATTGGGTCTTGCGGCTGCGTTTGTGACGAGCCCCGAACGAAGTGAGCGGGCTCTCCGTGATGGGCCGCGCGAAGGGTTGCTGGAGTGACCCGTCACTGCGTTCCGGGCTCGTTGCGAACGTCTTCGCGCCGTGCGCCGGCCGCGGTTTCGTGCTCATCAGTTGGGTTGTCCGGGCATGTTGCGGGGAACGCGTTGAGAGCGGGCGGCGAGGACCCAGCCGGAGAGGCCTTGCGAGGCGTCGATCGTGAATGCCCGCACGTCCATTCCCGTCAGGGTGCTGAGGAGCTCAGTGGTGTCATTGCACGCGTTGGCGGGCGGCCAGTCGTGCCGCCATGAGGCTTCGAAGTGGTCGGCGTGCTCGCCGATGAACTGCGCGAGGTCTACCTCGTGGACGTCGAAGAGGGTGCTGGGCTGGTGCACGCGGCGGAACTCGTGCGCGACGACGTCGGTGAAGACAATGTCGGTGAACTCGTGCGGCTCCTTGTCACGGAACGCGGTGTGGAGGATGACGCGGCGGTTCTCGCGGTCGACTGTGTAGGCGTAGACGGTGGTGTCGTGGACGGAGGGGGTGTCGTCGTTTGCGGGCGGTGTCATTTCCGGGCTCGTGCGGAAGGGGCTGGCGGGGGGGCCGCGAGTGTAGTTGTAGCTCTGAGGCCAGGCCGTTCGTTGCGGATGGCTGCCGACGTCGTGGTCCGCTATGCGTCCGCAAAATCCCGCATCCCTTGTGCGGCGGGGTGCGTAGGGGGGTGGTGCCTTCTGCGGGCCGTGGGTGTCTCGTCGGGTTCTCGGTGGGTTCTCGTCTGGGTGTGTTCCTGAGATAATGCGTTCCGCATCGACCGTCGCTTCACCGCAAGAGAGGAGACAGAGATGTTGAGGAGTGGCTTGGCCGCGATGGCGGGCGGGGTGTTGCTGCTGGGTGCTGGGGACGCGCGGGGGCAGACGCTGGCGTCGCAAGCGGTGGTGACGGGGATGAGCAACCCCTTGTGGTGCGGGCACGCGCCGGGGGATGCCTCGCGGCTGTTTGTGGTGGAGCAGCGGCGGGGGGTGCGGATTGTGGACCTCAACGCCGCGGGCACGGGAACGCTGCGGCCGACGCCGTTCCTGGACCTGACGCAGCCGGCGCTGGCGACGCTGCTGGGCAACAACGGGCTGGAGTACGGGATCCTGGGGATGGCGTTCCACCCGCAGTACGCGAGCAACGGGTACTTCTACATCGTGTGCACGCCCTCGCAGGTGGGCAGCTCGGTGAATGATTATGCGGTGGTGCGGTTCCGGGTTGATCCGGCGAACCCCAATTTCGCGGACCCCAACTCGCGGCAGACGGTGATCTTTATTGATTACGATATTGCGAACCACCGCAGCGGCTGGATCGACTTCGGGCCAGAAGGCCACCTGTACTTCACCACCGGGGACGGCGGCGAGGGGGACCCGCAGAACACCGCGAGCAACCGCGCGGTGCTCAAGGGCAAGATCCTGCGGCTGGATGTGGACGGGGCGGACAATATCCCGGGCAACGCGGATGACGACGCGTTCCCGCCCGCGACGGACCAGAAGAACTACTCGATTCCCGCGGACAACCCGTTCATCGGGCAGGCGGGGATGCAGCCGGAGATATGGGCGTACGGCCTTCGGAACGCGTGGCGGGCGAGCTTTGACCGCGTCACCGGCAGCCTGTGGGTGGCGGATGTGGGGCAGGTCACGCGCGAGGAGGTGACGGTGATCCCGGCGGGGCTGCACGGGGCGTTCCTCGGCTGGCGGTGCATGGAGGGGACGGTGCCCACCGGCTACGCGGGGTGCGTGGCGCCGCTGCCGCCGTCGCTGCCGCCGATCATCGACTACCCGCGCTCGGGGGCGACGGTGTCGGGGGCGTCGGTGACGGGGGGCGTCGTGTACCGCGGGTGCTCGATGCCCAGCCTGCGCGGGAGCTATATCTTCGGGGACTGGGCGGCCAAGTGCTGGACGGGCACGCCCAACGCCGCGGGCACGGCCCTCACGAACATCGTGGACCGCAAGGCGCAGCTGGGGCTCAGCGGCACGCTGGTGCACTTCGGCGAAGACCCCTGGGGCGAGATGTACTACGTGATCTGGAACTCGACCAACGGCGGGGTGTACCGCATCCGCCCCGCGAGCGTCGCGGGTAACGACTGCAACAGCAACCAGCAGGCGGACGGTTGTGATATTGCGAAGGGCGTGAGCCCGGACCTCAACCTCGACAGCGTGCCCGACGACTGCCAGGGCTTCCCGTGCACCGCCGACTTCAACCACGACGGCGACACCGGGACCGACCAGGACATCGAGGCGTTCTTCGCCTGCATCGGCGGGACGTGCTGCCCCACGTGCTCGAGCGCGGACTTCAACGCGGATGGGGACACGGGGACGGACCAGGATATTGAGAGCTTCTTCCGGGTGCTGGGGGGGAATGCGTGCTGAGGAGTTCGGGCGGATAACTGGTGGGCGTGCGGCCGCGCAGTTCCGCGCGTCGCAAGTAAGAGCCGCGTTTGCGGAGCCGCGGCGGGAATCATTCGGGGTGGGTTGGAGGCGCTCCATTCACACATGCGAATGGAGCTCACGCACGCGCGAATGCTGCTTATGCACGTGCGTTTAGCCCGCGGTCACGTGCGTTTGGTCCTCAGCCACGTGCGATTTGCTCCTGAGTCACGTGCAAGTGCTTCTCAATCACCTGTGAACGCTCGTGGAGCAGGTCCGGGAACTCCGACATCACCTGCGGGGCCCGATGCCGCGGTTGCGTTCGTAACGAGCCCCGAACGCAGTGAGCGGGCCCCTTGTGCCGCCCTGAGTGCAGGGTGTACCGCAGACCCGTCACTGCGTTCCGGGCTCGTTGCGAACGGTTGCCGCGGGCACTGCGCCATCCGGCGAACCAGCGGGCCGCCGCGTCGGTACTGTGGGGCGTGCGATCGGGCAGGACCATCGCGGCAGTGGGCGTGCTCATTTGCGGGGCGGCGCTCTTTACGTTGGGGCCAGCCCTTGAGGTCTATTCACTGCAGGTGATCGGCTGGTACACCGCTCTGGTTGCACAGTTGCTCGGCGCGGCCATGTGGTTTGTCGGCGTGATGCTGCTGCCGCTGCCGTGGCGGGTGCGCGGGCTTTACGTTGCGCTGTCTGTGTTCCTTGGGGCCGCGCTGTGGATCGTGGTTGTGATCGTGTGGTTCTTTGTGTCGATGGACGTGCATGGGTTTGACGGGGTGCAGTGACGGTCAGTGGGTGTCGATAACGGCCATGAGTCGGTCGCGGTGCTCGGGCCAGAGGAATGCTTCGAGCTCGAGGACAAACCCGTTGGTTGCCAGCACCATCGTCTGCTCGGCGAAGTCCTTGAGGGGCGGCACTGGCTGCAGCTGTTTGAGGGCAACCTGCATTTCGCGGGGGAGCGGGATCCGCCTTGACTCGAGCCACTTCTGGCGGTCGCGCTGAGGGATAGCGTCGAACCAGCGCTCGGTGATGCCGAGGAACTTCCACGTGGCGCCCGCGCGGGTCAGCAGCTCGGCGGCGTTGAACGCGGCGATGAGGCCGTAGGGGCTCAGGTCGGAGAGGACGTGCACGATTGGGGCGTTCGCGAACACGGAGGCGAGCGGTTCGATGGATCTGCCGGTGCCGTCGTCCCAGGCGGAGGTTGTGGTGATGTGGGGGCGTGCCGGCGCGTCGTAGAGGCACTCGAGCGCGGCGTCGACGGCGCGGCCCATCTTGCAGACGTGCAGGACGACGCGCTCGGCCTCGGGAGAGGGCGAATAGGTCATCAACGGGGTGATGGGGAAGCGGGGTTTCATGCGCCGCATTCCGGGCAGGGCGCATCGATCGCGAGGCCGGTGGTGTCGTACCCGCAGCGGTCGCAGCCGCCGTGCGTGGAGCGCTTGGTGAGGGCCCACCAGGCGGGCACGCTTACGGCCAGCGACAGGAGTGTGAGTGACCACAGTGGCAACGACCACAGGCGTGTGCGCACGATGACCGGCGGGGAGCCGATGAGCATCGCCGGGCCGGCGCGGCCCGGGAGCCAGCGGCTGCCGCCGTCGTGGCGGATGCGGCCCTCCTGGCCGTTGACGCTAAAGGCCCAGTCGGCGCGGGAGCGGGTCATCGGGTGGGTGGCGGTGATGAGCGTCATGCTGCCGCCGCTGAGTTGAATGCCTGCGCGATTGACGGCGAGTCCGATATTGCCAGCGTGGCTGGCGAGGAGCGCGGCGACGCAGGTGCCGGTGGTGGCGAGCAGGAGCCAGCGGGCGCGGCGGCAGCGGGCGCGGGTCCAGAGCATGTGGGCCAGTGTACTGAAAGGTCGTGGAGCGCCCTTCCCGGAGAGACGGGATACCCAAGAAGGACTGCACAACCGTCAGAGCACGGTCGTTGCACGTTGGTGGCGCTCAAGAATCAACACGGCGGGGATGATGCAGAGGCAGCTGATGACGAAGACGGCCCAGGCGAAGACGGCGAAGGCGGTATGGTCCTGGAGGGAGCGGGGGAGGGTGTAGAGGCCGATGCCGTAGAGGTCGATGAGGATGTGGGTGGTGATGGCGAGCGTGATGGAGCGGGTGCGGACGGCGAGGTAGCCGAACCACATGCCGATGGGAAGGACGCTGATGGCGTAGAGCGGGTCGAAGTGGGCGGCGGCGAAGAGGAGGCTGCTGGCGAGGATGGCTGGGAAGGGGCGCCAGGAGCGGAGCAGGCCCTTGAGGATGTAGCCGCGGCAGACGATCTCTTCGCCGATGCCGGCGGTGAGGGCCATGACGAGCACGGCGAGGATGGCCCAGGGTCCCTCGTAGCGGGCGACGGCGGCGTAGTGGGCGTCGTAACGCGGCGAGGTTTCGGGGAGCAGGCCGAAGTAGCTGAGCCACTGGGTGGCGTAGCCGGAGACGTAGAGCACGCCGAGGGAGCCGAGGATGACGATGGGCCAGAGCGCGGGGCGGAGGGTGGTGGGGGTGATCCAGAGGTCGGCGGGGGTGGGGCGCTCGGGGTTGCGGGCCTGCACGAAGACGAGGGCGAGCATGACGGCGCTGCCCTGCATCACGAGCGAGGAGAGGATGGTGGCGCTGGGGGACTCTTCGAAGACGCGGCGGTTGGCCTCGTGCGAGAGGGCGTGGTCGTAGTAGCCGATGCTCCAGGTGTACCAGTGCAGGAGGCCGGCGATCCAGGCGCAGAGCCAGCTGCCCGCGATGATGGCGACGCCCAGGGCGAGGATGCCCCAGGGGCGCTGGTGCCAGGGGAGCGGCGGGGGCGCGGTGATGGCGGGGGCGGGGGGTTCGAGGGTGGGGGCCTCGGGCATGCGGGGAGTGTGGCAGAAACGCGGGGTGGGTGCGAGAGGCTTTGGCGAGGGGAGTCGCGCCCAATCCGGGACTTCGCCCAGAGCGGCTCAGTCCCGGCTTCGTGTGTGTCTTCTTCCTACACTCTGTGCATGGGTATTGAAGCTGCTCTGCCGGTGGATGGGTTTGTGACCACGCAGCTGCGCCATGTGATCAACTGGGCGCGGCGGTCGAGCTTGTGGCCGATGCCGTTCGCGACGGCGTGCTGCGGGATCGAGCTGATGGCGACGGCGTGCTCGCGGTATGACCTGGCCCGGTTCGGGGCCGAGGTGATGCGGTTCAGCCCGCGGCAGGCGGACCTGCTGATCGTGGCGGGGCGGATCGCGGTCAAGATGATGCCGGTGCTGCAGCGGACGTACGAGCAGATGCCCGAGCCCAAGTGGGTGATCTCGATGGGTGCGTGCGCCAGCACGGGCGGGGTGTTCGACACGTACGCGGTGGTGCAGGGGTGCGACCAGTTCATCCCGGTGGACGTGTATATCCCCGGGTGCCCGCCGCGGCCGGAGCAGCTGATCGAGGGCGTGATGGCGATCCAGCGGCACATCGATAAGGAGGGCTTGCCGCCGCCGGGTGGGAAGCGGGTGCCGCTGGGGGTGGTGGTGCAGCCGACGCACACGCCGCGGGCTCAGCCGGTGGGGCTGACGATGGGTGTCTAAAGGGCAAAGGGCAAAGGGCAAAGGTTCAAAGGGCAAATCAGGACGGACTGGCGCGGGTGCGCTGGCCCGTCTTCATTTGCGATTTGCCATTTGCCCATTTGCCCTTTCGTAGCAGTGATCAGGACGGGGTGGCGCGGGGGCGCTGGCCCGTCTTCATTTGCGATTTGCCATTTGCCCATTTGCCCTTTCGTAGCAGTGGGGGAGGTTCGCCATGATGGAGTATGTGGACTGGGGCATGTTCATCCTGCTGCTGGGTGTGCTGGCGATGATCCTGATGCTGATTGCGCTGTGCATCGGGGATGATGATGTGACGGTGCTGGCCAGCGGGCACACGCTGGGGGATGAGCGGGAGTGGCGCGAGGAGCACCGGTAGGCAGCGGTCACGCCTTGCGCTTGCGGGGGGCGAAGGCGAAGGCGAGGCCCAGGGCGGCGGCGAGGCCGGAGAAGGCGGCGGCGGGGAGTGAGATGCCCGCCGCGCGGAGGGCGTCGCCGTAGAAGTTGCGGGTGGGGCCGGTCTGGCCGGCGTTGGGCATGAGCTGGAGGGCAGCCTGGTGCTGCCAGGTGTTCTCCTGCAGCTCGCCCTCGCGGGGCTTTTTGAGGCCGCTGGCGCTGGGGTACTTGAGGGTCTCGTGGGTGAAGCCGCCTTCGGGTTTGAACTCGTAGAAGTCGAAGACCCAGGCCTTGCGCCAGACGGTGCCCCAGGTGGCGGGGTCGACGCCGGCGGGGGGCGTGCGGGTGACGATGGCGAGGCGGTCCTTGCCTTCCTTGAGCGTCTGCTGGAACTGCTCCTCGGTCATGCCGCTGAAGGGGGCGAAGCGGAGGACGCGGAGCCAGTCCTCGTGCTTCTTGAGGCCGGGGAGTTCGTAGCGCGGCGGGATGGCGACGTCGAGCGTGAGCTTCTCGCCGGCGTAGTCGATGACGAGCTTCGGTTTGGCGGGGTCGGTGGTGTCGTCGGTGATGGTGACGGGCTTGCCGGCGGCGCGGAACTCGCGGTCGTCGATGCGCTGGAAGGCGAAGAGGACGCGCGGGTTGTCCTTGTGGAACTGCTGCACGCGCCGGACCATGACCATGGAGCTGACGCCCAGGCCGACGAGGCCGGTGATGGTGACGGCCCAGGCGATGCGGCGGGAGCGGTCCATGATGGTGCGTTTGTGCGGGCGGTGCGCTGACGCGGCTTAGTGGCTGTGGTCGCCGGCGGGGTGAGTGTCGTGGTCGTGGCCGTTGTGATCGCCGTGCGGGGCGTGGGGGGCGGCCTCGCTGAGGGCGCCGGTGGTGCCGGTGCGGGGCATGGTGCGGTTGGGGCCGGGGAGCGGGGCTTCTTCGTGGTGGGCGGTGGCGCCGTGGCCGGCGACGTCGAGGTGGATGCGCTCGAACTCGGCCTGGGCGGCGGCGAGGATGGGCTCGGGCATGGTGCCGGTCACCTGCTGCTTGACCTGCTCGAAGGCGGGCGTGCCCTCGCCAATGCGCTCGGCGAGGAGGGAGACGAAGCGCTGGCGGGCGTCGCCGCCGCGGCCTTGACGCTGGAGGGTGGCGGCGGCGTCGGTAAGGGCGCGGGCAGTGTTGGCGTCGGTGGCGGTGAGCTCGGTGGACTTGGCCTTGGCGTACTGGAGGACGGCGAGGTAGTCGAGGAAGCGCTCCTTGGCGCCCAGGGCGACGGCCTGGTTGGGCTTGGAGGTGATGCCGCTGCCGGTGCCGCCGGCGACGACCTGGTTCTGCTTGATGGGGTCGACGGCGCCGCGGCTGAAGAGGTCGAGACCGGTGAAGAAGAGGAAGATGGCGAGGGCGCCGAAGGTGAAGAGCATGAGGACGGTGTTGATGGGGTTGTCGTACTTCAGCTGCATGAAGTAGGCCATGACCATGATGGCCTTGACGGTGGCGATGGACATGGCGACGGCGACGTTGACCCACCAGGGGAGGGTGATGTCGAACCAGCCCATGATGGCGGTCTCGAGCTGGGCGGTGGCGACGGTGAGGGCGGTGAAGAGGAGGAGGAAGGCGAGCACGGTGCGGAGGGTGAAGGGGCCCACGATGACGTGGGAGGCGTGCTGGCCGTGGCCCTCGAAGCCGTGGGGGTCGAGCTCGTTGAAGCCGTGGGAGTCAGCGGCGGGTGTGTGGGCCATGGGGGGAGCGTCCTGAGTGCCGGGGGCAGAGAGCCGAAAGCGGAAAGCGGAAAGCGGAGAGGGAGAGCGGAGAGCGGAAAGAGATCAGTGAATCAGGTAGAGGAGCGGGAAGAGGAAGATCCAGATGAGGTCGACGAGGTGCCAGTAGAGGCCGGAGACTTCGACCATGGTGTAGTGGGTGGGGCCGTAGTAGCCCTGGCCGACGCGCTTGAGGACGCGGGCGATGAGGACCATGCCGATGATGACGTGGAGGGCGTGGATGGCGGTGCCGCAGTAGTAGACGGACCACCAGAGGGGCATGTTGGGGTCGTTGGCGAAGGGGTAGTCAAAGAGCATGCCGGGGCGCTTGCCGCCGTAGCCCTCGACGTACTGGAAGAGGCCGGCGAGGGCGGTCTTGCCCTCGACGATGGTGGCGGTGTGGTGGTGCAGGGCGGGGTCCAAGACGAAGAAGTAGCCCGACCACTTGGGGGTGTACTCGAAGGTGAACTTGATGAGGAGGAAGAGCAGGCCGCAGATGAGGGTGATCCAGAGGTTGAGCTTGGCGCGGCTGAACTGGGCGGTCTGGACGCAGTAGATGCTCGCGGCCATGGTGTAGCTGGAGACCAGCAGAACCACGGTGTTGAGGGCGCCCCAGCGCCAGTCGAGGGCGTGGGACCCTTCCATGAACGCGCCCGGGTAGAGGGAGCGGAAGATGAAGTAGGCGCAGAAGATGCCGCCGAAGAGCAGGACTTCGGTGGAGAGGAAGAGCCAGAAACCGAACTTGCAGGAGTCGAACTCCTCGGCGGCGGAGCGCCAGTGATGGCCGGGCATGTAGCGCTGCCAGTAGGGCCGGCTGTCGCGGGTGTCGAGGGTGGTCATGCGTGATGCGTCCTGGTCGGGAGGCGGCAGGAAGTCGGCCGGATTTCAGCGCGGTCAGTGGTGGTGGGCGACGACCTTGTTCTCTTCGGGGATGGGGTAGTCGGCGGGGTTCCAGTGCGGGGGCACGGTGGTCTCGAAGTCGTAGGGCCCGTGCGTGACGATGGGCTCGTGGTGGAAGTTGTGCTCGTCGGGGGGCGAGTCGGCGACCCACTCGAGGGTGAGGCCGCCCCAGGGGTTGGCGGGGGCCTTCCTGCCGGTGGCGAAGGAGGCGAGGAAGACGAAGAGGTGGACGAGGAAGCCCAGGAGGATGACGAAGGAGCCGATGGTTGAGATCTGGTGCCAGATCTGGAACTCGTCGACGTAAGAGGCATAGCGGCGGGGCATGCCGCGGGAGCCGAGGAAGAACTGGGTGAAGAAGGTGATGTTGAAGCCGATGAAGACGAGGAGGGCGCCGAGGATGGCGCCGCGCTCGTCGTACATGCGGCCGAACATCTTGGGCCACCAGTGGTGGAGGCCGGCCATGAGGGCCATGATGGTGCCGCCCATCATGACGTAGTGGAAGTGGGCGACGACGAAGTAGGTGTCGTGGAGGTGGAGGTCGGTGGAGAGGGTGCCCAGGGGCAGGCCGGTGAGGCCGCCGATGGAGAAGAGGAAGAGGAAGATGAGGGTGTAGACCATCGGCGCGTTGAGCACGATGGAGCCCTTGTAGAGCGTGGCGATCCAGTTGAAGACCTTGACGGCGGTGGGGATGGCGACGAGGAAGGTGAGGGCGGAGAAGACCATGCTGGCCAGCTCGGACATGCTGGCGAACATGTGGTGGCCCCACACGATGAAGGAGACGCCGGCGATGCCCAGGGAGGCGAAGGCGATGGCGCGGTAGCCGAAGATCTTCTTGTGGCTCTGCACGGCGAGGACGTCACTGATGACGCCCATGCCCGGGAGGATCATCACGTACACCACGGGGTGGCTGTAGAACCAGAAGAAGTGCTGGAAGAGCACGGGGTCGCCGCCCAGGGCGGGATCGAAGATGCCCACGCGGAAAATGCGCTCGAAGGTGAGCAGCAGCAGGGTGATGCCGATGACGGGCGTGGCGAGGACCTGGATGATGGCGGCGGCGTACACGGCCCAGATGAACAGGGGCATGTCGAACCAGCCCATGCCAGGGGCGCGGAGCTTGTGCACGGTGACGACGAAGTTGAGGCCGGTCAAGATGGAGCTGAAGCCCAGGATGAACGCGGCCATGGTCATGATCGCGACGCGCGAGAAGCCTGGGTCAGTGGTTGTTGAGTAGGGCGTGTAGAAGGTCCAGCCGGTGTCGACGCCGCCGAGGATGATGGCGGTGACGGCGAAGATGGAGCCGATGACGTAGATGTACCAGGAGAGGAGGTTGAGGCGGGGGAAGGCGACGTCCTTGGCCCCGAGCATGAGGGGCAGGAGGAAGTTGCCCAGGGAGGCGGGGATGCTGGGCACGATCACCATGAACACCATGATGGCGCCGTGGAGGGTGAAGAGCCGGTTGTAGATGTTGTTGCCCGGCTGCATGTTGGCGGCGTCGACGGCCTCCTTGGGCGCGAAGAACTGGCCGGTGAGCTCCTTGGTGCCGTTGGCGAGCTCCTGCACGCGGACGGGCTCGAAGAGCTCGAGGCGGACGGCGAGGGCGGCGAGGCCGCCGATGAAGAACATGAAGAGGATGGCGAAGAGGTACATGACGCCGATCTTCTTGTGATCGACGGTGGTCGCCCAGTCGAGGACGGTGGTCCAGAACCCGCCCTTGGGGGTCAGGTAGTTGCCGTGGTGGTGTGCGTCGTGTGCCATGGTGACTCCAACGGATCGGTCGAGCGCCGGTGGGCGCGGGGCGTGTGAGGGTTACTGCTTGGGGGCGGGGGTGGTGTTGGCGGGGAGGTTGCCCGCGGGCTGGTTGGCGGGCGGGGTGGAGAGGGCGGGCTGGCCGCTCGCAGGCTGGCCTTCAGCCGCGGGCGCCGCGCCCTCAGCGGGGGCCTTGTCGCTGAGCGAGACGATGTAGGCGATGAGGGCCTGGATGTCGCGGTCGTTGAGCTTGCCCGCGTACGGGGTCATCTGGTTGGGGTAGGGGGAAACGATCTTGACGGCCGGGGTGAGCACCGACTCGCGGATGTAGTTGGAGAACGTGGCCATGTCGGTGCGCTGCTCGGCCGTCATCGAGGTGCCGTCGGAGAACGTGACGGGGTAGCCGTAGAGGTTCTTCCACGTGGGACCGGTGGACGGACGCCCATCGGTGGTGTGGCACTGGCCGCAGCCCTGGATGGTGAAGAGGCGCTTGCCGAGCTCGAGCGGGGGGAGGCTGCCGGTGCCGATAGTGTCGAGCCACTTGTTGAACGCGTCCTCGGGGACGATGCGCACGATCGCGGCCATCTCGGAGTGCTCGGCGCCGCAGTACTCGGCGCAGAAGAGCCAGTGGTCCTCGTAGGGAACGCCCTCGAGCTCCTTGATGTAGGCGGCCCCGGAGTACATGCCGCCCTTGCTCTTGGCGGAGTTCACGCGGCTGTCGTAGTCGGCGACGGAGGTGGGGTGGGTGTCCTTGCCGGAGGGGGCGTTGGCCTTGAACCAGGTGGTGGTGTAGCGGTTGGGGAAGATGTCCTGCTTGGTGCGGAAGGCGGGGACGAAGAAGGAGTGCATGACGTCCGAGCTCTGCATGCGGAGCTGGATGGGGCGGTCGGCGGGCATGTAGAAGACGGGGATGCTGCGGGCGCCGATGACGGTGGTGGCGCTGCTGCGGGAGCCGTTGGGGTAGACGATGTCCCAGTTCCACTTGGAGGCCGTGAGATCGAGGGTCACGGCGTCGCCGGGGGCCATGACCTTGTCCATGTAGGTCCAGAAGCCCTTGAAGAAGATCCAGACGAGGAAGAGGGTGGGGATGACGGTCCAGGCGATCTCGAGGGGGGTGTTGTGGCTGGGGCTCTTGGGGGCGATCTGGCCCTTGCGGCGGCGGTACTTCACCACGAAGTAGAACATCAGCGCCATCAGGAAGACGAACCAGAGGGTGCAGAACCACCAGAGCCACATGCCGGTCTCGTCGGTGGTTTTGGCGAGGCTGGTGGCGCCGTCGGCGCGGAACCAGAGCTTGTGCCACCAGTCGTTGGTGAAGATGTTGGCGAGGGTGGGGGTCATGTGGGTCATGGCCTGCTGGATGGAACTCATTGGGGCGCTCCGGGCGGAACACCGCGGGAGGGGTCGGTGTGAGTCGTGGCGGCGCCGGCAGTCGTGGCGGCGGTGAGGCGGTAGGCGCGGTTGCGGCGGAGGCGCTCGCCGATGAAGAGGCCGCCAATGAGCGTGCCGATGGCGACGACGGTGAGGACGCCGCCGATCTGCATCACGCGGGTGGCCTGGAGGGTGTAGGACCCGGCCTTGGGGTCGTACATGTAGCAGCGGAGGAGGAGGCGGTCGCCGATGGTCTTGACGAGCTTGCCCTCGCTGGCCTCCATGAGGGCGAGCTTGACGTCACGGGCGGGGTAGACGAAGCCGTAGATGTAGCGGCTGACCTTGCCGTCGGGGGTGATGACCGCGAGAGCCACGGGGTGGCTGTAGGCGCCGGTGTCGAGCTTGCGGAACTTGAAGCCCAGGGCGTCGCCAAGGCGGCGGGCGGCGTCCTCGTCGGTGACGTGCCAGGCCCAGCCGGCCTCAACCTCGGGGGTGACGTCGCGGTTGTAGCCGCTCATGTAGGCGAGCTTGGTGGAGGCCGCGAGCTTGGTGCCTTCGCTGGGGTCCATCGAGAAGACCAGGGTGCGGTAGTCCTTGCCGACGGTGAAGTCGAGGTCGTTCATCGTCTCCTGCAGGCGGTTGAGGACGACCGTGCAGACGATGGGGCAGTTGTAGTAGACGACGGCGACGATGGCGGGCTTGTCGCCCTTGAAGTACTCGCCGAGGCGGACGACCTTGCCGGTGGAGTCGGTGAAGCCGATGTCGGGCGGCAGGGTGTTGCCGATCTGCTCTTCGACATCGACGCCCTGGGCCTGGGTGGGGAGCTGCTCGGCGTTGCCGCCGGCGCTGGGGGGCGTGACGGCGGGCGGGGCCTGGGCGATGGACACGGACGCGGCGAGGCACAGCCCGGCCAGCGCGCTGAGCCACTGGCGGCACGATTGCGCGGCAGTGGGGGCGGGGTTGGGGCGTGCGGGCGTCACGTGGTTCAGGGGCGGTTGGCGGGGGTGTTCTGCGGCTGGTTGTTCTGGGGCTGCTGCTGCTGGTTGCCGCTGTAGCGCTCGACGGTGCGCTTGATGGCGGTGTCGATGGGGAGCTGCACGGTGCGGGCCTGCTTGTTGGCGACCTTGTAGGTGAAGGGGCGCCCGTCGGTGCCGAGGGTGGCTTCCGCGGCGGCGAGGGCGGTCTTGGCGCCCTGGGCGATCTCGGTGGTCTCGACGTAGGTGCGGCGCATCTGCGTGGTGAACTTGGTGAAGTACATCTTCAGCGCAAGGACCACGACAACGAGCAGCACGGTGATGCCGATGAACCACTTGATCAGAGCGCCGGAGTCGACCTTCGCGGCGTGCTCGTGCTGGGGCATGCCTTCCTCAGGGATGTGGTGGTGCCACGCGTCGGCGTGCTCGTGGATTTCGGGGGTGTGATCGTGGGCCATCCCGGTGTCCTTCCGGCGCTTGGCCGGTGTGCAAATCTAGAGGCTGATCAGACGTAGTTCTTGTGGGCGAGGGCCTCGGCGAGGCGGGGGTCCTTGATTGCGATGAGGTTGCTCTGGGGGATCTTCTGGATGATGTAGCCGGCGAAGATGGCGACCACCCCGAGGATGGCCAGGGCGTCGACGAGCATGGGCATGAGGCCGCGGGGCCCGCCGCCCTCCACCCCGGCGTAGGCCATGGGGCGGACGATCCAGTAGAGGTCGGAGAACTCCATGAGGATCGCCCACAGGCCCAGGAGGACGATGGCGCCCGTGGTGCGCTTGATGGGGCGGAAGAGGAGGATGAGGAAGGGGGCGACGAAGTGGCCGATGATGAGGAAGCGGCCGAGGTTCAGCCACTGGCCCTGCATGCGGTAGTAGAAGAAGGCGGTCTCTTCTGGGATGTTGCTGTACCAGATGAGGAAGTACTGGCTGAAGCCGATGTAGGCCCAGAACACCGTGAAGGTGAACATGAGCTTGCCGATGTCGTGGAAGTGCTCGGGGGTGACGGCGCCGACCATCTTGCCGCGGTTGCGGAGGGTGGCGAGGATCACGGCGACGACGGCGACGGAGGCGTAGGCGGCGCCGGCGAAGTAGTAGACGCCCCACATGGTGCTGAAGAAGGTGTAGTCCAGGGACATGAGCCAGTCGAAGCTGGCGAAGGCGGTGGAGAGGGCGAAGAGGAGCATGCCCCAGCTGGAGATGAAGCGGGCGCGGACGGAGAGGGCGCGGTCGCCGCTGGTGTCCTGGGCGATGCTGAGCTTGCGGAGGGTGGTGGAGAGGTAGGTCCACACCGCGCCGTAGAGCAGGGCGCGGACCACGAAGAACGTGGGGAACGCGCCGTGCTTCATGTGGTCGTGGTCGGTGCCGGGGGTGAAGAAGTAGCCCCACTTGCCCTGGAGGATGGGCGAGTGCGACGCGTGTTCGCCGAGCCAGGTGAAGAGCAGGCCGCCGGACTTGATCTCGATGGCGAGCGTGGGCAGGACCATCAGCCATGCGAAGGGCACGAACGCGGCGACGTTCTCGAACTGGCGGCGGAGGGTGGCGGACCAGCCGGCGTTGGTGAGGTGGAACACCATCACGAAGAAGAGCGCGCCCAGGGACATCGCGAGCACGGACATGGTCGCGAGGTGGTACGCGGCGAGGGCCTGCTTGAAGGCGACGCCGGCGAAGTGCTGCCACCCGAGGACGAACGCGACGATGGCGAGGACGACGCCCAGGCCGATGAGGCCGAAGCCCATGCCCCGCCCGGTGGGGGCGAGGGTGACGTTCTCGGGGCGGAGGACCTGCGCCGGGGAGGGGTGGTGGAAGTTGGCGTGGTGTGCGGCCGCGGGGCTACTCATCGGCCACCTCCTGTGGTCGCGGGTGCGGGTGTCTGCGTGGGCTGGCCCTGGGGCGTTGCGGGGCCGGCGGCGGGTGCGGCCGGGGCGGGCGCGGGCGTGGGGTCGGGCCGGTTCAGTTCCTGCTCGAGGGCGGCGCGCTGGGCTTCAGGGACGTCCTGCAGCGTGCCTTCCTGCGAGGCCTGGAGGGCGCGGATGTAGGCGACGACGCCCCAGGACTCATGCTCGCTCAGGGCGTGCCCGTAGGCGGGCATGGAGCGCACACCGTTGCGGATGACGCTGAAGATGTAGCCGTCGCGGTTGAGGGGGTCCTCGCCGCCCTGCTTGTACTTGGGGTCGTGGAGGTTGACGGGGGCGACGGTGAAGTAGGCGCCGACGAGGCCCTTGCCGTCGCCGGTGTAGCCGTGGCAGACGGCGCAGTAAATGTTGAAGTTGGTGGCGCCCTCGTGGACGAGCTGCTCGGTGACCTCAACGGGGATGATGGGCAGGTACTGCTTGCCGGAGACGCCCTGGAACGTGCCCTCGTCCTCCTTGAGGAAGCCGGCGCGGGCGCCGGCGAAGGGGTTCACGTTGGGGTCGTTGGGGTTGGTGGACCAGCCGTCGTTGCCGAAGGGGACGGCGCCCTGGACGGGCTGCCGCATGGTGCGGCCGTCGGGGAAGAACTGGCTCTTTTCCTGCGGCTTCCACTTGGGCTGGTCGTCCATGTCGGGGAAGAATTGGCGCGGGGGCTTCTCTTCGCGGTCGCCGCGGCAGGCGGCGAGGCCGGAGAGGGCGGCAGCGCCGGCGAGGGCCAGGAGCAGCGAGCGGGTTGTGTTGATCGGTGTGTTCATTGTGAGCTGTGCCGTGTGCGTGTGAGCGTGGGGCTCAGGCTTACTCCTCAACCAACTCGATGCTGGTGGCGCCGGCGGCCTCGAGCAGGGCGCGGGTCTTGTCGGGCTCGAAGGCGGGGTCGCTGGCCTCGATGCAGACGAAGAAGCGGTCCTCGCTGGCGGCGAGGAAGCGCTCCTTCTTGAGCAGGGGGTGGTGCCAGCGGGGCAGGCCGTTCATCGCGAGCATGCCGATGAGGGCGGTGAAGGCGGCGAAGAGGATGCCCAGCTCGAAGGTGATGGGGACGAAGCTCTGCCAGCCGCCATCGAAGAGGCTGCCGAAGGGCTTGCCCTGGACGACGAGGGGGTAGTCCTCGTGGCTCATCCACCACTGCATGAGGTAGGCGAGGAAGACGCCGGTGAAGGCGCCGCCGGCGACCAGCACGGGGAGCTTGGTGCGCTGGATGCCCATGGCCTCTTCCATGCCGTGCACGGGGAAAGGCGAGTAGGAGTCCCACCGGCGGTAGCCGGCGTCGCGGACCTTCTCGGCGGCGTGGAAGAGGTCGGCGGGCGTGGCGAACTCGGCCATGATGCCGTAGATGGGCTCGCCGGCCTCGGTGACGTAGACGCGGGCCTGGGCCATATCAGTGACCCCCCTTGGTGGAAGGAACCTGGAGCGGAGAGTGGCCCAGGCCGTACGCCGCGGAGCCGTGCTCCTCGGGGTGCGGGCTGGCCTGGGGCAGGACGGCCTTGAGCTCGGCCATGGCGAAGACGGGGAGGAAGCGGAGGAAGAGGAGGAAGAGGGTGACGAAGACGCCGAAGCTGCCGACGAAGATCATGATGTCGACGAGGGTGGGGTGGAACATGTGCCACTCGCCGGGGAGGAAGGCGCGGTGGAGGCTGGTGACGATGATCACGAAGCGCTCGAACCACATGCCGATGGTGACGAAGGTGGCGACGGCGAAGATGACCACCGGGTTGGTGCGCATCTTCTTGTTCCAGAACACCTGGGGGCTGAGAACGTTGCAGGAGATCATCGACCAGTAGGCCCACCAGTAGGGGCCGAAGGCGCGGTTGATGAAGGTCTCCTTCTCGAACTTGTTGCCGCTGTACCAGGCGATGAAGAACTCCATGGAGTAGGCGAACCCGACGATCATGCCCGTGACGAGGATGATCTTGGCCATGTTCTCCAGGTGCCTGAGGGTGATGAAGTCCTTCATGTTGGGGTAGAGCTCACGCGCCGGGATGAGCAGCATGAGCACCATGGCGAAGCCGCCGAAGATGGCGCCGGCCACGAAGTAGGGCGGGAAGATCGTGGTGTGCCAGCCGGGGAGCACCGAGGTCGCGAAGTCGAAGGACACGATCGAGTGCACCGAGAGCACGAGCGGCGTGCTGATGCCGGCGAGGATGAGGTACGCGGCCTCGTAGCGGTGCCAGTGGCGGCTGCTGAAACGCCAGCCCAGGGCGAGGAAGCCGTAGACCCAGGCGCGGATCTTGTCGGTGCGGAGGGGGACGAAGGGGAGGAGGATGGGCCCGCCGTCGGTGGCGATGCGGAGGCGGCGGTCGGCCCGGTCACGCAGGGTGGCCAGGTCGGGGATCATGCCCATGTACCAGAAGAGCAGCGAGACGGTGCCGTAGGTGGAGACGGCGAAGACGTCCCACAGCAGCGGCGAGCGGAAGTTAGGCCAGATGGCGTTGGCGTTGGGGAGTGGGAAGAGCATCCAGGCCATCCACTGACGCCCGACGTGGATGCCGGGGAAGGTGGCGGCGCAGATGACGGCGAAGATGGTCATGGCCTCGGCGGCGCGGTTGACGGCGGTGCGCCACTTCTGCTTGAGGAGGCAGAGGATGGCGGAGATCAGCGTGCCGGCGTGGCCGATACCGATCCAGAACACGAAGTTGGTGATGTCCCAGGCCCAGTCGACCTGGTTGGTGAGGCCCCAGGTGCCGATGCCGGTGATGATGAGGTAGCCGATGAAGAGGCCGCCCAGGCCGGCGACGGTGCCGGCGAGCATGAGCGCGGGCAGCCACCAGCGCGGCGGCTTGTTCTCGGCGTAGCCGCAGATGATGTCGCTGACCTCTTTGAAGGTGCGGTTGTTGAGGACCAGCGGGGGGCGCTTGCCCGGGTCGTCGATGAGCGTGCCGTCGCCCAGGGCCGGGTCCACCGGCTCGGGCGCGGGCGGGCGGGCCATGCCCGCCAGGCGCTGCGCGTTGAGTTGATCGGGAGGCAGGTCGCTCATGCCTTGGCTCCGAGGACGCGCAGGCTCAGGGCGTAGCCGCGGTCGTCGCGTTGACGGGAGGGACTAACGAAGGAGGTCTTGCCGGGGTGGTCGGCGTCAGGGTGGCCGCCGTGGTCGTGCTCGCCGTGTCCCAGGGGCTTGTCCCACTCGGCGACGCGGTCGGCGGAGCAGAGCTCGCGCTTGGGGTTCATGACGCGGACCATGTGGCTGGTGCGCGGGCGGGTGTTGAGGTACCCGAGCAGGGCGTAGCTGCGGGCGTTCTTCCGCATGGCGTGGACGCGGCTGCCCTTGTCAAGCTGGTCACCGAAGGTGATGGCGTCGGTGGGGCAGGCCTGCTGGCAGGCGACCTGGAAGAACCCGTCGGGGATGCCGGGCAGGTTCTGGAGCTTGGTCTCGATGCGGGCGGCGTTGATGCGCTGGATGCAGTAGGAGCACTTCTCCATCACGCCGCGGCTGCGGACGGTGACGTTGGGGTTCTTCTGCATGCGCTCGATCTCGTCGAGCTTCTGGCGGAGGCGCGGGGGGATGAGGTTGGGGTTGAGCTGGTTGTGCTGGCCGCTGCCGGTGATGCCGGTGCCCTGGCCGGGGATGACGCCGCCGACCTTGTCGATGGCGTCCTTGCCGTAGTAGGAGCCGTTGAACTTGGTGACGCCGTAGTCGAAGAAGTTGAAGCGGCGGACCTTGTAAGGGCAGTTGTTGGCGCAGTACCGCGTGCCGATGCAGCGGTTGTAGGTCATGTAGTTGATGCCCTCGGGGCCGTGCACGGTGGCGTTCACCGGGCAGACGGTCTCGCAGGGGGCGTTCTCGCAGTGCACGCACAGCACGGGCTGGGTGTACATGGCGACGGGGTTGTTGACGTCGGTCATCTTGCCGGCGACGACATCGCTGACGAAGTAGCGGTCGACGCGGATCCAGTGCATCTCGCGCCCCTTGGCCACTTCCTTCTTGCCGACGACGGGGATGTTGTTCTCCGCCTGGCAGGCCAGGGTGCAGGCGCCGCAGCCGGTGCAGACCGTCTGGTCGATGGTCATGGCCCACTGGGGGCCCTTGCTGTACATGGCGTCGGGCTTGGGCTCGTCGACGCTCTTGTTGAAGGGGTTCTTGTAGATGGAGACGTTGGGCGGGGTGTGGGAGAGCTCGCCGAGCTGCTCGCCGAAGTTGAGCGTGTCCTGCATCCCGAGATGGGCGACAGGCATGACGGAGTCGCCGAACTTCTGGAAACGGGGGAGGTCGACGGCGCGGACGATGCTCGTGCGGCCCTCCATCGACCAGTGGTTCTGCGTGCTGGCGATCATGTGGTAGCCGGGGGCGTCACCCTTCTCGACGTTGCTCAGCGTGCGGCCGCCGATGGCGGCGGTGGTGCGAAGGGGGAAGGCGTTGAAGCCCACGCCGTCGCCGACCAGGCCGGCGCTCTGGCGGCCGTAGCCGAACATGCAGATCGCGGTCATGTCGGCCATGCCGGGGAGGACCCAGACCGGGCCGGTGACAGTGACGCCGTTCACGGTGAGCGTGATGAGCTTGCCGTGCGGGTACTTCTCCTTGGTGTAGATCTGGTTGGGGTCCTGCTCGTTGAAGGAGGCGGGCTCGCAGTTGAGCTCCATCGCGGTGCGCGGGCTCATCAGGATGGGGTTGTCCCACACGACCTTGCTGGCGGGGTCGGGGAGCTCCTGGAGCCAGGAGATGTTGGCGTAGCGGCCGTCGGCGGTCATGCCGCTCTGGAAGACGACCTCAAGGCCCTGGCTGCTGAGGTTGCCGAGGTTCTGGAGGAGGCCGGCGATGTTGCCGAAGTTGACATTGGGGCGCTGCACGCTCTGGCTGGTGTTGGCGACGACGCCGTCGTGCAGGGCGCGGCGCCAGGCCTTCTCGAAGTCGCCCTGGAGGATGCGCTGCCAGGTGGCGCGGACGAGCTCGTACCCGTCGATGCGCTCGGCGGCGCGGTTGGTGAGGTAGGCGATGAACTCGAGGTCGCTGAGGCTGGGCTCGTAGAGCGGCGCGATCATCGGCTGCACAGGGGCCAGGGTGCCGTCCCAGGCCTGGGTGTCGCCCCAGCTCTCGAGGTAGTGCGAGGCGTTGAGGGCCCACGTGGAGGCCGCGGCGGTCTCGGTGGCCTCGGTGGTCAGCGTGATGGTGTGGGGGACGCGGGCGAAGAGGTCGTTGAACTTGAGGTCGCCCGGGGCGTCGTAGACGGGGTTGGTGTTGATGCACACCAGGGTGCGAATAGCGCCCGTGCCCATTGCCTGCGCGAGCTGCTGGATGCCGGCGATCGAGGACGCGGCTTCTTCCTCACCCATGGGGAGGTAGGAGACGCTGGCGCCGAGGTTGCCCAGGGCCGCGTTCATCGCGATGACCAGGGCGTGCACGGCGGGGGGCTGGCTCTCACCTGCGAGGATGAGGGACTTGCCGCGGTTGGCGGCGTCGATGAGGTCCTTGGCGCACTCCTGCAGGAAGAGCTGCTGCTGCTTGAGCTCGTCGGCGTTGGTGCTGAAGGGCGGGACCTGGACGTTGGCGATGGCGGAGGAGAGGGCCGCGGCGTCGCCACCGGCGACGCCCTGACGGAGGATCTGCTGGGCGAGGGCGACGGCGAAGGCGGTGACGCGGAGGGGCGAGAGGCGGAGGCGGTGGTCGGCCTGTGCGCCGGTGGTGCTGAAGCCGCACTCGACGCAGTAGAGGCGGCTCATGGTGTCCTTGGTCGAAAGCACCATGCGGGTCGCGGCGAACTGGCGGGAGTTGCGGGTCTCGGCCGGGTCCTTGGAGAGGAAGTCGCGGTCAAGGCTCACCACGACGCGGGTGTTGTCGCGGGTGATGTTGAGCTGCTCGCGCATCGGCGCGCCGAAGGCGGCGCGGGTGCCCTCGGTCATGCCGGTGGACTCGAGGGGCGAATAGGAGACCCACATCGCCCGCGGGTACTTCTGGCGGAAGGCGGCAATCGCGGCCTGGCGGCTGGGGCTGCTCTTCTTGTCGGCAAGGACCGCGAGGCCCTGACCGCCGTTGCCGTCGTACTGCGACAGGTTCTGGTTGGCCCAGGTCTTGAAGTCGTCCCAGGAGGCGGGCAGGCGCTCCTTGCGGGCGGGGTTGAGGTAGACGGGGAACTTCAGGCGGTCGGGGTCATAGAGGCCCAGGATGCTGGCCATGGCCCAGATCGACGGCTTGCCCTGGTTCAGCGGGTGGAGCGGGTTGCCCTCGATCTTGGTGGGGCGGCCTTCGTGCGTCTCGACGAGCAGGCCCTCGGCGCCGCCGTCGGGGCGGGCGAAGCTGGTCGCGTAGAAGAGGGGCTTGCCGGGGATGATCTCCTCGGGCACCTCGCGCGAGTAGGGCATGATCTTGTGCTCGGGGCGGCGGCAGCCGGGGATGGTGGCCGCGCCCGCGAGGGCGATGGAAGCGCCCATGACCTTGAGGAACTGGCGGCGGGTCTCGCCGCCCTCGGCGGTGTCGCTCTCGCTGCGCTCGAGCTCGGAAGCGCCGGCGGGGAACTCGCGCTCGAGGAAGTCGCGGAACTCGGCGGTGTCGGCGACTTCATCGAGGCTGCGCCAGGCGCGCAGGCCGGCGGGGGCGTGCACGCTGCCGGCGACGGCGGGCAGGAGCGCGAGCTCGGCCTTGGAGGGGCGCTTCTTCTCACCCTTGGTCGTGGAAGGGCATTGATCGAGGTTGCTCATCGAAGAGTCCTGCGTGGGGAGGTCGAGGCGTCGGTCGTTGCGAGAGCGCGGGCCGGGAGAGTGCGGGTGGCGTGCCTAGTAGTGGCAGGCGCCGCAGTTCTCCGGGGGCGGGGTCTTCTCGAGGGACTGGAGGATGGACTGGCTGATGGGGGTCTCGCCGCTTGCGCGCCGGGCGAGGTGGTCCTCCACCCACCAGAGGCGGGTGAGCTTGTTGCGGTGCTCAGGCTCGAGCACGGCCTTCTCGGGGCTGCGGTGGCAGTCGAGGCACCAGCTCATGGAGAGCGGCTCGGCTTCGTAGACGATGGGCATGGCGGTGATCTGGCCGTGGCAGGAGAAGCAGCTGACGCCGGCCTTGAGGTGGACGTGGTGGGGGAAGTTGCGGACGTAGTCGGGGAGCTTGTGGATGCGGACCCACTCGATGGGGGCGTCGGCGACGTAGGCCTGGCGGATGAACTCGGTCTTCTGCTTGTGGGCCTCGCTGGTGTTGTAGAGGCTGAGCGAGCCTTCCTTGTGGCAGCCGTAGCAGGTCGCGACGTTGGGGATGTTGGCCTCGGTCGACTCTTCGACGTGGGTGTGGCAGTAGCGGCAGTCCATGCCGAGCTTGCCGGCGTGGATCTGGTGGTTGAAGCCGCCCCCGGGCTGCGTGGGCATGTAGCCGACGCGGAAGAACTTGGGCGTGGCGTAGTACCAGAAGCCGCCGACGACACTGGTCAGGACTCCCACGGCACCGATGGCGATGACGGTGGGGAGCACGTTGGTCCACTTGGGGAAGATCACCGACACTGGCGGTCTCCTGACGTCAGCGGCGAGTCACCGGGAGGGGGCACGCGTGCCCACTGGGGAGTTCCCGGACTTGAAAAAACACCTGCCCGAACTTGGCCTGACAGAGGGCCCGAACCGTACCAAGAAAAAGCGCGCGTTGCTGTCAAACCGAAATTTCCCCACCTCAGGCCTACCCTGTCAAGGCAGCATTCCTGTTTGACCGCAACTGAGACTCGTTCTCACCCGATCTCCCCCTGCTGGTGGTGGGGGGAGTTGGGGGGGCGGAGGTTAGCGAATGGTTACTGATCCCGCCACTGGTCGCCCGGAGAGGGGAGTTCTCGGACCCGCGCTCGTGTATGGCTTTGCGTCGGCGGTGTGCGTGTGGACGGCGTGGTTCGTCACGCATGTGCCGTGGGTGAGCCTGGCGGAGCCTGTTCGTGTGGGGGTGGTGTTAGGGGTGTGGCTGCTGGTGAGCTTGCTCGCGGGGCGGGCGACGGGGGCGGCACGTGGGCTGCAAGTGGGGGCGCTCAGCGGACTTATCGCGGCGGCGGTGGGGCTGCTGCTGCTGGGGGCCAAGATCATCCCGCCGGAGGGGACGCAGGGGGCGAC
>Ga0196963_10000692_pt1 | contig 27302 bp, 23 predicted proteins | sample S1_5metaG_FD_148600 | JGI IMG/M metagenome (GOLD analysis project Ga0196963, IMG submission 148600) | Soil microbial communities from Anza Borrego desert, Southern California, United States - S1_5 | ecosystem: Environmental > Terrestrial > Soil > Desert | place: USA: California | collected...
AGTTCGATCCCGATCATCAGCCCCATGCCGCTGAACGCGCCCATGCCCGGCACCTCGCCGCTGACATCGGTGCGCACGTACCGGCCGTCCATGATGCTGGTGACCGTCCAGGTGCCCTCGGACGCCATCTCCTGCCCGCCCGGGCCCATCCACATCTTGTTGTGCGCGTTCCACTTGCCGACCATCTTGGCGAGCTGCTCGTGCTGCTTCCCGGGAGTGCCGGCCATCATGCACGCCTGCATGTCCTCGGTCGTCCAGCCCGGGGGAAGCTGCATCTCGGGCTGCTTGTCCTTGCCCTGCTGCGCCACGGCGAGCGCGCCGGCGAGCAGACCCAAGCCGAGCACCGAACCGGTCACGATCGTGCGAGCGTTCTTCATCGTCGTCTCCTTTGTGTGCTGCCCCCGCCGGTCGGCTCCCACGCGGGGCCGGAACACTCGGTCGTCGGGCTGACATCCACCGCGTTCTGGTGTCGAGTGTCCACCCAAGGCACCCGAATAAGCACCGCGGCTGTGCGGGGGATGGTAGGGTAATCGCGTGCGGAATCCAGCGGTAGAAACGACGATTCGGTCGAAACAGTCGCCGCGCAGCTGTGCGGTAAGTAACTGCTGGCCGCACCGGCTCTTACGGTCTGTGTCAGCTTATTTCATCCGCCGCGGCCTCGAGCGTCGGCGCGTCCTCGCCCTCGGCGCGCACCGGCTGGGCGGTCGCCAGCGGCTTGCCGTTCTCGTCCGTCAGCGGCTTGCCCGAGAGCGTCTTGATGATCGCCACCGGGTTCTGCTTCTCGTGGTTCTTGAGCGCGAGTTCCAGAGCCTTGCGCTTGTCCTCGGGGAGGTCCGTCCACTTGCCCCGTCCGCGGCACTTGGGGAAGCGCGAGCAGCCGAGCCACGGCCCGCGCAGGCCGCTGCGCAGGTTCATCGGCGACTGGCACGTGGGGCACGGGACGTCGGTGACGACCGGCGGCGGCGCCTTCGCGACGACGCGCCCCTTCTTGTCGAGGTTCAGCAGGCCGTCGCAGGGGTTGGCCTTGTCGTTGTACCGCGAGCAGCCCAGGAACGCCCCGAAGCGCCCGACACGCTTGCTCATCCCCGCGCCGCACTTGGGGCAGGCCACGTCGACGGTCGCCGCGGCCGGGCGCGGCTTGCCGTCGCGGTCCACCGGCGACGCCCAGTTGCACTCGGGGTACTTCGAGCATGAGAGGAAGCGGCCGTTGCGCCCGAAGCGATAGACCGTCGGCGACTTGCCGCGTCCCTCTTGCTCGCACTGCGGGCAGGTGTACTCGGCGGGGGCGGGGACGGTCTCGGCCTTGGCGTGGACGAGGTTCTTGTCCGCGGTCGCCAGGCTCTTCTTGAAGGGCCCGTAGAACTCGTGGAGCATCTTGATCCAGTCGAGGTGGTCCTCCTCGACCTTGTCGAGCTTGCCCTCCATCTCGCGCGTGTAGCCGACGTTCAGGATGTCGGGGAAGGCCTCGACGAGCTTGTCGGTCACGACCTCGCCGAGGTCGGTCGCGTGGAAGCGCCCCTCCTGCTTCTCGACGTACTTGCGGTCCTGGATGACGCCGATGATGCTCGCGTAGGTGCTCGGGCGGCCGATCCCTTCCTGCTCGAGGGTCTTGATGAGCGACGCCTCGCTGTACCGCGGCGGCGGGCTGGTGAACTTCTGCTCCGGGTGGATGCCGACGGGCGCGACGGGCTGCTGCTCGCGCAGCGCGGGGAGATTCTGCTCCTGCGCGCTCTGCGGCACGCCGGCGGCGCGGTAGAACCCGTCGAACACGAGGGTGCGGCCGGTGGCGCGGAAGACGCACGGCGCGCCGGGCTTGGCGCCGCCGGTGATCGTGATCGCCGTCGCGTCCCACTGCGCGTTGGCCATCTGGCAGGCGATGAACCGCTCCCAGATCAGCGTGTAGACGCGGAACTGGTCGTCGTTGAGCGCGCGCCGGACGCGCTGCGGCGGGTAGTCCGTGCTCGTCGGGCGGATCGCCTCGTGCGCCTCCTGCGCGTCCTTGTTGGACGACGTGAAGAAGTTGGGCTTCTCCGGCAGGTACTTCTCGCCGTAGGTGCGCGCGATAAAGTCGCGCGCCATGTCGAGCGCTTCCTTCGACAGGTGCGTCGAGTCGGTGCGCATGTAGGTGATCAGACCGACGGGGCCTTCGCCGGGGATCTCGACGCCCTCGTAGAGCTGCTGCGCGGCGCGCATCGTGCGCTGGGCGCCGAAGCCCAGGCGGTTCGCGCCGGCCTGCTGCAGGCTGCTGGTGATGAACGGCGCACCGGGCCGGCTGGTCGTGCGCTTCGTTTCGATCGCCGTGACCTTGTACGGCACGTTTGGCGCGAGGGAGCCGGTCACCGTGCGGACGTAGCGTGCCGGGCCTTTGCCCGCCGGGTCGTCGCGCACGGTCGTCTTGACGTCGACAAGGCCCGTGAGCCCCGCGATCGTCGCGGCGCGGGCCTGCAGGTCGCCCCCGCCGGTCAGCTCGAACTTCTCGCCGGCGATCTCGACGAGCTGGGCGCGGAACGCGCCGTGCTCGCCGAGCCAGGCGTTCTGGAGACGCTGCGTCGGCGGGTTGCCTTTCTCGTCGCGGCGCGCGAGGAGCGCGAGCCAGTCCCTGCTCAGCCCCGCGGCCTTCGCCAGCTCGGGGGTGAAGACGCCCTCCACCTCCCAGTACTCCTCGGGCACGAAGGCGCGGATCTCGCGCTCACGCTCGACGACGAGGCGCACGGCGACGCTCTGCACGCGCCCCGCGGAGAGCCCGCGCGCGACCTTCTTCCAGAGCAGCGGCGAGACCTGGTACCCCACGATGCGGTCGAGGATGCGCCGCGCCTGCTGCGCGTTCACACGGTCCTCGTCGATCGGGTGCGGGTTGTGGAACGCGCGATCGATCTCGGCCTTCGTGATCGCCGCGAAGACGACGCGCTTGGCGTCCCGCGGCTTGATCCCCAGCTCCTGCGCGAGGTGCCAGGCGATCGCCTCACCCTCGCGGTCCAAGTCCGTCGCGAACCAGACGGTGCCGCCCGAGCCCGTCGCGTCCTTGGCGGCGCGCTTCAGATCGCTGACGACGCGCTCCTTCTCGGCGCTCACCTCGTACGTCGGGCGGAAGTCGTGCTCCAGGTCCACGCCCGGCACCGGGTTCTTGACGCCCTTGGGGTTCCTGCTCGGCAGGTCGCGGACGTGCCCGACGCTCGCGAGGACAAGGTAATCGCCGCCCAGATACTTGTTGATCGTCTTCGCCTTCGCGGGCGACTCGACGATGACAAGGTCCTTGCCCTTGGCGGCGCCGGCCGTATAGCCGACCCCCGCGCGCACTCGCCCCCCGCGCCCCCCCCGCCCGGCCGGCCGTCCGCCCGAGGGGGCGCGATCGGCGACTGCGGCGCTGCTCTCGGCGGCCGGGGCTTTGTCACGTTTGGTGGGTCGCTTGGCCATCGGTGGTGGACGTATTCGCACTCTCCCCGTCCGCGGGGCTCACGAAAGGGCGCAACGCGCTCGAAAGTCAAGCACGCGGCATCGTTTGTTCGGTACTTGCTCGGAACAATCGGGGTTCGAGCACCACAATTCGCCCCGCGGCCGGGCGGATTGTTCAGCCGAACGCCTTCTTGTAATCGTTCACGAAGAGTTCGATGCCCTTGTCCGTCAGCGGGTGCTTGAGGCAATCGGCGATGACCTTGAGCGGGCACGTGGCGACGTCCGCCCCGGCGAGGGCGCAGTGCAGCAGGTGGTTGGTGTGCCGGATGCTCGCGGCGAGAATCTTCGTCGTGAAGCCGTAGTTGTCGTAGATCGTGCGGATGTCGCGGATGAGCTGCATGCCGTCTTGGCCGATGTCGTCGAGCCGCCCGATGAAGGGGCTGACGAGGAACGCGCCGGCCTTTGCGACCAGCATCGCCTGCAAAGGCTGGAAGCAGAGCGTGAGGTTCGTCTTGATGCCCGAGTCGGCCAGCGCCTTGCACGCGCGGAGGCCGTCGGTCGTGCACGGCAGTTTCACCACGATGTTGGGCGCGATCTTCACGTGCTCGCGCCCTTCGCGCATCATGCCCTCGTAGTCGATGGAGATGACCTCGGCGGAGACCGGCCCCGGGCAGACCTCGCAGATTTCCGCGAGGCGCTTCGCGTACGGCACGCCCTCCTTCGCGATCAGGCTGGGATTGGTCGTGACGCCGTCGAGCACGCCCAGGTCGCGGGCCTTCTTGACGTCGTCGAGGCTGGCGGAGTCGAGGTATATCTGCACAGCGGGGCCTTTCGGGAGGAGTTCTCTACGGCGGCACGCAGACGAAAGATTGAGTCCGAATCGGAGAAGAGCGTCATCGTAAGCGTCCGAGCGCGTCATCCGACTTCGACGAGCGCTTCGACCTCCACCGTCGCCCCCAGCGGCAGGGCGATCGACCCCACCGCCGCGCGGCAGTGGCGGCCGGCGTCGCCGAAGACGGCCATCATCAACTCGCTCGCGCCGTTCGCCACCCTGGGCTGCTCTGTAAACCCGGCGTCGCTGCACACCCAGACGCCCAGACGCACCACGTGCTTCACGCGCGATAGCTCCCCCACTTCCGCCTTGACCGCGGCGAGGGCATTCAAGGCGCACTGGCGGGCGGCCTCGATCGCCAGCTCGACGCCGACGGCGCTGGGGACCGGCCCGGAGGCGACGAGCGCGCCGTTCCGCATCGGGATCTGCCCGCTCACGTAGACAAGGTTTCCGACCCGGCGCGTCGGGACGTACGCCGCGACGGGCTTCGCGGGTGTCGGCAGCGTCAGGCCTAGCGCCTCGAGGCGTTGTTCGGGCGTCGTTTGGCCGGCGGTCACGGGGTGGGACATGCGGAGCGACTCCGGGTGACACGGGGTGTGCGAATTATGAAATCCGGGGAACTGCCCTCTTGACAGCCCGAATGGTTCTGATAGCGTACTCGGCTCATGGGGGCTTCGGCCCCCTTTGGCAGGACGGAAGGCGACCGCTCGGATTGATTCGGTTGACCTGTCGTGATTCGGCGAGGCGTTCAGACGCCCGCCAGTGATGCCCCGCGTGGGCGTCTTCTCCCTGCCGACAACCCGGACGGGCCCTGCGGCTCGCGGCGTGCGCGAAGACGATCGGCGCGCGGCGTGCGTTTCGGGGTCCAAGACCAGCGGGCCACGGTCTGTGGCCGGCTGCGAGGTGTGTCGGCGCTCGCCGCGTTCGCGGGAACGAGCGGAGAATCGATCGTCTCAGTCGTTGATTCGCCCCGTGCTCTCTGTTGGGAGCGAGAAGGGGCGGAATCGGAGATCACAATGAAGAAGAAGGCCTTTACGCTGATCGAGCTGCTGGTCGTTATCGCGATCATCGCCCTGCTCATCGGCATCCTCCTCCCGGCGCTCGGCAAGGCCCGCGCGTCGGCCCGTCAGATCAAGGACAGCACGCAGGTCCGCGGCGTGCACCAGGGTCTGGCCCTGTTCGCCCAGAACAACGGCGACGTCTACCCGGTCGGCAGCAACGTCGACAAGGCCAACACGACGCTGACCGCTGCGTCGGCCAAGGACGACCCGGGCTCGTCCCTGTCGATCCTGATCTTCTCCGGCTTCTTCAGCCCTGAGCTGACGGTGAGCCCGGCGGAGCAGAACGGCAACATCAAGATCGACCCCGACTACGCCCTCACCAACCCCTCGGGCGCGGTGACGCCCACCGGCGGCCAGCCGGGCAGCCAGGCCCAGTGGGACCCGAAGTTCAAGGGCACCTCGGGCGAGAACGACGCCAACAACGGCACCAAGACCATCGGCGTGAGCGGCCAGATGCAGAACGGCGAGGGGAACAATTCCTACGCCATCATCCCCTTCTTCGGCGGCCGCCGCACGAAGTGGAGCAACAGCTTCAGCGCCACCGAGGCGATCATCGGCAACCGCGGCCCTTGCTACCAGAACCAGGGCAACATGGACCAGCTCATCTGGACGCTCGTGAACACGAGCGAACCGACGACGCCGGGCTTCAACGTCAACCGCTTCGGCACCAAGTCGACCACCCTGGCGATTCACGGCGGCCGCACCACGTGGGAGGGGAACATCGCCTACAACGACAACCACGTTACCTTCGAGACGCGCCCCGACCCGGAGAACAACCCCTACAACTTCACCAGCATCTCGACGGCCGCGAAGCGCAGCCAGCCGGACAATATCTTCGTGAGCGAGAAGGCCGACCGCGCCCCGACGACCGAGACGGGCTCGATCGCGCTCACGGGCACGCTGACGGACACCAACCCCATCGTCCATGACAACAACTACCTCCGCCTGTGGGTCGTGATGACGAACGTTACGAACACGCCCGGCCAGGCGCAGAACATCCAGTTCGTGTTCGACTAAATCCCGCGGGCCCCAGGCCCAGCCTTCAACCTCTGACTTCACGCACCCCCGGTCGAAAGGCCGGGGGTGTTGTTTTTGGGCGGCGATATTCGGGTTTGTAATTCGGCATTCGCGGCGCTGAACACGTGGGCAGGGCTGATCGGTTTCAGCACAGAGACACAGAGAAGATGAGCAAGAAGAGAAGAGAAAGACTGGCTTGAAGATGCGGGCACGGCCGCATTCGGCGTCCGGGTCTTCAACCCAATCAATCTCGTCTCATCGATCTCATCTGCTCTGAGACTCTGTGCTGAAATCGGCTGCCCACCGCGCGCCCCGACATCCAACACTTTTGTGCCCGATCACTTCTTTTTCGTCTTCTGCAACTCCTCGCGGATCTTCTCGAGGCGCTCGGTGTAGGGGGCGCTGGCGGGCGTCGCCTCGTCGGAGTTGTTGACGACGACCGGCGTGATGAAGACCAGCAGCTCGGTGTTGCTCTTGACCGTCTCCTTGCTGCGGAAGGCCCAGCGGATGACGGGGATATCCCCCAGGATCGGCACCTTGCGGATGATGTCCGTCAGCTCCTGGCGGAGGATGCCGGAGATGACGATCGTCTGCCCGTTCTTGACGATGAGCTGCGTCGTCGTCTCGCGCCGGTCCACGAGGAAGCCGCCGAAGAGCGTCTGCCCGGGGACGATGCTCGAGAGCTCGAGGTTCACGCGCAGGTCCACGTCCCCCTGCACCGTGATCCGCGGCCGGGCGCGGAGCTGGATGCCCACGGCGCGGTAGTCGAACGACTGGACGAGGTTCCCCTGCTGGTTCGTCTGGCTGTCGGTGACGAAGGGGATGTCCTGCCCGTCGAAGAACTCCGCCTCCTGGTTGTCGCTGGTGAAGATCTTGGGCTCGGAGAGGATGTCCACCTTCGTCTTCTCGTTGAGCGCCTGCAGGAGCAGGTTGAGGTCGATGTTGGCGTTGAGCACCGACGTGTCGAAGAGGCTCGTGGCGACGTTGTTGCGCGTGCCGGTCGAGTCGAGCCCCACGCTGATGCTGTTGTCGCCGCGGGAGGGCGTGATCGGCTGGCTGCTCCATCGCAGGCCCAGGCTCGTGGCGTCGTCGCGCGACATCTCCGCGACGACGGCGGAGATGAGCACCTGCCGCCCGGGCTTGTCGAGGCGCGAGACGAGCTCGACGATCGACGCCCGGTACTCGGGCGGCGCGACGACGAGGATCGCGTTCTGACGCCAGACCGGCACGATGCGCACCTGGCCGATGAGGTTCGACGCGCTGCGGCGGTCCGTCGGCGTGCGCGACCGCTGCCACCAGAACTGCAGGTTGTCCGGCGTCGCCGGCTGGTCGGCGTTCGTCTCCCCGTTCTGCTGCGTCGCGAAGGGGCTCGCGCCCGAGACGCCCGCGTCCGTCAGCCCCGACTCGGCGCGGCGGACCTGCGCGAGCGTGCCGTCGAGGGCGAGCAGCGCGTTCACCTGCTCCGCGAGGTCCTCGGCGTGGGCGTGCTTGAGCTCCAGCACCTCCGGCAGGCCCGCCGTCTGCGGCTGGTCGATCCCCTCGATGATCCTGTCGATCACCGCGGCGTTGTCGGGGCTCTTGGCGACGACGACGAGGCGGGAGGCCTCCGGGATCGCCTGGAATGAGAACTGGCCCGCGAGGCGGCCCACGCCCTGCCCCGAGGCCGGCGCCTGGCCCTGCTGGTTGTTCTGGTTACCCTGCTGCGGGCGGCCCGTCGTCTCCGCCGCGCTCCCGAAAAGCCCCGAGAGCAGCGCCGCGACCTTCACGGGGTCGGTGTTCTTGAGGTCGTAGATGCGGGGCGTCACGGCCTCCTCGGGCAGGGGCAGGTCCCACTCGGTTTCGATCTGGAGGCGGATCTGCTCGAGGATCGCCGGGTCGGCGACGACGGTGACGCTGTTCTGCTGCGTGTTGGCGGTGACGCGGATCTCGGTGCTCGCCGCGGTCGCGGGGTCCTGCGCCTGCTGGCCGGGGAAGCGGAACTGCGGCTGGTTCTGGTTCTGGTTCCCCTGCCGGCGGCCCGACGGTTCGTCGCCGAAGAGCTCGTTGATGTTGTTCTTGACGGCCGTCGCGTCGGCGTAGCGCAGGCGGAAGGTCTCCGTCGTGAGCGCGCCGGCGCTCGGGCGGTCGAGGGCGTCGATCAACTGCTCCAATCGCTGGAGGAGGCCGACGTGGCCCATGACGGAGATCTGGTTGCTCTCCTCGTCCACGTTCAGCTTGGCGAAGTCGGGGAGCGTGCTCTTGACCACGTCGCTCATCTTCTTCGACGTGTTGTGGCGCAGGCGGAAGACCTTCTCGACGAACGTGCCGACGTCCGTCCGCCCCTCGAGACGCTCGTCGGGCCCTACGACCGGCACGTCCTGGCGGGTGATCTCGCCGACGTCGCGGAGGGTGATCGTCTTGTCGTTCTCGACGACGGCGACGCCGTTCTGCTGGAGGGCGAGGATCACCAGGTCGAGCGCTTCCTCGCGCGGCACCGGCTTGTCGTTGAGGACCGTGATCTTGCGCGACAGCACCGCCTGCTGCGGCAGCACGACCTTGCCCGTCACCTCGACGATGAAGGGGACGATTTCGTCGACGGTGACGTTGCGGAAGGCCAGGGGCGCGGGCGGGCCGTCGATCACGCGCCGGCCGTTGCGGCCGGGGCGCGGCTGCTCGGCCGCGGGGGCGTCGGCGGGCTGCGGCGCGTCGTTCTGCGCGACGGCCGCGGGCAGGCCCGCCAGGAGCGCCAGCACGGCGGGCGCAAGGCGGGCGACTCGGGCGACGTGGGGGGCGTGGGTGCGGTTTCGGTCGATCATGAAGGCTTCCCCACAGGTTGCGCGGGCGATTGGGCGGGTGCTGGGCTCGGGGCCGCCGCGGGCGTCTCGGTCGCCGGCGGCGGTGGTGACGGTTGCTCGGCGGGCGGCGTGGGCGGCGTGTCCGTTGGCGGCGGCGCGGCGGGCGTGGTCTCGGCGGGCGCCGGCTCGGAGGCGGGCGCATCGGACGGCTCAGCATCGTCCTCGTCGTCCGCGGGCTTCTCGGGTGCCGTGCTCGACGCCGCGCCCGCGGTCTTGAGGACCACCCTGTCGCGCTCGAAGAAGGGAACCTTGAACTCCGTGCCGCGCCAGCGCACGGTCGCTTCCCACGGCGCGTCGACCCCGATCACGGCGAGGCCGTCCTGCTCCTCGCCGCCGGCCTTGAGCTTGCGGCCGTCGGCGAACCAGACGCTGTCGAGAACGATCGCGGCGATCGCCGGCCCTTCGTAGCGGCTGGGCGCCTCGCCCGGCTCGCCGGGCGCTTCCTCGACGATCACCGCCGGCCCCTCGCCGGGGCGCGACGGGGTGAGGAACAGGGAGCGGCCGTTGACCTGCGCGAGGAAGGCGTCGAAGGCCGCGGCGTGCTGCGCGGCGCGCTCCTTGGCCTTGTCGTCGGCGCGGCTGAACTCCGTGGGCGACGGGAGCATCGCCGCCCGCGCGAGCCGGTAGAGGGCCGGGAGCGCGAACGCGAGCGCGAGGACGGCGAGGGCGAGCGCCGCCTTGCCGGCGGTCGTGAGCCGTGACCACGCGCTGCGGATCGGGTCGTTGCTCACGTCCTGCCCTTCTCCTTCTTTTCCAGGACCCACGTCTCGACGCTCATGTTGACGCGGAGGAGGCGCTCGGTGAGCTGCTCGGGGTCGCCCTGGCGGATCTGGAGGCGGGAGATGTTGGCGACGAGCGGGGAGCGCTCGACGTCCGCCAGCGCCGCGGCGAAGTTCTCCGGCGTCGCGGTGAACGTCAGCTCGCGCACGTGCGCCTCGACGCGGTGGGTGGCCTCGTAATGCTTCGCGAGCGGGCCCGCGGGCATCGGCTTGGTGCGGGTGGAGGCGGTCACGTCGGTGATCGAGTGCCTGCGGAGGATGGCGTCGAGCGCCTCGCCGAACTCCAGGGGCCTCGTCTGCGCGTCGCCCGGGGGCGCGAGCTCGCCGAAGCGGAGCGTGCCGAGGTTCACGTCGTTCTGCGCCGCCTTCAGCCGGGTCTCTTCCTTCGCGTAGTCGCGGAGCTTCGCCTCGTCGCCCTCCGCCCGCATGTTCCATGTCGAGACGTTCGTCACGACCGGCTCGACGACGAGGAAGTAGACGACGAGCGTGGCCGCGCCGGCGACGACGGCCTTCATCACGAACGAGAGGGACTTCCAGCGCGTGCGGAGGGCGTTCACGTGGACCCTCCCCGCTGGCCCCGGGTCTCGTCCATGCGGGCGCGGAGGTTCGCGATCTCCTCCTCCAGGCGCTGCTTCACGGCGGGGTCGAGGCTCTTGTCGAGCTTCGACAGGTAGTTCTTCCGCTTGCTCCACTCCGCCATCGCCGTGTTGCGCTCGAACTTCTTGATCTCGTCCGCGGCCAGCGGCGGCGGGGGATCGCTGGCGGTCGATCCCTCGGGCCGGCGCGTGGTCCGCGCCCCGTCGGGGCCGGCAGCGTCCTCGCTCCGGGCCGCGCGGGGCGTGGTGCGGCGCTCGACGGCGTTGACGGGCACCGCGGTGTTGCTCGCGCCCTCGCCGTACAGACGGACCGCGAGGTTCGTCGCGGCGAAGTCGTCGGCGGGCTTCGCCGGCGTGTGCGGCGACACGACCTTCGCGACGACCTCGAAGTCGACGCCGTCGGCGACCGCGCGGGATTGCTTGGGGCTCACGTCGGCGAAGACCCTCGTCTCCGCGAGGTTCTTCTGGAACTGCGCGAGGACGGCGTTGTCCGTGGCGTTGCCCTCGATGCGGACGCCCTGCTCCGGCGAGAGCGAGAGCGCCTTGAGCGCGACGCCCACCGGCGCGGCGCCGCTGACGTCCGCCAGCAGCTTGCTCATCGGCCACCGCTGGTTCTCGAGCTGCGCGTACATCGCGCCGCGGGCGTCCACCGTGCGCGTCTTCTCGCGCGCCGCGGCGAGCGCGGCGGCCTTGCCGGTGTCGATCGAGTGCCGCGCCCACGCGGCGACGAAGGGGACGCCGAGCAGCACCGCGCACGACGCGGCGATCACCCCGCCGGCACGGCCGGGCGTGCTCAGCCACTGCGCTCCGGCCACGAGCGGGTGGAGCCGCTCGCGCGGCGGGTGCGCCGTGATCCGCGCGAGGTCGCGGAGCGGCGGATCGACGGCGCCGGAGAGCCCGCACAGCGCCGCGCCCAGCGCGGGCCCGTAGTCGCTCACGAACCCGGTGTGCACGCCGTCAACGCCGCACACCTCGATGTCGCTCCAACCGTCGTGCGGCAGACCCGCCGCTTCCGCGTCGTGCGCGATCGCGCCGACCGCCTCGCGGACCCGGGCTTCCCACTCGCCGTCGGCGTCCTCGACGACGACGCGCGCCGCCGGGCCCGTCGCCCCGTTCGCCAGCACGCCGATGACGCCCGTGCGCCGGTCCGCGTGCACGAGCGGGCCGGACAGCCCGCCCCGGGCGCCGAGCAGCGCCGCCAGCGGCGTGATCCAGCGCTCCTCGCAGTCCTTTTCCGGCGCGATGCGCTCGGGCGGCCGCGGAGCGGTGAAGGCCGTCAGGAGGATCTTCTTTCGCTCGGGCGCTTCCAGCACGGCCCAGCCGGCGCGGTGCGGGCCCAGGCCCGCGGGCAGGTTCGCCTCCGCCAGCAGCGGCGCCGCGGCGAGGATCTCCGGCTCCGGCGCCTCCGGCGCGTCGATCACGCGGGCGAGGCTCTGGGCGTCGGGCGTCACGCGCACGAGCAGCGTGACGCCGAGCGCGGCGAGCTCCTTCCAGAGGGGCCGGGCGATATCGCGCAGCGATCCCTCGATGACGCGCGACGTGACGACGCGCCCGCGGGCCGAGCCGTCGGAGCGCACCACCACCAGCGCGTGCCGGTCGCCCCGCGAGTGCAGCCCCGCGCACACGGCGTGGGCCCTGTTCGGCCTGGAGCGGGCGAACTTCACCGGACGCGCACCTCCCTGTACGACGCGGGGAGCGTGGAGGCGTCGAGCGTCGCGACGATCTCCACCTCGATGCCGGTGGTCTCGTCCGTGCCGCTGCACGCGACCGAGTAGACGTTCGACCGGGTCGTGAGCAGGTCGCTGATCGTCGCGAGCTGCGCCCGCGTCATGCCCGGCACGTCCAGCAGATCCGCGATCGACGCGAAGCCCTGCGGCTTGCCCGCGCGCTCGCTGATGATCGAGTCGGAGAGCGACGGGTCGATCTCCGGGATCGCGTCCAGCGCCTCGGGGTCGCACGTGTTGACGTTCAGCCGGCCGGGGACGAACGCGAGCACGCTCGGCTCCCCCACCGTGCACTCGTCGATGAGCAGGCCCAGCTGCTCCCGCGTCAGGTCCCGCATGCGCCCGGCCTGGCGGATCTCCTGCTGCGTCTTGCCCTGTCGGCGCGCGACGTCCTGCGCGATGCGCGGCAGGGGACGACGGATGAACTCGCTCACGCTGAACACGCTGCTCTGCTGAGCATAGTCGATGATCACCGCCGCTTGTTCGTTCGTCACGCCCAGCCGTTGCACCACCTGGGATTCTTCCGCCGCGGCCAGGTCCAGCCGGTCCTCGCCGCTCTTTCCCCGCGGGTCCTCGGCGCTGAGCACCGTCAGGACGCCGGCCCACCCCCGGTCGAGGACGCCGTCCGCGTTGTCGGCGGGCCAGCTGGCGTCGCCGTCGTCCTCTTCGGGATCGAGGACGCCGTTGAGGTTCCAGTCTTCACCCCGCACGTCGCGCGCGTCCACACCGGCCACCACCTCCAGCTCGCCGATCGAGCGGAGGGGCGCGTTGCGCGGCTGGAAGGGGAACGGCAGCCCGGCGTAATAGCCGAGCTCGGCCCCCAGCGGGCGCGTGTCGTCGTCCTCGTCGTACCAGTCCGCGATCGAATCGATCACGTCCTCGCCCATGTAGGGCTTGATCTCGAGGAACTGCTGCGGCGTCAGGCGGTGGAGATTGAGCTTGGCGGCGCAGTCCTCCGGGCCCGCGACCTCCTGCTTGCCCTGGGTCGTGCGGATGCGCCAGGATGAGCCGGAGAGCTCGCCGTCGGCGACCTGCGCCATCGATTCGAGGGCATGGAACGCGTCGTCGTCGTCGCCCTCCTCGCGCGCCGCCTCGAGCCGGGCCATCGTCGCCTCCACGCCCGCGCGTGCGGCCCAGTACGCCCGCACGCGGGCGAGGGACTCGCGCCCCGCGCTCGCCTGCGCGAGGGACATCGCCTGGATCGTCGCGACGAGGATCGCGCCGAAGACGATCACCACGAAGACCATGAGCGTCGCGAAGGCGCGGCGACGGGAGCGCTTGGAACCGGCGGCGCGCGTCACGACGCACCCCCCGCGGGCTGCCCGGCCGGCTCGCTCGCCGGCGGCGTCTCTTCGCTCGATTCCTCTTCCTCGTCCTGCGGCGGCAACGGCACGCGGTCGATCGCGACCACCCGCCGGGCGACGGCGGTGGTGCGGCCGTCGTCGCTCCGGCCCGTCACTTCGACGCGGATCGCGTAGGGCAGGCCGTCCTCGTCGCTGTCCCAGTCGGCGATCCAGTTGGCGCGGTCGAGCGCTTCGAACGACAGTCCCACGATCGACTCGGCCAGCGGCGACGCGACGCCGCCGCCGTCGGGCGTGTCGTCGAGCGCCGGGTCGACGCGCCGCCAGAGCACCGGGCCCGAGAGCGAATCGATCACCTTGTACCCGGCCTCGAACTCGATCCCTTCGTTGTGCCCGGTCCTGGTCCCCATGCCGCGCACCGGCCGCAGCGAGCGCATGAGGACGAGCAGTTCGTCGCGCGGGCCCGTGCGGGCGTCGCCCCCGTCGGTGATCGCGACCCTCGCGTGGGTGAGGTCCGCGTCGCGCACGCAGTTCTGCACGTCCAGGGCGATCGCGTTCGCCGCCGCGCTGGCCCGGGCGAAAGCCTCGCGGTGCGACGACACGCGTGCGCGCGCGTCGACCAGGCGGCCGAGCGTGACCGCCGTCGCGCCGCCGATCGCCGCGAGGATCACGACACCGACGATGAGCTCGACGGCGGTGAAGGCCCGAGTGCGTGGTGCGTGGTGCGTGGTGCGTGGGAAGAAGGCACGGAGGCACGGAGGCGCGGAGGCGCGGAGTGAAGGGGACAGCCGGGGGCCCGCGCTGGGCCCTCGTTCGCTTGTTCGCTCGTTCGCTCGTTCGCTTCTTCTCACTTCGTGCCTTCGTGCCTGATGCCTTTGCGCCTTCTTCAGAACCTCACCACCGGCTCCTCCGGCTTGCGCTCCGGGTCCGGGTCGTCGCCCCGCCGCGGGGCGATACGCGTCTGCACCGATTCCGACGCGCGGCGCCCGTTCTCCGACCACGACACCGTCGCCGTCACGAGGTACGCGTCGCCGCCCGTGCCGCCCGACAACTCGAGCCGGTACGAATACTCCTGGTACGGCGCCGGGCACGCGCCGTCGATCGGGAACCTGCGCGCGTAGTTGTCCGGCCCGCGCGCGAGGACGAGGTTGAGCTGCTCGTCGAGGAGCATCGCGGCCACCTCGAGCCGCTCCCCCTGGCGCTGCGACGTCATGGCGCGCGAGACCATGGCCATGATCGTGAGCAGCGACGCCGCGAGGAGCACCGTCGCGACGATCGCGTCCACGAGCACGAAGCAGCGGCGCTTCCTCACCACGGCTCACGCTCCCGCCCCGCCTCGTCGAGGTCGATCCCCTCCTCGCTCGCGGGCGCGTCGGCGCCGTCGCCCTCGCGGACAACGGCGCGGAGCGCCCCCGGCGCGAGCTCCGCGCGCCACGGGTTCGTGCCGCGCTCGTCGGTGAGCACCACGCGGATCGCCTCGCGCGGCTGGCTCTGCGTCAGCTCTACCCGCAGCGTCTGCGTGTCCAGCTCCGCGTGCCCGACCCGCACGGACGCCAGCCGCACGGAGCCCAGCGGCGCGTCGGGGATAAGACGGTCGGGCCGCCACGAGTGCTCGCCGCGCGTCAGCACCTGCGCGTGCAGCGCGTTGCGCTCCGCGTCGTAGAGGAGCGCGAGGGGCTGGCTGAGCATCGCGTCACGCGCGGCGAGCGCGCCCAGCGTCTCGGCGACCGCTTCCGCCGCGCCGCGCACGCGGCGTGACTCCCCGCCCGTCAAACGCGGCACGACCAGCGTCGCGACGACGCCCAAGATGACGATGACGACGATCGTCTCGACGAGGGTGAAGGCCGTGCGTGGTGCGCGGCGCGTCGTGCGTGGAGCGGAGAAGAGACGAAGAGACGGAGAGACGAAGAGACGGAGTAAGTACTCCTTCCCTTGTTCGCTCGTTCGCTCGTTCGCTCGTTCGCCCCTCATCGCTTCCCGTTCACGATGTCCGCCGCCTCGCCCTCGCCGCCGGGCGCGCCGTCCGAGCCGTAGCTCACGATGTCGAAGTCGGCGTTGAACTCGGCCGGGATGCGCAGCTGGAAGTCGTTCCCCCACGGGTCCTTCAGCTGGTCCACGTTCTCGAGGTACGGCCCCTTCCACTTCCCCTCCTCGACGTTCGCCGGCCGGTCGATGAGGATCGACAGGTCCGCGCCCGCCTCGGGCATGCCGCAGTCCAGGATGTATCCCTTCATCGCGGTCGCGATCGCCGTCGCGTTGCTCTGGGCCACCGCGACTCGACTGTCTGCAATGCGGCTAAAGAATCGCGGCGCGATGACCGCCGCGAGGACGCCGATGATGACGACGACGACGATCACCTCCATGATCGTGAACGCCCGGCGCGTGTTCCTCGTGCTCTTGCTCATGCCGAAACCTCCCTTGCGTCGTCAGCCCCGCATCACAGAGTCCTGCATCTCCAGCAGCGCCAGGAGGATCGCGAGCACGACGAAGCCCACGACCCCCGCCATGATCATCACCAGCACCGGCGGCAGCGCCGCCGTGAAGATCCGCACGCTCTGCTCGGTCTTCTCCTCGAACGCCCCCGCCGCCTGCCCGAGCAGCTCTTCCAGCCGCCCGCTGCGCTCGCCCATGTTCACGATCTGCACCAGCATCGGCGGGAAGTACCCCGACTCCTCCATCGGCCCCGCGATCGTGCGCCCGTGGGACACCTGCTCCACCACGCGGTCGATCACCGCCTCCATCGCCCGGTTCCCCAGCACGCCCTTGGTGACGCGGAGCGCGCTCACGACCGGGATGCCCGCCGCCGTCAGCGTCGCGAGCGTCCGCGTGAAGCGCGCCACCGCCACGTCGCGCATCAGCGGGCCCAGCAGCGGGGCCTTGAGCGTCGCCTCGTCGATCGCCAGCCGCCCCCGCGGTGACGTGTAGACCTTGTACGCGACGAAGACGAGCGCGAGCAGACCGAGGATCGCCGCCCACCACCAGTGCGTCATGAACTCGGCGAATCCCTGCACCATCCGGGTCGGCCACGGCAGGCTCGCGACGTTCAGCCGCGCCGTCTTCATGATGTTGGGCACGATGAAGACGGTCACGGCGATCACCGCGCCGACGACGAGGAGCGCGATGATCGCGGGGTACATCGTCGCGGCCATCAGGCTGCGGCGGAGCTTCAGGTCCTTGTCCAGGAGTTCCGCCGCGTGGTGCAGCACCTCGCCAAGCCGCCCCGACGCCTCGCCCGTGCGCGTGAGATTGATCGTGAGGTCGCCGAAGACGCTCCCCTGCGCCGCGAACGCGTCCGAGAGGCTCTTGCCGTGCTCCACGCGCTCGATGATCGAGGCCATCATGCGCTTCTGCGCCGGCTTCTTCATCTGCTTCGCGATCGTCCGCAGCCCCTGCACCAGCGGCAGCCCGGCGCGCAGCGCCGTCGAGAGCTCGCGCATGAAGTTGGTCATCTCCGGCAGGGAGAGGCCCCCCGAGCCGAACGAGAACCCTGCGCCGGCGGGCGCCGCGCCCCCCTCGGCGCTCCGCGCCGGCGCGCCGCCGTCCTCGGCGATCGCCGTGGGCGTCTGGCCCAGCCGCACCACCTCGCGGAGCGCCGCGGAGCGGTCCGGCGCCTCCACGACGCCCCCGCCGCCCCCGGCGGTCGTGTAGGAATACCGCGGCATCAGGCGCTCTCCTCGGCGTCCTGCGTGGCGCGGAGGACTTCCTCGATCGTCGTGCGCCCCGCCGCGGCCTTGAGCACGCCGTCCCGGCGCATCGTGACGAAGCCCGGCGGCAGGCACTTGTTCATCGCCACCGCGCCCTGCCGCTCGGCGATCGCCTGGCGCAGCGGAGGCGTCGTCACGATCAGCTCGAAGAACCCGACGCGCCCGCGCATCCCGCGCCCGCCGCACTCGTCGCACCCGAGCCCGCGCCGGCACTCCCCGCCGGGGAACATCGCCCGCTCGCTCGGCGCGAGGCGGTGGAGCACCTCCTCGGGCACCCGGGCGGCCCCCACGCACGCCGGGCAGCAGCGCCGGCCCAGGCGCTGCGCGAGCACGCCCTCCAGCACGCTGCTGAGCAGGAAGGGCTCGACGCCCATATCCATCAGGCGTCCGGGCGCGGAGACCGCGTTGTTCGTGTGCAGCGTCGAGAAGAGCAGGTGGCCCGTGAGCGCCGCCCGCACGCTGATCTCCGCCGTCTCGGCGTCGCGGATCTCCCCCACCATGATCACGTCCGGGTCCTGGCGCAGGATGTGCCGCAGCCCGTCCGCGAACGTCAGCCCGCGCTTGGGATTGACCGGGATCTGGTTGACGCCCGCCAGCTCGTACTCCACCGGGTCCTCGATCGTGATGATCTTGAGCGAAGGGTCGTAGAGCTTCGTGAGCGCCGCGTAGAGCGTCGTCGTCTTGCCGCTGCCGGTCGGGCCCGTCACCAGCACCATCCCGTGCGGCAGGTCGATCAGGCGCTGCATTCCGGCCCGCTGATCCTCGCCCATCCCGAGCGTCTGGAGGTCGAGCGTCACGCTCTCCTTGTCCAGGATGCGCATGACCACGCTCTCGCCGTAGAGCGTCGGCACCGTGCTCACCCGGATGTCGATCTTGCGCCCCTCGAACCGCAGGCTGATGTGCCCGTCCTGCGGCGCGTAGCGCTCGGCGATGTTCATCCCCGCCATGATTTTGATGCGGCTCGTGATCGCCGCCTGAAGGTGCTTGGGCGGGCTGGGCTGCTCCACCAGCATCCCGTCCACGCGGTACTTGACGCTCAGCGCCTTCTCGAAGGGCTCGACGTGCACGTCGCTGGCACGGCCCCGCACCGCCTCGAGGATCAGCAGGTTCACCAGGTTGATGAGGCTGGGCTGCTCCGCCATGCGGTGCAGGTCCTCGGCCTCCACCGCCTCGAGGTTCGCCGCCTGATCGTCCGTCTCGCCCCCGCCGGTGAGGCGCGACGCCATCTGCGCCGCCGTCGTGCCGTACGCCTCCCGCAGCAGCTCCGCGAGCACCGCCGGCGTCACGCCCACGCGCGTCACGGGCCTGCCCATCAGCACGCTCGCCTCGTCGCCCGCCGCGACGTCGGCCGCGTCCTCCATCGCCACCAGCACGCGCCGCCCCTCGAACCCGAAGGGCACCACGCGCCGCCGCACCGCGTGCTCCGCGGTCAGCAACGCCGCCGCGTCCGGGTCGACGTCCGGGGCCTTCTCCAGCACGGGTTGTGTCGGCGCCTGCGTCAATCAATCCTCACCGTTCTCTTCGCGTCCGCCGGTTCGCTCCGCCGCTCTCTTCCACCCGGCGCCGATCGCCGCTTCGCGGGCGGCGGCCGTCTTCGCGCCGTGTCTGCGTCTCTTCCTTACTCGTCGTCCAGCGGTTGAATGTAGAAGGGCCCGGAGAACCCCTCGTCGTCTCGCCGAGCGGGCTTGGGGAGTTTCTCCACCTGCGCCTGCGTCAGCACGCCCCCCAGGCGCTCGAGAGACTCGCGGTCCAGGTCGCGCCGCGCCCGGCGCGCCGCACGCACCTCGTCGCGCAGCTTCCTGATCCGTTCATCGCTGCGGCTCATCAGTTCCAGCCGGAGCGTGCCGTTCGCGGCCTCCTCGGCGGCGTCGATCGCCCTCGCGTGGGCGTCCTTCAACGCCGCGGCCCGCTGCGCGTGCTGCGCGACCAGCGCCTCCAGGTCCTGCCGCTGCCGCTCGTCGAGGTCGGGCAGCTTCGCGGCGCTCTCCAGCATCTGGTCGGTCTCGGACTTCGCCCATACCCGCGGGTGCGTGCGCTGGCGGACGATCCCCTCGAACGCCGAGCGTTGCTCCTCCGGCAGCGCATCGGCGATGGCCCTGGCGTGCCGCCGGTTCACGTCCCGCATCGTGCGCGCCACGTCGCCGATCTTGTCGAGGTGATCGAGTTCTCTGCCCATCTGCGCCATCACCCCGTCGCGCGTCACCTCGTCCTCCAGGCGCTGCGCGACCGACTCGATCGCGAGGATCCGCCCGTCGATCTCCTCTTCCCACGCCCCGAGCGCGGCCCGGACCTCGGGCGTCATCGGGGCGCGAGAGCGCTCCAGGACGAGGGCGAGGTCCACCGACGCGCCGCTGTAAAAGCCGATGCGCAGCCCCGTCTCCCGCCGGCGCAGCCGCTCCAGCGAGTTCCACTTCTCCTCCTGCTCCGGCGTCAGGAGCGCCCGCAGGTCGTCGAAGAACCCCGTCTCGACGGCGCGGACCTTGTCCGCCGCCGCGCGCATCACCCCGGGTGAGTCGCGCATGTACGGAATCCAGTCGTTGGCCTCGCGGGCCTTCTTCTCGGCCTCCTCGCGCAGGCGCTTGGCCTCGTCCACCGCCTCGTCGAAGGCCCGCTCGTACCCCTCGTGCAGGCTCCGCGCGGCCTCCGTCTGGCCCTCGTCGAGACCGAGGAGCGCGCAGTACTTCTCGAGGCTGCGCGGCGAGATGCGCGCAGTGTGGCCCGGAACGGCCCCGAACGCGCCCAGCCGGCCCACCATCCCCTGCGCCCGCGCCGCGGGCGCGGAGACGAGGACAGCGCCCGGCCCGGCCAAGAACGCCGCGCCGGCCGCAATACCCGCCAGCGTCAGCCGCACCCGCATCACCCCTCCGCGATCACTTGACCTTGACCTTGACCTTGACAGGGCTTTCCTCGCCCTCCTCGGCGTCCTCGTCGTCCGCGGGCATGAAGTCCATCCACGGGTTGCCGCCGTCGGGCTTCTTGGCCGGCAGGCGCTCTCGCTGCGAAGCGCTCAGGATCTCCTCGAGCCGCTTGGCTGTGCGCTTATCCAGCTCGCTCCTCGCCTCGCGCGCCTTCTTGACGTCCTCGTTCTGGCCCTGACCGCTGAAGCCCGCGATCATCAGCTGGATCGATCCGCCCGCGTCGTCCTCGGCCGTGCGCGTCGCGTCCGCCCACGCCGCGTTCAACGGCGCGGCTTCGCGCACGTATTGCTCCTTCAGCGCCGCGACCTGCTCCCTCTGCGAAGGCTCCAGGTCGTTGAATTCCAGGGCCGCGTTCACCTGCTTGACGACGTGCGGCTCCCTGTAGACGCGCGGGTAGGACCGCTTGTTCACCTCGGCCTCGAACTTCGCCCGCGCCTCGGGGGCCATCAGCTCGCTCATCCGCCGGGCCATGTCGCGGTTGAAGTCGCGGAGGTCCTTCCCCGGCTCGCTCACTTTCTTGAGCATCTCCATCTGCTTGGCCATGTCCATCATCTTCGCCGGGTCCTTCGCGTCCTCGGCGGCGGCCTTGGCCTGCGCCTCGTACGTCACCAGCCGGCGGTCCATCTCCACCTCGTACTGCTCGGCGAGCTGCGCGAACTCGCCGCTCTCCAGGTCGACGCCCGACCGCGACGCCACGCGGATCAGATCGACGCCGGCGCCGCTGTACATCCCGAACCGCAGCAGGTTCTCGCGCCGGCGGTGACGCTCGACGCGGATGAACCTCTCCTCCTGCTCGGGCGTCAGGATCGCCTTGATGTCGTCGTAGAACCCGTCCTCGAGCTTCTCGACCTGCTCCCCGAACTCGACGCCCAGCCTGGGCATCTCCGTCTGGAAGAGGGAGAAGTCCTGCGTGTCCCGCACCTTCTCCTGCACGGCCTCGGTCTTCGCGCGGAACTGCTCCGTCGCCTCTTGGTGCGCCGAGGCGTACGCGTCGTACAGCGTCTTGACCGTCTCCTTCTGCTCCGCGTCCAGGTTCAGGAGCTTCGCGTAATCCTCCAGCGCGCTGCGCCGGATGCGCGAGGAGCCCGCCATGTCGGCGCCCATCCCCATGCCCATCTGGGCCCGCGCGGGCGCCGCGCTCACGCCGGCCAGCGCCGCGATCGCCGCGGCCCCGCCCAGCGGCCCGGCGACGCCGCCGCCAAGACCGGCGACCGCCACACCAGCGGACGCCACGACCCTGCCCACCACGCGCTTGATGCTCGGCATGACCATCCTCCCCATGGGCGCGGAATGCGCCCGTGAGCCTTCCGGCCATTCTTACCCGCAGCACCGCGTGCGGTTACGCCGGCGCGGGCACGCGGAAAACACGCGAGGGTGCCCGCTCAAAGGCCGTCGCGGGGGATGGCCCGCACGCGGACGCGCGGCCCCTCGTCTCGTTCGTCCTCTTCCATCGCCGGGGCGATGGAGTCGGCCTGCTCGGGAGTCAGAATCTTCCTGATCTGGTCGATCGCCTTCCCGTCGAGGGCGCGGCGCTCCTCCATGATCTCGCGGGTCCCCTCGCCGATGCCGCGCATGCCGTCGCGGGCGATGCGCTGCCCCGTGAACTCCCCCTCGAGCTTGTCCCAGGCCTCGCGCATGCGCGGCTGGAGGGCCTTGAGCTCGGCGTTGTACGCGTCCTGGACGTCCGCCAGCGCGAGCTTCTGGTCGTCCGTCAGGTCCACCACCGCGTTGGCCGCGTCGAAGACGCGCTTCGCCCGCGTCTCGCGGTACACCTCGGGGTACGACGCCTCCTCGACGCGCCGCGCGAACTCCTCGCGCCTCGCCTCCGGCAGCATGTCCTGCACCTGGCGGGCGAAGCGCTTGTTGACGTCGCGCACCTTCTCGCTCGCCTCGCGCCGCTCCTGGAACGCCTTGGCGATCTCGTCCTCGTTGCCGTCGCGGCGGCGCGCGAACGCGTCGCCGACGTTCTCCATCAGCCTGTCGCGCTCGGCCAGCGCGCGGTCCAGGTCCGTGTGGTACTGCTCGACGGTGCCCGCGAGGTCCCCCTCAAGCGCCACGTTCATCTCGCGCAGGAGCGACCCGATCTCGACGCGCTCGCCGGCCATCCGCCCGCGCCGCATCGCCTGCTCGCGCTTGACCCCGGCCTGCACACGCTCCCACCTCCCCGCCTGCTCGGCGCTCAGCAGCGCCTGCACGTCGGTCATGAACTCCGCCTCGACCGCGGCACGCTTGTCGCGCGACTTGCGCATGGTGTCCTGCAGGCCCTCGAAGATCGACGGGTCCCGCTCCTCGCGGAACTTCTCCATCGCCGCCTCGCGCTGCGTCCTGGCCTGCTCGTTCAGATCGCGCAGCTCCGCGCGGTACCCCTCGTAGAGCGCCTCGAGCGCGTCGCGCTGCTCCCGCGTCAGGCCCAGGTCCTCCGCGGCCCGCTCGATCGAGCGCCGCGGGATCTCCTGCTGCATCATCCCCTCGCCGAACATCCGGAAGCGGCCCCGCTCCGGCTGCGCAACCGCAGAGCCCGCCGCGAGCGCAACAACAGCCGCCGCCGTCCACCGCATCGATCGACGCATCGCAACCTCCCTGAATCCGCCGTCGCCGGCTCCGCGTCCCGGCGCAAGTACTCAACGCCCGGAAGCGTACGGGATTGCACCCCCGCGGCCCGCTCACTCCCCCGCCGTGCCCAGCACGCCCAAGTCGATCACGACGTTCCCGGGCAGGTAGCAATCCGCGGCGAGACGCTCCCCCCGAACGCTGGTGAGGACGAGGCACGTGCGCCGGTGCATCTCCGCGTACGCGAGGTCCCCCTCGCTGGGGCCGGCGTACTCGTCGCTCCGCCCCTTGGCCCCGTGGAAGTGGTAGTGCGCGAGCGCGCGGTCGGCCCGGAGCATGTCGCGCGGCGCGACGAACTCGTAGTCCCCCTGCCGCTCGTTCGCTCGCGGCGGGAAGAGCACCGGCACCGCCCGCGGCGCGTCGAGCGCGAGCGCCATGAGCAGCCCGCCGTACTCGCTCTTCGCGTCGCGCCGATCGACCCGCACCTGCTCCGCCAGCGCAGCGCGCGTCCGCGCGTCCGCCAGCGCCTCGTCGATCAGCAGGATCGCGATGACGTCCCAGGCGCTCAGCCGCTCCGCCTGCGACGACAGGTCCTCCCGGTACGGTTTCACACCCTTCCACTCGCGCGTGACCGCCTTGCGGCCCTGCACGCGCGAGGCGAGCTCCCGCAGCAACTCCTCGCGGGGCGTCGTCAGCCACGCCGCGTGCGATCTCGCCGCGATGCGCGCGGGCTCCAGGTGCCGCAGCGCCAACGCCGAGCGGTCGTGCGACGACGCGCCGAGCGACCTCGAGCACTCGTCCCACCACGCGCGGTGCTCGTCGCCGCTCAGGCTCACGAGCCACGCGAGCTCGCTCCCGGTCTCGGGCATCACGCCCGCCCCGCCCCACGCGCGGCGCAGCGCCTCGACCACCGCAGCGCCGTCGCCCCGCGCCTCCGGGGCCGCGCTCTCCAGCATCGCCGCCCGGCGCGCCCGGTCCGGCACGAGCGTCGAGAGCAGCGCCCACGCCTGCCCCCGCACCGACTCCCGTTCCCCGCTCGGCCCCGCCGGCACGCCCGGGTTCACGACCTCGGCCAGCACCGCCGCCTCGAGCCCCTGCCCGCCCGCGAGCGCGCGCAGCGCATCGGCCGCCGGCCGCCGCAGCTCATCCGCGCCGCTCCCCGCACGCCGCACCAATGAAGGGCGATAGTCCTGCCAATCGTTCGCCGCGACGGCCTCGCAAATGACGCGCACGACCTCCGGGTCTTCTTCACGCGGCAGGAGTCGCTTCCCCAGAACCCGAGCCTTCTCGCGCGTGGCCTCGTGTTCGAGCATCGACCGTATTGCGCCCGCACGCACGCCCGGCTTCTCCCCCTCCGCCCACACGACCTCGCTCAGGCGATCCGCCAGCGGGCCGGCCGTTGTGGTGTCCGCGGCCGACGCGAGCTCGTCGAACGCCTTGATCCGCGCGCTCGCCGGCGCGCGCCCATCGAGCGCCACGTCGAGTGTGGACCGCTTCTCCTCGGGCTCGCCCGCGCAGCCGCCGAGCATTCCGGAGACGAGCACGACAGCGCGAGCAAGCCCGCGACGCGAGAACAGCATCATCGCCGATCATACAGGCTTACCATCGGGCGATGCCCGAAGCCCCGAAAACCCCGACCGTGAACGAGCGCGTCGGGCGCGTGCTCAGCCTCATCCGCCCCGCGGTGCAGTCCGATGGCGGCGATGTCGAGCTCGTCGAGGTCTTGCCCGACGGCACGGTCAGAATCCGCCTGCACGGCGCGTGCGTGGACTGCCCGTCGAGCCAGGTGACCCTCCAGGTGGGCATCGAGCGCAACCTCCGGGCCCATGTCCCCGAGGTCAAAAGGGTCGAAGCCGTCCGATAATTCACCAAATCGCGCAGAGCTTGCCGGGGCGGTTTTCCAGAGCGCGCGGATTTCCGTTGTGGGAAGCCCGTGAGGGTTTCTGGGGTGTTTCGCGAAGGTTGGCTTCACCCGCGAGGCAAGTGCTGACCTCGGAAGGACTTCGCACCCGGTGTCCGATCCCTGCGCCATGTGGACGATTCGTCCCCGCGATGGTCAGAAACCCTTGTCATCGTTGGCATTGCGCGGTATAACGTCCTCCGGTGGTGGACGCCACGGTGGCTCTGGGGCGCCCAGGATGGGAGTTTGTCCATGCTTGTCATCACGCGTCGCGAGGGAGAGGAAGTCGTCATCGGGGACCCCAAAAAGCCGATCGGGGTCGTGCGCATCGCGTCGGTGAAGGGCGAGCGCGTCCGCATCGCGTTCGACTTTCCGCGCGAGGTCGAGATCAATCGGCGCGAGATCGCCGACCAGATCGCCGAGCAGCCGCGCGAGGTCATCGGCTCGATCAAGCCCGAGACGGCCTGACGCCCGAAATCGGAACTGCCGGATTTCCAAGTATCCGGCATGGCCGCATTCCATTGTCCCAATTGTGGTTTCCGCGTCGACCCCGGCTCTCTCGGCCCCGGCGCGCCGCTGACGTGCCCGTCGTGCAGCGTGAGCGTCGTTGTCCCGTCGATCCCAGGCACAACCGCCGGCACCACCTCGGCGTCGGCTTCGCCACCGCCTCCGCCCCCGCCCCCGCCGCCCGCCGAGCCGGCGCCCGGGCCCGCGAACTTCTCGCCGAGTTGGACCAGCGTCTCGTCGGTCGGGGCCGTCGGCGCGATCCCGCCGGGCCAGCCGGTGCCCAAGTGCAGCCGGCTTGTCTACATCCTCCTCGCGGTTTTCCTCGGTCAGTTCGGCATCCACAACTTCGTCGCCGGCCACCAGGCCCGCGGCGTGCTGCAGCTTGCGCTCTCGCTCATCGGGTACGTGCTCGCGTTCTGCACGCTCGGCGTGTCGGTGATCCTGCCGCTGGCCATGCATGTGTGGGCGATCGTGGAGATCGTCACGGTGACGCACGACGACCGGGGCGTGCGGATGAACTAACCCCCGCGGTACGACGGCGCACGCCTCTTGGAGTCTTGGTCCCTCTTTGGCAGCGGGCGGCCGCCGAGCGCCGCGACACCGCGGGCGCAGTCGTCGGGTCGAAGATCACGGCATCGGCACGCCGTCGCCGTCGTTCCTCACGACGACGATCTCGGCGACGGCCCACAGGTACATCGCCATCGGAAACAGGAGCGCCGGCGTAAAGCCGAACGATGTGACGTCCAGCGTCGAGGCCCGAACGCCGACCGCGTATTGATCGTCCACCGTCAACGCCGAGAGCATGCCGCCCGTCGTCACCAGCAGCTTCACGAGCCCGCGCCCGAACTGACCCGCGACGATGTTGTGGATACCCCAGCCCCCGAGAATCGCCGCGCAGATCACGTACACGGCGCGGCTGCACCGGGGCGTCGTCGGCTTCGCCACCGGCGCCGGCGGCGGCGCGGGCTGGAACGCCTCGGGCACGGTCACCGCCGCACCGCATCGCGGGCAGTGCACACTGCTCCCCGGCGCGCCCACATGGTCGCCGATCGCCGACCCGCACTTGACGCAGTAGAAAACCCCCATGCGGGATTGTTAGACCGGTCGTGACACGGACTCACACCCCGCACTCGCCGCCGCCGAAGACCCTGAAGAGCGCGAAGATGTCCTCGTTGTCCGGGAAGAGACCGTCGTTGTTGAAGTCCAGGTCGCCGCAGTTGGGGTCGTTGCTGCACGCCCCTCCGCCGAAGACTGTGACAAAGTCCACGAGGTCTTGGTTGTCCGGATAAAGACCATCGCCATTGAAATCGATGCTGTCGCAGCACGCACTCTGCACCGTGAGCGCCGCGGCGACTGTGTACACCGTGCCGCACTGCGTCGTCGCGATGCAGTCGTAGCTGCCCGCGTCCACGGGCGCGACCCCGGTGAGCGTGAGCGTCGGCGTCGCTGCGCCCGCGACCGTTCCGCCGCCCGCGAGCGGGCCATCGCTGAGCAGTTCTCGGTTGCGCCTCCAACGGAATTCGACGCCGCTCGCGTCGGCGACGTTCATCGTGAAGGCCGCACCGCCGCCGGGGCACACCGCCGCGGCCTCGGGCTGCAGCGTGATCTGCGGCGGGCCGGAGGTGACATACCGCGCCAGGTACGGCGACGGACGACCGCCGGCGCTGTTGAACGTGCCGCTCACCCACAACACACCGTCACGGACAAGCATGCGATATGCGCGAGCCGGAAACTGCGCGTCCACCTGCGGCGGAAAATCACTCGGCGCGCCTGGCACGGGTGACCAACGAATCCCATCGAACCGCACGAGCGTCGTCAGAATGTTCGGTGTGCCCGAAATTCTGAAGCGACGCGCTGCAATCAGGTCGCCGTTGTACTCGATGAGATCACCGGCGACGATGAAGGGCGCTCCGAGCGCTTCATCGAGTCCGTCGCCGACGCAACGAAATGAAACACCATCATACTCGATGATGCAAGATCTCTTCCCATTCAAGATGATCCAACTACCAATCAAGAAGTAAAGGCGGTCGGCGGTGGCAAACATACGCATGATGTCCCAGGTTCCCGACGTCGGCACACCGATCCACTCCGAGCCGTTCCAGCGCCGCACTGGCGGAGGCGTGCCGGTGGATCCCGCATACAACGCGCCCTGAAACCACTTGAGGTCGACCACCGAGCCATTGTGC
>Ga0196963_10000693_pt1 | contig 27255 bp, 43 predicted proteins | sample S1_5metaG_FD_148600 | JGI IMG/M metagenome (GOLD analysis project Ga0196963, IMG submission 148600) | Soil microbial communities from Anza Borrego desert, Southern California, United States - S1_5 | ecosystem: Environmental > Terrestrial > Soil > Desert | place: USA: California | collected...
TGCCGGCTGTGTGGAATCTCGAAAAGGTGGACGAAGTTAATTCGCTCGCCTCTCACGGCAATGACCACAGTCATAAAGCGATTGAGGCACCCAAGGCGATAGCAACGGACGGAGAGATTTTACCCGTTACCGGGGCGGACGGCGTGAGTAAAAGAAACGAACCGGGCGGCATCACCCCTTTCGACACGCGCTATGACTGGATGTTAGTAAAAATGCCCGCCGGGTCTACCGTCCACGACCTCGGCTCAACTTTCGACCTCTCGAAACTGGACCCCGAGATTGACCGCATCCTTAAGTCTTTCGAGAAGGATTACCCCGAGCTACAGGCCCACGAAATCATCCAGAACAAGAGCCAGCTTTCGGGCGCCGCCCTCCGTCGGCTCCTCGCCCCCTCTCAGTCGAAGCTCGACAAGGCTTTCGCCGTCTACGGCCTGCCCGTCGTCAGGCTCAGGCAGATGGGCGTGGCGATTGCGGGGTGGAGAGTCAACGGGGGCGGCTGGATGCGGAGGGACAATCAGCGCGACGTGTTCCGCCCGTTCGGGCTCGACTCCTATTCCAAGGGCGCTTTGAATTTCGGCCTCAAGCGTCCGTTGCTCGTCGAGGACACGCCGATGGAGGAGGAGGAGTTGAAGGCGAAGCAGGCCGAGTCGGCGAACGCCCTGAAAGAGTCTCTTGACCCCGTGGAATACCTCGTCCGGGCCGGGTATACGCGGGAGAGGGCGGTGGAGATTGTCGGGGCGAGAGGCAAGGCGAACGGCGGTGAGGGCGGCGAATGAAGACGACCGCGAAGCATTTCGAGGAGTTCAAGCGGTATCACGCCGAATACCTGACACGGTTCGGCCTCCTGCAATGGCGCGTCGAATATAAGCACGAAGCCCTAGAGGATTCATACGCCGTTTCGGATATGAGTTTTACCGGGAAGTGTATGGAGGTGACGCTGGCAACGCATTGGACCAAATCTCGCCCGCCCGATTCTACTGAACTGCGGCGGCTGGCGAAGCACGAGGCAGTACACGCCTTACTTCACGGCCTGTACTGGCACGCGAAGGCGCGGTTTATCCAACCCGACACGCTGAACGAGGTCGAGGAGTCCATAGTGAGGACGCTGGACCGGCTGATACCCGACTGAGGAGGTCGCGCATGAAGGCATATTGCACGGAGATTGATGAGGCGAAGAATTACGTCGTCATCACCATCTACAACTCTGCCAAGCGAAAGCAGTACGAAATTAAAGTCCCAAAGTATTTCATGGGCGAAGCAAAGGGCGTAGAGGTCGGGACCGAGGTCACGCTTTCAGTCAAAAAGAAGCGGGCATGAAGCGCGCAGAAATCCGACTCTCCAACTGTCAGATAAAGTCCCTCGCCATCGCCCGCAAGGTGGCGAAGCACTTGTCAGAGATTGAGAGCGTGGCCGGCATCAAGGAGACGCGCATCACGTTAGTTGACTGCTTCATCTGCCCAGACATCACGGACGAGCAGTTGGACGCGCTCAACAGGACGCCCGCGGAGAAGGCCGTGAGAAGCATCATCAGGCAGTTGAGGAGGGGCCGTGGCGACTAAAACGAGCAAGGGCCTGCGCAAGTGGCGCGCGAAGCAGAAGCGCGGGGCGATTATGAAGCCCTCGACCTTCGAGAAGATTGCGAAGAAGGCCGGGAAGAAGGTGGCCGGGGCGGCGTACTGGAAAACGGCTAAGGCGAAGTACAAGAAGGCGAAGTCGAAAAAGAAGTGAGCGAAGTCAGAGTCATCAAAGCCAAGGCGCGGGTTGTGTTCGCGGCCGGCTGCGGCTACTGCTCGCGCGACAGTCTTGAGATGACGGCCGCCGGGGTGATTACCGTCAAGGCACCGCACGGCGAGGACGTACACCCGGCCGTCGTGACGATTCAAATGCTCGTGCGCGAGGTGAGCGACCCCGCAACGCTCGCGGACCTTAAAAGGATAGTCGGGGAGCGGGGAGAAAAAGCCGCATAAATTTTGTTACGCTCGCGGACGTTTCGTGTATAATGTTCGGCGTGTTTGACATCTGAATGGCCTCTCGGGTGGAACGGCGTTCTAGACGCGGTGCATTCCTTAATATCCATGATGCCATTCAGTTCTAACTAAACAATCTATTAGGCATCCTTTTTTGGGGCCGATGTCCGAAGGTACTTCAACCTTCAGATGTCGGCCCCTTTCGCATGTTCAGGCCAACCCCGCAGCGCGGGAACAACAGGAGTCCAGCGGACGTGTTGAAACCCTACGACAAGCCGGAAGACATCCCCGACGAGCTGAAAGACCACTACTCGCGCCGCGAGGACGGCAAGTATCACGCCGACATCCCCGACGAGCACCCGGCCGTCAAGCACAACGCCAAGCTTCTCAGCGAGAAGACGGCGGCCGAGACGAAGGCCAAAGACCTCGAAACGCAGCTCGAAAGCGCGAAGGCCAGCGGCCTCCCGCGCGGGACCGTCGCCGTCCCCAAGGCCGAGCACGAACTGCTCGAAGTCGTGAAGGAAGCCGGCATCACGAAGCCGGAAGAATTCAACACCCTCAAGACCGAGCACGCCGACTTCAAGACGAAGGCCGAAGCCGCCGAAGGTGAGAAGCACGCCGACAAGGTGGCCGAAGCGATGGGCTGGGACAAGGAGAAGACCCGCCTACTCGTGCCCGCCGTCTACGACCTGTCCCAGGTTCAGGTGCGCGACGCCAAGGGCGGAAAACAGGAGGCCGTCGCCAAGGTGAAGCAGCAGGACGGCTCTTTCATCGAAAAGCCCTTCAACGAGGTGGCTACGGGCGACGCCAAACTCGCTGCGCTGATACCAGTCCTGACGGGCCAGCAACAGCAGCGGCGCGGCAACGGGGCAGACCCGGCCCCCGCGGGTAGGGCGACGGACCTTGAAAACGATAAGTCGGCCGCCCGCAGTGCGCGGCGTGCCTACACCAGCTTTTAGGAGAAGACTATGGCAGACCTTGCTTTGGTGACGGCCGGGCAGTTGCGCGTCGAGGAGAGTCTTGAGCAAGACACGCTCCCGGCTGGCGTCGCAATAGCCGCGGGGCAGAGCGTCAAGAAAGACGCCACGACGGGCCGGTGGATACTCGCCGACGCCTCGGCCGCGGCGACCGCCAACGCCTACGGCATGGCCGTCCGGAGCGTGCCCGCGGGGTTGCCCGTGACGGCCATCCGGCGCGGCGTCGTGGACGGCTTTGACCTGGACGACATTGACTACGGCGACCCCGTGTACCTCTCGGACACGGCCGGGGCCGCGGCCGACGCCGCCGGCACGGTCGCGAAGGTCATCGGCGAGGTGACGGCCGTTCACTCCCAACTGTTGGGCGACAGCCCCGACAAACTGCTGCGCGTTGACTACGCGGGCGAGGAGGTGGCCTGATGCCTAACATCATCCCTTACGGCTTCCGCGACCTGCGCGACCTCGCGTCCCGCCGCATCGAGGGGGAACTGATTGAAGCCGTGGACACGGCCATTCAGGAAACCGTCGAATTCCACAACCGGGAACTGGACACCCTGCTTGAACTTTTCGTGCGCCGCACGACGGAGTTCAAGGAGCGGTTTCGCTCCGCCGTCCAGGCCCGCCTTCAGCCCCTGGACGAGCACGGCCGCGCCCGCAAGATTCACGCCGGCAACCTCTACGACATCGAACTCCCCATCCAGTCGGGCGGCATCGCGGAGGGGACGACCGAGGAGATGCGGGCGCTCGAAACCGTCGGCGACGTGATGGAGCTGACGGCGACGATGACGCTCGCCGACAAGAACTGGATGCGCGACCACATCCTCGCGGCCCTGTTCGCCGCCGCGACGTGGACCTTCCCCGACCCGGTCCACGGCGACCTGACGGTGCGCCCGCTCGCGGTCGCCGCCGACGGCGTGGAGTACCTACAGTCCAACGGGCAGGCGACGACGCACACGGCGCACCGGGGGCAGGCTGACCCCATCGACGACACGCACAACCCCTTCCCGACCATCTACCGCAACCTGACTAGATTCAGCGTCAACGGCGGGCAGGTGGTGAGTCTCGTACCCACCAACCTGCTCGACGACGTGTCGGCCTTGGCCCTCTTCCGCGACCCGCCCGACGCGATGGTGCAGCCGGCGCAAGGGGAAGAGGTGCTGGTGGGCAACCTGAACGCCCGCGTGCCGGGCGAAGTCGTCGGCTACATCCGCGGGAGTCGCGTCTGGATTGTCCACTGGGACCGCCTGCCCGACAACTACATCGTCAGCCTCGCGACCGAGGGCGAGCGCCCCGTCGCCATGCGCGAGCACCCGGTCGCCGCGTTGCAGGGCTTCCGGCGTGCGGGCAACCGCAACGACTACCCCTACTTCGAGACGCAGTTCAAGCGCACGGCCGGCTTCGGCGCTTGGAACCGCGTCGGCGCGGACGTGCTCGAAGTCGGCGACGCCACCTACGACGTGCCGGCGGGCTACGAATCGCCGATGCCGTAAGGGGGAAGCTGATGGCCTCAATCGAAGCGTTAGCGAAGAGGCGGGGGCAGGCGTTAGAGCGCCTGTCCTCGGCCTCGGCGAAGGCGGCGGAGAAGTTCGGCGTCGAAGTCCCGGCGCTCGACTTCAACCGGCGCGACCCCGAACTGGGCCGCGTCGAGTTGGTGGAGAGGGTGGCGGACTTCATCGAGCGAATCGTGGCGGACGTCGAGGTCGTGGAGGCGGAACCGCCGCGCGCGGACCCGACCCCGGCCGTTCTGAACACGGCGGCCGATACGCCGGCCCGCCCGAAGCCGCGTCGCCGGGCCGCTAAGAAGAGGGCGGGGAAGAAATAGCCCGTGGCCTTGAACGAAAGCCAAATTACCGCGCTCGCGGATCTGGTAGGCGAGGAATACGACGACACGAAGGACGCCGTCGCCGAACTCGCCAACTACACGGCCGACGAGCGGGCGGCAATCGAGGCGGCAATTATCGCGGACCTCGCGGTGTGGGCGACCGTCAGGGACAAACACCTCCGCGTGTCGGGGGGCCGTGACGGGGTGGACCTGGATTACGGGCGGGACCGGGGCGCCCTAAGACGGCGCAACCGGGAGAGGCTGGGGATGCCTGCCATATCGGAGTCCGAAATCCTGTCGAACCCGGCCGCCGTCCGTCAGGTCGTGATGAGGGGTCCGGGGTGGTAGGGGGAGGTGTGGAGGAGTGGGGGTTGCTGCCGATCTGACTGACGCCTACCGCGAAGTCTTCGACGCGAAGCGAGAGGTGTTCTGGGAAGGCGCGACGCTGACTCTCATCCTCAACGCCGGCACCGAAGACGAAGAGGAGCTTGAAGTCGAGGGCGGGTGGTTCGCCGAGAAGCAGCGCAGGTTCGGCGAAGTCGAGAGCATGTACCTGATTCAGATTACCGCGAGGGAGAGCCTGACTACGGAAGTCATGAGTCAGGCAGACCGCTTGAGACTCAAGGGCGTGCTCTACAGGTTCAACTTCGACCCGCCGGGGGAGGCGCCGGAACTCTGGCAACTCTACGCGACGGAGATGAAGGCGGGCGGGCTTAGCTGATGCCCATCACCTTTGACCTCTTAACCGTTGAGGATTGGATAGACAACCTCAAGGTGGTCTTTGAATCGGATTACGCCGCCGCGCTGGCGCGCGTGAGCCAAGGCGAGACGCTGCCGGGCCTCCAGGCAATCAACACGGCGAGGCAAGCCACCTTGACGACGCCCGTCTTGAACCTGCTCCCGTACGGCGAGAACCCGAGGCGGAGTGATGACGGGGCTTCTATCAGCGAGAGCCACTTAATCCTCTGCGAGCTTGAGGTGAGGGCGCGGGTCGCCAACTCTCTGGCCCGGCACATCGTCCGGTACGTGAGTGCGGGGCGCAGAGTGGTTTACGAAATGGAGAAGGACGCTCTAACAGGAGACATCCCCCAAGGCGAGCGTTCTGGCCTGAACTGGGACGTCAGTCAGGTCAGATACGCCGAGCGCCATTACGAAGCGGAAAACCTGTTCACACAGGTCGGCTCGTTCCTGTTGACCATCAACTACACACAAGGAAGAAGCAATGCCTAAAGCATCTGACAAGGCCGACGCGACTGAGACGCCGATAAGCGCACCCTGGCGCGGCGCCGGCTTCACCAAAGACAACAAGCCGTACCCCGGCGTTGACCCGAAGACCGGCGAAAGAAAGTCGGTCACGCGCGAGGGGTTGCAGAAAGAGTTCGGGCCGAAGCGCGGCGCCGAGTTGTACGACGAAATCGCCATCGCGGGCGGCCACGGCCGCGTCGAGGGCTTCCCCGCGCTTCTGCTCGTGGATTTGGACGCCGAGCACGACGCGAAGGTCAAGGAACTTCTGGCCGAGGCCGAGAAGAAGGACGCTGAATAAGGAGTAACTACAATGGCCGGTTGGGATGTCCTGAAAACGATTCAGACGCAGGCGCAGATTTGGGCCGGTCTCGCGATACCGGGCGCGGGGGCTGGCCTGACGCTTGACGCCAACGGTGAGCCGGACCCGACGGCCAACCCCTTGAGGAAGCATTTGGGGCACACGGCCGAAGGCGCGGAAGCCCTCGTCAAGCCGACGTACAACAACTTCAACGTGGACGAAAGCCCCGTCGCCTTCAAGCGCAGCGTCGGCGACTGCGAGATGGCAATCGTTGCCAACCTCGTCCAGCTCGAAGACATGGACATCGCGACGCTGCTCCTGCCCGGCATCGCGACGAAGTCCTCGCCGACCGGCCACACCCGGCTCACGTTCGGGCTCATCCCTGTCGTGTATAGCTGCATCGCTATCATCTGGCCGCGCGAAACCGACCCGACTAAGTTCGGCTACGTGATGGGCTACCGCATGGCGAACGATGAAGGTCTCGCCATGCAGTTCGGACGGACGAAGCTAGCGGGCGCCCCCGTCTCGTTCAAGGCGTTCGGCATCACGTCGCGAGCCTCGACGGACATCTTCGGCCAGTACGACATCACGAACTGAGTCGCCGGCCAGATAACCGCAACGATTGATGCGGGCGCCGCCACTCCGCACGGTCGGACGGGCGGGCGCCCGCCTTAACTTTTATGAGGAGCTTATGAACGCGAAGACCAGAGAAGAGAAGCGGGCGCTGCTCGCAAAGTTTAAGAAGCCCACAGACCTGGAACTCAGCGTGTCCGGCATCGTGGCCGAAGTCGTGCCGCCGCCGGTCGCGGCGTGGATTGTGGCCGGCGAGGTGCCCGAGTCTCTTTTCGGCGCGGCCATGAGTGCCGTACAGACCGGCCCCGCGGCGGTAGCCGAAGCCCTCAACCTGCCCGAGATGTTCAAGCTGGCGCTCCGCGTCGCGCGCGCCTCTTTCAAGTGGCCGCGGCTCGTGGCTGAAGGTGAGACGTCGCCCGCGGACGACGAGGACGTGCTGGACCCGGCGACGCTGCCGATGCTTGACCTTGCACGAGTGCTGACGTGGGGCCTCTCCGGCGCGAAGGGCGCGGTGGTCCAGACGGAAACCGGGGAGGTGCCTGCCGACGCGCTCCACTCCTTTCGTGAAGACCCCGGCGTTCCGAGCTATAGCCAAAACGGCGGACAGGTTCAAGCAGAGCCCGGCGCGTGACTACCTCGGCATTCTTGACCCGGAGTTTGTGTTGGCTACCGACCTCGCGGCGTGGGCCGTCCTTGAAACGCTCGACGCCGAGAAGGCCGAGAACGAAGCCCGCGCGATGAAAGACTTGCCTCCTTTGCCGTCCCAGTTCAGCCGCAACCGGGCGCCCAAGTCGAGCACCGTGACAGTCAAGGTCGGCGGCGTGAAGCGCGAGATGCCCTTGCCCCCTCCGGGCTGCTTCTACGGCCCCGACGGGCAGTTGGTTGTGCCCGAGCAGACGAGGAGGATGTTCTGACTGTAGGGATGATTAGCCAGCAGAGTCTTCTGCCCAATCCGTCTTGACTGTCGGGTTAACGATATGAAGTTCCCAATCCGACGTGTGGTCTTCGCGGCAGTTAGTGCACATTTCCCCGAACGTGTCGGCGTAGCGGTTGAGGCAGTTGCACGTCGGACAGCGCCAGACGGGGAACCGGAAATCGAAATACATATCCGGCTCGTCGGCGCTTCGTAGCAGTTCGGCCTGCTCCTTTTCCTTCGTGCACATGCGGAGAGTATAGCACCGCGGCGGGAGGTTTTTTGATGTCAGCGGAGTGGGAGGGCGACAAAGCCTGGATGGAGAAGGTGAGGCGCATAGAAGACCTCGCCGACTTCTCGGACGTCTTCAACGAAGTCATTAACGAGGTAATCGTCCCCGAGGTGCGCGAGCAGTTCAGGACGGAAGGCAGGGGCCGGTGGGCACGACTCACGCCCGAGTACGAAAGGCGCAAGCGCAGGCTCTACGGAGACAGGCCGATTCTACAGGCCACCGGCGCCCTGTTCCGTTCGCTGACTGTGCCGGGGGCGGCCGGGCAGATAAGAGAGGTCGAGCCGACGGAAGCCTTCTACGGGACGAGCCTCCCGCACGCAAAGTTTCATCAGCACGCGAGGATGAGGAGGCGCAGGCGGCGGATTCTGGAGGTGACGCGGGAGTTCAGGAAGCGGATCAGGGACTCGGTCGCTAAGAAGCTGGGGGAGAAGTTGCGGCGGGTGTGACGCATGGCGGCGAACGAAGACGAGATACGGTTAAGACTACAGGCCGAGACGTTCGGGTATCGGCGGGCGTGGGCCGAGGTGCGCGTGCAGACGGCGCGCGACCTGGCGCAGATACGCGCGACCGTCGCGAACAATCTGGCGCAGGCGAGGACGGCGGCGGCGCAGCAGCTCGGGGGCATACGGACTGACGCCGCGCGCAATCTTGGGCAGGCCCGCACCGAAGTAGCGAACAACCTCGCGCGGATACGTGAAACCACTGCTCAGAACCTCGCCCAAATCAGGGTCCAGACGGCGCGCGAGTTGGCGACGATTCGTCAGAACGCGCGGCAGACCTTCTCAAACCTCGGCGGCGACATCACCGGCTTTGGCTCGCAGATAAAGTCGGCGGGTGCGGCGTTGACGGTCGGACTCACGGCCCCGTTAGTGGGGCTCGCCGCCGTAGTCACACGTTCCGCCCTTCAACTCGACACTTTCAGGAATCGTCTTCTCGCCGTCGAGGGTTCGGCTGAAGCGGCAGAGCGGCGCATCACGCTGCTGCGGAAACTCGCGCAGGACTCCGTCGGCGTGACGACGAAGACGGCGCTCGACGCCTACTCACAGTTCAAAGTTATAGGTGACATCACCGAGAGCACGATTGAAAGGCAAATTCGCGCATTTGGAAGGCTCCATGCCGCTTTCTCCATAGATGACCCCCAACTGTTCAACCGCAACCTCGTCCAGATATTCTCCCAAGGCTTCGAGATAAAAGACATCCGCGAAGCCCTTGGGCGCGTGCCGATTTTCAACCAACTCCTTGAGACTGCGTTCGGAACCTCTGACCCCGAAAAGCTCAGGCAGTTGAAGGCGGCCGGCAAACTCACTCTCGACTCCTTCCTCGCGGGACTGGCCGGGGCCGTTGAGACAAGCCCCGTCCTCGCGAACATTCAGGAAAGTCTCGGCGTCCGCCTTCAGAAGACCTTCGAGCGCATCCAGTTCGCCCTCGCCCCGATTGGGGAAACAATCCTTCGCACAATAGAGCCCTTCATCGAGCCCGTGGCGCGGATGATTGAACGCCTCGGCGCCGCCTTCGCGTCACTACCCCAAGGCGTCAGGGTTGCCCTCGTCGCCTTGGGCGCTATCGCCAGCATAGTCGGCCCGGCGGTCATTGTGCTGGGTGCCCTCGTGGGCGCAATCGGGGCAATCGTTACCGCGATCAGCACCGTGGGCGCCCCCGTCGTCGCGGGGGTGGCCGCAATCGTCGTCGCCTTGACCGCCGGTGCGGCGGCCCTAGTCGTGGCGTGGCAGACGAACTTCGGAGGCATTCAAGAGATAACGACGCGCGTGCTCTCCGCCGTCGGCTCTTTCGTGCAGGAGATGGTCGGGCGGCTCGTCCTCTTCTGGCAGGAGAACTTGCCCCTCATTAGGCGCACGGTTGAGACCGTCTTGACCGCAGTCCAAGCGTTCTGGGAGAGCCACGGGCAGCGCATCACGGCGACCGTTTCGGCGGTGTGGAATGCGATCAGGGAGCGCATAACCCTCACGCTCACCATCGTCCTCAACGCCGTCAAGCTCACCCTGAGCGTCATCAACGGCGAGTGGCAAGGCGCCTGGGATGCCTACAAGGCGATTGTCGCCGCGGCCATGAACGCGGTCGGCTCCATACTGCGGAATCTGCCTTCGATGGTGTTGGGCGTGTTCCGGGCTGCGGCCGGCGTCATCCTCTCGATAGGCGAGGAGATAAAGACCAAGGTCAGCATCCTTGCGCTGCAAATCGGGCAGACGTTAATCACCGGCATCGTCCGCGGGATAGCGAGCACCGACCCCCGAACCGTCCTCACCGCCGCGCTCCTCGGCGCGATTGTGGGGGCCGGCGAGGACGCGAAGGCCGCCGCGGCGTCGAAGGGCGCGGAGGCGGGGCAGGCTTTCTTCAACTCATTTAATGCTTGGGCGAGCAACCTGGGCCGAACGGATTTGACGGGGGGCGTGGGGCAGTTCGTCACGAAGCCGAAGCCGGCCGGGGAGGGAGACGATGAGAAGTCCCGCAAGAAGGCCGCGAAGATAGCCGAGGAGGCCCGCGCCGGTTTTATCAAGGCGGAGGCCACGGCCGCGGAGACGGCCTTTCAGCAGGCGGTGGACGCCGCCAAGCAAGCCTTCGACGAGACGGGCAATCTGGGGGCGTTCATCGGCGCGATGAAGAAGGCAGAGGCCGACAGGTGGAAGGCCCGCGAAGACCAGTTCAAAGCCGAGCGCGAACAGATTAGGCTCTCGGCGGAAGCCGAGGCCGTCAAGCACGCGCAGATAAAGACAAATTACGCGGAGGAGAGGCAGGCCCACGCGGACTTCATCCGCCGCATGGCCGAACTGGACCGCGAGCACACCGACAAGAGTCTCGCCGAACTCCAGCGCCTCAACCAACGCGCCCGCGAGTTGGACGAAGCGCGGTTCAATGAGTACGTCGCCCTACAAAAACATTTAGCCGAGCAGGACCGCATCACTAACGTCGAGGCCGAGCAGCGCATCCGCCGCGAGACGTTGGCCTTTTTCCAGCGGCGACTTAAGGCGCTTCAAGACGAGCAGGAGGCCGCGAAGGGAAACGTTGAGGCGCTGGCCGATATCACGCATCAACTCGCCCTCCTGAAAGAGCAGGCCGAGGCGTTCATGCGCGGGGACAGGACGCGGCTGGGGGCGGCTCTGTCGGCCGACGCCGAGGAGTACCTGGAGAAGCTGACGCGGGCGCTCGAAGGGACGAAGGAGCTGTTGAGGCTCGCCGAAGAGGTGCCGCCGCCCGAGGGTGCGGTGACGAGGGGGCAGGGCCCGCCCGCCCAAAACCCTTTCGCGACCGGGCCGGTTGTTAATAACGAGGCGTTTGAATCTGAGTTCGGCCCCCCGCCCGCCGCGCAGTGGATGACTTTCGGCGACGTTGTTACCGAAGTGATGGGCAAGATTACTTCGGCGGCGGGCTCGTGGGGCAGCGCGGTCGGTTCGGTCTTCAACGGCATTGCTTCAGCCGTGACGCAGACCGTGCAGGCGTTCGGGGGGCTTGCCAAGGTCGGACAGAACCTCGGCGCTTTCTTCAAAGCGGTGGTGTCCAACATAGCGCAGATGGCGGCAATAAATGCCCTGTTCGAAGGGGCGCAGGCTGTAGCAGCGTGGGCCCTGTCATTCTTCTGGCCGGCGATGGCGAAGAAGGCCATGCTTCACACCCAGGCCGCAGCGATGTTCGCCCTGGTGGCTGGGGCTGCGGGCGGGTTGAGTGCTGCCATTGGCAGCGGTGGGGGAACGGGCGCAGCGGGAGCGATGGCCGATAACGGTGTGCGCGGCGGCGGACGCGAGACGGAGCGCGATAGAACTATCCGCGAAGGTCGCAATGGTGGCGCGTCCGACCCCAACACCGTCCAGCCGAGCGGGTCCGTCGTGGGCCACATGGTCGTTGACCACAAGTACCCCGACGGGCGGGTCGAGCGAGAGGTCATCCCGCTGCTGCGCCGACCCGGCCCCGTCAGGGATACGATTTTAGAGTTGGCGGGCATGGGGCCGAGCCCGGCATGAGTAAACGCCCCGAACTAGAACAAAGGAAGTATGGCCTTGCGCTCACGGATGGGGTGCGTGCGAGGCCATACGGCTACGTGCGGGAGGGTAAGCTGGTGATGCGCTCCGAGGGCGAGGATATAGAGTTTACGCCCGAAGATTTGGAGCGATTGGCGGGAGAGATTAGGAAGGCGCCGAGCGTGCGCGTCTTTCGTCTCACTTCTGCCGCCTGAAAACGAATACAGACGTGATAGTGCCATACCCTTCCGAGCCGACCGCTACCAACTCCCAGCCCTCAGCCGCCAGTTGATTCACTTTCTTCTCTTTGGGGCTGTACTCAATCTTATATTCCCACTGGGGCGGCTTCTGAGCTTGGTAGGTGAAGCCGACGAGCAGGAGACAGACGATTATTAGCGCGGCGAGCGGGAGTTTGTTTTTCATAATATTGTTCACCGTCAGTTAGCCCCGAGCCCTTCGGAGTGAACTACTTGGTTGTGTCGGATGAGGTAGTAGGTATCCTTCAGTATCTTTCCTCCGAACGCATTTGTTGCCCGAAGGCGTAGACGAACGCCCCAATACGGCTCGCCTTTATAGTTCACTTTAGCCACCGGCGACCATTCAACATATTCGGCGCTGCCGTAGTCGTTGAGGACTTGCTTTAGATACTTGTCAACACACCGGACGCTGCCATCCCACGCGCTGCTCTCAGGCTTCGGTCCTATCAGCGCCAACTCTGCCTGTTCTTTGGCGGCCTCCTGAGCTTTCTTTTTCTCGGCGGCGAGGCGATCGCGTAGCCATTTGTCTGCCTGGGGCAACAGTTTTTGAGCATCCTTGTACTCGGGTGCGTCTTTCGGTATCTGCCTAAGATGCTCAATCCCTTCCTTCACCTTGTCGGACGCCTCGAACTTTATAAGGCGATTCCCCTCAGCTAGTTTGTCGCTGGCAGTCTGCGGCGGCGTGGGGGCGGCCGGCGCGGACGGAACAGGGGTAGGTGTTGTGAAGGCCGTCTGCCTGTCCTGTCGGCGGGCAGTGATGATGGCGACGCTCCAGACTGTGGCTAGTGCGAGGACGCCGACGATAATCAGTATGACCTTTTTCTTCTTGGAAGGTTGGGGCGGAAGGCTCGCGCCGCATCTGGCGCAGTAGGAATTATCTATCCGACTAGGGGCACCACAGCGCGGGCACGAACGAGACACGGGCATAAGCCGTGAGGCTCCTTTCAAGATAGTCAGTCCTGAAAAGATACACCCGCCCAAAACGAAAGGGCAAGGCCGAAGCCCCGCCCTCTCCTTCTGTCTAGCACTCACGGCATATCCGCAAGATGAAGGCCCGAAGCCTGACAGGTGGAACGGTCTGATTGTAGACCAAAGCACGCCCGAGGATGCGATTAAGATTTTAGGTAAGCCGATAAAAGAAAAGGTTGGCGAGTTGCGCGTTAACCCTCTTGAGTCGTGGGTTAGCAAAAAGAGGAAGGAAAAAGTTTTCAAGACGCTTGAGTATAAGAATCCAAAGGCGGGAGTAGAGAAAGTATGGCTCGCGTTCTTAGATGACAAACTCGTCTCAATCCTTATGGACTTGAAAGAGGGGACGGTTTCACCCAATGGCCTCGGAAGTATTTACGGCCTAGAATTTCAGCCTCTCATCGGACAAGCCGAGTTAGGATTCTCACCCAGAGACTACGAGCGTAACCAAGGCAAAATTTATCCCAAGAATTACCCGACCGTTTACCACCTTACCGCCGCTTCGGAGCGTAGTTTCGTCGTCGCCATGGTTGGCAATGTGCCGAGTTTTGGAGGAGTGTTTGCTAAAGGTCTTGGCGTGCCAGACAAGCCGGGCAGCTTTCCGGGGAAGGTTATGTTTATTCAGATACTCAGCCGGACGCTTGAGAACCGGGACGGTGCAGATGTGTTGAATTAGTCAACAATAATCTAAACTCTTTCTCCGTCTTCCGACCCTTTCTAAGATTACACGATTCACAGGCGGGGGCGACATTCGCAATGAAGTTGAGGCCGCCGCGTATGATGGGCTTTCTGTGCTCCCTGTGGGCGCTCTCAAAGTCTACTTTAGCTTTGCAGAGGTAACAACGGCCGCCCCAAAAATCATACTTGGCCTGCCACTGGCTTTCGTTGTAACCGCCCCTTGCCCCCTTTCTTCTGGCTTCAGCGTTGCGTACGCGCGTAGAAATGGCGGGAAAGTTTTGCTGGTAATATATTTGCCAGCAATCTTTGCATTGGGTGGCTAAACCGTGCCGCTGTCTTCTCGCTATCGTGAAGTCATCCCAAGACGCATAATGCAACCCTGAACCGCACCACTTTACCTTTGCGACAAGTTCAAATAAGAGAACGTAAAACCATCCGCGTAATGAGCGGCGCGCATCATCTTTCGTGTCACCCGGCCGTCTCTGCATCCAGTTAAGTATGAATTGGCAAGTTCGACATTCATTACGCAACCCCGTTGGCTTAGTCCGGTCCTTATTGAAATCGGCAACGGACATGCGCTCTTTACACGATGAGCATTGCTTTGTGCCATCAGGGTGTATGCGAGCATTACCCCCTCCATACTTACACGGTCGGGAACAAAAGCGGGCGGTCTTAGATAGGCTCGCCTTAACACGAAAGCCTTTCTGGCAGTATTGGCATGTCAACATTGCGCCTGAAAGCTTGATACATTCTCGGCTACAGAACTTCGCGCGGCCCTGCTCATAGGGTTTGACCTTAAACTCTTTCTGGCACCCCTTGCACGTCAGACATATAGACGACTTTCTGCACGCCCTACTGCAATGCCGCGACCTCTTGGCCTCGCTAGGTGGTAGCGAGTAAGGTTTGCCGCATCCCTCACACTGTTTAGTCACTGGCATAGGTAAACCTCTGGCGGGGGTGAGGCCCGCCATTCTATCAGAACGCGCTCAAATCCAACTCGCCCATCAGCCTGTCACCCTTCTTGGAGTTGCAGACCGAGTGAGCCAGCTTGATGTTGTCCTCGTTATGCTCGCCCCCTTTGCTGAGCGGGATAACGTGGTCAAGACTCGCCTCGTGTATGCTCACCCACCGGTTGCACAGGTGGCACATCTGGTTGTCGCGCTCGCGGATGACGTCGAGGAAGACGAGTTGCGCGCGGACCCGGCCCGCCGCCTTGGCCCGCCTGAGCGCCTTCTGAGCGCGGTTGCGGATGCGGCGCCGGAAAAGGGTCTGTATCTTCTCGACGGGGGTCATGGGGCGGCGAGTCATCTGACACCCCCGATGTGGTCCGGCCACTCGTCGGGCGCGGACCCCTGCGCGCCTTCGGCTGCTCTCCGACCGTCACGCCAGATTTCAAACAATGTGATGACGAGGACGAGCAGGAGCCCGGCGAGGTAGCCGACGAAGAAGCAGTTAACACAGTTCATCGCTGGCCCCCTTTCCCGGCACGCCTGACGCGCTTAATCCGGTGCAACGGCACGCAAAATATAATGTCAACGTAGACGCGCCAGCATTTGTCCGCCCCGTCGTACTTGTAGTCCTCGACCGTGCCGCTCATCTCCACGCCCTCTACGTCGAAGTAAATCCTGTCGCCGGGGCGGTAGATTGAGAGTGCGCCGTCTATGACGCGCAGCTTCGGCCGGTCCTTCGATTCGCCCGCCGGCTTCTTTCGCTTCGTGTTAGACTTCATCTGTCTTTCCCTTCGTTTGAACAGGCGGGGTGGAAGGTCAAGGGCTTAGGGAGTCTCTAGCTTCCTAAGCCCGTTCCTTTTAGATGAGGAACGAGCGGACGCGCTCGCCCTTCGGCCGTTCGGGAGCCTTGACGGTGATGAGTTCGTAGGTCGTGACGAGCCACGTCGTCTCTTCGGCCTCTTCCGAGTAGTCCTCATCGAAGGCGTCCGCGAGGCTGAAATCCTGAATCCGGCTGGTGAGTTCGTTGGCGGCTGTGGCGTTCATCGTTTGAAGTCCTTTCAAGGAGTGTTGCCGACAGGGGAAAGTATCTCACAACTAAGATAGTTTGTAAAGGATAAAGTATAGACACGCCGAGATATTTTTAGTATATTGGGCACATGGAAATTACTAACACTCACGCGCCAGCGTCGCATATACTCCCGAGCATGAGTGGAAAGTTGATTACCGTCCTAGAAGCGGCAGAGCGTTTGGGCGTGCATCGGTCGCGCGTCCACGTTCTGATTCGGGAAGGCAGGTTGCCCGCTCAGAAGTTCGGGAACGTCTACTTGATTAAAGAATCCGACCTGAAGCTAGTTGAGGACAGGCCAACAGGCAGACCGCCGAAGGTGAGCAAGAAAGGCACCAAAAGATGAGCACGGAGCTAAACAAAACGCGGCCGACGTGGGCGCAAGTGAGGGAAGCGAAGGCAGAGGGCGGGCTGAGTCGCTTGATTAAGGATGAAGTTCGGAACTGGAAGGCGATGGGCTTAGGCGGCCTTCTGGGCACCCTCGGAACGGACAAGGATGCGCGGGGCTTGCTCTTCACCCTTAAGCATGGCGGCTTGCTTGGCGCGTTGGGCGAACCGTCGGGCCGGCCCATCTCCCCCTTCGCATCACTCATCCAAAAAGAAAAGAAGCGGCGAGAAGAAGTGGGGCGACAACTGGAGGAGATGCGGCAAGTTTTTAGCCCCGTTTCGCTTTTCGAGACGTGGAAGGCGTTACGACAAACGGACAAGCCCCAACAACCCCCTCCCGCCCGCCCAAGGAGAACGATGGGCTTCCTGAGCGAAGACATCTAATGACCAAGCCTTGCCCTTTCTTCGTCTAGGGGTTTACGATTTCTCCCATGAGCGAAGACCCCACCCAAGACATCGGCGAGAAGTACGACACCCGGCCGATACTGAAAGACCTGCTCGCCGAGATGCGGGCCGGTTTCGAGCGCGTGGAACGGAGGCTTGAGGGCTTCGATGTCAGGCTCGACCGCATCGAGAGCGAGGTCAAGCAGACGCACTCGGAACTCCTCAGCCTGCGCGCCGATTTCAAGGAGTTGCGCGCCGCCATCAAAGAGCACTTCCCCTCCGTCGTGAAATGAGTAATCGTCTGAAAAAGCAGATCGACGCGGCCTTCGAACGTCTCAGGAAGATGCAGGCCGACCGGGACAGGGAGTACCGGGAGAGCACCCGCATAATCCGCGTTGACAAGACCGTCCACCGTGTCCGCTTTGAGGACGAGACGGAAGAAGAAGTCGTGATAGTGATTGAGCCGAAGGGAGAGGCCAAGAGGTGAGCCGCGCCCGAATCTGCAAAGCCTGCGGTGCCTTTTTCGCGGATGAGCGGGAAGGTTTTTACTTCTCCAAAAATCGGACAAAACCTATTTCTCCGCGCTGTAAGTCTTGCTGGAATGAATATCAAAAGCAACGGTACATCCCCGGCAAGGTTGTGACAGAGGCAGAACAGCAGCGGAGGCGCGCGTACAGCCTTGCTAGGTATTACCGCATCTACGCGACGCCCGAGGGCAGGGAGATACTTAAAGAGCGGTCAAAGAAATGGCAACAGGAAAACCCTTCAAAGGTGAGCGCCCGCAAAAGAATAGAGAAACATAAGCGGCGCGCACGGAAGACCGGGAACGGCGGGAGCTTCACGGAGCAAGAATGGCAAGCACTCTGCGCCCGATTCGAAAACCGCTGCCTGCGCTGTGGCGAGCATAAGCCGTTGACGGCTGACCACGTCCTACCTTTGTCACGCGGCGGCGACAGCAATATAACTAACATACAGCCTTTGTGCGGCCCCTGTAATAGCAGCAAGGGGACGCGATTTATTGACTATCGCGGCGCGTCGCCTGTGCTACAATCGGCCTGAAAAATTCGGCGCGAACTAACGCCGTTCATAACAAAACCAAGGCGCCTAAGCGTCTGCCATGTGGGGCAACAGCCTCCGTGTCAGGCGCTTTTTGTCTTTTCAGAACCTTCTTTTCTTTATATGCCCCCTTCGGCATACCCGACCCCGACACTCGGCGGGCCCCAGTGGTCGCGCTGCCAGGTCGTGGACAAGAAGTACCCCGTGACGACGGGGCCGGCGTACTACGACGGCGGGCAGGACACCTTCGGCCTGCCCTTCGCAACCATCATCTGGGAAATCGAGTACGGCGGGCTGGAAGCCGCGGACGCGAACACGCTGGACGCCCACAACGACTCCGCGTACGACACACATCTGGCCTTCAACTTCACCGACCCCGAGACGGGCGTCACCTACACGGTCAAATACCTGGAATACCAACGGGCGCCGCGCCGCTTCCGCTGGCAAGGGGGCCGGCTCGTCAAGCTAATTCACAGGCCGTAGATGCAGGAGACAAGCCCGACATTCCAGACCGTCCTCGACGCCCACGAGCTAAACGCGGGCAGCTTCGACTTCGTCGAGCTGATAGAAATCTACGCCCACGATTATCTTCCGGGCGCCGGCGGCTTCGACCCGGCGGCGGCCGAAGAAAGATTCGGCGGAGTCGAGGGCTTCACGTTCCTCGGGCTCGCCTACCAGCGTGAGTACGTCGGCCGGAATGAGGTGCAGAGGCTGTTCGGCAAGCAGGAGAATAACGTCAACGCCGACTTCAGCAACGTCAGCCGCGTCCTCGCCGCCTACGTGCAGTCGAACGACGTGAGCGGGAAGTGGCTCGTGGTAAGGACGCTCTCGCCCCTCAGTTCAACCGTCCTCGCCGACTCCATCGTGCTGTTCTGCGGCCGGCTGGAGAAGCCGGGGGACTTGGGTGACACCAACGGGAGCCTCCCGGCAAAGCAGTCCTTCGGCCCCGTCAACTTACAGTTCCCGCCGAGAACCTTCAGCCCCAATGACAAACTGAACCGCGACCCCGCGGACCCCAAATTCGAGGGCTTCCGCTTCACCCCCATGCAGGCCACCGTCCTCTGGACCACCAGGGAGCGCCGCCCCGGCTTCGGCGGGCTGATAGGCTTAACCAAGAAGATCAGGCACTCCCTACAGGCCAGCTCACAGTCGGACGTCGCCGCCGACATGGCGGTGCCCGACGCCTTCGGCCGGGTGCAGATGTACGTCTTCCACCTCGCGGCCCTGGACATCGGCGGGGCGATAAACCTCTCGGTCGCCGTCTGCGAGGGCGTCATAGCCGAGTACGTCTCCATCAGGCAGACCAACCCCAAGTTCTCGCAGATAAGCGCCAACCCCGCCCGCTTCTACGGCTACGTCGGGAACGAAGGGCCGCCGGGCAGGGAGCAGAAGCCCATCCGGGTGCTCGCCCCAGCCATCCCGAACCACCCCGGCGACGGCCACTACTCCCGGACCGCCTGGTTCGCGGGCTTCGTCAGCGGCTCGACGCACGACGTCGACGAGGCCGACGCGCCCGACTGGATAGTCTTAATCAAGGCCAAGATCGTGAAGGTGCCCGACGGGTCCGGCGAATGGACCGTCGAGGAGTGGTCAGACAACCCCGTAGATATTGCCAGATTTCTGCTCGCCGAGGAGCGTTACTTCAACGAGGGAGAGAACGCCCTTGAGGATGCCGTAAACCTCCAGACCCGGCAGCACTGTGAAGAATTTGTTCTAGACGCGACTCAAGGCGAAAGAGCGTTCGTCCCATCGGCCGACATTAGCCAAGTCAGTCGGGTCGGCTCGACGGGGCTGGTCACGCCGCGCAGCATCCGCATCGGCGAGATAGGCGACCTCGCGGGCGACGCCGGGGCGGTGCCCATCATCCCCGAGACCTTCGACCCCGGCGACCCGCCCGGAACCAACCCGCCCGTACTGCCGGGCCGCCCACGGCTGGAAGCGCCTTTCGCCTACCTGCGCAGGCGCTACACCTGCAACGTCACGCTGACGGAGCGGCAGACGGCCGTCGACTTCCTGCACAACGTCATCGCGCCGACGGGCAGGCTCTACTTCGTCAGGAACGGCAAGGGGAGAATTGAGATTCGCGGCGAGAAGCCGGCCGACAACACGCGGCTGAGGGCCGGGGCCGTGGCGACCGACACCGCCGTCAAGGTGCTGGACGTCGAGCCCTGGAAGGCGGGCCTGCTTCTCAAACAAAAGCTCCTCGTCGGCGCGCACCTGACGACGTCGGAAGTCAGGGCGGTGACGGCCGCGAGCTACACCGCGGACGGAAATTTAATCACCCTGTCAACGTCCGTCTCGGGGGGCGTGACCGCCACGGCGTCGGGCGCGACCCTTGCGGGCGGCTCCTCCTCGACGCCGGCATCGGCCACCGTCACCATCGGCGGGAGCCCCGCGGCCGGAGACTCCGTCGCCATCACCATCGACGGCGTCTCCGCCGTCTACGTCCTCGACGGCGACGCGTCCGAAGAGGCCACGGCCGCCATGCTGGCCCGGCTGATAGAGGCGACGCCCGCCCTCAGACAGTTCGTAAAGGCCACGTGGGGCGGGGCGAACGTGCTGACCATCCAGGCGCGTTACGGCGTCCTGACTCTCAACTCCCCCCTCGTAAATCCCCACACCGGCCCCGTCGCCAACCCGGCGGCCGCGCCGACGCTCACGGCCGGCCCGGGCGGCGTGCTGGACGCCGGCCCGTGGCTCGTCGCCTACTCTTACGCGACCGCTTCGGGCGAGTCGTTCATAAGCCCCGCGGGCGTCGCGACCGTCTCCGCGTCGGGCAAGATAACGACGGGCGCCGTAACCCTCCCGGCAGGCGCCGCCTCCCTCAACTGGTACGTGAGCAAGTATGTCGGCTCGTCGGAACTCGTCTACTACGGGAGCAACAACGGGAGTGCCTACACGATTGGCCTGACGGACGCCCCCGACTCCTCCGAGGCCCTTCCCCCGGACATCAACACGACGGGCGAGGAGCTGGTGCGCGTCGCCATGTCCTTCGCCGCCAATGACCAGGGGGCCGCGATACTGGCGCAGGCGGGTTTGACGAGGGGTAACGTCCACGCCGGCACGGCGAAGTGGCCTTTGGGCGGCAAGCAGTCGGCCGCGAACGTCTTCCGCGGGACCTTCTTCAACGCCGTCGACGACTACGCCTCCACCCCGATTGAGGTCAGGGACTTCGCCCACATCGCCCGGACCCGCAAGGAGTCGAAGATGGAGGCGGACCTGAGCGGCTTCGACAGCCACTCTCAGGCCAGCCGCTATTTGAACTTCCTTTCCGCCAAGTACCGAGACGGCGACTTCTTCGTCGAGTTCTCCACCGGACCCGCGGCGATACTCCTTGAGGAAGGGGACGTAATATGCGTCTCCTTCGACAACGGCGGTTTCGTGAATCTGCCCGTCAGGGTCGAAGAGCTGCGCATCGGCCCGGCCCCCACCTACACGTGCCGAATCGTGGCGCGCAAGTACGCCACGTCGATGTTCAGCGATAACGTGAGGCAGACGGCCGTCAAGCTCCCCACGGTGCTCCGCACGGTGACGCCCATACCCACCTCTGCCGTCCTCATAGACCTGACTGCGGTCTCGGAGGAGGACGGGTCGCGGCCCGGCTTCTACGTCGTCCCCACCTTCGACGCTTCGGCGCACGGCTCCTGGAAAGGGTTTTCGCTTTGGGCCGACTACGGGGCCGGGTATCAGAAACTCGCCGAAGGGGATGTTGCCGGGACGACGGGCACGGCCACCACTCACCTTTCGGCCGGGAGCCCCCACCAGCCCGAGACCGGCACGACGCTGACGGTGGTCGTCGAGCCGGGCCGCTCACTCTCTTCGGTAACGCTCACCCAAGCATACGCCTCCGCGCGCGCCAACCTCGCGGCCTACGGGGCTGAGTACGTCCAATTCCTGACGGCGACCCTGACGGACGAGGCGACGAACACCTGGACGTTGACGGGCTTCCTCCGGGGCAGGTTCGGCACGGCGACTGACGCGCACGCGGACGGTGAGTCGTTCGCGCTGATGGAGGCGGCCGTCTTCGTCCCCGCGCCGCTCTCGGCCTTAAACGTCTCGTTCCCCTACAAGGCGCTCACGGTAAACCAAAGTCTTTCGGACGTGACGCCGCAGAACTTCACCTGGACCGGCGGCTCGGTCAAACCCCTCGCCCCGGTCAACGCCCACCGCAGGGACGATTCGGACGGCAACTCCCTCATCGAGTGGACGCCCCGCCGCCGCCTCGGCCACGGCATCCACCAGGGGATGTCGGGCTTCGACGACCTGAGCCCCGAACACTTCCTCGTCGAGTTCACCGACTCGTCATTTAATCCGCTCCCCGACCCGCTGGAGATGCCGGTCATCACCAACCTCGCGCTCGCGGCCCTCTTCGAGTCGAGCAGCCCGGACAAGTTCGACGGGGTGGACATCAACACGCTCAGCATGGACAACAACACCGACGGGGTGGTGCTGAGCGCGCGGAGCCTCCAGAGGATTCGGCAGACCGGAAACTTCGCGGCCGCGACGCTCCGGGCGGGCGACGGCCTCGTCGGCTTCGGGTTCATCAGGGATTCGGCCGACTGGCGCAGCGGGGCGGCCCCAGAAACCCTGTGCGACTACTGGGTGCAGCTCTCCGTCGGCCCGGACGAGCTCAGGGTTTTCGTTGAAGGCGTGGAGGTCTACTCCGAGGACGCCTCGTCTTACGTCTCCACCGGCGTCCGCGTAGACGCCGTCCTCTCGGGCGCCGAGTGCCGCTTCGTCAAGGACAGGAAGGGCGACTCCACGCCGCCCTTCTACGTCTCGCCGCTGAAACCCAACCCGCCGTACCACGTCTTCGCCCGCTGCGACCGCACGGGCTTCACCGGCTTCGGCTCGATAGACCTCGCGGTTGAGAAGGTGACGATGAAGACGACGCCGGACCCGAAGACCATCCTGACATCGGCACAGAAGGCCAAGTACGGCATAGGCCCGACTGTCTACTGCAAGATCACGCAAGTTGACGCGCGCGTGGGCAAGGGCTACGCCCTGCGCGTCGCGCTCGAAGACGAACTGTGAGGCGAACCAATGGCATCACCCTACCTCGGTAAAGACGTTCCCTACGACGGGCAGGCCGGCGCCGTCTCGGCAATCGCCGACTTCCTCCTGGCGGTCGAGAAGGCCGCGGCCGGCAAAGACGGCACCTTCTCCCTGCAAGGTCTCACGGGCAACGTCCCCCTGCCCTCCACGGCCTCGCAGCACAAATTCGTCACCCTGACGGGCGCCCCCGCCACCCCCGGCGTCACCTTGCAGTTGGCGGCGAACGCCAACGCGGAGCTCGTCATCCTCAACCGCTGCACCGGCTCCTTCTCTACGGTCGTCGTCAAGAGCAAGGACGGGGCGAACGCGGGCAACTCGGCGGGCGTCTCGATAGCCACGGGCGCCGTCAAGATAGTGGCGCACGACGGCGAGAGCGCGTACGAGCCGAGCGGTTCGGGCGGCGCCGGCCTCTCCGACGGCGACAAGGGCGACGTCACCGTCTCGGGCTCCGGCGCCACGTGGGCCATCGACAACAACGCCGTCACGAACGCCAAGCTCGCCGACGTGGCGACGCAGACCGTCAAGGGCAGGACGACGGCGGGCACCGGAGACCCCGAAGACCTGACGGCCGCGCAGGCGCGCGCCGTCATCCTCAACGGGGACGCGAACAGGGCCGGCAACCGCACCGTAGACTGCCTCAAGATGGAGCCCGACGCGATAGAGGCGATACAACAGGGCCTCTTCACCTACACCGTCGGCCCCTCGGAGTGGAAGCTGGTCCTCTCGGCGTGGTACTGCGCCCTTGACGGCACCGCCGGCCGCTGGGAGGTCAGAGACCCGGCGCGGGCCCAAGTTCTTCACAACGTTGTACTGAGAGGTTCCTACGCCCCCGGTGGCCTGAACGCCGGGAGCCACGCGCTCATAGCCAACCCGGCGCTCGCGACCTACGCGAACCCGGAGGACACCTACGAGGAGCGCAGGTGGAAGATGCGGACGCAACTGCGGACGAACGCGGTCGGCATCGACGCGGCGGGCTGGGCCAACGAGGAGCACGTCCTGTGCGGGGCCTACGGCGCAATCGTCCGGCAGGTGACGGCCTACGACGCGCCTTTTTTCGTCATCGGCACCAGCTTCGGCCAGCCCTTGAACATGCACGACGAGCTGGGGGACCTGGCGGCCTACTCGTCGCGCGCCGCCACGGGCACCCCGCCCGTCCCCGGCTTCAACTCGACGGTCGGCAACGGCGTGTGGCGCTTCGGCGGCGAGCCGAACCTGCCCGTCACCAAGTACCTGCTCTCTTACGCCCTCATCGGGCCGGGCAGCGCCGAGACCGCGGGCGTCGACCCGAAAGGTACTATCGCGTGGGTGAACCTCCCCCCGACCTGGTCCAAGGTCGCGGACCCCAACACCTACAGCTTCCGCGACGACTGCCAGGCGGCGGCGGGCGTCGACACGACGAAGTGGGCCGTGACGGGGGCGGGAACCACCCGCGATAACAAATTCCTCTGGTACAAGCAGGCGGGCCCGAACACCGGCTGGGGCGACGTCGCCCTGACCTCGATAGCGAACGTCACGCGGGCTTCGGGAAAGGTAATAGAGTTCTCGGTGAGCTTCGGCGACGTCGCGAACGTCCTCTTCGCGATAGGGCTCTCGGACGGCGCGGGGCTCGCCCCCGCCAACTGGGTCCACGCCTACCTCTTCGACTCTAACGCAGTGGCCGGTGCGATGAACCTGCACGGCTGGCAGAACGGGGCGAGCGGGGCGAACACGGGGGCCGGGTCCATACTCGCCAAGAGGATCACCCGCTGCCGGCTCGTGATGCAGTCGGACAACTCCGTCGCCTATCAGGTGCAGTCGCAGGCGTTCACTGACGGCTCGTCTAACCCCGCACACCCCGGCTCGACCGTTTGGCGGACGCTGGCGGTCACGCCCTGGACGGCGGGGCCTTCGACGATGAAGCTGTTTGCTACTACTTACGTCGGGACGGCCTACATTAACGACATAAAGGTGTACTGATGATTAACGAGGAAGCGTCGACGTTGGTGGCGTTCAGGGAGGCGGAGGTCCGCCAGAGGGGCGTGCGCACCTTCGGCCGCCTGCTCTCGGTCTCGGCGGCGTTCCGGGTGGCCTTGCCCGCCGGCCCGGCGTCGGCGACCCTCTCGCTCGTGCGGGGCTCGGCGGTGCTGGCGGGCGCGGAGCTGCGGGGTCTGACGAGGCCCGGCGAGCCCGCGAACCCCATCAGGCCCGGAGAGAGCGTGCCGAAGGGCGAGTATCTGTTGTCCTTCGACTTGCGGCCCGCAGAGCCCGTTGACCTGACGCCCGCCACCCAATTGCGCCTGACGGTCGCGGGGAAGTCCGAGGACGTCCGAATGGATTGGGAGGGGGCCACGATGGAGCCGAATCCGGGGAGGCTGAAATCGTTCTCTCTGAAGGCCGTCAGGGGCAAGTGAGGGGGTTGGGCCGTCTGAGGGGGTTAAAACGCGCCACAGGGGCTCTAACGGCCGGGAATGGGCGCCCTAGCGGGGCTCGTCGCCGCGCCCACCTGTTCGCACTCTCAGACAACTAGCCAAGTAATGAGGGCGACGAGGGCGACCCCGCCCCCGCCGAAGATGGTAGCGCCGATGTAATCCTGATACCGGAAAGCTAAGACGGCCGTGCGGAAACAGCCGGCCACGGCGACGGCGAATGCGCCGAAGAACATCGCCCATACTAACTTATCGCTGTCCATGCCTGTCCTCGTTAGCCCCCTATCGTCTCGGGGAAGTCCACCCGCGCCGGGTAAAACTCCTTCAGGTCTGCCGCCCCCAACACCTCCAGGTCTTCTTCGGGAACCCACAAGTCTAGAAAGCGCGGGTCGAAGGTGGTCAGCGCCCACTGCCCGACGTAAGGCCCGCCGTCCGCTTCCTCAATCGGCCAGGCGTACATGAAGACGGCTTCCGCGCCGAGGGCCCCGCACAGTTCGGGCCGCAGGGTGTCGAGGCGCTTCGGGTTGAACCGGGCGCGGACGGCGGAGAATTGGACGGCGTCGTCTTCCAAGTCTGCTCCCCCTTCTACCCTCTACTAGTGTGCCGGGCCGCCCGCTACATCTCCGGGGCGTCGTCAGCGATAGATGCCATCAGCGGCGCGGCCTCCATCGCGTCTGCAATCTCACGCGGCGACTTGCCCGCGCCGACGGCTTCGCGCATCGCGCGGGACATCTCATCAATTATCCGCGCACGCTCTTTCATGCGCAGCCCGAAGTTTTCAACCAGCCTGTCGAATATCGGAACGTGTTCGGTAGCCATGTGCTCACCTCAAATCGTCTGGGGGCCGTGTACTGCTCCAGCGCCGGGCGGTAGGCGAAACCCGGCACGCCCCGAAGGGCCACGGCCCCCGAGGAATTATAAACTGCGGCCGGGCGGGGTCCGCGCCTTATCCGCCTGAATTAATCCGTGTATGCAGTCGGCGCACACGCCATACAGCCTCATCTCTGCTTCGTTGCCGCAACGCTCGCACGCCATGTTTTCACGGTGAGGGAAGATGCGGCCCTCAGTCACTCGCATCAAGGCTGCGTCCGAGCGCAGTAAACTCACTATGCCGTCTTGAACGTCCTCGTCTTCGATACCCATAAATGCAACCTCTGCGCGATTCGCCCGCCGTCGCGTTGGCGCTGGCTCATGGGGAGGGATTATAACCTCTTTCTCGGCGGTCGTTGACCGTACCGCCATTCCGTACCCTGACTCGTCTCCACCTTCCTCACCTGAACGGCGTCCGGCTGCGCGGGCACGCGGGAGGGGTTGGAGAGAAATATGAGGATGAGGACGAACAGGTAAGACATGAGCATTTCCTTTCACTAACGCGGCGCATCCCCCTGTACGCCTTGCATCGCTCGCAGATGGCCCAGAACTCAGCCGGGTTCCCCGCCTGTGTCATGCGTCCTCCGTCGCTGATTTGACGGCCAAGGGAGGGCGAAGCGGCCCGTAATATTGGCCCTCACACTCCGCGATGCGCCCCCTCTCCTGAGTGTCGCAGTCGTATTGGACCCACCCGTCCGACTCGTCAAACCACACCTTGACCATCGTGGTCATGCCGAGCGCGTCGGGCCGGAGGAACCAATAGTAGCCCGCGACGAAGGGCTTTCTGTCTGTCCAGGCAAGTTCTCTCATGCCGCCTATTGTACCCCTTTCCCCGGCGGCCGTTGACCGTATCGCCATTCAATCCCTTCGGCCGTCTCCACCTTCCTCACCTGAACGGCGTCCGTCTGCGCGGGCACGCGGGAGGGGTCGGAGAGAAATATGAGGATGAGGACGAACAGGTAAGACATGAGCATTTCCTTTCACTAACGCGGCGCGTCCCCCGAGAGAGAGCGCAGCCGCCCGGCGTGTACCGCGGGGCACCGCCGGTCATCGCTGAAGTACTCGCCGCACTCGCACCCGGACTCCAACTCCAGCGCGACCTCCTCGCGCGTCAGGGCGACGA